>Ga0326728_10003312_pt1 | contig 50554 bp, 43 predicted proteins | sample MB3enrmetagenome_FD_207602 | JGI IMG/M metagenome (GOLD analysis project Ga0326728, IMG submission 207602) | Lab enriched peat soil microbial communities from McLean, Ithaca, NY, United States - MB31MN | ecosystem: Environmental > Terrestrial > Soil > Wetlands > Peat | place: USA: New York... | reverse complement strand
ACCCGCTCGCTGGACAGCAGAGCGGCGATTTCATGCGGAACTGATTTGTCCGCGGTCTGAGTCTCCACCCCTCTGTTGTCTCAGACCTTACCCGATAACGGCAGTTCAACTTCGGGATTCGGGCTTAAACTTCCTGATGTCGGGAACGTGCGTCGGTGTCTCGCCCGATTCGTTCAAAGCCTTCTCCAGCTCCTTCTGGCTCACGGTGGCGCCGAATCTGACGGTGTAGTGCGTTATCATCTCACGGTGAAAGGAGGACTCGAACCCCCGGGCCTTCAACCGCTCGGCCATCCCTCGGCATCCCATCCTACCTGATCTCCCCAACTTGCTGTGTCAAAAATCCAACTTTTTCCACGCCGTTTCCCAGGTAAACTCCTTTTCCAGCAACAGCCTGCCGGCCGTGCCCATCTTCTGCCGAAGGTCCGCGCACGCCAATAGCCGCGAGACCGCCTCAGCAAATGCGGGTCCGCCGTCGGCCAGCAGCAGGCTTTCGCCATCGCGCACGCCCAGACCCTCCGCCCCCAAAGTGGTGGAGACCACCGGCAGCCCGGCCGCCCAAGCCTCCAGGATTTTCAGCCGCGTGCCGCTGCCCGCCGCCACCGGAACCACCGCCACCTTGGCGCGCGCCAGTTCCCGGATGGCATCGTCCACCCGCCCCTGCTCTTGAATGCGTGCATCGCCGGAAATGAACCTCCTGACTGCCTCCGGGTTTTTCCCGATCAGCCGCCATACCAACCCCGGCCAGCGTTCTCGCAGAAGCGGCCAGACCTCCCTGCGAAAAAACCGAACCGCCGAAATGTTGGGGTGGTACTCCATGTTGCCCGAGAACACGATCGCATCCTCGTTGGTTTTGGGCGGCAAAGGCGCCCGTGGGAGGGCGTTTGGGTACACCGTAACGCGCGCCCCCGGCGCAATGGCCCGCGCCCGTTCCGCATCGCTCTCCGACGCCGTCAGGACCTCCGAAAAACGCGGCAGCCAGGTTCGCTCCAGTTTCAGGGAGGCCCGGTGAAATACCCGGTGGGCCCACGCCGTCGCGCCGCTCTCGATCTCCGCGCATCGCTGGTGCAGGACCGACTCGATATTATGCAGATCCAGCACCGTCCGGCCGCAAATTTGTGCCACCTGCTCCCCGTATGGCGCGCACCAGAAGTGCTCCACAATGCCAATGTCGTACCGCCGTCCTTCGAGCGCCCCTTCGATCTCTCGCCCGAAGCCCGCGAACCGGTCCACCAGCGGCGGCACTCTGCGCCCCACCCGTAGCGCGTTCCGCAGGACGCGGGCCGCCAGGCTTCGGCCATGCGCCGGCAGATCCACTACCCACACCCGGCGCACCAGCCCCGCCGGCAACTCCCGCTCGGGATCGGGAGCGCCAGGCTGGCGGAAAGCCACCAGGTCCACGTCATACCGGAGCGCCAGGTAGTGCAGCAACGATGCCGTCCGCAGCGCTCCACCACCCGCCAGAGGGTAGGGCGTTTCAGCGGCCAGAACCAGCGCCGATGCCCGCGCTTCAGTCGCCAAAACGCCTCCTGGCCTCCTCATAGACCTCGTGCGTCATGCGGGCCGTCCGCTCCCAGGAAAACTCCCGTGCGCGGTCGCGCGAGCGCGCCCCCAGCTCCGTCCTCCACTCCGGCCGCGCCGCCACTTCGCTCATGGCTCGCGCCAGTTCTTGGGGGCTCTCGACGTAGACCGCTGCGTCGCCGGCCGCTTCCGCCACCGCGCGCGAGGCTATCACGCAGGCGCCGCACTGCATGGCCTCCAGCACCGGCAGGCCAAAGCCTTCGTACAGCGATGGGTACACAAAAGCCAGCGCGCCCGAGTAAAGCCGGGGCAGCGCTTCATCCGCAACCTCGCCCAGCATCCGCAGCCCTGGTTCCTCCGCCAGCGCGGGAAAATCCGCGCGCCGCCGCCCGGCCAGCACCAATTCAACCGCATGATGCCGCCGCACTTCGCGCCAGGCCTCCACCAGCACCGGCAGGTTCTTGCGCGGCTCGAGCGTGCCCACGAAAAGGAAATACGGCGTTGCGGGCACGGTCTCGATCGGACGAAACCACGCGGCCGCGGCTTCCGGCACCGCCACGATCCGCTCCGGGCGCAGCCGGAACCGCTCGATGGCCTGCTTCCGCACTGCCTCGCCCGGCGTCACTATCATGGTGGCGATCCCCAAATCCAACAATATGGGGGTGCGGCGCCTCACCCGCTGGGCCGCGGGGCGCCATGCCGCGTCCATCCACGGGGAGAGATCGTGCAGCGTGAGCACGCTGGGCCGGCGGGGAATATAAGGCACCGCGAAATCCGGGCCGTGGACCAGGTCCGCGCCCAGCCGGCTCATTTCGCGCGCCATGCCCCACAGCCACCAGCGCCGCTCCATGGAATTGCGCGGGCCGCCACCGCGCTCGAGGTTGGAAGGGCTGCCCGGCGGCATACGGAACGGCTGATCGGAGATCAGAAAGAACTCGTCGTCCGGAAACGACCGTGCCAGCGCCAGGCTGAGCTCGGCGGTATAACGGGCCAATCCGCCGCTCGAAAGGCCCAGCGATGCGGCTTCAATCGCCACGCGCATGGATCGTCTCAGTGGGGCGCTCGGCGCGCCGCTGTCCGGTCGCCATAGTTCTTTTCGTAATACGTCCGATACTCGCCGCTCCGCACCCGCTCCACCCACGCCGAATTTGCGGCGTACCACTCGATGGTTCGTTTCAGGCCCGTCTCGAAATCCATTTCGGGCCGCCATCCCGTTTCGCGCATCAGCTTCTCGCTCGCGAGCGCGTAACGCCGGTCGTGCCCCGGCCGGTCCGTCACGTACTCGATCAGGCTCTCCGGCTTCCCGGCCTGGTGCAGCACCTTCCGCACCACCTCCAGGTTCGGCAATGACCGGTTCCCGCCGATGTTGTAGATCTCGCCATCCCGGCCCTTCTCGAGTGCCGCCAGGATTCCGCGGCAATGATCCTCGACATACAGCCAGTCCCGCACTTGCATGCCATCCCCGTAAACCGGGAGCGCGCGATCCTCCATGGCATTGGCGATCATCAGCGGGATCAGTTTCTCCGGAAACTGGTACGGCCCATAATTGTTCGACGCCCTGGTGACCACCACCGGCAGCCGGTAGGTGACGAAATACGCCCGCGCCAGCAGATCCGATCCCGCCTTGGAAGCCGAATATGGGCTGCTGGGGTTCAGCGGAAACTCCTCGCTGGCTTCGAGCGGCGCCACCACGCTGCCGTACACTTCGTCCGTCGAAACGTGCACGAACCGCGCCGTGCCGTGCCTTCTGGCTGCTTCGAGCAGTGTGAATGTGCCGTGAAGGTTGGTCCGGATCACCGGCTCCGGCGAGAGAATGCTGCGGTCGACATGCGATTCAGCGGCGAAGTGGGCGATGGCGTCGGGCTTCTCTTCGCTCAGGATGGAATCCACGGCCTGCGGGTCGCAGATGTCGCCGTGCACGAACCGGTAGCGCTGGTTTCCATCCACCGCCGCCAGGTTCTCAAGATTGCCCGCGTAGGTCAGCTTGTCCAGGTTGACGACGCGCCAATCGGTCTCGCCGATCAGCATGCGGACAAACGCCGACCCAATGAACCCCGCCCCGCCCGTCACCAGAATTTTCATAGAGGGCTCCGCGCCGTAATTCCAGCCGCGGTGTGCTACTTTTTCTGCGTCTCCCAATCGTAGTTGATCGACGCATCGTTGTAAGGTATGCGCCCTTCGTCCCGCGGATTGTAGAACCGGTCCGTCATGTACACCAGCAGTGCTTCCTCGCTCCCAATCACCTTGTACCCGTGTCCGATGCCCGGCGGAATCAGCACCTGCCAGGGGCGCAGCACCCCCAGGTACATGGTGTTGCGCTGGCCGAATGTGGGCGAACCCAGCCGCAGGTCCACCAGCGCCACCTGCAGCATGCCTTTCATGGGGACCCAACAATCCGTCTGGTGCAGGTGGTAATGGAAGGCTTTCACCGTCCCGAGGTAGTTCAGCGCCGCCGAAATCTGTGTGGTCTCAGCCGGAAACTCGGCCGCCAGCCCGCGGCCCAGGCGCAGCACCTCCAGAAAGTATCCGCGGTCGTCCGCATGGATCGCATACGGCTCTACCCGGACGCCGGCGATCAGGTTCGGGGAGCTGACCTCGGAAACCACCGCTCCGATGCCCTTAACGCACTCCGGAATCGCCAGTTCCAGACCGTCCGCGGAAGCCAGCCGGCGTCCCGTCGCCTCGGCAGCCGTTTCGCCCGCCATCAGATTCGACCCGCTCCTTCCACCGCCGCCAGTTCCGCGGAAACCTGCTTCTTCGCCGCCATTTGCGCTACCAGATTGGCCGCCCGCAACAGCGAATCGAAGGTGCCCGCATCGGTCCACCATCCATCCAGGAACGAAAAACTCATGGTGCCTTCGTCAATGTAGGCGTTGTTCACATCCGTAATTTCGAGCTCGCCGCGGTTCGAGGGCACCAGCGTCCGGATCTTGTCGAATACCGTGGGATCGTACATATAGATACCCGTTACCGCGTAATTCGATTTGGGGCGCTGGGGCTTCTCCTCGATGCCCACGATCCTTCCACCGGCCACTTCGGCGACTCCGAACCGCTCCGCGTCCTGCACTTCTTTGAGCAGAATGTGCGCGCCCTCGGGCTGCGCGGTGAACTGCTCGACCGCCTTCCGGATGTTGCCCTCGATGATGTTATCGCCCAGGATCACGCAGGTTTTCTGACCGTCGGCGAAATGTCGCGCCAGCGCCAGAGCGTCGGCTATGCCGCCCTCGCCTTCCTGGTAGGTGTAATTGATATGCTCCAGTCCGAACTGCTTCCCGTTCGCCAGGAGCCGCAAAAAGTCGCCCGAATTCCTCCCGCCGGTCACGATCAGGATGTCCCGGATTCCCGCATCCACCAGCGTTTGGATGGGATAGTAAATCATGGGCCGGTCGTAAATAGGCAACAGATGTTTGTTGGTGATCTTGGTCAGCGGGAAGAGCCTGCTTCCCGTGCCCCCGGCCAACACAATACCCTTCATAGGCAGTCTCCATCATACAATACGCCAGCGCCGCCACGGATGCTAGAATGCCTTCCATGCAGCTCTATGACTGGAACAAGCTGGAATGGGAACAGTTGAACCCGCGCGTGGCCCGCAAGGTCATCCACGGAGCCAATATGACCATCGCGCGGCTGGAGCTCCGGAAGGGTGCCGTGGTTCCCGCGCACAGCCACGTGCACGAACAGATCGCCACGGTGGAAAAGGGCGCGCTCAAATTCCTGACCGAAGGCGGGGAGCAGATCGTCGGTGCCGGCCAGTCCATCGCCATCCCGCCGCACGTGCCCCACAGTGTCAAGGCGCTGGAAGACAGCATGGTGGTCGACGTGTTCTCCCCCGCCCGCGAAGATTGGATCCGCGGCGACGACGCTTATCTCCGCCGCTGATCGGAGGGCCTATTTCGCGTCCCGCCAGTTGTCTCCCACTCCCACATCCACCACCAGTGGCACGTTCAGTTGGTACGCCCCTTCCATCTCCCGCTTCACCAGTCTTGAGATCGCTTCTACCTCCTCCGGCGGGCACTCGAACACCAGTTCGTCGTGAACCTGCAAGAGCATCGCGCTCCGGTATCCGCCCGCTTCAAGCGCGGCGTCGATGCGCACCATCGCCAGTTTGATCAAGTCCGCCGCCGTTCCTTGCAGCGGCGAATTCACCGCCGTCCGCTCCGCGAACCCGCGCGCGTTGGGATTGCGGCTGTTGATATCGGGGATGGGCCGCTCGCGTCCGAACAGAGTGCGCGTCACCCCCGTTTGCCGCACTTCCGCGATGGTTGCATCGATGAATCGCCGCACCCCGGCGTAGCGCGCGAAGTAGTTCCTGATGTACTTTTCCGCCTCGCCGCGCGAGATTCCCAACTGCGCCGCCAGTCCGAACGCGCTGATGCCGTAGACGATCCCGAAGTTCACCGCCTTGGCGTCGCGCCGCGCCTCCGGCGTCACCATCAGCGGCGGCACGCCCAGCACCTCCGACGCGGTTCGCGTGTGGATGTCTTCTCCATCGCGGAATGCCTCCGCCAGCAGCGCATCGTCCGACATGTGCGCCAGCAGCCGCAGCTCAATTTGCGAGTAATCCGCCACCAGCAGCTTCCACCCCTCTCTGGGCACGAAGGCCGCCCGGATCTCCCGCCCCAGCTCGGTGCGGATCGGTATGTTCTGCAAGTTTGGATTGGAAGAGGACAGCCGTCCGGTGGCCGCGCCCGCCTGGTTGAAGCTGGTGTGCAGCCGCCCCGTGCGCGGGTCGATCAGGGCCGGAAGCGCATCCACGTACGTGCCCTTCAGCTTGGTGAGCTGCCGATACTCGAGCACCTGGCGCACGATTTCGTGGTCCGCCGCCAGCTCCTCGAGCACATCCGCCGCGGTGGAACGGGTTTTCCCCTTTCCGTACTTCACCGGCGCCGGCAGCTTCAGGTCGTCGAAGAGCACCTCGCCAAGCTGCTGCGGCGAGCTGATGTTGAATGTCCGTCCGGCCATCCCATGGATCTGGGCCGTCAGCCGCGCGATCTGGTCTTCCATCAGCTCCGACAGCCGCCGCAGTTCGTTGGTGTCGATGCGCACGCCGGCCCGTTCCATCCGTGCCAGCACCCGCGACAGCGGCAGCTCGATTTCGGCGTAGAGCTTCCCCATGCCGCGCGCCTCCATCGCCGGCGCCAGTTGTTTCCAGAGTTCGAGAGTTATGTCGGCATGTTGTTCGGGCGCGGGGCCCAGTTGCACATCCAGGCGCCGCCGCGCCTGCTCCTCCAACGCACATCCCGAGGGATCGGCATCCAGCAGAAAGGCGTACAACATCACATCGTGCTGGAATCCGCGCGCGTCGATGCCCAGCCGGCCCAGCGCCAGCAGTGCCGATTTCACGTCGCACGCCACCTTCGCCGCGCCGGCGTCCTCGAGCCACGGTCTCAGGTACGGCAGGTACTCCGCCGTCACCGCGCGCGCCTCTCCCGCCCGCCACGCGAGGCCGACCGTGTCCAGCGCGAATTCGCCCTCGGCCGATTTCGAAGGCGCCACCGCCACCGGTGCCCCGGCCGCCGCCTCCAGCCACGCCTTCAGTTCATCGGCCGACTCCACCACTCGGTAATCCCGCGCCCGCGTGTCTTCGCCCGGCCCCAGTTCCTTCAGGAGACTGTGGAACTCGAGATCCGTATAGAGCGCCTTCAACAGCCCCGCGTCGGCCGGCTGCGCCTTCACCGATTCCAGCGAGAAGGGGACCGGCACGTCGGTAGCGATGGTGGCCAGCCGCTTGCTCTGCCGCACTTGTTCGGCGTGGTTCTGGAGCCCCTCGCGGTAAGCCTTCCGCTCGACTTCCCCCGCGTGTTCCAGAGCCGCTTCCGCCGACCCGAACCGCTCTATGAGGTCCTTCGCGCCCTTGTCCCCGATCCCCGGCGCGCCCGGAATATTGTCCACCGCGTCGCCCTTCAGCGCCAGCAGATCGGCCACCTGCTCCGGCCGCACGCCCAGGAATTCCTTCACCTTCTCGGGGTTGTACCATTCGTCGTCTTTGGCCGGATTGAGCATCGAGACGCGCTCGCTCACGAGCTGCATCATGTCCTTATCGCTCGAAACGATCACCACCTCGAAACCGGCCTGCTCCGCGCGCCGCGCCAGCGTGCCGATTACGTCATCGGCTTCGAACCCCGGGTATTCCAGCACCGGAATCTTCATGGCTTCCAGCACCCGGCGCACGTAGGGAATCTGCTCCAGCAGGTCCGGCGGTGTTTCCTTGCGGTTGGCCTTATAGGCGGCGAACTCCTGCTCCCGCAGCGTCGGCCCTTCACTCTCGAAGACCGCCGCGATGTATGCCGGTTCATACTGCCTCTCGAGCTTCCGCAGCATGTTATTGAAGATGTAGACCGCCTCGGTGGAAAGCCCCGTGCTGGTCCGCATGGGAGGAGCGCCGCTGCGGGCGCGGGCGTGGTAGGCGCGAAAGATAAACCCAAACGCGTCAATCAGGAACAATCGCTCATGGGCCACTTGGCCCATCATAACCGGGGAGCCATGCCGGTGTCAGTCGCGGGTTCGCATTTCCGCCACAACACCCCTGCAAACTGTAGTGTTTCAGCCACACCGTAATTCAGTCAAGCCGTAGCATATCAAATGCTTACAGTTGGGTTGCCCAGTTGCTCTGGATATTCAGCTTGAGCCTGCGTTTTGAAACTACGCTGCAGCGGCCGGTCGAAGCCAGCGGTATCGGGCTGCATAGCGGTGTTGGCGTCCAGATCCGCATTCTCCCCGCTCCCGTCTCCACCGGAATCGTCTTCGTGCGCACGGATCTCGAAAACTTCCAGATTCCCGCCAGTTGGCGCCATGTGGCGCGCGTCAGCTACGCCACCAGCCTGATGCGCCAGGGCGTCCTCATCTCCACCACCGAGCATCTCCTCAGCGTCTTCTACTCCATGGGGATCGACAACGTCTACGTGGAAATCGATAACCTGGAAGTTCCCATCCTGGATGGCAGCGGCCTGCCGTTCGTGCGTCTCATCGAGGAGGCCGGCATTCGGGAATACCGCCGCAAGCGCCGCTACTTTCGCATCCGCCGTGCGATTTCGGTTGAAGATCGCGGCAAGCGCATCAGCATCCTCCCCGCCGACGGTTTCCGCCTCACCTGCGATACCGACTATCCGCACCCCGTGGGACGCCATTCCATCGAACTCGAAGTCACGCCCGAGCGCTACGCTTCCGAGATCGCTTTCGCCAGAACCTTCGGCTGGAAAGCCGATGAGGACCAACTGCGCAACATGGGCCTCATCCGCGGCGCCTCGCTCGCCAACTGCATCGGCTTCGACAACGGCGGCGTGCTGAATCCCGAGGGCCTGCGCGCGCCCGACGAGTGCTGCCGCCACAAGGCGCTCGACCTCATCGGCGATCTCGCGCTCCTCGGCCGCCCGCTGTTGGGCCATGTCATTGCCGAGCGCGCCGGCCACGCCATGCACGCCGCCCTGGTGGCACGCATCATGTCCGACCCCTCGCTGTACGAGATCGTCACCTTCGACCAGCTCGCCTCGCGCGTGACCCAGGCGCTGGCTTCGTGAGTGCTTCCGAATCCACCGCGGTGATCTTCAATATCATGCGGTTTTCGACGCAGGATGGGCCGGGAATCCGCACCACCGTCTTTTTCAAAGGTTGTCCGCTCTCCTGCTGGTGGTGCCATAATCCCGAAAGTCAAAGGCTGCAACCCGAGCTGCTGTATCTTGAGGAGCGGTGCCGTCATTGTGGCGATTGCCTGGTGGCCTGTCCGCAACACGCCATCCAGCAGGTGGACGGCACTATGCGCACTTCCGCCCTCTGCCGCCGTTGCGGCCAATGCACCGAGGTCTGTCAGGTGGAAGCGCGCCAGATCGCGGGCCGGCGGCTGACCGTCGGCGAGTTGGTCGCGGAGATCGAGAGAGACCTCATTTTCTTCGAGGAGTCCAGAGGCGGCGTGACGCTTTCAGGAGGCGAACCCCTGGCGCAGCCGCGATTCGTTTCCGCGCTGCTCGGCGCATGCCGGGACCGGGGGATACCGACTGTCCTCGAAACCTGCGGCTACGCGCCCAGCAGCGTGTTCCTGAGCGTGGCGCTCACGGCCGATCTGGTGCTGTTCGATCTCAAGCTGATGGACCCCGTCAAGCACAAGCGTTACACCGGTGTCTCGAACCGGCGGATCCTCGGCAACCTGAGAGAATTGGTGGCGCGCGGCCGGCCGGTGACTGTGCGCATTCCGGTCATGCCGGGGATCAACGACGCAGATGACGAGATCCAGCAATTCGCCGGTTACCTGACGGCGCTTCCGGCGAGCCAGGTCGAGTTGCTGCCCTATCACCACATAGGCGCCGGAAAATACAAACGGCTCGGATTGACTTACCGCTTGGGGGACGCGCCGCGGCCCTCGGCAGCCGATCTGGCGCGCTTCAGCGACGCCCTGACGCGGGCCGGTCTGAAGGTGAGAGTTAGACTGTAGCCATGACCGACCGGGTAGCGAAACTGCGCCAATCGAGTTTGGACACCAAGCCCTGGCTTTCCATCGAGCGCGCCCGGCTCCTGACCGAATTCTATCGGCAGCGCGCGCCTCTGCCGGCGCCCGTGCTTCGCGCCTCCGCGCTGGCATATGTGATGGAGCATCGCAGCATCGCCATCGGCCCCGGCGAGCTGATTGTGGGGGAGCGCGGACCCGCGCCCAAAGGCACGCCGACGTTTCCCGAGCTGTGTTGCCACAGCATGGAGGATTTCGCAATCCTCCACTCGCGCGAGAAAATCTCCTACTCCGTGAGCGAGGAGGCCCAGCGCATCCAGCGCAAGGAGATCATCCCCTACTGGCAGGGTCGCAGCATGCGGGACCGCATCTTCGCCGCGACGGAGCCGGCCTGGAAGGACGCTTACGAGGCGGGCATTTTCACCGAGTTCATGGAGCAGCGGTCGCCGGGCCACACTGTCCTGGGGGACGCGATTTACCGCAAGGGCCTCCTCGATCTGAAAACCGAGGTGGCGGAAAGCCTGGCCCACCTGGATTTCTTGAACGATCCGGAAGCCTACGACAAGCAGCAGGAGCTTCAGGCCATGGCGGTAGCCGCCGACGCCGTGATCCGCTTTGCCGGCCGCCACGCGGAGCTGGCCGGGCGCATGGCGGCCCTTGAGACCGATGCGCGCCGCAAATCCGAGCTGGAGGAAATCGCGGAGGTTTGCCGGCGCGTGCCCGCATACGCCCCCCGTAACTTCAGGGAGGCGCTGCAATCTTACTGGTTCGTCCACCTGGGCGTGGTCACCGAGCTGAACACCTGGGATTCATTCTGTCCCGGCCATCTCGATCAGCATTTGTATCCGTTCTACCAGCGCGAAATCGACGCCGGCTCACTCACCCGTGAACAGGCGCGGGAACTGCTCGAGTGCTTCTGGGTGAAGTTCAACAACCAGCCCGCGCCGCCCAAAGTAGGCGTTACCGCGGCCGAGAGCGGCACTTACACGGACTTCTGCAACATCAATACCGGCGGCCTCAAACCGGACGGCTCGTCGGCGGTGAACGACCTGACGTACCTCATCCTTGATGTAATCGATGAGATGCGCCTGTTGCAGCCTTCCTCCAATCTGCAATTGAGCCGGAAAAGCCCCGACCGCTTCCTCAAGCGGGGCCTCGAGATTGTTCGCAAGGGTTGGGGCCAGCCGTCGATTTTCAACGCCGACATGGTGGTGGAAGAGCTGCTGCGCCAGGGCAAGTCCATCGAGGACGCGCGCGCCGGCGGCACTTCCGGCTGCGTCGAGACCGGCGCATTCGGCAAGGAAGCCTACATCCTGACGGGTTACTTCAATCTGCCCAAGGTGCTGGAGATCGCGCTCAACAACGGCCTGGATCCGCGCACCGGCAAGACCATCGGAATCGAGACAGGAGATCCGCGCCAGTTCCAGAGCTACGACGAAGTGTTCGCGGCATTTCGCCGGCAGCTACATCATTTCATCGACATTAAGATCCGCGGCAACAACATCATCGAGCGGCTCTATGCGCGGCACATGCCGGCGCCGTTCCTGTCGCTGCTGCTGGACGATTGCATCGCTAAGGGGAAGGACTATCACGACGGCGGCCCGCGCTACAATTCCACTTACATCATGGCGGTTGCCCCCGGCACGTGCACCGACAGCCTGGCGGCCATCCGGTACCACGTCTTCGATCGCCGGACGATTGGTATGGCCGATCTGTTGGAAGCGCTCGCCGTCAATTTCGATGGCCGCGAAACCACCCGCCTGATGTTGTGGAACAAGACTCCCAAGTACGGCAACGACGACGATTACGCCGACGCCATTCTCGCGCAAGTCTTCGACGCGTTCTTCGAGGAGGTCAATGGACGGCCCAACACCAAGGGCGGCGCCTACCGCGTCAACTATCTTTCCACCACCTGCCACGTCTATTTCGGCTCCGTGACCGGTGCGACTCCCGACGGCCGCAGAGCCTGGGAGCCGCATTCCGACGGCATCTCTCCGGCCCAAGGCGCCGACCGCCACGGCCCCACCGCGGTCATCAAATCGGCCTCCAGGATGGACCACGCACGCACCGGTGGCACGCTTTTGAACCAGAAGTTCACGCCCAAGACCGTGGAAGGCGAAGAGGGCCTCGACAACCTGGCGCACCTGGTGCGCGCCTACTTCAAGCTCGACGGCCATCACATCCAGTTCAACGTGGTCACGGCGGAGACCCTGCGCGAGGCGCAGGCGCATCCCGAGAGCCATCGGGACTTGATCGTGCGCGTTGCCGGCTACAGCGACTACTTCTGCGATCTCACCCCCGCCCTACAAGACGAGATCATCGCGCGCACGGAGCAGACGGGGTTCTAGCGATCGGCCGGCAGCGTGTAGAAGCTGTACGTAGACTTCCAAGTGAATTCGGCCCCGGGTTCGATCGCAATCGCAACAAAGGGCTCCATAGCCACCACACTGCGAATCGACCACAAGGATTCCCGCGCCAGCGGACGATCGGAGCTGATCGTCATGCCGGCGCCCAGCTTGGCGCTCTCGATGCGGATCTCGCTGTCCTTGGGGCTGTCGCTGAAGCCCTCGAGCGGGGTGGTCACGACATCCTGGCCCTCCAGCGTCTTCAGGTAGACGATCCGATTGCCGCGAATCTCGGCCAGTTCTTTGTTGGGAGGGCGCTGGGATTGAATCTGGAATGGCACCGTGATAACCAGCGGTGCGCCGGGCGGCTGGTTATCCAGCACCAGAAAATTGTGATTGTAGACCGTGGTCCGGATCGGGCGGGTTCCCGTGTTTTTCAAGCTCTGTTCCAAAACCATCTCCGGGGAGCCTTTCACCAGCCGCAGCGTTTTCCGGTAGGCGTAACCATAGCCGGAAGACGAATCGGTAAGTTCCTGGGTGAAATCGATTGAATCGCGAGATTTCCTGACGCTCCACTTCCCTCCATCGACGATCTCGTACAAGTGGTAGTTGTCGTACCTGTCTTCGTCCCGCCTCCCCAAAGCGCCGACGCCAATCTTGATGAATCGGCCGCCGGGCTTCGCCTCCTCCCATCCCACTTGTCCGAACTCATCGACGGGACCGGTGATGGAACTGCAAGGCCCGCCGACGATGTCCGGTCCTTCGTAGACAAAGTCGTGGACCTTCGGGTCGGTCCTCTGGACCCATGGTCCGTAATAGTCGTGTCCCTTGTATTGCAGGCTGTAGACGACTCCCGACCAATCGAACCGCGTTCCGCGATAGTATCCGTTCTGCGCGTTCGGCAGGTAGATCTTCGCCCGAATTTGACCATTCGTGATCTCCGCGCTCGGGAAATCCGCCGCCGGCAGGAGCCCCATGCACGCGGCCAAGCAAGCCGGAACTAGAATCCTTGCCATCATCGAATGGATTATTGCATGATGGCCGGCGGGAGGTAAACACCCAAGTCCGGCAACGACCACGGTTGCGCAGACGCCGTTCTCGCGCGACTATTCGATTCCAGTGACAGGCGGCTCGCCCACCCCTTGGAGCCAGCATTCATTTTTCGGTGACAATGAGTTATGAACCTTTTTTGGGCTGCTCTGATCCTGGCGCCCGCCTTGTGGAGCCAAACCACGCCGCTTTATAAGAATCCCGATGCCCCGATCGAGAAGCGCGTCGAGGACCTGCTCTCCCGCATGACCCTGGAAGAGAAGGTTTCCCAGATGATGAATGCGTCGCCCGCCATCGAGCGGCTCGACGTGCCCGCCTACAACTGGTGGAACGAGTGCCTGCACGGCGTGGCGCGCGCCGGACGCGCCACCGTCTTCCCGGAGCCCATCGGCCTGGCCGCTACCTGGGACACCGATCTGATCTTCCGCACCGCCACCGCCATTTCCGACGAAGCCCGCGCCAAGCACCATGAGTTCGTGCGGCGCGGGAAGCGCAACATTTACCAGGGCCTCACGTTTTGGTCGCCCAACATCAACCTGGTCCGCGACCCCCGTTGGGGACGCGCCATGGAAACCTACGGCGAGGACCCTTACCTCACCGGGCGCATGGCGGTTCAGTTCATCAAGGGATTGCAGGGCGACAATCCCAAGTATCTTAAAGTGGTCGCCACCGCCAAGCACTTCGCGGTTCACAGCGGGCCGGAGCCCTTGCGCCATTCCTTCGACGCCCGCGTGGAGGACGCCGGCACCGACCTGCGCGAATCCTATCTGCCGCAGTTCGAGGCCGCCATCCGGGAGGGCGGCGCATTTTCCGTAATGTGCGCTTACAACCGCGTGAATGGCTATCCAGCCTGCGCCAGTCCGCGGCTGCTGGGCGAGATTCTGCGAGGCGAATGGGGTTTCCCCGGTTACGTGGTCTCGGATTGCGGCGCGGTGGGCGACATCTACCAGGGCCACAAGGTAGCCGCCACCGAAGAGGAAGCGGTCGTGCGCGCCGTCAAGGCGGGCACCGATCTGGATTGCGGCTCGGAGTACTCGGCGCTCGTTCCGGCGGTCCGCCAGCATCTCATTACCGAAGCGGAAATCGATACGTCCCTCCGCCGGCTGCTCACCGCGCGGTTCAAGCTGGGCATGTTCGATCCCCCGGAGAGGGTCCCCTATGCGCAAATTCCCTACTCCGTCAATGACAGCCAGGAGCACCGCGCGCTGGCCCTCGAAGCCGCGCACAAATCCATCGTGCTGCTCAAGAACGAAGGCGGCATGCTGCCCCTGCGCAAGGGGATGAAGACGATCGCCGTCATTGGGCCGGACGCCGACAACCTCGACGTGCTGTTGGGAAACTACCACGGCGATCCGACGGAGCCGGTGACGCCGCTGGAAGGAATCCGCGCCAAGGTCGGGTCGCGCATGCAGGTGCTCTACGCGCAGGGGAGCGACCTGGCGGAGAACATGCCGACGCCGGAAACCGTGCCCTCCACCGCGCTCTTCACCTCGAATGGTCCGGACCGCAAGAACGGGCTCCAGGCGGAGTACTTCAACACCGCCAGTTTCAACGGCCATGCCTACCCCGTGCCGGGCAAACCCGCTGGAGAGATTCCGGCCAATCCCCAGCCGCTGTTCACGCGCATCGATCCGCAAATTGCCTTCCGCTGGTGGGACGGCGCGCCCCGCGCCGATATGGACGACGACAACTTCGGCGTGCGTTGGACCGGATTCCTGGCGCCGCCGGTGACCGGCAAGTATCAGCTTGGCGCCATTGGCATGAACGCGTACGAGATCTTCCTCGATGGCAAGCCGCTGGTGAGCGGCAACAGCATTCACGAATCGAACTACCGCTACGAGGACGTGGAGTTGCAGGCCGGGAAGTTGTACCCCATCCGCGTGGAATTCCACGAAATGGTCAACGATGCCGATATGCGCCTGGTGTGGGCGCCGCCGGGCAGGAAGCTAGAAGATGCGGCCATGGACGCGGCCGGGAAGGCTGACGCCGTCGTCCTGTGCCTTGGGCTTTCTCCGCGGTTGGAAGGCGAAGAGCAGAAGGTGCCCGTTCCAGGCTTTGAGGGTGGCGACCGCGTCGACCTCGGCCTTCCGCGAACGCAGGAGGAGTTGCTTCGGAAGATTGCCGTCCTCGATAAGCCGCTGGTGCTGGTGCTTCTGAATGGCAGCGCGCTGGCGGTCGGGTGGGCGCGCGATCACTTCCCCGCCATCGTCGAGGCGTGGTACCCGGGCGAGGCCGGAGGAACCGCCATAGCGGATGTCCTGTTCGGCGATTACAACCCGGCCGGCAGGTTGCCTGTCACGTTTTACAAGTCCGCCGATCAACTGCCGCCGTTCGAAGACTACGACATGATGGGCCGCACCTACCGTTACCTCCAGGGCGAGCCTCTGTACCCCTTCGGATTTGGACTGAGCTACACCCAGTTCACTTACCGGCTCCTCACCCTGCCAAAGGAAGCGTCGGCGAAGCGGGAGGCAAGAATTCAGGTGGAAGTGCGGAACGCCGGGAAACTGGCCGGCGAGGAAGTGGTCCAGCTTTATTTGAAGCGCCGTGGTGAGCAGGGCGTGGCGCCCATCCGCTCGCTCGCAGGGTTCGAGCGAGTCGCACTCCGGCCGGGTGAGAGAAAGATCGTGGAATTCACGCTGACGCCGCGCCAGCTCACGCCGCCGGGAACTATCGAGATCGCAGTGGGAGGCAAGCAGCCCGGTTTTCATGGAGCGGCGGACGCCCCCAGCACCCAAGTACTCATGGGGAGCTTGACGGTCGCGCCATGAGCGGAGAGAGTATGAAGATGATGAAACCGCGCTCCGGCCTCATTGTGGCCGCCTTCTCGATCTCGATTGCTTGCCTGTTGCCTCTTTCGCCGCAGACCCCGCCGCCACACGCGCTGACGCTGTCGCTGAATTGCGCCAGCGGCGATTGCGGGCTGCTTCACGGTGCGCCGCAAACGGCCGGGATGCGCAGCGGGTTCGTCCGGCTGAAGCCGGGCGACTCGGTAGGCTGGCACACCACCGGGCAGAACGAAGAGTCGCTGGTCATCCTGCACGGGCAGGGCGACGCCCTGATCGAAGGCCAGCCGGGGCGATCCTTCACCGCGCCGGGGTTTGTCTATATCCCTCCGGCCACGCGCCACAACGTCAAGAATACGGGCGGCGAGGTATTGGAATACGTGTACGTGGTGGCGCCGGCAAAGGCACCGTAGCGGCAGGCGAGATCAGGCGCAGCCAGTGCGGCAGCACCTCCGCCTCGAGCGGCAACATCCCCACCGGCTCGCCGTCGAGTTCCAGCGGCGCGCCTGGTCCGGCTTCCGCGCGAACGCGCACCCCGCGCCAATGATGCACTTTCGGGTGCGAGTAGATATCGCCGGAATAGAGTAGCCGCAGGTTGGCGGCAACTTCAGCCAGGCCGACGCGCTCCACCAGGGTGACGTCAATCAGTCCGTCGTCGATGGCGGCTTGCGGCGCAATCAGGATGCCGCCTCCCTGGTAGCGCCCGTTGGCGAGGGCCACGGTGGTCGCGTGAAATTCGGCCACGGCGGCATCGTCCAGCCACAGCCGCACGTCGAATCCGCGGCCGGCGGCAAGCGTGGGAAACGCCGCGGCCAGATAGCGGGCGCGGCCGGGCAGGAAGCGGCTCCAGCCGCCCACGCGCCGCGCCGCTTCGGCGCCCAAACCAAAGCTGGCTATGTTGATGAAGTGACGCTCGCGGGCGTCGCCCTCCGGCCCGCGAAAGCGTACCCGGACTACGTCCACCTCACGCACGTCGCCGATAGCCAGTGTTTCCACCGCGTGGCGGGACCCGGCCAGGCCTATGCTGCGCGCGAAATCGCCGCCGCTGGCCAGCGGCACTACACCCACCCGCACGCCGCAACCGCTCGACAGAACTCCGTTGGCCACTTCGTTCCAGGTTCCATCTCCGCCGGCTGCGATCAGCGGATCGAAACCGGCCCCGGCCAGTTGGTGAGCGAGAAGCATGGCATGGCCCGGCCCTTCGGTGAAATGCGCCGCCACGGGACCGATGCGCTCCTCCAGCAGGCGGGCAACCGCCGGCCAGCGGTGACGGGCTGCACCGGCGCCGGCGTGCAGGTTGACGATCGCCGCCGCGGCCATACAGGAGAACCTGCATCAGATCGTAGCATTTCGCCAAAACAGACTGGCGGATTCAGCCCGTAGTGCGTCAAAATCTACCAATGAACATCACCATTTCGGGCGCTTCCGGTTTCATCGGGCGGCACCTGCTGAAGAGCCTCGCCGAGGCCGGCCATTCCTTGCGCGCGCTGAGCCGCCACGCGCCTCCCGCGGAGAGTTTGCGCGAGGCCGATGTCGTCATCCACCTGGCGGGTGAGCCCCTGGCGCAGCGTTGGACGGCCGAGGCCAAGCAGCGCATTCGCGAGAGCCGCGTGACGGGGACGCGCCATCTGGTGGAGGCGCTGGCCACGTTTCCGCGGAGGCCGCAAGCTCTGATCTGCGCCTCGGCCATCGGATACTACGGGTCGCGAGGCGATGAAGTTCTCACGGAATCTTCCGCGCCGGGGAGCGGCTTCCTTCCGGAATTGTGCGTGGCGTGGGAGAGAGAGGCGCAGGCCGCGGAGGCGTTCGGCCTGCGGGTGGTGCGCATGCGCACGGGCCTGGTGCTCCATGCTCATGGCGGCGCTCTGGTACGCATGTTGCCGCCATTCCGCATGGGCGTGGGCGGCAGACTGGGCAGTGGCCGGCAATGGATGTCGTGGATCCACCTGGAGGACCTGGCGGCGTTGTTCCAGTTGGCGGTAGAGAACCCGGTCCGGGGACCGCTGAATGGGGTGGCCCCGAATCCCGTCACCAACTCGGACTTCACTCGTGAGCTGGCTCGCGCTCTGCGCCGGCCCGCCGTGTTCCCGGTCCCGGAATTCGCACTGAGGTTGCTGTTTGGCGAAATGGCGGACGTGCTGCTCGCGAGCCAGCGCGTAGCTCCCCGCGCCGCCCAGGCCGCCGGATTCCGCTTCCGCTTTCCGCAACTGGCGCCGGCGCTTGCCGACCTGCTCAGCCGCAGACGCGGCGGCCTCCGCCAGTCGCGTATAATAAATAAGTAACGGAGAGGATTTGTGTCGTTGCGCGCGTATTTTCGTCTTTTCACCCAGATTCAGTTGATGCCCGTCATGGAAAACGGCGAGGAGATCCTCGTCGGCGGGCAGGCCGTGCTGGAAGGCGTCATGATGCGCGCCCCCCATAGCTACTGCGTAGCGGTCCGCAAGCCGGACGGCGAAATCGTCACCGAACAGGCGCCGCTCGCCCGCATGTCCGAAAAGCACAGGATTTTCAAGTACCCGGTCATTCGCGGCGTGGGGACCCTGTGGCAGGCCATGACCCTGGGACTCAGGGCCCTGCGATTCTCCAGCAACGTGGCGCTCCAGGACCCCCAGCAGGCCGCGGCCGGCCAGCCGCCCAAGGAGATCCCCGGTTGGGCCATCGCCGCCAACCTGGTCTTCACCTTCGGCATGTTCATCTTCATGTACAAGTTCGTGCCGCTGTTGCTGGTGACGAAGCTGCAGAAACTGTATCCGGCGCTGTCGGGCCGCGTGTTGTTCAACCTGGCCGACGGCTTGATCCGCATGGCCATCTTCCTGGGCTTTCTGTACGCCATCTCGCTGTGGAAGGAGATCCGGCGCGTGTTCGAGTATCACGGTGCGGAGCACAAGGTGGTTTTCAATTTTGAATCGGGCCAGCCGGTGACGGTGCCCAACGCGCAGCGGTTTACCACGTACCACCCGCGGTGCGGCACCAGTTTCCTGTTCGTCGTATTGATCCTGTGCATCCCCATCTACACGCTCATCCCCTTCGACGGGTTCTTGCCGCGATTCCTCTCGCGCGTCGCGCTGCTGCCGCTCATCGCGGGCCTGAGCTACGAGGTGATCCGCTTCGCGGCCAAGCGGCGCGGTTCGCTGCTGGCCACGCTCGCCGCGCCGGGCCTCTGGCTCCAGCGCATCACCACCAAACCGCCGGCCGACGACCAGACGGCGGTGGCCATTCGCGCGCTCGAAGGCGCCATGGCCCTCGAAAAGGCGCAAGGCGGACAACTGGTCATCGCCTGACCATCCATGCAATTCGTTCCCAAACTCGATCAGCTCGAAGAACGCTTCGAGGCGCTCACGCGCCAGTTGGCCGATCCCGCCGTGATTGGCGACGCCGATCAGTATCGCAAAGTGGCCAAGGCGCACAGCGAACTGTCGGAGGTGGTCTCCGCGTACCGGGAGTGGAAGAAGACCGAGGATGCGCTTTTGCAGGCGCGTCCCATGCTCCAGGACGACGACCCCGATTTGCGCGCCATGGCGCAGGAAGAAATCACCAGTCTTGAGCCCGAGCTGGCCCGTCTCGAAGAGCATCTCAAGGTGCTCCTGCTGCCCAAGGACCCCAACGACGACCGCAACGTGGTGCTCGAAATCCGCGCCGGCACGGGCGGCGATGAAGCCACGCTGTTTGCAGCCGAGATCTTCCGCATGTATTCGCGCTATGGGGAAACGCAGGGCTGGAAGATCGAGGTGACGTCCGCCAGCGAGTCTTCCGTGGGCGGGCTGAAGGAAGTCATCGCCCTGGTGAGCGGCGATAACGTCTACAGCAAGCTCAAGTACGAAAGCGGCGTGCACCGCGTGCAGCGCGTGCCGGTCACCGAACAGCAGGGGCGGGTGCACACTTCCGCCATCACCGTGGCGGTGTTGCCGGAGGCGGACGAGGTCGAGGTCAAGATCGACCCCAAGGACATTCGCATCGATACCTTCTGTTCCTCGGGCCCCGGCGGCCAGTCGGTCAACACCACCTACTCGGCCGTGCGCCTCACCCACTTGCCGACGGGCCTGGTGGTCTCCTGCCAGGACGAAAAATCGCAGATCAAGAACCGCGCCAAGGCCGAGCGCGTGCTGCGCTCGCGGCTGTACGAGCTGGAGCTGGAGAAGCAACAGGCGGCGCTGGGCGCGGAGCGGCGCAGCATGGTGGGAACCGGCGATCGCAGCGAAAAGATCCGCACCTACAACTTCCCGCAGAACCGCGTGACGGATCACCGCATCGGCCTGACGCTGCATCAACTGGATTTCGTGATGGAGGGAAAGATGGATGCCATCTTCGACGCCCTCACCACCTATTACCAGGCCGAAAAACTGAAGCAGCAGACCGAGCAGGGCGTGGTGGTCTGACGCCCCCATGACGGTCGACACGGCATTGCTCCAGGGCGTCCACCTGCTGGAGGATGCCGGCATCGCCGCGCCCCGGCTCACCGCGGAGGTGCTGCTGGCGCACGCCATTCGCCGGGAGCGCGTCTACCTCTACGCCCACCCCGAGCAGGAGCTGCAAGAGGTGGAGTGGCTGCACTATGGCCGCTATTTGCACGAGCGTCTCAACCGCAAACCCACGCAGTACATCACCGGGCGGCAGGAGTTCTACGGGCGCGAGTTTCGGGTGACGCCGGACGTGCTGATTCCGCGCCCGGAGACCGAGCACGTGGTGGAAGCCGCCCTCCAAATCGCGCGCGGGGCCAAACGCCTGCTCGATGTCGGCACCGGCTCCGGCGCGCTGGCGGTGACGTTGCAACTGGAAACCGGCGCCGAGGCATGGGCCACGGAGATTTCACCAGCGGCCGCCACCGTTGCCGCCGCAAACGCCCGCCGCCTCGGTGCGCGGGTAAACGTAGTGATCTGCGATTTGATGGGAGCCATCGCCGCCGGCGCCATGGATTTGATTGTCTCGAACCCGCCGTATGTGCCGCTCGCCCAGCGGCAGGGCTTGCAGCGGGAGGTCCGGGACTGGGAACCACGCGTAGCGCTCTTTGCCGGCGAGACCGGCTTCGAAATCTACGATCGACTTGTAGCCGATGCCCCGCGGGTCCTGCGCCCCGGCGGTTGGCTCGTCATGGAGCTGGGCTTCGGCAGCCGCGACCACGTCGCCAGCCTTCTCGCCGGATGGCGGGACGTGCGGATCGAGCCCGACCTGGCCGGCATCCCCCGCGTGATCGCCGCCCGCCGCACGCCTTTTAAATGACGTCGGCTGTCACATCTATTGTGCTGGGACCCCGGACTTTCAAGATACCCCGCATTGTGGCCCTATCCCGTAAGAACGAAAGGGCTGAATGCGTACTTTGGCATGGTTCCAGAGCTACTAGCGTTCCCCAAAATGGTGGGTGAGAGGGGCTCAAACCATACTGGTCAGGTTTCCGCAGTCGAGACTTCAGCCCAGATGCGTCTGCCTCCAGGACCTCAAATGTGATCTCAGCACCTGGTCGAAAATCCAACTCGGACGTCAGATAAACCGGGCTGGCGCAAACTGTCATCAAGGCTTCTGGCAAAAGAAGAACTGACAAACAACTCATGGTTCAAGTATAGAATGAGGGTTGGCCAACTGGCACCGGTTCACGCCGTCAAACTTCGAGTACGATTTCGAACGTGACAAGCTTTTCGAGCATCGGGTCACTTTCAACGAGGCCGTCGAGTGCTTTTTCTCGGACTTCGAGATTCGACGGAACGAGACCTATCGTGACCGTTACCAGTTGATCGGCAGGACACTCGGCGGCAGGAGACTCAAGATCATTTTCCAGATGAAGCCGAGGAACGTGGTTCGCATCATTACAGGCTGGCCTTTATGAGTACAAAGAGGAACAAGAAAACCACCACGCCGGACCAGGAAGGCATCGACCGGCTGGTCATTTCCCAGGCGGCTGACGACTCCGCTTGGGAGGCGCCCATTCGAGTGAAGCGGTCCCAACCAGCCTCTCTGGCGCTTCCCGGCGAGCTGGCAGCACGCGCAGCTTTCTTGGCCAGGCTTCACCGCGAGGCCGGTGTTGCCCAGTGGGTCGAACGCATCGTTCGGGAGAGAGTCGAACTCGAAGAACTCGCCTTTACAGAGGCAAAGAAGAAGCTTGCTTCCTGAAGGTCCTCGGAAATAATTCCCCATTCACCCCGAGGATGTCGCGGCCGGGTTGCCTAGGAGGGCGTGCCGCCTCATTTAAGGCATGAGGATCTCAAGACCATTTCCCCTTATAATGAGTACATGCCTGCTGTGACCGCTAAATACAATGTTTTGAAGAAGGACGGACTGGAGGCGCTCAGGTCGGACGATCCTGAACGCTTTCAATACCGGGCCGAGGGAGGAGCCTACCTCAACCTCAGGGGCCTGCCGCTGGAAGCTTTGCCCGAAATCGACGAGGACTCCATCGCCAAACTGTGCTGGATCGTGCGTGGGCTTCAGTTCGCCATGGCGGACGCAGCCGAGTCGGGCCATGTCGGTGGCTCATCCTCCAAGACCGAGCAAGTCCTGACGCTGCTCTCGAGCGGCGTTGTGGGGTTCGACCCACTGAATCCGAAGCACCCGGGCAGAGACCGGCTGGCCTGGTCGGCGGGCCACATTACGCCCCTGTTTCACGGCGTCCTGTCGGTGATCTACGAATGTCTGCGCAGAAAGGGCGTGGCGCTCCCGCCGGCGGTGCAGAGCTACACCGTTTATCCCGAGCAACTGCCCCGCTTCCGGCGCTGGGGAGGGCCCAGCGGTCACGTGGAATCGGAGTATGCCCTGGCCGACACCTCCACCGGCTCCTCCGGTCACGGGTTCTCGGCGGGGCTGGGGTTCGCCGTCCTGCACCGCTCCTGCGGTCTCGCCACCAAGGCCTTCGTCATCGCCGGCGATGCCGAGAGCGAAGAAGGGATGAGCTATGAGTTTCGCAACGTGGCCTCCACTCTGGGGGTGCGGAACCTCATCGTCACCCTGGACTACAACAACTTCGGCATCGACGGGCCGATCTCCGAGGTGCTGCCGTCGGAATACCTGAACCACTGGTTTTCGCAAGGCTGGAACATTATCGAGGTGGATGGCCGGAACGTCCGCGAGCTGGCGTACGCCTATCGCCTGGCGGCTGGCGGCTTCGGAGTCGAGAAGCCCACGGTGGTGATTTGCCATACCATCAAGGGCCTCTTTTACGGCAAGCTCGAGAACTCGCCCGACTCCCATGGCGCGGTGCTCCCGCACCCGGAATACGTCGCGGCGATGCACAAGCTGGGCTTCCCCGTCCCCGGCGTCAAGGGCGACACCGCGGCCGATATCCGGGTGGTGATGGACGCCTTGGGCGAAGCCGAAAGCGCCTACCTGCTGGAGCGCCTCCAGGCCGACGCGCAACTGATTCCGCCGGAGGAGGAGCTGGTGGAGCGCATGAAGACCGCGCTCGCGGGCCGTCCCATGGCGGATTACCGGAAAATCGAGCGCCCCGCCGAGCTGCCGCCGGAGCTGGTGTTCAAGGGCGGCGACTCGGTGGCCATCCGCAAGGCTACCGAAGCATGGTTTGGCTGGGCCATGAAGCAGACCGCGTTCTTTTATATCGGCGCCGGCGACCTGATGAAGTCCGTCCTCACCGGCAAGGCGGAGAACGTCTATGGAGTGATCAAGCCGGATAACGTGCTGGGGCGCGGCATCCGTTTCGGAATCGCGGAACAGAACATGGCGATGATGTCCTGCGCCATGTCGCAGGATACGCTGCCGGGAGGCTTCCGGCCCATGACGGTTTTCGGCACCTACGGAGTGTTCACCTGCATCATGTCGAATCCGGTGCGCATGACCCTCATCAACAACGAAGTCAATCCCAGCTCCTCGGCGTTCTTCATTATGCTGGCGGCGCACGACGGACTCGAAACGGGCGAGGACGGGCCTACCCACCAGGGCCTGTTCTGGATGTCGCTCTACACGGCCTATCCCGGAATCAAGGTCTATAAGCCGCTGGACGCCAACGAGGCGGTGGAGATGCTGTTTCTGGCGGCCCAGCGCGGCGAACCCGTGGCGTTCTCGTGCACCCGTCCCGGCACCCCGGTCTTGAAACGGGGCGATGGCGTCCCCGCAGCGCGAGAGGCCATCCACGGCGCTTATGTTTTCAAGCCCTTCCGCGAAAACGGCAAGCCCAGGAAGGTGCTGGCTATCTGTGGCGGCCAGGTGATGCACAACGCCCTCCAGATCCTGCCCGAGCTTGAGGAGCAATTCGACGTCAAGATCGTGGCCGTCACGTCGCCCCAGCTCTACGAGGAATTAAGACGAACCGATCCCTCCAGGGCCGCGGCGATTTTGTCCGACGAAGAACGGCAGTATGTAGTTGCCTTGCACAACGGATGGCCGGGATTCCTGTATCCCTTCATTGTGCCGGGAGATTATCAGAGGCGCCTCTTCGGCATAGACCGCTTCTCCAGGTCTGGAAAGCCGGACGAAGTCTACAGCCATGCAGGCTTCGACTGCGCGGGTCTTCGCAAGAAGATCCTGGACGGTTCGAAATAGTTACTTCTGGCGCAGGTACGAATCGTCGCCTTTAATCCAGTCCTCCCGGATGGGCGAGAAAAGCTCCATAATGACGGTGTCTTCCAGGGCTTCGTTGCCGTGTGGGACATCCGGCGGCACGTGGACCATCTGGCCCGCCTTAAGCAAGAATTCCTCGTTGCCGGCGAACATGCGCAACGCGCCCTTTTCGACAATCGTGATCTGGTCGTTGACATGGTGGTGCGACGCCACCTTGTTGCCTTTGTCAAAACGGAAATGCGCCACGGTAATGGCTGTGCCGTGAAGGGCTTTGCGCCCGGCCAGTGGATTCAACTGCTCTTCGGCAATATCGTCCCAGGTATGGATTTTCATGGCGTTATTTTAGCATGCGTGAATCTCCGCTATCCGCCTGCTCATCCAATTAACCGAGGACCAGAGGAGGGAAAACCACGATGTCCAGCAGAATAGGATTTATCGGTCTCGGCGTAATGGGCAGGCCCATGGCGCGAAACCTCTTGAAGGCGGGTCACAGTCTGGCGGTTTACGATATTTCCCCCGCCGGCGTCAAGGAGTTGGCTGCCGCCGGCGCCACGTCCTGCTCTTCCGCCAAAGGCGTCGCGCAACACTCCGATATCATCATCACCATGCTGCCCGACGGGCCGGACGTGGAGAAGGCCGTCCTTGGCCCAAATGGCGTGCTTGAAGGCGCACGGCCCGGTTCCACCCTCGTGGACATGAGTTCCATCAACCCGATCGTGGCGCAGAAGGTGGGCAAGGCGTGCGCGGGGAAAGGCGTGGAATTCCTGGATGCGCCCGTGAGCGGCGGCGAGCCCAAGGCCATTGACGGCACTCTGGCGATCATGGTGGGCGGGGACCGAGCGGTATTCGACAGGCTGTCGCCCATCCTTCACCTGATGGGTTCTTCGGTCACCCTGACCGGTCCGGTGGGCGCCGGCAACATGACCAAGCTCGCCAACCAGATTATCGTGGCCTGCAACATTGCCGCCATGGGCGAAGCCCTGGTGCTGGCCACCCGGGCCGGCCTCGACCCGGAAGTGGTTTTCAACGCCATCAAAGGCGGTCTGGCCGGCAGCGCAGTCCTGAACGCCAAAGCGCCCATGGTGATCGCGCGCAACTTCAAGCCGGGCTTCCGGATTCGCCTCCACCAGAAGGATTTACGCAACGCCCTGCTGGCCGCCGAAGAATTCAAAGTGCCGCTGCCCCTCACCAGCATTGTTCAGGGCCTGGTCATGTCGTTGATGAACGAGGGCAAAGGCGACTACGACCACTCCGGCATCGTCACAGCGATTGAAAAGATGGCCGGCATTGAGGTCGCCAGGCCGGCTGAATCCGCTGCCCATCTTCGCATCGCCGCCGACTGACAGCCGGCTGAAGAGCGTACGCCTATAACGAGTGGCCCCGCGCCGCCCTGTAGTCTAGAATCAAGAGAGGGCAAATGTCGGGGCGTAGCGCAGCCTGGTAGCGCACCTGCCTTGGGCGCAGGGGGTCGGGCGTTCAAATCGCCCCGCCCCGACCATAACTCCTTAAGTTTCAGTAGCTTGCGGCATTCGCTTTTTCATCGGGCCGGAAATTTGTGTGCACTTGTGTGCAATTCGCGGCGGTTTTTTCGGCGGACACCTGTCCGTCGGCCTAAGCTGAGCTGATCCGCGCACCCCCCATTCCGCCTGGCGGTCCTGCGGCATCCGACGTGTGTACGAGTCGTGGACCACCCACCCCAAGCGCCTCCCTTGGGCCGGCGAACACTACGCCGTTGATCGCGAGCCAGCCGGGACGGTATGGAAGTGGATCGAGATCCTGATCAACCGGCAACATGACCGGGTCGGCGACGGACGTGCATGAACGCGCGGTGCTGGTTGACGGAGATACGCCAAAGGCGTAGTATAGAAAGGTGTTCGAGTTTGTCGAGTCGCCCGCCTTCGAACGGTTCCGGGCGTACTACCTCGATGACGAGGAATTCGGCGAGTTGCAGCAGTTCCTGATGCGACATCCGGAAGCCGGAAAAGTTGTCCCTGGTTCGGGTGGCGTGCGGAAACTCCGCTGGCGGCTAAGCGGGAAGGGAAAACGCGGTGGGTTGCGCGTAATCTACTACGTGCGTTATGAGCCGAACCAGTTTTGGATGCTGACACTCTATGCGAAGGCGAAGAAGGAGAATGTTCCCGCCCACATTCTCAAACAACTGAAGGAGACCTTCGAGCATGACTAAGAAACTGACCGCGGGGGCACTGGCCCGATTGGAGGCCAGCCGCGACGTCTGGCAAGAGGTCGCGGAGGGAGTTGCGGCGATCAAGGCCGGCCGCGGAAAACGAACTTCGGTCCAGCCTCGTTCGCCAATCGTTAGGGCTCGCCTGAAGTCGGGGTTGACTCAGGCGCAGTTCGCCGCGTTACTCGGCGTATCGCGTCGCACACTGGAGCAGTGGGAGCAAGGACGCCGTGTTCCCAGTGGGGCGGCGAAGACCTTGATTCGGGTTGCAGAAAAGCATCCTGAGGTGCTACGAGAGATGGCCGCTTAGTCGCCTGTCCCTCTTGCGTGCTGGCAGCGAACTGCCCACCGTCAAGGATGCGAAATACTTCGCCGTCAGACAGGAGGAATCCGGTCCAACCTCTCATATCGGAACTGTGCCAAAACCCGGTCCATATTGGCCCCGTGCTGTGCCAAAACCCGGACCGCTTTCGTTGGCTTGGCGGTTGAGTTTCGCCAGCGCCTCTCGCTTAGCCTTCGCATCGTCCTGCCGAAGCAACTGCGTGACCCACTCGTCGGCAACCCCTCCGGCGCTGAGCCGGGTTGCATACGTCGATCGGAGATCGTAGATGCGAAACTACCCAACCTTGGCCCCGCCGCGGCCGGTGGGCAAAGCCCGGGAGCGGAGAGGCGCCCAGACGTAAATTGCGTAACGCAGGATTCCCGGCGGCGTCCAATGATCCGAACGTTTCGCTACAATTCACGAGGGGAACTATGACAAGAGAAGGTCCGACAAGCCTCGTTTTACTGCTTTCGCTCACGGCTGGAACCGCTCTTGCACAGGATGCGAACACCGTAATCCGGCGTGCGGAAGAGGCCATGGGCGACGTGAAATCGATCCGGTTTTCCGGCATTGGCAAAATGGGCGCCGTGGGAATGAATTGGAATCCCACCGCTCCATGGCACACCACCGTGCTTACAAGCTACACACGGACGATTGACTATCCAAGCGGATCCTCGACAGAGGAAATAACGCGGACGCAGGAGAATCCGCCCATGCTCGGCGGTGAAGCTCCATTTGTGGGTGTGATTAAGGAGGGCCGAAGAGTAAGTGGAAAATATGCCTGGAATCAGCCGGTAAACGCCTATCCGCCGCCTCCCCCCAACGTGGTACAACCGGCCCCTGCCGCGGCGTACGAACGCGGGCTGCAAATCTGGCTCACACCGCACGGCTTTCTAAAAGCGGCCGCTCGAAACCATGCCACGGCCCAGGCGGGAGAGGACGCCGGTAAGAAGGTAACGATTCTCACATTCATGACCGGGAAAAATAAAATCGTGGGCACCATCGACGGCCAGAACATGGTGATCGGAGTCGAAACGTGGATAGCAAATCCGGTTCTAGGAGACATGCCGGTCGAGACAGCCTATTCCGATTACAAAGACTTCAACGGTGTAAAGTTACCGACGCACATCATAGAGAAGCAGGGCGGTCTCTTGACGCTCGAGATTGAGGTGACGAGCGCACAGGCCAATGTGGAAGGCGCCGCCCTTCAAGTGCCCGAAGCGGTGCTGCACGCGACGATTCCGCCGGAGCGGGTGACTCCGGAAAAAATCGCCGGCGGCGTTTGGCTCCTGCACGGCGGGCACAATAGCGTGCTCATCGAGTTCAAGGATTTTCTGGCCGTGGTGGATGCTCCCTTGAATGAGGCTCGTTCCATCGCGGTGATTGCGGAAGTAAAGCGACTTGTGCCGGATAAGCCGATCAAGTATGTGATCAATACGCACCATCACTTCGATCACTCAGGTGGGCTTCGCACGTACGTGGCGGAGGGAGCCACGGTCATCACCCACGAAGGCAACAGAGCTTTCTATGAATGGGCGTGGAAGCAGCCCCGCACGATGGAACCGGACAAGCTTGCGGAAAATCCGAAGGAAGCCACCTTCATCACGTTCAAGAATAAGTACGTGCTGACGGATGGGAGCCGCTCCGTCGAGGTGCATCTGACCATTGGAGATGAGCACGACGAATTTCTTTCGTTTGCTTATCTCCCCAAGGAAAAGCTTCTCATAGAGGTCGATGACTTCTCCGATCGGTATATAACGGCGATGTCTCTGGGGCTCTGGAATAACCTATATGGAAACCTGCAACGTTTGAATCTTGACGTGGAGACGATCGCTCCGCTCCACGGCAACATCACGCCTATGTCGGAGTGGCTGAAGCTGCTTCGGGAAAACACCGGGCTCTGAACGAGACATGGGAATCGGGGCTTTTTCGCTGCACCCACTAAGAATGCGATTCTGTTTCCGCTTATTGAGTCCCGCATAATATAGCGTTATTCCGACCACAAGGAACCCGAGAAAGCGAGATGTCGGCGAAGCTCTTGATGGTCGGGCGATTTGTGATAAACTCAAAACACCATTGGGTTTGCGACGCGCGCCGGTCATTTCACGGGTTCGAAGTACAGGAATGAATTGAGCGTCTGCCAAGGAGCGGTTCGAACTGTCGAACGGACTCTGGGATCACAATAGAAGTTGTAAACGGAGGGGACACCCATGCACGACGCGATCGGAGTTTCATCCGAAAAGGCAACCGCCATACACAGCGATGGCCTGCCGGAGATCGGCGCGCGGCTGGACCGTCTGGCGTCAAGCAGGGTCGTTTGGCGGCTAATGATTCTGCTCGCGTTCGGCGGCTTTTTCGACGCCTACATGATCAGCTCGGGGGGCAATATCGCTCCGGGGCTCTTCAAGAGCCACATCCTTACCGCCACCACCGCCGGCTTTTTCAGCCTGAAGGGCTACGCCGGCTTCACCGCGGCGACCTTCATCGGCCTTCTGGTCGCCAGCTCCGGCTTCGCCGTCATCGCCGACCGGTTCGGGCGACGCACCGTCTTCACGATCGGCCTGCTGTGGTTCAGCGCCTGCGGCGTGATGATGGGGTTTCAGAACACGGCGAACGGGATCATCTTCTGGCGTTTCATGCTCGCCGTCGGCACCGGGCTCGAGGTGATCACCATTGACGCCTACCTCAGCGAGCTCGTTCCCAAGCGGACGCGGGGCAGGGCCTTCGCCATCAATAATGCGGTCCACTCCACGGGCCAGCCTCTCGCCGCCCTGGCGGCGTTCTCGCTGGTCCCCTACCACCTCCTGGGCGTGGACGGCTGGCGCTGGGTGGTCATGCTGGGCGCGGCCGGCGCAGTCGCGGTCTGGCCGTTGCGGATGTTCATTCCGGAGAGCCCGCGCTGGCTCGCCGCGCATGGCAAACTCGCTGCCGCGGACCGGATCGTGACCGATCTTGAGAAGCGCGTGGAGCGCGAAATCGGCCATCCGCTGCCTGCGCCGGAGCCCGTGCTCCACAGGCCGCCGCACAAGGTCGGGCGCTATCGCCAGATCTTCGGTCCCGAATACCTGCCGCGGACCGTGATGCTGAGCCTGTTCCATCTGCTGCAAGCGTTTGGTCTGTACGGCTTCATCGCCTGGATGCCGACCTTCCTGGTCAAACAAGGCATAAGCATCACCCACAGCCTGGGCTACACCTTCGGCATGGCCCTGGTCGCGCCTTTCGGGGGGCTGGTGTGCCTGTCGTTCGCCGACAAGTTTGAACGTAAGTGGCAAATCGTCGGTGCGGCCCTCGCCATCGCCGCCGCCGGTCTGGTGTTCGCCTCCTCGCGCAACCCGCTGATCATCGTCCCCGCGGGCGGCTTCGAATTGTTGAGCGCGGCTGTGCTCAGCTTCAATTTCCACGCCTATCAATCGGAACTGTTCCCGACGCGGATTCGCGTGCAGGCCATCGGCTTCGTCTATTCCTGGAGCCGGGTGAGCGCGGCCTTCAGCGCGTTCGTCGTCGCCTGGGTGCTGGGAAACCACGGCGCTCCGGCGGTCTTCCTGCTGTTCACCGCGAGCATGCTGCTGGTGGCGCTGGCGATCGCCACGCTGGGGCCCCTGACCAAGCAACGCTCCCTGGAGACGCTGTCGCCGTAGGTCTTCGCCGGCGGCACAGGGGCGGGGGCAGAGGACGAGAGGGGAACGTGAGCGACCAATTCCAGATCCGACCACACGCGCCGCGCGCCGCTTGGGCGCTGGGCGCCATCCTTTTCCTGGTTCCGGGGCTTTCCTGCGCCCAGGATGTGCAGGCCGGCGCCGACAGTTACGCGAAGCACTGCGCGGTGTGCCATGGGCGTGAGGCGCGCGGCGGCCAGGGCCCCTCGCTGCTTCGCCCCGCCTATGCGCACGGAGTCGACGATCCGAGCGTGACCCGGACCATCCGCGAGGGCTTCCCGGAAGGAGGCATGCCGGCTTTCGGCGCCGTCCTGTCCGAGCCGCAGATCGCCGGCGTCGTCGCCTTCCTGCGCCAGAAGCGCGCGGAGGCGCCCCCATCCACCCGGCAGCCGGTGCCCTTAGCCTACCAGCCCCTCGGCGTTCCGCAGGGCGTCGTGAAAACCGAACTTCATGACTTCCGCGTCGAGACCGTCGCCAAGGTGGGCGAGCCCTATGCCTTCGCCTTCCTGCCGGACGGCCGCATCCTGATCACCGAGATGGCCGGGAATCTGCGGATCGTCGACAAGGGGCGCCTGCTGCTGCAGCCGGTTCCCGACGCGCCGAGCGGTAATGGGCTGGGGCTGCGCGGGGCCGGCGGACGCAGTCTGCTCGATGTGATCGTCGACCCCGATTACCAGTCCAACGGCTGGATCTATCTGGTGACGTGCCACGGCGTGAAGGACGCCCAAGGCAAACTTGCCGGCTTCGCCAGGATCAACCGGGGGCGGATACGCGACGGCCGCTGGGTCGATAATCGGGTCCTCATCGAATTCTCGATCAATGTGACCACCGGGCTTCGCATGGCGTTCGATTCCAAACGCTTCCTCTACATCGGCACATCCTTTCCCGATTTCGGCTATGTGGCGCCCGCCGACCTGGGCAAGACGCCGCCCCAGCTTTTGTCCAGCCCCTGGGGCAAGATTCTGCGCATGACCGCCGACGGCGAGGTGCCCCCCGACAATCCGTTCGTCAACACGCCGGGAGCCTTCCCCTATATCTACGCCCTGGGCATCCGCGCGCCCTTGGGCCTGGCCTTCGATCGCCAGGGCGAGCTTTGGGAATCGGAGGACGGACCGCGCGGGGGCGATGAGCTGAACCACATCAAGGCGGGACACAACTACGGCTGGCCGGTGGTCACCTGGGGCCACCGCTACGACGCCATTCCCGTGCCGGCCAACCCCGAACAGGAGGGCATGGATAAGCCCGTAGCCGGCTGGTCGCCTTCGCCGGCGGTTTCGGCTATCGCCTTCTATGACGGCCAGGCCTTCCCCCGCTGGAGAGGCAGCATCCTGATGGGTTCCTTGATGCAGATGGACCTTTTCCGCATCGTTCTGGATGGAGATCGGCCCGTGGTGCAGGAAACCATCCTGCATGGCGTGAACCGCCTTCGCGATGTACGGGTCGGTCTGGAAGGCTACGTCTATGTGCTCACGGATGGCGGGCAGCTTCTGCGGCTGGTTCCGGCCATTAGGACGCCTTGACGGCTCCGACAAAATTGTCGGATGATGGCCGGGGGATTATAACCAAAGAGGAGAGCAGCGTGAAAGCATGGAAGAGTGTCCGAGCTATTCTGTTCGCCGGCGCGATGGGAATGTCGGTCTGCGCGCACGCGCAAACAGCGGATCCGGGTGCAGCTCCGAAAACGGCAGCGCTCCCCGCGGATATCGACCCTGAGTCCGGAAACCGGCTGCCCGTGCCAAAGCGCGAGGACATGAACGACGCCGACCGGAAGATTTTCGACGACATCATGGCGAGGCAACGAGGCGGGCTTCCGGACCGGGGGAAAGATCGTCCCCAGCCGCAGTTGTACAGTCCGGGGGTGTCGAAGGGCCTGGCGGAGGCTCACCACTATCTGAAATACGAAACGGAGCTCGGGAATAGGCTGACGGCCGTCGCTGTCCTGACCACGGCCCGCGAGCTGACCAACCAGTTTGAGTGGACGCAATGGGAGGGGCATGCCCGCGATCCGAAAGATGCCCAGTATGTGGAGCCCAATGTCATCGACGCCATCAAGTATTGCAAGCCCGTGACGGGCCTGGACGCGAAGGACGCCGCGATTATCACCCTGGGTCGCGAGCTGTTTGGCGCGAGGAAGGTGTCGTCTCAAACCTTCGCGGAGGTTTTGCGATTGTTTGGGCCCCGTAGCACCGTCGATTTGACGGAACTGATGGCGCTTTATGCCGCCACGGCGGATGCACTGGTGGTGTTCAACCAGCAACTGTGGGCCGGACAGAAGCCGCTGCTCCCCGCCGATGCGAAGGGTTGCTGGAAATAGCGGATCCCTGGTTATAACCTCTCCGCCACCTTCTCCATATACTGCCTGGTGGTCAGCCATTTCTGCTCCTTGCCTACAAGCAGCGCTAAATCCTTAGTCATGAACCCGGCCTCGACTGCGCCGACAGTGGCTTTTTCGAGCTTCTCCGCGAAGGCTACGACATCGGGTGTATTATCGAATCGGCCGCGGTACTTAAGCGCTTGTGTCCAGGCGAAGATGGAGGCGATAGGGTTGGTGGAGGTTTCCTTGCCCTTCTGGTATTCACCGAAATGACGAGTGACGGTGCCGTGCGCGGCTTCCGTTTCCACCGTCTTGCCATCGGGCGTGATCAGCACCGAGGTCATGAGCCCCAGCGAGCCAAAGCCCTGCGCCACCACGTCCGACTGCACGTCGCCGTCGTAATTCTTGCACGCCCAGATGAAACCGCCGCCGGATTTGATCGCAAACGCCACCAGATCGTCAATCAGCCGGTGCTCATAAGTGATGCCCGCAGCCTCGTATTTCGCTTTGAATTCCTTGTCGAAGATTTGCTGGAAGATGTCCTTAAAGCGCCCATCGTATTTTTTTAAGATGGTGTTTTTGGTCGAGTGATAGACGGGAAGCTTGAGCGAAAGCCCATAATTCAGGCAAGCACGCGCGAAACCTTCGATGGACGAATCCAGGTTATACATCGCCATCGCTACGCCAGCGCCTTTGAATTCAAACACGTCATACGATACGGGCGCGCCGTTCTTCGGCGTAAAAGTAAGGGTGAGTTTGCCAGGTTCCTGAATCACCATCTCGGTTGCGCGGTACTGATCGCCGAACGCATGGCGGCCAACTATAATCGGCCTCGCCCAGCCCGGCACATAGCGCGGGACGTTCTTGCAGATAATAGGCTCGCGGAAGATAGTGCCGTCGAGTATATTGCGGATGGTGGCGTTGGGCGACTTCCACATTTGCTTTAAGCCAAATTCCTTCACCCTCGCCGCGTCCGGCGTGATGGTGGCGCATTTCACGCCTACGCCGTACTGCTTGATGGCGTTGGCTGCATCCACCGTCACCCGATCTTCGCTGGCATCGCGCTTTTCAATCCCCAAATCAAAATATTTGAGGTCTACGCTCAAATGCGGCAGAATGAGCATCTCTTTGATCATTGCCCAGATAACGCGCGCCATTTCGTCGCCATCGATTTCAACGAGTGGGGTCCCGACCTGAATCTTCGCCATGTATCCCTCTTGGAAGTTTCGAATTGGGGAAATGCGACTCAAAGCCGCGGCCGCTTCCGGCTCCCGTTTTTCAAATCATCGCGATTCCGCGTAGAATCGCCGGACGATAGCCGGGATTCCGGAAACGCCCTTCCACTCCGGATACTTGACGTCGAATTCGGCCGTCAGAGTCTGCCCTGCCTGTTCCGCGGTCCTGCCCTCGGCTTTGAGTTCCCGTGAACGCCGCTGCAGATCCCGGAGCACTTCCCGCTGGCCGGAAATCAGCGAGGCATCGCGGACGTCGCCATGGTTGGGCAGCACAATCAGCGGACGAAGCGCTTCCAGCTTGTCGATAATGTCAAGCCAGTTTGTCACGCTGGCGGTGCGGTCCGGCATCCCCGGATACGATTTGTTTCCCAGGATATTGCCGGAGTGCAGTAGCCGGTCCGGTTCGACAAAGACGACGATGTCTCCGGCATTGAGCGCCGGGCCATACCACATCAGACTGACCGTCACTCCGCCGCCCAGATCGATCCTGGCGTCGCCGTCGAAGACGATGTCGGGGTCGCGAAGCTTGACATCCTTAAGCGCCGCAGCCAGGTCGGCCGACCGCGACACGAACGAATCGATGTAGCTCTTTGTGCTCTGGGCAATGTCCGCTCTTTGCGCCACCGGGATAATCCATACCGCATTGGGAGGAAACGCCATCGCACCGGTGGTGTGCTCGGGGCGAAAATCCGTTGTCGCGAGATAAAATTCCGTGTTTTTGCTCAGCCTCTGTGCTTCGCGCACCACAACTTCTCCGCTCTTTGGGCCCATGCCCGTGTCCACAACGAGCGTCGCCCGGCTCCCCACGATAATGGCAACGTTGGGGACGCCAGGCCGGTTCATGTCGGGAATCTCCCAAACGTGTTCCGACAGGCGCTTTACGATGTGCTCCTGCACAATGAACGGCGTGGGAGCCGCCGCCTGATCTTGGGCAATTGCGAGCACGGGGGCGAAGCCCGCCGTGAACGCCGCGAAAACAAATACAGAAGTCACCTGCACTGATCGCCTCATACGGATCGTGCTCCTTTCAGACTGCTCCAACGGCCGCGGAGAAGCTCCCCGAATTATAGCTTGCCGGAGCGGCGTGCAGCGCGGGTGTGGTATGATTCGTCAAAGTGACAACCATTCTGGGTGACAAACATACATTGCTAAGCTTCGGTTGGAGGTGACGATGCAGATAGCGCATGGCGATGAAGTGCCGGTGGTGTGCGACGGCGGCGGTGTTCGCACCGGCAAGGTCGGCAAGCAGTTTCTTCTCAGTGGCGACCCGGCCTCTCCGGGCAACTTCAAGTTCGGACTGTTCCATCAGTACGGCGACTTCTTTTCACCGCGGCATCGCCACAACTTTTGCCAGTTCCGGGTCCAGCTCGAGGGCCTGTGCGAATACGGTCTCAGCGGCAAGATGGAGCCCGGGACCATCGGCTATTTTCCTGAGGGGGCCTATTACGGTCCTCAGGGGCCGGATGCCGGCGACACCTATACGGCGACCCTGCAGTTCGGCGGGCCGAGCGGTTCGGGCCTGCTGACCCCTGAACAAACCGCCGCGGCCAAGAAGGAGCTCGTCAAGACCGGCTTCTTCAAGGAGGGCGTGTTCCACCGCAATCCGGATGTTCCCGGCAAGAGGAATATGGACGGTTTTGAAGCGGTCTGGGAACAGGTGAACGGTCGCGACCTCGTCTATCCGGAGCCGCAGTACGCGACCCCGGTGATGATGCATCCGGACAACTATCAGTGGATGCCGGTCGCCGGAGCGAGCGGGGTGGAAGAGAAGCTCCTGGGCGTCTTCACCGACTGCCAGATCCCCTGCGCCTTCTATCGCCTCCAACCGGGCGCGACGTTTACAGCCCATGGGCGCGGGGTTTTCATGGTCATGTCCGGCCACGGCGCGGTGGAGGGCGAAACCTTCCGCCGGTTCACGTCGGTGTATCTCGACACCGGTGAAACCACCCGGTTCAAAGCCGATGAGGTGTCCGAGATCCTGCTGTTGGGGATGCCGGATGTCGCGGCGATTCAGACCTATGCGCCTGTCGAAGTGGCCAGCGAGGCGCCTGCGCCCGCGCGGTGAATACGGTCTCGCTGGTCAATCCCGTGATCGAGCGCATGAAGGCGGGAGAGGTCGCGCTCGGGATGAACGTGCGCCTGGGCCGCTCCGGCGACATCGCCTCCATCGCGCGAACCACAGGCCACGACTTCCTCTTCCTCGACGCGCAGCACGCGATCTTTTCCCTGGAAACCCTGGGCCACATCGCCCAGGCGGCTCGGGGCGCGGGCGTGGCGGCGCTGGTGCGGGTGCGCAGTTGCGACGATCCCGACACCTCGCTTTTGCTCGACGCGGGGGTGACCGGCATCGTCTTTCCGGACGTCAACACGGCCGCCCAGGCGCGCAAGGCGGTGGACACCGCCAAGTTTGCCCCCCTCGGCAAGCGATCCGTATCCGGCGGCTATTCGCTGTTCGACTTCCGTACTCTTCCGCCGGCCGAGGTCGTGCGGGTCCTGAATGAGAACACGCTGGTCGTCTGCATGATCGAAACCCGCGAGGGTCTGGCCAATGTCGAAGAGATCGCCGCCATGGAGGGCGTCGATGTCATCCACGTGGGCTGCAACGATCTTCTGGCCGACATGGGCAAGCCGGGCGCCTTCGGCGATCCGGAGATCGTCGGCGCCATTGAACGGGTGATCGCCGTCGCGAACGCGCACGGGAAATTCGCGGGCCTGGGCGGGGACCGGGATGTGGCCCGGCAGGTCCAGTTCATCCGCAAGGGCGTGAAGTTCATGACCACTCAGACGGATATCGGCTTCCTCATGGCCGAGGCCTCCCGCCGCACGGGAGAGCTGCGCCAGGCCCTGGGGAACGGAGCCGGCTGATCCTTTATGATCCGCCGATCCGCTGGTACAATTAATACAACTAGGGAGGCAGAGAGATGTCTGCAAAGATTCAAACTTTCCGTTTGGAAGAAGCCAAGGGTCGCGAAGTGAAGTCCACCCGGGGACGCGGCGTCGATGGCGTCGGCAGTCCGGACCTGAATGTGGTTCAGTTTCCCATCGATACGGGAATTCCTGAAATCAACCTTCGCTTCGGCTACGATCAGATCGGTGACGGCTTCTACACGCCCCGGCACCACCACAACTTCGATCAGTTCCGCTATGTGGTGTCGGGCGAGATGAACCTAGCCAAAGGCATGGACCTGCACGAGGGCGAATGCGCGTATTTCCCTGAGGGCACCTACTACGGGCCGCTCACCCAGAAGGGGCCGGCCGCTCTGCTGGTGATGCAATTCCCCGGTCCCAACGGCGCTTACCGAATCCGGGACTCGGAAAAGAAGGTCGCCATGGACGAGCTCAAGGCGGCCGGCGGCTTCTTCGAAGACGGCATCTACAAGCTGCACACTCCCGACGGGCGCAAGATCAACAAGGACAGCTACGAGGCCGTGTGGGAACATCACATGGGCCGGCCCATCACCTACGCCGCGCCGCGCTATTCGACGCCGGTCGTCATGCGGCCCAAGGGGTTTCGCTGGATGCCGGATCCACGCCGCCCGGGCGTGGAGGTCAAACACCTGGGCACCTTCAACGAATACCGCACCAGCGCCGCCCTGTGGCGGATCGCGCCGGGCACGGTCATCGCCAGCGAGGTGCTTTCCGCACCCCAGGTTCGCTGCGTGGTGAGCGGCGGCACGATCTATGAAGGCCGGGAGCTGGACGACAAGGCCTGCTACTACATCCCCGAAGGACTGCCCACTTCGCCGGTCGAAAGCCCCCGTGGCGCGGAGCTGCTGGTGATCACGGTGCCCATGTACGCCCGGGAGACGTGGGAGAAGGCGAAAGAGGGGAGAGTCGTCGCCGGCTGATCGCGTGCTGATCTGATTTTTCGTAAGGTACCGCCCGCAATGACCACCACCAACGCCTCGAAATACATTCGCCAGATCGATTTTGCGGCCTTCAACGCCGATCGCAAACGTTTCAATCAGCGCCTGCTGGACCGCAGCAACTCGGAGATCATGAGCTGCGCGATAAACTATGTCAGGACGCCGCCGAACGGTGGAACACCGGGCGGCGAGCATGTTCATGACTACGATCAGTTCATGTTTCTCGTCAGCGGCAAGATGATGGTCAAGATCGCCGGCGAGGTTTACCCCGTGGGTCCGGGCACGCTGATGATCTTTCCCGCGTCGGTTCCGCATCATTTCTGGAACCTGGATGAGGAAACCATCCACATCACCGTGATGGCGCCCGCTCCCGACCCCCAAAAACCCCGCGCGACCCAGGTCGGGCCGTAGAGTCTGAGCCCCTACGTTTGGCGAAGGGCAACAGCAAAGGAAGCCGTATGGCGTCGAAGATTCGCGTCGGAATAGTGGGCGCTACGGTCACTGTTGGAGGAAGCGGCTGGGGCGCGCGCACCCATGTGCCGGCGCTGCACGCGCTGCCCTCGTATGAGCTCAAAGCCGTCTGCACCGCCCATGAGGATACGGCCCTGGCCTCGCAGAAGGCGTTCGGGACCGATCTGGCGTTCCACAGTTTCGACGACATGGTGGCCTGCCCGGACATCGACCTGGTCACTGTGGTGACGCGCACTCCGGCGCACTACGACTTGGTCATGCGGGCGCTCGAGGCCGGCAAGGCCGTCTATTGCGAGTGGCCGCTGGGCGCGACCCTGGAGCAGGCCGAGCAGATGGCCGATCTGGCCGCCGAACGTTCGCTGTACACGGCTGTGGGTCTGCAAGCGCGCAGCGATCCCACCCTGATGTACGCGCGCGAACTGATCCAGCAGGGCTATATCGGCGAGGTCCTGGCGGTGTATTTCGCTTACATCGGTCAGGCCACCACGCGGCGCGGCAACGGCCGCATCTGGCAAAGCGACCGCAAGGCCGGCGCCAATATCCTCACCATCGGCGGCGGCCACGCCATCGACGCCCTGAGCTTCGTGCTGGGCGATTTCACCGAGGTGTCCGCCCGGCTGGCGACCACCGTCACCGAGTGGCACAACACCGATACGGGCCAGACGGTGCCGGTTGACTCGCCCGACTGGGTGAGCGTGTCCGGACGACTCCAGAGCAAGGCTGAAGTGTCGTTTCTGGTGGCGGCCGTGCCCGCGCTCCCTGACGGCCGCCGGACGTTCGAGATCTATGGGCGAGAGGGCACTCTGTCGATTGGCGCGGGCACGCGCGGGACCGCCGTCGAGCGCAATCCCAGCGTCTATCACGGACCCAACCAGCTTTTCGGCGCGCGCGGAAAGGAACCGCCGGCGCCGATGGAGACGCCGGCTCGCTTCACGCTGATACCGGACGGCGTGCCCCCCGGTCCGCCGCGAAACGTCGCCCAGGCGTATGTGCGTCTGGTCCGGGCCATGGCGGAGGGCAAGCCCTTCGACCCCAGCTTCGCCCACGCCGTCAAGGCGCATAGGTTGGTCAGCGCCTTGGAGCGGTCCTCGGCCGCCGGGACCGCCGTCAGCCTCACGCTCGCTGAGGACGGCTGACAGCCCGGGTCTAAAGCGCTCCATTTCCGGCTGACTGGGATCAATGAATCAGGGCATGAAACAGTTCCTCGACGACAAGAGCATCAAGCCCGGCATACAGGCGTATAGTAAAAGAAATGAAATTCGCGGAACTGCTCATAGGGGGCCGCAATGTAGCGGCTCAGAATGGTAAGACCTTCGACCGCATCGATCCCTTCACCGGCGAAGTTGCCACTCGCGCGGCGGCTGCATCGCCTGAAGACGCCGATGCGGCCGTCGCGGCGGCGAAGTCCGCCTTCCCTGCGTGGAGCGGCCTGGCGGCCACCGAACGCCGCAAACGCCTGTTGAAAGCCGCCGATATCATGGACTCGCTCACCGGAGAGTTCATCGCCACGGGCATCGCTGAGACCGGTTCGACGCCCGGCTGGTACGGCTTCAACGTCATGCTCGCGGCCAACATGCTCCGGGAATCCGCCGCCATGACGACGCAGATCAACGGCAGCGTCATGCCTTCGGACGTGCCCGGCAATGTGGCGATGGCCGTGCGCCGCCCCTGCGGAGTCGTGCTGGGAATCGCGCCCTGGAATGCGCCCGTGATTCTCGGCACACGCGCTGTCGCCATGCCTCTGGCCTGCGGCAATACCGTGGTCCTCAAGGGCTCGGAGAACTGCCCCGGCCTGCACCGCTTCATCGGGACCGCGCTTCAGGAAGCCGGTCTTGGGGATGGTGTGGTCAACGTGATCCTCAATGCTCCGGAAGACGCCCCCGCCATAGTCGAGCGCCTGATTGCCAACCCCGCGGTGCGGCGCGTCAACTTCACCGGTTCCACGCCTGTCGGCAGAATCATCGCTCAGTTGGCGGCGAAACATCTGAAGCCGGTACTCCTCGAACTCGGCGGCAAGGCGCCGCTTCTCGTGCTCCAAGACGCGGACCTGGACGAAGCCGCGGCCGGCGCAAACTTCGGCGCTTTCATGAACCAGGGACAAATTTGCATGTCCACCGAGCGAATCATAGTCGAAGCTTCGATTGCCGACGAGTTCGTTCGAAAGCTGGCTGCGCGGGCCTCTGCTCTGGTCGCGGGAGATCCCCGGAGGTCCGATGTAATGCTCGGAACCATGGTCTCGGCCGATGCTGCCCGTCGAGTCGCCGGCATGATCAAGGACGCCGTCGACAAGGGTGCGCGCATCGTCACGGGCGGCGGAGTCGAGGGTGCTGTCATGCAGGCTACCGTGCTCGATGGCGTTACACCGGAAATGAAACTCTACTGCGAGGAGTCCTTCGGGCCGGTCGTGTCGGTCATCCGTGTACCGGATGAGGAAGAAGCGATACGTGTGGCCAACGATTCGTCATTCGGTCTGGCCGCGGCGGTCTTCACTCGGGACACCGCCCGCGGGCTGCGTGTCGCCGACCGCATCGAATCGGGCATTTGCCATATCAACGGGCCAACGGTCCATGACGAAGCCAACATGCCGTTCGGTGGCGTGAAGGACAGCGGATACGGCCGGTTCGGGGGCGCAGCCGCTATTACCGAATTTACCGATCTGCGCTGGATCACGCTGCAGACCGAGCCGCGCCACTACCCCATCTAAGGCTGCGAAGCCGTCAGTGGTGATCGAGCCAAATATCCAAAACAGCACACCGCTTTTCCTCGCGCACCACGCGAAAGGCTTCGGTCAGTGCGGCGTCAACCTCGGAACAAACGCGCAACTGGCGCCCCCAGGCGCCGCCCGAAGCGGCCGCGATGCCGACATAATCCGCCGCCGGCTCGAACGACGTATCGAGGCGATTGGCCTGGGCGGCATAACCGCTGGGGTGCACCGCCAGCGCCGACAAGGTTGCCGACTTCCAGCCGCGATTGTTGAAAACGATCTGGACAAACGGAGCTTCGTAGCGGCGCGCCATCCAATGGACCGAAGACGGCACGCTGAACATGAAAGATCCGTCTCCGGTCAACGCCACCACCATCTTGTCCGGCCGCGCCATTTTGACTCCAACCGCGGCGCCGCCATTCCAACCCAACGATCCGCCGCCACTGGTGAAGATCGCGCCCGGACGTTCCAGCGCCAGATGGTTGAACACGGTATGGTAATGGGAAATACCTTCATTCAGATACAGCGTGTCGTCATCGGCCAGCGCCCGCAGCCGCGCGATCACGAACTCCGAACTGATTTTGCCGCCGGCGGCCGGACGCTCCAGGTCCGCGAGTTCCGCCGCGCGTTCGGCGTGCAAGCCCGCGTAATGCTTCGTCCGCGCCTGCACGGCAAGGGTGGAAGGCGGATTGGCGTCAAACCATGTATTGAGTTGACCCAGGGCGGTTTCGGCGTCGGCACGGAACACGGCATCGGCCCTGATGTGCCACAAAGGCATGTGCTGTTTCAGCGGATCGACGTCAATATGGAATATTGTGGCGTGCGCCGCGGGTTTTGAAACCGTTGGAATCCACGGCACGTCGCTGTCGATGACCAGAATCGCATCCGCGTCCGCCAGCACCGGGTTCTGTTTCGGCTGGTTCCATTGATTGCCCTGATACAACGGGTCTCCGTGCGGGAAATTCATCGCGTTTGGCACGGATTCCAGAACACCCATCCCCAGCCGCCGGCACAATGCGTGCAACGGCGCGACGGCGTTCAGATTACGTCCGAGGAACGATGTGACCACCAGCGGCCGTTTCGCCTTCAGCAGCGCTGTCCCAATCTGTCTGACGCCGTCATCGTTCAGCGCGGCGGGCTCGATCGCCCGCCAGGACGCGACATCGTTCGGCGCGGGTTCAACTTCCTCTTCCATCACCTCCCGCGCGCCCATCAGGTAAACCGGTCCTTTGGGATCGGAGTTGGCTAACTGCATGGCGCGATGGACGATTTCCTTTACGTTCCTCCCCGTGCGAATTTCGTTGTCGTATCGCATGTAGCCGCGGACGAGGCCTCGCTGGTCGTGGACATCCTGAATCCACTGGATGAATTCGTTGCGGCTGCCGCGCAGTTCGCCGTGCTGTGTGAAGGGTGACGAGCCCGCGAAGATCAGCATCGGCGCCCGGCCCCTGGCGGCGTTGTGCACGGCGCCCGCCAGAGCCTGTGTGCCGCACTCGACATGAACGACGACGGCCTGGGGGATACCGCTCGCCTGCCAGAACCCGTGCGCCGCGCTCATGCCCACCATTTCGTTAGGGCAGGTGACGATTTCGGGGATTTTCCGTCCGTTGGCGCGGGCTTCCGCGATCGCTTCCACCAGCGCCGGATGATCGCTGCCGAGATTGACGAACAGGTGGGAGACGTTGGCCTCGATTAGCGCATCGAGAAAGGCACTGCTTGTCGTATACATCATCCCTCTTCCTCCGCCACCATAACCTGAATTGGTTGCGGAGGGATCTACCCCGCCACGCGTTCAATCGCTTCCGCGCCGCAGATCTCCTCCACCACCTTGCGGAATTCGCGGTCCGGCCTCACCTTCGCCGTCACGTCCAGCAGCACCGAAAAATCCCTCGGCGCTTCGAGGCGCAACCGCACCTGCGTCTCGCCCGGCTTGCGGCGGAATAATTCCTCGAGCGCCTGCGCCTTGTCCACGCTTCCGTTGCGCCCCAGCCACACGCGGATCGAAATCACGGCCGGCAGATCCACGCGCGCATTGTCCAGAGCCACGATCTCCTGCACCGAGATCTTGGGCGGCCCGCTCTCTTCCGGAAGCACCAGCCCGCGCACCATCACTGCCTGGTCTTCCACCACCTGCGGCGCCAGGCGCTCGAAGCTGGCCGCGAAGACCAGCGCTTCCACCGAGCCGTTGCGATCCTCCAGCGTCATCGCCGCCCACGGCTTGCCCTCGCGGTTGCGCTTGCGCGTGACGCCCGTCAGCACGCCGCACAACGTTACCTCCCCGCCTTTGCCGAGGCCTTCCAGGTTGCTGCTGTCGTGGGTCGCCAGCTCCGCCACTTTATCCGCGTACCGGTCCAGCGGATGCCCCGTCACCCAGAACCCCAGCATTTCTTTCTCGCCGCCCAGCTTCTCTTTGTCGGTCCAGTCGGGGACATTGGGCAGCGACGCAGGGTGCGATTCCTCGGCCATGGCTTCGCCGAAAAGTCCCGCCTGCCCGCTCTCCCGGTCGCGCCAGGCCCGCTGTCCCGCTTCCATCGCGCTTTCCACTACCGCGAATTTCTGCGAGCGCGTCCCCTCCAGCGAATCCATGGCGCCCGCGCGAATCAGGCTCTCGATCATCCGCCGGTTGATGGCCCCCAGATCCACCTTCTCGCAGAACTGGTGCAACGATCGGAAGCGGCCCACTTCCCGCCGCGCCTTGGCGATCGCCTCCACCGCCGATTGCCCCAGGTTCTTCACCGCTCCCAGCCCAAAGCGAATGCCTTGCCCGTCGGGCGTGAAGCTCCAATCCGAGTGGTTCACGTCGGGTGGCAGAATCGTGATTCCAATCTCGTGGCACTCGTTGATGTACTTCACCACCTTGGCCGTGTTGCCGGTTTCCGAGGTAAGCAGCGCCGCCATGAAGTCCACCGGGTAGTGCGCTTTCAAGTACCCCGTTACGAAAGCCAGATACGCATACGCCGCCGCATGCGATTTGTTGAACCCGTATCCCGCGAACTGCTCCATCAGGTCGAAGATCTTCTCGATCTTCCGCTGCGGGAATCCGCGTTCGAGCGCGCCTTTGATGAAATGCTCGCGCTGCCTGGCCATCTCCTCCGGCTTCTTCTTGCCCATGGCGCGGCGCAGCACGTCGGCCTCGCCGAGCGAATACCCGGCCAGGCGGTTCGAGATCTGCATCACCTGCTCCTGGTACACAATCACGCCGTAGGTTTCTTCCAGGAGCTCTTTCAATTCCGGAAGATCGTACTGCACGGCGCGCCGTCCCCATTTGCGCTCGATGAAATCGTCGATCATGCCGCCCTGAATCGGCCCCGGCCGGTACACCGCGTTCAGCGCGGTCAGATCTTCGATGCGGCTCGGCTGGTAGCGGCGCAGAATGTCGCGCATGCCGCTCGATTCGAACTGGAACACGCCGCTGGTGAAGCCCTTGGCGAAAATCTCGTAGGTCGCCTTGTCGTCCAGCGGCAGATCCTCCGGCACCACTTCCACGCCGTGCCGCTTGTGGATCAGCCGCAGAGCGTCGTCGATCAAAGTGAGCGTCGTCAGCCCCAGGAAATCCATCTTGAGAAGCGCCAGCTTCTCGAGGCCGTTCATATCGAACTGCGTCACGATTTCGTCGCGGTTGGTCTTGTACAGCGGCACCAGCTCGGTGAGCGGTTGGGGCGAGATCACCACCCCCGCGGCATGCACCGAGCAGTTGCGCGCCAGGCCTTCGAGGCGCAGCGCCACCTTCAGCACGTCGTCCACGCGCGGGTCCTTCCGGGCCGCCTCGCCGAATCCCGGCTCCTGCTTCATGGCGTCCGGTAGCGAGATGTTGAGAACGTTCGGCACCATCTTGGTGATGCGCTCCACCTCCGCGTAGGGCATCTCCAGCGCGCGGCCGACGTCCTTGATGGCCGCCCGCGCCCCCAGCGTGTTGAAGGTGATGATTTGAGCCACCTGTTCCCGGCCGTACTTTTCAGTGACATACTGGATCACCTCGCCGCGCCGGTTCATGCAGAAGTCGATATCGATATCCGGCAGGCTCACGCGCTCCGGGTTCAGGAAGCGCTCGAACAGCAGCCCGTATTGCAGCGGATCGATATCGGTGATCGCCATGGAATAGCTCACCAGGCTTCCCGCCGCCGACCCGCGCCCCGGTCCCACCGGAATCCCGCGGCTCCTGGCGTAGCGGATGAAGTCCCAGACAATCAGAAAATATCCCGAGAACTTCATCTGCTGGATCATCTGAATTTCGCGATCCAGCCGCTCCGCGTATTGCCCCAGGTGGTGCTTCAACGCCCCCTTGACCCGCATCGCCTCCAGGCGCGGGCGCCGCTTCTCGAATCCCTGCCGCGCGATGTATTCGAAATACGTGTCCGTCGAGTGGCCTTCCGGCACCTCGAATTTCGGGAACGGCTCCTTTACTTCCTCCAGGCTGACGTGGCACCTTTGAGCGATCTCCCAGGTCCGGTCGAGCGCATCCTCCAACTCGCCGAACAGCTCCAGCATTTCCTGGGGCGACTTCAAATAGAACTCGGGAGCCCCCCAGCGCATGCGCGTCGGGTCGCTCATCCCCTTGCCGGTCTGGATGCACAGCAGGATCTCGTGCGCGCGCGCGTCCTCCCGGCGCAGGTAGTGCGAGTCGTTGGTGGCCACCAGCGCGAGGCCCGTCTCTTGCGAAAGCCGGTTCATCTCCGGCGTGAGCCGCCGGTCCTGGTCCAGGTGATGGTCCTGGATTTCCAGGAAAAAGCTGTTCCTTCCGAAAATGTCCGCGTAGGTGTGCGCCAGCCGCCGCGCGTCATCGTACTTGTCCGCCAGGAGCGTCTCCGGGATGTGCCCTCGCAGGCACGCCGACATCCCGATGAGCCCTTTCGAGTGCTCCGCCAGCAGGTCCATATCGATGCGCGGCTTGTAATAGAACCCCTCCAGGTATCCCGTCGAGACCAGCTTGATGAGGTTGCGATACCCCTCCTGGTTCTCGCACAGGAGGATCATGTGGTTGTAGCGGTCCGTGTCCGACCGCGTCTTGTGCCCCTGTTGCGAAACGTACACTTCGCACCCGATCACCGGATGCACCCCCGCCGCCTTGGCCGCGTTATAGAACTTGACGGCGCCGAACAGGTTCCCGTGATCGGTCATGGCCACGGCCGGCATCTTGTGCTCGACGGCGGCCTTCATGAGCTGGTCGATATCGCAGGCTCCATCCAGCAGGGAATAGTCGGTATGGCAATGCAGGTGGACGAATGGCATGGTCGAATCGGCTCCTCACGCGCGGAGGGGCACACCGCAATTTTAACAGGCCGGCCCAGGGGGTTACGGCATCGTTCTCAAGCTGCGGAGATGTCTCTCAACCGGCGCAACACAAGAGCAATCCGCGAATGGCTGGCGGCGTCAGGCAAGAGGTGTCCGGGCAGAGCATCGATGAAGCTCGGTTCTTCGAGGAGCGCGCTGATTTGCGCTGCCACGGAAGCATGAAGATCCTCCGGCGCCGCTCGCAGTACGTCCGCCAGGCTTGGCCGGCCGTCGACCACTGAGATGAGGTCTTCCAGGTCATGGCTGCCTAAATACTCTCCACCGCCGCGCGCTTTATAGGCCTCCAGCTTTGTAGCCAGAAAGCAAGGCGCTGTGACAATGCGGATCTGAAGCGACGGCTCCAGCATGAACCGGTCCGCCGTTAGCACGGCGGTTTTGTACCATCGATTCGAGAACCCGAGGACCTTCTGGTCCAGAGGCATCACATCGAGGGTTATCTCACCGTTTTTCCAGCGGCTTGAGCAACCGTGCTGCCGACACCAAAAGCTGATAGTTGATGTCACGCATGCGTCTGGGAACGAAGCCGCTTGACAATCATCTCTTCGGCGAGCTTGCGTTCGCGGGCGCGGCCGTCCCGAAGGGCATCCACCAATGCCAGGTACTCGTACAGGACGGAGTCGCGCAGGGCGGCGGCGGGTGCGAGCTTATACAACGGCTCAAACGCGACACCCCTTGCGCGCCCTTCCGGGTATGGCCAGACGGGAGGCAGGTCATCGCCGGATGCAATCATTTGTCGCAAGGGTTCGGCGGCGTAGGAGGTCGGAACACCCCGCGTGGGTTCGCCCCGCTCCGCGGGGAAGGCGTACTTCAATCCATGAACCAGGAACTCCGTTAACGCCGCCAGGTTTGGACGCTCACCCAGTTCCGAGCCATGCAGGAGGTGAGAAGCCTGTGCCCGCTTCACGGCCGCGTGCACCTCCGACGGGCTCATCGAGAGTTCAAGCGCCATGTGAGAATACGGGGGTCTTAAACGACCGTACCGGCAGAGTTTCAATATCACGGCGACGTCTTGGGGCTTCAGAGCCATGCCTCCATTCTACATTCGCGATTCGCGAATAGCGAATGGACAAGGGATTCATTGGAGGTTACCCCTGCCCGTAGTACGCCTTGGGCCCGTGCTTGCGGAAGTAGTGCTTGTCACGCAGCGCCTCGGAAATGGGCGCCGTGGCCGGGTTGATGGCCACCGTCTGCCAGGCGATGGCCGCAAGTTCTTCCACAATCACCGCCATGTGCGCGGCGGCGGCGGCGGATGGGCCCCAGCAGAACGGGCCGTGTCCGGCCACCAGCGCGGCGGGGCAGCCCAGCGGGTCGCGGCCTTCCATCAAACGGACGATCGCCATGCCCGTGTTGGCTTCGTATTCGGATTCGATTTCCGCGGGCGTGAGCGGAACGGTCACCGGCACCGGGCCGCAAAAGTAGTCCGCATGCGTGGTGCCGAAGCAGGGGATCTCGCGGCCAGCTTGCGCCCAGGCGGTGGCGTGCCGCGAGTGGGTGTGCACCACGCCGCCGACGGAAGGGAACGCGCGATAGAGCGCCACGTGCGTCGCCAAATCGGAAGACGGTCGCAGGCTGCCCTCCACCACGCGGCCTTCCAGGTCCGTGATCACCATGTCGGCGGGCGTCATCTTCTCGTAGGGAACGCCGCTCGGCTTGATGGCCACCAGGCCCTGTTCGCGCGAGAGGCCGCTGGCGTTGCCAAACGTGTACAGCACCAGGCTGCGGCGAACCAGTTCGAGATTGGCTTCGCAGACCTCAACGCGCAGCGCTTCCAGCACTCCCGCCTCCTCGCGCGCGCGCCGCGATTCTGCGCAACTCGGGCAAAACATCTCCCATCTCGATGGCCTCGGCCCGCCGCTCGCCGAAACCAAAGTACAGTTTCCGGAAGAGCGGGTACAGCTCCGCATACGTCGCAGTGCCGGCTTTTTCCGGCTCGATGGTGGCGTACCCGGGGCACAGCGCGTCCTGCGCCTCTTCGATGGTCTGGAACGCGCCGGCGGCCAGAAACGCGAAGATCGCCGAGCCCAGGCTTGTCACATCGCCCTTGGGCACCAGGATGGGCTTTCCCATCGCGCTGGCGTACACCTGGTTGAGCACGGGGTTCTTCTGCGGGACGCCGCCGCCGTTGATGATGCGGTGCACCGGCACGCCGTGCTCCTCCATGCGCTCCAGAATCACGCGCGTGTGGAAAGCCGTGCCTTCGATGGTCGCGAACAGCTCGTCCTGGGCCGTGTGCGTCAGGCGCCAGCCCAGCGTGACGCCGCCCAGCTCGGGGTTCACCAGCACGGTGCGGTCGCCGTTGTCCCAGGTGAGGCGCAACAGGCCGGTCTCCCCGGCGCGATAATTCTCCAGGCCGCGCGACAATTCGGCGACGGTCGTGCCGGCGCGCCGCGCGATGGCCTCGAAAATGTCGCCCGTGGCCGACATACCGGCTTCGATGCCTATGCGATGCGGATGGATCGACCCCGGCACCATGCCGCAGACGCCGGGGATCAGCTCCGGCTTCTCCCCGATGGCCATGATGCAGGTGGAGGTTCCCACCACGTTCACCACGTCGCCCAATCGCACGCAGGCGCCGATGGCGTCCCAGTGCGCGTCGAAGGCGCCCACCGGAATGGGGATGCCGGCGCGCAGGCCGAGTCTCGCCGCCCAGGCCGGAGCGAGCTCGCCGGCGATCTGGTCCGAGGTGGCGTAGCGGCCGCCCAGCCTGGCACGCACGCCCGCCAGCAGCGGATCGACCGCGACCAAGAATTCTTCGGGTGGAAGGCCGCCCAGGCCCGCGTTCCACATCCACTTGTGGCCCATGGCGCAGACGCTGCGTGGAACCGAGGCCGAATCGGTGATTCCGCACAGCACAACCGCCACCATGTCGCAGTGCTCGAGGGCCGTCGCGAAGCGGCCGCGCTTCCTGGGATTGTGGCGCAGCCAGTGCAGAAGCTTGGCAAAGCCCCACTCGGAAGAGTAGGTGCCGCCGCACCAGTCGATGGCCTCGAGGCCGCGTTCACGGGCCGCGGTGGTGATCTCGCCGGCTTCCTTCCAGGCGCGATGGTCGCACCAAAGATAGTAGTCGTCGATGGGCTCGAGATGCGCATCCACCGGGATCATGGTCGAGCCGGTGGTATCGAGCGCGATGGCCTCGATGGCGTTGCCGTCGATCGAAGCATTCTCGATGGCGCGGCGCATGGCCTCGGCCAGCGCCTGCATGTGGCTGGAGTGGCTCTGAGTGGCGTAGTCGGGATCTTCCTTCTTACGGAGCAGCGGATACTCCGCCACGCCGGAGCCCAACCGGCCCTCGGCGCTGTCGAAAATGGAAACCCGGACGCTCAGGGTTCCGAAATCCACGCCGGCAACAACGCTCATGAGTGCTGGTGCACGCTCCAGCCGAGATAGCGCGTGACGGCTTCCAGCACGGCCGCCGCCACCGGCGCCAGGTTGGCCGCCACGTGATGCTCGAAGCCGCGCTCGCAGATGAAGCGGAGCAGTTCTTGCAGCCTGGGGATGCGCACCACGCCGGCGCCGCCAAAGGTTTCCAGCGGATCGTCGGTGAACTCGCCTTCCCCCACGTAGCCGTGAATCGAGCCTTCGCGATCGTTGGTCGAAAAACGCGCGAAACTCATCGGGCCGGACTTCACGCGCCCCACGCACGTCCCGTAAGTGTTGTCGCGCCCCACCGTGCCGGCGATGATCTGCTGGAAGTCCATGCGGCTCTCCCTGAAGAAGTGCTTGGGGAGATTGCTGCAATGGAAGCAGACCGCTTTGTCGGGGTCTTCGCCGTAATTGTTGTTCCAGTCGAGCAGGGCGCTGGGCGTTCCCGAGGCCAGTTGCAGGGCGTGCATGCCGACCACGCCGCAAATATCCACCTCGCAGGCGCTGGACATCA
>Ga0326728_10003311_pt1 | contig 50564 bp, 45 predicted proteins | sample MB3enrmetagenome_FD_207602 | JGI IMG/M metagenome (GOLD analysis project Ga0326728, IMG submission 207602) | Lab enriched peat soil microbial communities from McLean, Ithaca, NY, United States - MB31MN | ecosystem: Environmental > Terrestrial > Soil > Wetlands > Peat | place: USA: New York... | reverse complement strand
GGGAATTTTTGATGATTGATTCTGCATTTGTCCTGCGTTGGCACAGATCATGCGGGTAAAGGGACTAATGACGTTTTGAGCGGATCGGATTCGGGCGGAATCGTCGGCGGTTCGTATCCTGCCAACCCGCTTCTGGCGGCCCGGGAAACAGTCCCAAGTCATTCTTGACCAGCATGTTGGGAAAGGACTTTGCCTGTCGGCCCAAAATAATTGCAAATATAAGTTGCTTTTGTCCCGAAAAGGGCGATGCTGGGGCGTCTGTTCGATAGTTTGTCAATTTCAAGATATGGCAAATCCTCAAGTGAACTCGGTTCAGTGATGATTTTAAACCCGATTACCGGGGACAGTCTGGAAAGAGCAATGAGTCGGGACAGTAAAACATCATAATATGAGTAATAAATTGTTCGTTGGAAACCTTTCCTTCAACACCACCGAAAACGACCTCCAGGATGCCTTCGCACCCCACGGCACGGTCACCGAAGCCAACCTGATGATGGACCGCTCCACGGGCCGTCCGCGCGGCTTCGGTTTCGTCACCATGAGCACGCCCGAAGAGGCGCAAAAAGCCGTCGAGGCAATGAACGGCAAATCCGTTGACGGACGCGCCCTGACGGTCAACATCGCCCGGCCGCGCGAAGAGCGCCCTGCCGGCGGCGGCGGCCGTTCCTACGGTGGCGGTGGCGGTGGCTCGCGCAATCGCTACTAAATTCATCGTTGAATGAATTCGAGGCCCGGCGTCGCCGGGCCTCGCTTTTTTTGTAAACAGAATCCGCCCTTCAGCCACTGAACAGCGCCCATCGGCGGCGAGCGCATTCTTGACACGGAGATTCCTTCCTGTCAGAGCTATCCACCGTGAAAGAGTTTGCGATTTTAACGGTCATTGGACGCGACAAAACCGGGGTCATCGCGCGCATTACCAATTTTCTCTTCGAACAACACGCCAATATCGAAGCCTTGGAGGAACAGGTCACGCGGGGCCAATTCAGCATGTCGCTTCAGGCCTCCTGGGCGGGTGGCTTGGCCAACAAGGCCGCCCTGGCCCGGGGACTGGAGGGCTTGGCGCGGGACTTGGGCATGGAAATCAAGGCGCGCTGGACCGATCCGGCCCGCCGCCAGCGCATGGCCGTCATGGTCACGGCCGAACCGCATTGCGCCCAGGCTCTGCTGCAGGCGGTCAAAAGCGGAACCATCAAGGCCCAGCCGGCGGTCATTCTTTCCAACCGGCGCGACCTGCAACGGCTGGCGCAGCCCTTCAAAATTCCCTTCGCCTTCATCCCGTGGCATGACCGCGCAGGGGCGGAAAAGCGCGCCTTGCGGTTGCTGGAGGAATTGGAGGTGGATTTTGTGGTGCTGGCGCGGTTCATGAAGATTCTCTCGCCCAATTTCGTCTGGCGCTACAAAAACAAGATCATCAACATTCACCCCTCGCTTTTGCCCAGCTTCCCCGGCCCGCAGGCCTATCGCCAGGCCTACGAATACGGCGTCAAAATCATCGGCGTCACGGCCCATTTCGTCAGCATGCGGCTGGACGAGGGGCCGATCATTGCCCAGGCCAGCGTTCCCATCCCGGCCCGCGCCTCCCTCAAGGAAATCATCGCCGCCGGCCAAGGACTGGAATCCCGCGTGCTGGTCCGGGCGGTGCGCCTTTACCTGACCAAACGGCTGGACGTCCATTGGGGCGTGGTCAAGGAGGTCTGAATTTGCTCTTTGAACGGGCCGCCGGCGGATGTAGCGTGGGGCCGTGAGCGATTTATTAGCCGTCCTGCTGGGCGCCGTGCTGGCGACCAACCCGCCGCAAGCCGTGAGCAATCTGGTGGCCGGGAAGACCGGCATCTCCATCCCAGTTGTCAATACTAACGACCCGGTCGAAAACGAATACTACCGGATTCTGCTCGATGACGACGCGGCCGAGAAGGACATCCTGGGCTGGACCGACAACACCAACCCCGACACCTTCGCCAAGGCGGCCCGCGGCGCGTCCTCCGTGACTCTCAACGCGCGCATCCAGCAGCGCCTGGATGGCATCCGCAAGGAATACCAGGACTTCATCGAGCGCCATCCCAAACACGTCAACGCCCGCCTGGCCTTCGGCAGCTTCCTCAACGACACCCATGACGAGGAGGGCGCCGTCGCGCAGTGGGAGGCCGCCCGCCTGCTGGCGCCGACCAATCCGGCGGCGTGGAACAACCTGGCCAATCTCTACGGCCACCGCGGGGCGATACAAAAGGTCTTCGAGTATTACGACAAGGCCATCTCGTTGGACCCCAATCAATCGGTCTATTACCACAATCTGGCGGTCACGGTTTATATGTTCCGCAAAGACGCCTCCAACTATTATCATCTGACCGAAGAGCAGGTTTATGACAAGGCGTTGGAACTCTACCGGCGCGCCATCAAGCTGGACCCGGACAATTTTGTGCTCTTCAGCGATTACGCCGAGTCGTTTTACGGCACCAATCCGCCGCGCTGGAAGGAGGGATTGGAGGCTTGGACGCAGGCGCTGAAGATCGCGCATGACGAGGTGGAGCGGCAAGGGGTGTGCATCCATCTGGCCCGCATCCAACTCAAACTGGGCCAGTACGACCAGGCCCGGGCCAGCCTGGACGCCGTGACCAACGCCGACTACGCGGTGATGAAGGGTCGCCTCACCCGCAATCTGGACGCCGCGCTGGCCCAAGCCGCCACCAACGCGCCCCCGGCCGTCCCTGGGACCAAGTGACCTTTCGCCCCAAGAAAGAATTTCAAGTGGTTATATTCACTTTTACTGACTTGTAGTGGCTTATACTGGCTGCAATTGGGCGGGCGTTCTTGCAGTGCAAATTGCAGAGTGCAGAATTTCAAGTTCTGAATTCAACCTTGCGCCTTTGGCCTTACAGGGGAAGCCGGGCAATTGAAAACAATTAAATGGCCGCGAAAAGGCATCCGCCGCCGCCAGGCTTTGGCGGGACAAGCAAAAAGCCCAGAAGGTCTTGTGGTTGTGCGCCTCTTGCTTCTTGGCGGCTGCTCTTTCGTCGCCTATCCTGCGGGCTTATCAGTATGGCCGATGGGCCGCCTTTTGCGATAAAAGCCAAGTTGCGATAGCTTGCGATTACTTGCGATTACTTGCGATTTTCCGCCTCCGCCAGGCTTCCATCTTCGCTAGGGCTTCCGCCGTCGTTAAAACTATGGCGGACGAGACGATGGACAAGACGGCGGTACAGAGCAAAGATGCCCTCACCCCGCCCTCTCCCACCCGCTGCGCTCGCGCGCAGGTGCGGCGAGTCCGATGGGAGAGGGTGGCCGAGAGGCTGGGTGAGGGTCGTTGCCGGCCGGGGCCGCCCTTCCGTGCAGACTTTCAAAGAACAGGCGCGTGAGCGCCACACAGATTCCATATTACCACGCTTTAGTGGGAATGCAAATAAAAAGGTGATATTTTTTCCGTCCGGCCCCGCTTTTTCCACCGAGAGCGGCGGATTCCAAGCGACGAACTTTGCAAGTTGTTGATTGGGAGCTTCTTCCCGTGAAAAAACAAAAACCGAAAGTCCCGCTAAACCAGCGCCTCACTGCACACGATTCGAGGGACTGGCCGCTCTGTGGGGTGGAGGATTCGGCGATCAACCGCGTCGCGCAGATTATGCTGATCGTAAATGCGGGCGAGCGTTTTCAGAAGCGCCTCGCCGGTGACGCCGTTGCGGCGCAAGAGGACGGTTTCCCGGTTGACGGCGCGGGTGACCGGTCCCCGAAAGGCCTTTTCCAGCAGGTTGATCATCGCCTTTTGGTCTTCGTCAGTGGAGGCGGCAAAGAGCACGCGCAACTCACGCAAGACATAATTCTGTCCGTAGCTCAATGAGAGGGTATGCGCGCGCTCGGCGTGCCGGTGCTTGACCTCTTCGGCGAACTGGCGTTGGACCCGCATCACGGCCGCGTTGTAGTCCTTGGGCAGGACCTGGCCTTTGAGTTCCGGCCCGCACTTGATCGCGCCGAGAATCCTGGGAATGTCCTTGGAGACAACCGCGCCGTTGGAATCGAGCAGGAACAATTGCTGGAAGCCCTTGCCGGCCTCGCGGTCGGGGGGCGCGGCTTCGCAAAAGAGAAACTGCCCCTTGAGCGTGGAGGTCTTGGCCGCCCGTATGCCGTCGCGCAAATCGGCGATTCTTTGGTATTCAGCCGGGTTGTCCTTTCGCAACTGGCGCAAAATCTCCTCGGCTTCATTGAGGTCCAGGAATTCGTCTTCCTCATCTTCAAACAAGGTCAACTGGCCGCCATGCTCTTTCTCGTAAATGGCGTACATGGCGTCTTCGTTCAGCCGCTCGGTGCGGTCGAGGATTTCAGAGTCCTCGCCGATGGTGTCGTGGATTTCTTGAATGCGATGGTGAAGCTTCTGCTTCAAGCCCAAATTTCTGTCGAGTCCGGTTTCGGGCAGGAAGTTAAAGCCGTGAACGACATCGTGGTCACTGCCGATGCGGTCAATGCGGCCAAAGCGTTGGATGAGGCGAACCGGGTTCCAGTGGAGGTCATAGTTGATGATGTTGTCGCAGTCCTGAAGATTCAAGCCTTCGGCCAGAACGTCCGTGGCGACGACCGTGAACAATTCCTTCTCACCCGCCGGGAAACGGTATTCAGGATTGGCCTTGGGCGCGAAGCGGCCCACGATGCGCGCCTTGCTCTTGTCGCCGCTAAAAATGACATCCATGTCGTCACGCCTGCCGCCGGGGTTGAGATTTTCGTACAGGTATGTGGCGGTGTCGGCGTACTGCGTGAAGATCAGGCGCTTTGCATCCTTGAGCGGTTTGCGGCCCAAGTATTCCTGTAACTTTTGCAGCTTGGCATCGTGTTCGGGCGTGATCGGCTCGATGCACTCCAGGATTTTGCGCAACAGCGCCACGTCGTGGGCGATCGCCGCTTTTAGACGCGGCAAATCAAAGTCGGCAATGTCGTATCGGCCGGAAACCTTGCGCAGGGCATCCATCAAATCCTGTTCCTCAGCTTGGTTTGGCTCGTAAAGAATCTCCTGCGCCTCGTCGCCCGCCGGAACAAAGCCTTGCTCCAGTGCCAGCAAGAATCGCTCATGAACCAACAGCAGCCGGCGGACAGTCTCTTTAAAAGCAAACACGCTGGACTCGAATCGTTTAAAGAGGAGTATGCGAATGAGGCCGCGCAACGTTGCGCCCGCGCAGTGCAAGCTGGCATAGGGTTCGCGGCGCTGTTTTTCAGGGGGAACGTAATTATAGAGGCCGTATCTGGCGTAGGTGAGTTCCTCGCCCGCAGGCTCGATGACACGCCGGCGATGCTGGCCGGGTTTTCCGAGATAGCCGCGCAACTGCTGGTAAAGGCCGCGGTAAGTGTCCTCGATGCTGTATTCAATGGTGTCCAATTCGCGTTTTGGGAAAAACTGGTGACGCCCGCCGACGATGACATAGGCGCGCTTGCTGCCGTCCAGGTAATCGCGGAACTGCGACGGGTCAACCTGCTGGTGCGTCTCGGAGTCAAAACCGTACCAGCGCAAAATGTGGTTGCGCGTGCGGCGGATGAGGATGTTGGCCAGCAAGTCGGGCAGGCTCCGCTCTCCGTTCTCAATCAGCTTGAAGTATTGTTTGAGGTCGGGCGGATCAATCGGCAAATCCGTCTTGTCATCCTGATGGAACAACTTGATTTGGGCATAAACATCCCAGGCGCTCTTGTTGCGCGGGGTGGCCGTGAGGAAACAGCACCGCCGGCCCGTGCTTAAAAAGGCCTCAACCACCTTGTAACGTTGCGTATCGCGATGGCGAAGATTGTGGCTCTCGTCAATGAGGACGAAATCGCGGTCTTTAAAGAGCACGTCTTCCAAGAGCATGTTGACCGCGCCGTCATCCTCCTCGCGCAACATCCCCATCGAAAGCACCCGGGCGTTGAGTTGGTACACTTCGTTGTATCGCTCCCACATTTCGGTCAATGCGGCGGGGCATAGGATAAGCGCCCTGGCATGATCCGTGCGCTCGAAATGCTTGACGATGGCCGCGCCGATGTAGCTCTTGCCCAACCCAACCACGTCCGCCACGAACGCGCCGCCGTAATCCTTGACCATCTGGACCGCCTGCCGCACGGCCACTTTTTGAAAATCGGCCAGCCGTTTCGTGATTTCGTCGTCCCACAAAATGTCCTTGTCGTCTTCGCCTTCGATGCGGTCGCGCACCAGGGTGTAAAGGGTCTTCATGTAGATGTCATAAGGGCGGACGGACGCCACCGCCCAGGACTGCCGCATCTCCTGCATCAATTCCTCATCGAAATCCTGTGATTCCTTCCAAAGCTCGTCGAACCACTTTCCAAGCTCCGTGTGGTTGTCGTTGCCCTGCACGAGGACGTTCAGCTCGGTGTTGTGAGTGACGCCGGACAAGGTGAGATTGGACGAGCCGATGATGGCGATGCCCTCCTCGTGGCGCTCGACCGGTTTGCCGCCTTTGTCAAACACCCTGCCGTAATCGAAGATGTAGGCCTTGGCGTGCAAGCGGCCTTTGGTATAGACCTTCACCTTGAGCCGCTTTTCCTCGACCATCCGCACCAGCGTCGTGACCACCGCCTGCGCTTCATCGGTCTGATCCATCAATTCGATGGCCGAGCGGATGTTGCCCGCCGTTTCACCGGCCATGTCCTTTGTTTTCTTGCGATTGGGATAGGCGTCGGCTTCCGCCGCCTCCGCAACCAACTCCAGCCGCCGATAGCCCTCGGCCAATTGCTCCAGCGTCTCGCGGTTGGTGGTGTTGCCGATGAGCAACCGCAACTCCTTCACGCCCGCCAACCGCCGCGCGATGCTCTCCAGGCCGGAGAGGAAAAAATAACCGACGGCAAAGCGGGCCGATTCCGTGGAGGAGAGGATGCGATTGATGTGGTCAACCAGCTTTTCTTTGCGGTTGTCTATGATGTCGTGCTTGGGCATTGGAGAAGATCATAATTCGTCTCCCGGCAAGGGCGGGACATCAGGCGAGGCGTCCAGGAAGGCAACGAAGTCCTCCCGCTTGGCCCGCAAGGCGCGCTGGCGGAGATGGTCCAGCGTCATCAGCGCGCTTAACTTCTCCGCGGCGGCGGAGGAAAGCAACTGGTCCACCGTCAGCCCCTCTTTGGCAGCATACTCGCGGAGTTGCCGGGCCAGACCCTCGGACATTTGAACGGTCAGGGTGCTCATGTTTCTTTCTCGATCTGTTTGAGGAACGCGGACGGTGTTGCCGCTGCGATTCCCCATTTTTCCAATCCCCGGAAATGCCGGAGATTATGCGTCACAATATATCGGCAATTGGCCGCGACTGCCAGTTCAAGAATAAGATCGTCATCCGGGTCAGGCAGCGCCGGCCGCCACAAGAAGAAGATTTCCTGCAGGTGGCTGAATGAAAGAAGGTTATCCAGGAAGTCCTCAGCCTTGGAAGCCGGGCGTTGCAGCAGGTTCTCCGGCCGGAGAAGGACGGCCCGATACTCGACGAAAACAGGGATGGAGATGACCGGCTGAAAACCAGGATGGGGCAGCAGCGAGAGCAGCGCGTGGGATGCGCCGCGACGGGAACGGGCCGCCGCCACCAACACACTGGTATCCAACACAACCGTCATCTGGCAGATTCCTCCACGATTTTGATTTCCTCCGGCGTCAGGCCGTAGAGGCGGGCCACGCGCTGGTTGATTTCCGCCTCCCAATCCGCCACACCCGCTCCTTGCCCCCGCGCGTCCAGACACTTCTGCACCAACGCGGAAATCGCTGAACGCTCCGCTGCCGACGCGGTGGCGACGGGAAATGACTCCAAGCCGTCAGGCTGAACCTCATACCAGCCACCTTGCTTCCCGACAAAAACTCTCTTGGCATAACCAAGAAACAAAGTCGAATTCAGGAGAGCAAGAAGGTAAACGCCAGATTCCACGGGCAAAAAATAGGCCGTGTTTCCAAGATAGCAGCCCGTTATGTCCAATGCAAAGGTCGGTCGAATAGAAATCTTCGTCGAAAGGATTTTTGGTTTTTCGAACTCTTGCCAATACGCGCAAGCACGCAACTCCCAGAAATAGTGGCCTTGGTCGTAGCGAGCAATCAGTTCCTTTCGAAATTGATCGTGAAATCTATGAATCGCCGGATATGTCTTCTTATAGATTTGCTCTGCTTCGGCCTTGCTCTTTCCAGACCACGGATGTTTGTGATTCTCGGATGATGGAATCTTGATTAGAAAGTGATTGTTGTTTTCAGCCGTCCAACGTTCAACATCCTTGCCGCGGAGATACGGTTTGAGGATTTCTTTGGAAGATTCGTGTTCGGCAATCAACCGGTCGCGTGTCGTTTGATCCACCACAAAGGCTTCATTGAATCCGGTTGTGAGACCGCGATAGATCCGTTCGCCTACAAATTCGCGGAGAGGCTTGCCCGCATTGCGCAGTTTGTCCAGCAAGCGGAGCGAGACTGAAGATTCCACGCCCCAACATTCCTGGCCGAAGTCCTTTTGCGGCAGCGGCTCGGTCTTGAGGTCGCCGAACCGCGCCAGTTCCTGCATCGTCCTGACGTTGAGCGTTTGCGCCGGCTGCGAGTCGCGGCTTTTGCGGTTGGAGGTCACAACAATGCACGGGTAAGCCGTGGCTTCGAAAATCGGCAGGTCGCCAAAATCTATGATGTTTCGCAGTTCGGTTTTCTCGCTGAGAAACCGGCGCAGCTTCTCGCCGTAACCAGCCCGGAAGAATTTGTTGGAACTGATGAAGGAAAGCACACCGCCCTGGCGAAGCAATTTCACGGCGCGTTCGTAAAAATAAACGTAAAGGTCGGCAATGCCCGTATAGCACTCGTAATGTTCCAGCAGCGGTTTGAGTTGTTTTATTTTTTCCTGCCGCACGTAAGGGGGATTGGCCAGCATGAGGTCGAAACCGGAATTCCGGGGAGCGCACCCGCCCCCGGGTGCAGCGGAGGGCGCCCCGTCCTCCGCATTGCGCAGGATGTCGTCAGCGAGGGCGCTGCCGACCGCACGCGAGGCGCGCACGCTCCCCCGATGAAACACCTCCGCGAAATCCAGTTGCCAGACGAAGGTGGGCTTTTCCGCGTCATCAAAGCTTTTGCCGAGCCGCTCCAGTTCATCGTCCTGCTGCGCGGCGGGCCTTTTGCGCGCGGCCCGGATTTGCTGGCGCAACCAGCCCATCTCGCGCTCGGCGGCGGCCAGTTCCACCACGCGGGCGGAGTCCTTTTCGTCCGGGATGAGGCCGATGGCGATCTTAGCGGCGTTGAACTCGTACATGGCCAGTTCGGCCGTGGCGTCGAGGATGTCGAAACGGAGGCGGCGTTTGTCCGTCATCCTGTGGGCGTCGTAAAACAGGCGCTTGGCGGCGATGAGCTTGTTGAGGATGGGAGACAACATTCCTTTCTCATCCGCGCCGTTGTGTTTCACGTTCACCGGATGGCCGCGCACCATGTTAATAAGCGAGTTGGCGCGGCGGATTTTGAAATCGAGGTTGGGCAGGGAGGGAATTTTTTTCAGCGCATCGGCAAAGGCCTTGGCGGAGCAGTTCTCAATGTTCACGCCGGGGTCGAAGTCCACCATCAAACTGAGCCAGAGCCGCAGCTTGCAGATTTCGACGGCGCGCTCCTGGATGTCCACGCCGTAAAGGACGCGCTCGATGACGCGGGCCTTGGTGTCGAAAAGCCAGTTGCGGTCGCCCTCCACCGGGTCGCGCCCGCGGGAGCGGGTCTCGCAGAGGCGGCGAAGGTTGAGGACTTCATGCAGCAAGCCGACAGGGAACGCGCCGGAACCGACGGCGGGATCACAGGCGCGGAGATTATCGAGGCGTTCGAGCAAGGCGCGGGCTTCTTCGGGAGTGAGGCAGGCGTCGAGGATGGCATGATCCTCCGGGGCAACGCCGTCCGAAGCATCGAGGGCGAGGAGTTTTTCCAGGCGGGCGGGCCAACCCCTCACCCCGGCCCTCTCCCCTTGCTCCGCGGACTCCGCAAGGGGAGAGGGAGAAGCAGGCGCAGACTCTGCGAGGGGGGAGGGAGCAGCCACGGGAGGAAATTGTTCCAGCCAGCAGCGCAAGCCTTCGCGGCACAGGTAATGAACGATGGGACGGGGCGTGTAATAGCTGCCGGTGTCATGGCGTGAGGTTTTACCGCCGGAATCGGATTGCTCGATTTGCAGAACGAGCGATTCAAAAATCTTACCGAGCATTTCCGGGTCAATGGCGACTTCCTGGTTGAGCGGCGTGTCCTCGCGGACGGTGAAGTTGTAGGCTTCGAGCAAGTCGTCGAAGACGCGGAGGAAAATGGCATTGCCGATTTTCATGCGGGCGCGGCGGAGCAAAACTTCCTGCCGCTGCTGGCCGCCGTATTCGTCGTTGAACAACCCGCCGTTGAGAAAGGGCAGGTCGCCGAGGGTTTCAAAGTAATCGCCCTCGGTGGAGAGCTTGATGAAGAGGCGGGAGAGAAAACCCGTGTAGTAATCGGTGCCGGCCGGGGCGGCGGCGTGGGTTTGTTTGAAATTGGCGTAAAGATAATCGCGCTGGCGGTTCAACCAGCCTTTGCGCTGAATGAAATAGAGAAAGAGCAGACGGTTGAGGAGCGTCTGCGTTTCGCGCTCGACGGCTTCACCATCCATCCAGCCGTTTCGTTGGCGAATGTCTTGAGCAACCTCGGTGAAGATGCGGCAGAAGTCGTCGAAGAATTTCTTGGTGACAGCCTCAACATCGAATGCTTCGTCGTGATGCTGTTGAATGGTCAACGGCGCGAGATCGAAATATTCGGAACTGATGGCCTCGAGGCTCAAAAGCGAAATCCGCTCGGATGCCGTGCGCAGGCGTTCCTCCGGTCCGACCGTGATGCGGCGAAAGAGACGGCGTTTGTCGCTGGTTTCATCATATTTGACGTTGAGAAAATGCCAGCGATCTTGCGGGGCATTTGAAAAGATGAACAGTGTGTAAGGGTGGTCGTTAAGCAACCGCGAAACAACGGGCCGTTCGTTGCCGAGCAGGAGTTTGTCCGATGCAAGCCGCGAGTAAATGACATGGAAAGCCTCGTCCTCTCCGCCGCCCGCGAACAACACGGGATCATCCGCCAGCGCCGTGCTCGCCGATTCCGACCAGCCGCGGCGGGAAAGGGGCTGGTTGACGCGCTGGTAATTGAGTTCCGACCAAAAGAGTTGCCTGAGAGGTTCGGTGCCCCGCAACCCCTTCAGCAAGTCCAAAACGCTTTGTTGTCGCTCGGGCTGTGACATGGTTTGAACGCGGGGATCATGCGCCCTTCCCGGTCCGAGTCAACCCACAATGCGGCGAAGCGAGAAACGGCAGACTTCCTCCACGCTTTGGCGCAGGGCGGCGACCATGCGGCGCGCCTGGGCGGGGGTGGTGCAGTAGGGGGCATGAGGACAATGACGTCGCCGACGGGGCGGGGGAGGACACAACGCGATGTTCTCCAGCCCCGAGAGGAAAAAATAGCCGACGGCAAAGCGGGCCGATTCGGTGGAGGAGAGAATGCGGTTGATGTGGTCAACCAGCTTTTCCCTGCGGTTGTCTATGATGTCGTGCTTGGGCATTACGCGCCGTACTTCTTGGCGGGCTTATCATGGAGGAGAAGCGGGGCGGCGGCGGATTCAAGCCCTTCCAGTACGACCGCAGGGGCTTTGCCGGAGCCGAGTACTTCCCTCGCGTCCAACATCTCAATGCCCACAAGCTGTTCGCCTTCTCCAATGTTCAGTGCCACCTCCTCGTTGAGCCGCACGGTGCGACACTCGTGTTTTCCCTCAACGAATCGAATGTAAAGGGCGTCAATTTCCGGGTCGTAGCTGATTTTCATAATGTTTCTCTAAAAATAGAACGTGTAAACCGTAATCACAACTATTTCGTTGGTCTCTTCCTTGATGACGGGTGCGACCTGTTTGATCCGGTAATGCCGTCCCTGCCAATCCTTGTCGTAAGGAAAATTATACCGGCAAAGCTCGCGAGCGTTTTTGGCAGGCTGGCGCGACCCCTTTGTGATGGCATGACGAACCTCAGCCTCGCTGGCGCCGCGTTCGCGGGCTTGCTCACGAGCATGGTTGGTAAAACGGTTTTTTTCATTTCTCGGCCTCCCTGCGTCGCGCCGAAGCCTCGGCGGAGGCGGATTCCACGATTTTGATTTCCTCCGGCGTCAGGCCGTAGTCCAAAACGTTTTGTTGGCGCTCGGGCCGTGACATGATTTGAACGCGGGCATCATGCGTCTTTCGCAATCCGAGTCAATCCACAATGCGGCAATGTGAGGGCCCACACACTTCCTCCACGCTCTGGCGCAGGACGGACACCATGCGGCGCGCCTGGGACGGGGTGGTGCAGTAGGGGGGCATGAGGACGATGACGTCGCCAACGGGGCGGGTGAGGACGCCGCGGCGGGCCATGGCCTCGCAGACGCGGGCGCCCATCCGCTCGCGCGGCGCGAATGGCTCGCGCGTTCTCCAATGGCGGACAAGTTCCACGCCGGCGATGAGGCCGACTTGGCGGATGTCGCCGACGTTGGGCAGGGGCCATAAGGTTTGAAGGGACTCGGCCATCGCTTTTTGCAGCAGAGTTCGCGCGCGGAGGGAGGCGGCCGATTGCAGCAGGCGCAGGCTGGCCAGCGAGGCAGCCGCGCCGAGTTGGTTGGCGGTGAAACTGTGGCCGTGGAAGAAAGTTTTGAACTCGTCGTGACGGCCGAGGAAGGCGTTGAAAATGGGGCGGGTGGCCAGCGTGGCGGCCATCGGCAGGTAACCGCCGGTCATCCCTTTGGCCAGGGCCATGAGGTCGGGCGCGACGGATTCTTTTTGACAGGCAAACATCGGGCCGGTCCGCCCGAAACCGGTCAGGACTTCGTCGGCGATGAGCAGCGCGCCGTGGCGGCGGGCGATTTGGGCGGCGCGGCGCAGCCAGCCATCGGGCTGGGGCACCATGCCGGCGGCCCCTTGAATCAACGGCTCGAAGACAAAGGCGGCATAAGGCTCGCCCTTGCGGCGTTGAGCGGCGAATTTTTGCTCCAGGACTGCGGTGCATTCCCACTGGCATTGGCGGTAGAGGCGGGCGTCGGCGCGTTGGGGCCGGGCGCGGTTGAAGGGGCAACGATAACAATATGGGGCGGGGGCGATGTCGGTTTTGAAGAGCAACCCGCCGTAGGCCCTGTGAAAGAGGTCAATGTGGCCCAAGCTGACCGCGCCGACGGTGTCGCCGTGGTAGGCCCATTGGAGCGAGAGAAATTTCGGCTTGCGGCAGCGCCCGGAGCGGATTGCGAATTGATGAGCCATCTTGAGCGCCACTTCCATTGCCGTCGAACCGTCGTCGGAGAAGAAGACCCGCGCGAGAGTGTGTTTTTTGGAATAGCCGGCCAGGCGGGCCAATTTGGCGGCGAGCAAGGAGGCAGGCTCGTTGGCCAAGCCCAAGGCGGAGGAATGGGCGATTTTGCCAAGCTGCCGCCGGATGGCGGCGTTGAGGGCGGGATGGCGATGGCCGTGGAGATTGGTCCAGATGGAAGAATTGGCGTCCAGGTATTGGCGGCCCTGGTCGTCGCGCAGAAGGGCGGCGCGGGCGGAGACGATGACAATGGGCCGGCTTTTGAGCCAATCGCGCATTTGCGTGAAAGGATGCCATACGAAACGGCGGTCCAACTGGGCCAGGGAAGGCAAATCAGGATTCCTTGGCAAGGTTCAGGGACCGAAGGGCGGCCAGCAGTTGTTCAATGTCGGTCCGGCTGTGGGCGGCGGTCATGGTCAAGCGCAGACGCGCCTGGCCGCGGGCGACGGTTGGGAAGCGGACGGCCGGGATGAAAACTCCCTTTTCGAGCAAACCGCCCGCTATCTGCATCGCTTTGCCCTCCTGGCCGATCAAAATTGGAATGATCGCGCCGCCTTCGCTCTCCAGGTGACGTGCGAGCGCGGCGACGTTGGCCCAGAGTTGATTGCGCCGTTGCTCGCCCGCATCGCTTTGGACCAACTGCACGCCTGCGGCGGCCGCCGCCGCCGCCGCCGGGACGGGGGCGGTGGAAAAGATGAAGGAGCGGGCGCGGTTAATGAGATAGTCAATCAAAGGGCGCGAGCCGCAGATGTAGCCGCCGGCGGAGCCGAAGGCCTTGCCGAGGGTGCCCATTTGAATTTCGATCTGCTGGGCCACGGCGCATTCCTCGGCCAGGCCGCGGCGGCATTTTCCATAGAGGCCGGTGGCGTGGGCTTCATCCACCATGAGCCAGGCGCCGAATTGTTCCTTCAAACGGACCATTTCCCGCAGAGGCGCGCGGTCGCCGTCCATCGAGAAGATGCTCTCGGTGACAATCAGCGTGCGGGGAGTGCGGTCGCTTTGGGACAAGGCGGGCGAGGCGTGGCGGCGGTCGGCCCAGCGCAGGATTTTTTCCAGGTCGTTGAGGTTGTTGTGTCCGAAGACGCGCAATTTGGCGCCCGAGAGCCGGGCGGCATCCACGATGCAGGCATGAACCAGCTTGTCCACGGCGATGACATCATTGCTGTCAAGCAGCGCGCAGATGGCGCCCGAAGCGGCGGCGTAACCGGAGGAGAAGGCCAGGGCGGCGGGGGCGTCCTTGAAAGAAGCCAGCGCTTCCTCCAGCTTGTGGTGGGGGCCGAGGGAGCCGCTGATCAAGCGGGAGGCGCCGGCGCCGGCGCCGAATATTTGCACCGCCTCGATGGCGGCGTCCTTCAAGGCGGGATCATTGGCCAGGCCGAGGTAATCGTTGGAGGAGAAATTGAGGAATGTTTTGCCGTCCATGAGCAGGCGCGGCCCCTGTGGCGAATCCACGCGGCGCAACTGGCGGTAAAGCCCTTGCTCGCGGATTTGCTCTAACCGTGAAGACAATTCCTCGTCGAATGCGTTCATGCGTGTGGAAGCATGACACACTCAGGGGCCATGCGCCAGCATTGGTTTTTGAGCGTTGATCCAAATTTTAATCTGAATGATTTCTAATGACCGGTAGGAGGCTTCATTGTTGTGACAAATCCCAGGCGGCGAGGCCGCCCTGCCGGCCAGAACTCTAGCGACGGCGGGGCTGCGGCGGCCGGGCGGGCGCACAGGCATTTGCGTTTTTTGTTGTGGACAGGATGGGGAAAGGATAAGGAATGGATTCTGATTTTGCATCTTGTTATCAAAGCGTGATGAATCCGCACCATAATCTGCCGACCGAGCAAAGGCCGACACAGCGATTGGTGGACCAATTCAATGCTGATGAGCGACTTTGGAAGCAGTTGGAGCCACGGCGCCGGTCACGGCGCAAGATCCGGCCGCGCCTCTCGCGCGGCAAGCTCAAGGAACTTGCTTTACTCGAATGGGCGCAAGGCCGTCCGCCAGGGGATTGCATCGGCCAATGGCTTCAGCCATGAAAAAAGTCATCCGAGCCACGCTCCTGCCGAGTATTGATCGCCTCATTTTGTCATTGCGCGATCAAAAAGTCATTTTGGACTCTGATTTGGCATCCATCTATGGAGTGCCGACGTTTCGCTTCAACGAGGCGGTCAGGAGAAACCTTTACCGGTTTCCCGAAGATTTCATGTTCCGGCTCACGAAAGAGGAGTGGGCAAAAGTCGAGTCTTTAAGATCGCAAATTGCGATCTTAAAGCCCGGCCGGGGCCGGCATCGCAAATACCCTCCGTATGCTTTCACCGAGCATGGCGCTCTGATGGCGGCGAACCTTCTCAAAAGCCCGCGTGCGGTCGAGATGAGCGTTTACGTCATCCGGGCTTTTGTCAAAATGCGCGCCGAACTGGCCCGGAACCAGAATCTGGCGCGTCGCCTGGCGGAAATCGAAAAAAAGCTGATTGGCCACGACGGCGCGTTGCGGGACCTCTATGCCAAGATCCGCTCCCTGCTGGTTCCACCCACTCGACGGCGGCGCGAAATTGGTTTTCATACTGTGGGCAAGGAACATCCATGAGCGACATCGCGACCGGGCAGGCCATAGTCAACCTACTGGCAGATTAGAATTCCGGGGGCATAATGTTCATCTGGACGGGAAGTATTTCGAGACATTTCAGGGATTTCTGGCTAATGCAGGTTGAACAGATTAATCTCCAACCGGAGTGTCCAATGAAAAACATGTCCAAGGAAACGTTTCTCAGATTGCCTCTTTTATCCCTGTTGACCCTCTTGCTGGCGGCGGCGCGGCCCATCCAGGCAGGGCCGAACGACGCAGAACCAGGCGCGGGCCGGCTTCCGTCCGCCCGCGAAGCCAATCCTGGGCTGGGGCCATCGAACCGGCTCAACGAACCCATCACCATCCCGGAAGTGGTGTGGGAGGCGCCCAGCAATACGCTGGCGCAGATTGACTTCGACCTGCCGCTGACCGAAGTGGTGGTTAGGCTGCGGAGTCAACTTAGCAATGAATTTGACGTGGTGCTTCCGTATCAGTCAGGCTCGCAGTTCGACTGGGCAGTCCAAGAGATTAAGCTGCAACTGAGAAACGTCACGATCACCGAGGTATTCAACGCCATGAACCTGATGTGGGCCGCAGCCGAGACGCCGTTGCGCTGGCAACTGATGATGAATGGCAAACGCCCCACGGCGCTGTTGCGAATTTTGGAGGTCCCCAAAGCGCCTGCGCCGCCGCCGGAGATTACAGCGATGCCGGGGCCCGAACAACCCATGGTGTTTTTCGTCGGAGACCTGTTGGGTGATCCCAAAGATGGTGGAATGAGCATGGACCAACTTGTCAAGACCGTGGTGGAAGTATCGAACATGGGGATTGGCGGCGAGCACGTCTTTGGCCATAACGACGCGCAGTTAATCATTGTCAAGGGAACGAGCGGCGATATTGGTTTTGTGAAAAACACGCTCGAAGCGCTCCGGCAGAAGGTCCGACTGGAGGCGCAACGCAAGGGGAACTCTGCCCCCGCGGCCAAGCGCTACACGCGTACCCCTTCTGACCGCTTAGAAGCGCCGCCCAGCATCTCCACTCCGGCCGTCCCGGAGCCGGGCGCACCAAAAACCCCTTGAAGCACTCCATGAAACGCCGATGGTTTCGATAACGTCCATGGCGATGCCGGTCACCGGACCAACGCCGGCTGACGCCGCCGCGGATGCCCAGCCGACCCAACTCTCCGGCAGTGCCGATGCGGAGGCACGCCGGCTGGCGGCGTCGGTGGCGCGGGGGGACGAAGCGGCTTTCCGGGAATTGTATGATCGTTACCATGAGCGCCTCTATCGGCTGGCGATCGTTCTCGGTCGCGGGGACGAATCGCTTGCCCACGAAGTGGTCCAATCCGCCATGCTCCGAGCGGCGGCGAAGCTCAAAAGGGTCGAGAGCGAAAAGCATTTGTGGAATTGGCTGGCGCGGGTGGCGCGGCAGGATTTGGCCAAGCAGTGGCGAAGGCGGCAGCGGGAGCCGGCGCTGGTCGCTCTTGAGGCAGGGTCGGATTGGCCCGGCGTGGGCGAAGCGGACACGCGCCTGGAGCAAAGCTTGGACGCCGCGTTGCTGGCGCTGGAGCTTGAGGAACGCCAGCTCGTGGAGTGGTTTTATTTCGACGGACTGCGCCAGGGTGAAATCGCCGAGCGCCTCCACACAACGCCCAAGGCGGTGTCCGGCCGCCTGGAACGGAGCCGCGCCAAATTGAGGCTGCTGATCAACCGAATTCTTTCCCATGAAACCTGAGAAACGCTTGTTGATTGATGATTTGCTGGAAGACGATCAGACTGGACTTCGCCGCGAAGCCACGTTGCTGGCGGGGGCGCGGGTCATGCGCCGCCGGCGGTGGCGGCGCCGGGGCATCCAGACTTTAGCTGTGCTGTCGTTAATGAGCATCACGGTGTTTTGGGCGCGCCACCGGCTTGTGCCGCCAACGCCTTCCATGGCGGCCAATACTTCGGCCTCCCCGCCCAAGACGCCGTATCTGACCGACGACCAGTTGCTGGCATTATTTCCGAACACACCGGTCGGTTTGGCCACTGTGGAGGGCCGAAAGGTCCTGATTTTCCCGCGCCGGTCCGACCAGGCAAAATACATCGGGCGCTGGTGAACCTCGCCATGCCGGCCACGGTCATGTCTGGCCGGCCGCCGGCGTCCGGCCTTCGTCCGGGTAAATGGGAATTCCCTCGCGCTGGATTTTTTCCTTCAGCCGTTTGCTGGTGGTCTGTTCCGGGCGCACAAGGTCGAGTTCGTAAATCAGATTGCCAACTGTATAAGGTTATGCTACAATGCCTGCATGAAAACAATGCCCGTGCCGGTTCGGCTGGACGAAGAATTGCGGAAGGCGCTGCGCGAGGGCGCGCGCCGCACGCCGCATAAGAAACAAGAGTTGATTCGCCTGACGCTCCGCCGCCATTTGCGCGAAGTGATTGAGCAGGAGGCGGTCGTCAAACCACCCCGACGAATCACCAACATTGAGCCTTGGCCCGAGGCCGTCATTGCAGCGGCTCTCAAGCGGGCCGGAAAAGAGTGGGACAAGATCGAAGAAGCCGCCACGCGTGCGCAGGGGAAGCCCGATTACAATGACTGATGAAACCCTGGGACATTTACACGTGGGCATTTCCAGGCGTGGAGGCGCATCCGGCCGTCATCCTGGGGACCGAAACACGCCTGGCCAACAAGCCCAAAGTCAACATTCTTTTCTGCTCGAGCAAGCGCGCCACCCGCGGCGCGGAAGCGACGGAGGTCATGCTGGACAAGGCCGACGGATTGGATTGGGAAACCCTCTGCAAGTGCGATCTCATTTTCGCGGCGCCCAAAGAGCAACTGACGCGCAAGCGCGGAGCGGTGACGATGGAACGGCGAAGGCAGATTGCCGAACGTGTCATTCGCTCGCTGGGTCTGGCCGGATTGTGATTGAAATTTTCTGCCTGACGCGGCGCGGCCGATGGCTTACCCTCTGCTCTCATGCAACGCGACACCGTCACAGTCCAACGGTTTTACACGCAGGAGGCCGACAAACTTTCCCTGCGGCTGGTGGCCGGGGCCACCGGGCTGACCCGCGTCATCCGCGAACCGACGGTCAACCGGCCGGGCTTGGTGCTGGCCGGCTTTACCCGTTACTTCGCCAACAAGCGCCTGCAGGTCATCGGCAACGCCGAGACGTGGTTCCTGCGCACCCTCCCGCCGGAAGAGCGCGCCAAGCGGTTCGCCCATCTGTTCTCCTATCGCATCCCGGCGGTGATTTTCTCGCGGGATTTGCAGCCCGACAAGGTCTTCCTGCGGGCGGCGGAGAAGGCGCAGGTGCCGATGTTCATCACGCCGATGATCACCATGAAGTTCATCAACCGGGCGACCTTGGCGCTGGAGATGCTCTTTGCCCCGCGGGGCACCGAGATGGGCAGCATGGTGGATATCCTGGGCATTGGCGTCATTATCCGCGGCGAAAGCGGCATCGGCAAAAGCGAAAGCGTGCTGGCCCTTATCGAGCGGGGCTACAGCCTGGTTTCCGACGATGTCACGCGCGTGACGCTCATTGACGGGCACCAGATACAGGGCACCAGCGCCGAAGTGACCCGCAACCACATGGAAGTGCGCGGCATCGGCATCATCAATGTGGCCGACATGTTCGGAGTCCGAAGCATCCGCACTGAAAAGAGTGTGGATCTGGTCATCACGCTCAAACAGTGGGACGAGGTGCCCGACGTGGAGCGGTTGGGGATGGAACAGGAGCACGTCAAAATCCTGGGCGTGCCCGTCCCCCATATCACCATTCCCGTGCGGCCGGGCCGCGACCTGGCCCGATTGATCGAAGTGGCGGCCTTTCACGTCAAACTCAAGTCATCGGGCCGCAACCCGGCCAAGGAACTGGATGAGCGCTTGATGGCGCGGATGGCCGGGAACAAGGAGATATAAATTGCAATTTTCATGGAAAAAATCCTCTCTGGTCTCCATCATGGCCCCGCATGAGTAGCGCCAGGAAACCCGGCGGCAAGGCTATTGCCCAACGCGAGCTTGTTGTCATCAACAAGCTGGGAATCCACGCCCGCCCGGCCGCCCTGTTTGTCAAGGCCGCCAACCGTTTCAACTGCACTATCCTGGTGACCAAGGGCGGCGAGCAGGTCAATGGCAAGAGTATCATGGGCCTGATGATGCTGGCCGCCGGCCCCGGCAGCAAATTGCTGGTGACCTGCGAGGGTGAGGATTGCCATCAGGCGCTGGAGGAGATCGAGGCCCTGGTCAATCGCAAATTCGACGAACAATAATCCCATGCCCGGCAACTTTGACGTTCAATATGTGGCCCGCCTGGCGCGCATCGAGTTGACGGCAGCCGAGGAGGAGAAATTCGGCGCCCAGCTCTCGCAGATTTTGGGCTACATCGAAAAACTCAACCAACTGGATGTCAGCGCCATCGAGCCGACGGCGCATGCCGTGCCGCTGGTCAACGTCTTCCGCCCGGACGAAGTGCGGCCCTCGTTGCCGAACCAGGAAGCCCTGCGCAACGCGCCCGCCTCGGCCGACGGGCTGTTCCTGGTGCCAAAGATCGTGGAATGACCGCGTGGACGGCCGCCTCCATGAGCATCGAAGAACTTCGTATTGACCGCGACCGCCCGCCTGCCGCCAGAGCACCGCGCCTGCTTCTGGCGGCTCTGGTTGTTTTGGTCCTTGCCACGCTGCTGTTCTGGTGGCGTCACGCGCAGGCGGCGCCCGCCGTCCACACGGCCGTCGCCATTGAAACCGGCGGCGGCGGCGCGCACGAGACGGTTCTCAACGCCTCCGGCTACGTCACCGCCCGCCGGCAGGCGACAGTTTCGTCCAAAGTGACCGGGCAGATAACAGAGGTGCTTTTTGAAGAGGGGCAAAGAGTGCCGGAGGGACAAGTCTTGGCGCGGGTGGACCCTTCCAACCTGAACACGAGCCTGCGCCTGGCCGAGGCCCAGTTGGATGTCGCCCAAACCGCCCTGGGCGAGACCCAGACCCAATGGCGGGAGGCCAGCAACGAGTGTTTCCGCGTCCTCTCTCTGGCCACCAACCACGTCGCCTCCCCGTCCGAAGCCGACAAGGCGCGGGCCGAGGCCGACGCCCTCAGAGCCAGGCTGGACCGGGAGCAGGCGGAGGTCATCGTGGCCCGCCGCCAGATCGCCACCTGGCAGCAGCAATTGGATGATACGGTCATCCGCGCCCCTTTTGCCGGCGTCATCGTTTCCAAAACCGCCCAGCCGGGGGAGATCATCTCCCCGCTCTCCGCCGGCGGCGGCTTCACCCGCACGGGCATCTGCACGCTGGTGGATATGACTTCGCTGGAGGTGGAGGTGGATGTCAACGAGAATTACATCAACCGCGTCTTCGCCGCCCAGCCCGTCCAGGCCGTCCTGGACGCCTATCCGGACTGGAGAATTCCCGCTCACGTCATCGCCATCATCCCCACGGCTGACCGCCAGAAGGGCACCGTCAAAGTCCGCGTCGGCTTCGAGCAACTGGACCCGCGCATGCTGCCGGACATGGGCGTGAAAGTCTCCTTTGAAGCGGCTCCGGCCGCCAAAAGCGCCGCGGCGTCAGTGGTGATTCCGCCTTCGGCCCTCCGCCAGGAAAACGGAGGCGACGCGGTGTGGATTCTGCGCGAGGGCCGGGCGCTGAGCCGGCCGGTGCGCGTCAGCGCGACCAATCAGGACCAAATGGTCGTCACCGCCAGCGTTGCCGCGGGCGAGAAAGTGATCGTGGACGGCCCGCCCGGCCTGCGCGAGGGCGCGGCGGTCCGGGAAATCCAGCCATGAGCGGCGCGGAGAACGTTCTGGCGCGCATCCGGGGCGTGGAGAAGATTTTCCGCCGCGGCTCCGAGGACATCCACGTCTTGCGCGATTTGGATTTGGACGTCCTGCGGGGCGAATTCCTCGCGCTGATGGGGCCTTCGGGTTCGGGCAAGAGCACGCTGCTCAATCTGATCGGCGGCCTGGACCACCCCGGCCGGGGCGAAGTGGTGGTCTGCGGCGAAAATCTGGCCGCGCTCTCCAACCGGCAACTGGCCGCCTGGCGGGCGCGCCACGTCGGCTTCGTTTTTCAACTCTGCAATTTGCTGCCCGCCTTGACGGCCGAGCGCAACGTGGAGTTGCCCTTATTATTGACGCCTTTGTCCAGGGCGGAGCGGCGTCGCCACGCCGGCGTCGCCCTGCGCATGGTCGGCCTTTCGCACCGCCTGCGTCATTTTCCACGCCAGCTCTCCGGCGGCGAACAGCAGCGCGTCGGCCTGGCCCGGGCCATCGTGGCCGACCCGACCCTGTTGCTGTGCGACGAGCCGACGGGCGACCTGGACCGCAAGGCGGGCGACGAAATCCTGGCGTTGCTGGCGGCGCTCAATCGGGAGCAGGGCAAGACCATCGTCATGGTCACGCACGATCCCCACGCCTCCCGTGCCGCCGGCCGGACCGTCTATCTCAACAAAGGCCAGATCTGCGCGGCCCCGCCGGAATAAACGATAAAAAGCCGTTAAAGCCACAGATGAACACAGATAGACACAGATCAGAAAACGTAGTGAGAAAAACAGGAGTCACTCAACGGGTGAAAGGCGCTTTTCAGAAACATCTGTGTTCATCTGTGTTCATCTGTGGCTTCCGTTTTTTTCATAAAATCCAACCGCCGGATTTGCGATGAAGTTTTTGCCTCTGATCCTGGGCAACTTCAGGCGCCACAAATTGCGCACGCTGCTCACGCTGCTATCTGTCCTGGTGGCCTTTCTGCTCTACGGCTATCTGTCGGCCATCCGCGCGGCCTTCGACGCCGGCGTCAACGTCGCCGGGGCTGACCGGCTGGTGACGCGCCACAAGGTTTCCATCGTGGAACTGCTTCCCATCACGTACAAGGCGCGCATTCAGGCCGTGCCCGGCGTGGCGCGGGTCGCTTTCTGCACCTGGTTCGGCGGCATTTACAAGGAGCCGCGCAATTTCTTCCCGCAAATGGTGGTGGACCCTGAAGATTACCTCAATGTCTTCCCCGATTTTCTCCTGCCGCAGAATGAGAAACGGGCCTGGCTGGCCTCACGCTCCAGTGTCGTCGTCGGACGCACCACGGCGGAACGATTCGGCTGGAAGGTGGGCGACCGGGTTCCCATGCAAGCGACCTTCTGGCCAAAGAAGGACGGGAGCCAATCCTGGGCGATGGACATCGCGGGCATTTATGACGGCGCAAAAAAGGGGACCGACACGACACAAATGCTCATCCGCTACGATTACTTCGATGAAAGCCGGCTCTACGGGCAGGGGTACATCGGCTGGTACTTCATCCGCGTGGCCGAACCGGCGGCGGCGGCGCGCATCTGCCGGGTCATTGACCGGGAATTCGCCAATTCGTCCGCCGAGACCAAGACCGAGCCGGAGAAGGCCTTTGTGCGCGGGTTCGTGGAGCAGATCGGGGACATCGGCAAGATCATGATCGCCATTTTGAGCGCGGTGTTTTTCACCATTTTGTTGGTGGCGGGCAACACCATGGCCCAGGCCGTGCGCGAGCGGCGGGAGGAACTGGGCGTCTTGAAAGCCATCGGGTTCACCAACGCCAGAGTGCTGGGCCTGGTGCTGGTCGAATCGTTGTTTCTCTCCGGCGCGGGCGGCACGGCGGGCCTGGGTCTGGCCTGGATGCTCATTGCCAGGGGCGACCCGACGCACGGCACGCTGCCGCTGTTCTACCTCCCGGCCGCCGATGTCGTCGCGGGCGTGTTTTATATCGCGGCCCTCGGATTGATCACTGGAATCCTGCCCGCCTGGCAGGCCATGCGGCTGGACGTGGCCGAGGCCCTGCGCCGCACCTGACCCTCAAACAAGAAGTCAACGCCACAGATGAACACAGATAGACACAGACAAGAAGGCGTCGCGAAAAAAGCAGGAGTCGCCCAACGGCTGAAAGACGCTTTTCAGAAAAATCTGTGTTCATCTGTGACCATCTGTGGCTTCTGTTTTTTTCATAAAACCCGACTGCGGGATTCAGGTTGACATGCGCTCTTTCTTCCATTGGCTGGCGCAGGTGGCCGTCGTCACCCGCTTCAACCTCTATGGCCTGCCCGAACGCAAAGGCGCCGCTGCCGCCGCGGTTTTCGGCATTGCCGGCGTGGTGGCTGTTTTGGTGGGCATGCTCTCCATCGCCCAGGGCTTCCGCCGCGTCATGACCGCCGGCGGCTCGCCGGACGTCGCCCTGGTCATGCGCAACGGCGCGGATACCGAGATGACCAGCATCATGCGCAAGGAAGAAACCCGCATCATCGCCTGCGCTCCCGGCGTCGTGGCGGCCTCGGCCGAATTATACGTGAGCCTGGAACTGCCCAAACGATCCACCGGCACCGACGCCAACATTCCCTTGCGCGGCATTGAATCCCCGGCCTTCCGCGTCCGCCGCGGCTTTCGCCTGCGCCAAGGCCGCCAGTTCCAGCCGGGCCGCAACGAAGTCATTGTCGGTTGCGCCGCCGCCGCCGAGTTTCGCGGCTTGGACCTGGGCGCCCGGCTCGACGTCAACGGGCAGCCTTGGACGATTGTGGGCCTGTTTTCCGAGGACGGCGCGTCGGCGGAGTCGGAAATCTGGGCCGACACCAGCCTGTTGCAAGGGGCTTACCAGCGCGGCACCAGTTTTCAAAGCGTCCACGTCAAACTGGCTTCCGCCGCCGCCTTCGATGACTTCAAGAGCGCGCTGGCGGCCGATCCGCGCCTGAACGTCAAAGTCGTGCGCGAGACCGATTATTACGCCGAGCAATCGCGCGTGGTGACAAATCTGGTCACCACCCTGGGCACGCTCGTGGCCGCGCTCATGGGCATCGGCGCGGCCTTCGGCTGCCTGAACACGATGTACACCGCCGTCGCGGCGCGGACGCGCGAGATCGCCACGTTGCGCGCGCTGGGATTCGGCGGCGGGGCGGTGGCCCTTTCCGTGCTGGCGGAATCGCTGGCCCTGGCGCTGGCGGGGGGCGCGGCCGGCGGCGGCGCGGCTTATCTTATGTTTGACGGCTATCGGGCGGCGACGATGAACATGCAAAGCTTCAATCAGGTCGCCTTTGGGTTTGCCGTCACCCCGTCGCTGCTGGCCGAGGGCCTGATCTATGCGCTGATGATCGGTTTTTTAGGCGGCCTTTTCCCCGCCCTGCGCGCCGCCCGCCAGCCCGTCGCCTCCGCCCTGCGCGAGCTTTGACGCGCGGATTATTACTGACTCAATACCCGGCGCGCTGCGGCATCCACCTCGGCCGGGGCCAATTGCTGGAAGGGCGGCATCATGACTTGGCCCGATTGGCCCGCGCCGCGGTGGGTGATCTGGTGCTTTTGCGGATAGTCAGAGCAGCGCAGCGGTCAAGACTGAGCAGGGTTGCCCGTACATGGCTCGGGGCTTTTTCTCTTGAGGTCGCGAATCAGCCGGTCGCGCACGCATGCATACACAGCCGTGTTTTTGTCCCAGCCTCGCGCATCGGCAATAACTTTCTTGATAACGTCCACCTTCCGCTCATGCTCCCAGCCGTCAAAAAGGAAATCGTCGATGCGGACGGGGAAGAGAACATCGCTATCCACGTTGACGTCTCCCGCGAGCTTGCGCTTCAGCCGCTCATCTTCCTGGACCAACGCACGCTCAATTTCACGATTCACGGCTGGACTCTTTAGTGATGACTCGCTGGCGATCAGCAGGAGCTTATCATAAACCCGGATGGCTTGGTCAATCTCGCCCCAAAGACTCCGACCGGTGAGGGCATCGTGGTTCCATTTCCAACAACGAATGCCTTTGCTCTGGAAATCGTTGTGGAGTCGGGAAGCAAATTCCTCATCCTGAGTCGAAAAGCTGATGAAACAGGAATAGATTCGAATAGGCTGGTTCCAAAACTCCGGCAAGTAACGAATGAATTCATCCGACAATCCGCAGCCGCGCAGGAACACTTCGGGCAACGGACCGGATTCCATCAAGGTGTGGTAATCAATCGCGCTTCGGCCGTGATGGTGACACGACTCCAACCCTTTTGCTGTTTTCAAAGAGGTGAACGTAAAAGTGGTCTGGTTTAAATAAGCCTTGGAGAACAAGGTGTTTTCCAGGAACGAGCCGCTTAGGTTGGCAACGTACAGCTTGGCATGGTTCAGGTTGGCACCACTCAGGCCGGCACCGCTCAGGTTGGCACCGCTCAGGTTGGCATCGCTCAGATCGGCACCGCTCAGGTTGGCGCCGAACAGAAAGGCACGGCTCAGGTTTGCACTGCTCAGGTTTGCACCGCTCAGGTCGGCGCCGCGCAGAGTGGCACCGCTCAGGTCGGCACCGAACAGATTGGCAACGAGCAGATCGGCATCGCTCAGTTCGGCTTCCATCAGGCAGGTACGGGACAGGTCAGCACCGCTCAGGTTGGCACAGTAAAGTTTGGCACCGCTCAATTCGGCATCGCTCAGGTCGGGATGAATGAGCCTCGTAGCCACCCGCCATTCGTTCCACGCCCCAACACCCTCGTTTAGAATCTTCAAATGTTCCGTATTCGCCATAGGTTATTACTTGGTTATTGAGTTAGCGGTCCTATAATTATGACAGGTTTCATAAAAACCAAGAGGTCCTATAATTGTGACAGTTCTCATTCTTATCGATGACGTTTGGCGTAAAAAAGTGTCATAATTATAGGACGGTTTGGCATTCCCACACTCATAAGCCCCGCAGACTGGCCTTTTGCCTTTCTTGCTTTTCGCGATCGCGCTCCAATCCTAGAAGGAGGGCAAGTTCTTCGTCCTCATAACTGATTATCGGGGGGTTGAAATCTATTATGCGCCTCCCTATTACATTGCCCCATTCCCACGTTTCCAGCCGATGCCCTTCAAGTCGCCCCTTGCCATACTTTTTCTCCAAGGCGGCCCTGACGACATCAATCTGGTCGGCACCCACGGTGCCCGTAATCCTGCAAATACGGCGATCGCTCAAGCAATCGACCACTATCGGAAAAAACGACAAGTAATTGGTCGTGGAATCGCTTGGTACTGGGGCGTAACTGTGAGACTCCGGGTCAATAGATAATCCCTCTGGCAGCTTTTCGCCAAGCGTGTAACCAAACGCGCCGGTGATGGGTTGAAACAGCTTGGAAAAGGCCTTTGCCTCATCGCTCACTTTCCTCCATTGGGCCCGAAGCGCCGGGTCCGAGCAAGTGATATGAGCGGGCACGACGAAAGAGGGCATGAGGTAGATTTCGTGTTCCCCATCGCTCCACATTTCACCGCCATCCGGGGCAGCTCTTCCCAGCCCATACTTCTTCTCAAAGGTATTCTTGGCGACATCAAATTGCCCAGAAGCAATCTGACCTATAATCGAGCAAATCCGCCGGTCGCGAGAACATTCGACGAGCGCGTTTCTGATAAAGGGAAAATTTGGGCTTTGGTCATAGTAAGAGAGAATATCCGGGTCAATCGACAGTCCGTCTCCCAGCTTTTCTCCCAGCGTGTAGCCGAACGCGCCGGTGATCGGTTGCAGTAGTCTGCGCACTGCTTCTTGCTCGGAGCGTGCGCTCTCTTCCGTAAAAATTTGCGTCAACGCCCTATCCCTGTAACAAATCGATCCGCAATCATACACTTCCGCCATCCGCAATTCAATCTCGCGGTTTCCTTCGCTCCACTTGAGTCCACATATTTTGCCGTCTTGATATTGCAAAGGCACGCCGGGACCGAACCTCTCTTCCAAAGCCTTTTTCAGGAAATCCGCCAAATTGGTCTTAAATGGCATGCCGGGACCGAACTTTTCTTCCAAATCCTTTTTCAGGAAATCCGCCAAATTAGTCTCAACTAAAACGCCAATCCGGAAAATCCGTCGGTCACTGAGACAGAAAGCGGTCAAATCTTTAAAAGGCCAGTAATTTGTTGTTGCCTCGTGGTAATAAGTGTGACTGAACGGGTCAATTGGCAGTCTATCTGGCAACCTTTCGCCAAGTGTGTATCCAAACGCACCTGTAAACGCTTGTAATTGCCTGTGAAGAGCTTCTTGCTTCGTGAGTTGAAGCTGTTTATCCGCTGTCTTCTCCAATGCGATGTCATGGCAGAAAATCTCTGTGGGACGGTCCCCGGACAACTCAATTTCGCGGTTGCCATCGCTCCACTTGATTGCGGAGATTTTCCCGTCGTTGTCCTGTGTAGGATTCCCTTGACCGTATTTCTTTTGCAAATCTTGCTCAACGGCAGCGTGGGTGGCCTCCCAGGACGTTCCGGTAATCGTGCAAATCCGCCGGTCGCTTAGGCAACGGACGGTTATGTCTTCAAATGGCATGTAATTTGTCGCGTCGGACGTGAAGGTTTGGTCCAGGCCAATGCTCAGTCCCTCTGGAAGCTTTTCCCCAAGCATGTAGCCAAATGCGCCGGTGATGGGTTGCAACAATCTGTGTTCCGAATTCGATACAGCTGTTGCGGATGAAGGCGGATGTTCTTCCAAAGTGGATTGGCTGGTTGCAGCTGGCGCGGGCCTTTGTCCAGTGGTTGAACGTTCTGTGCGACCGTGACGGGTGACAATGGTTGTGGCAACGACGCCAACCGCCAAAACGGCAATGACAATGCCAAAGGCCAGCGTCCCCTTTCCTGACGACTTCGGCGCGGTAAGCAAAATTCGTTCTCCGCAGAGTGGACAGACAGCGGTTGTCCCGATCAATTCGGCGTCGAATTCCAGATTGCCGCCGCATTTACTGCATGGAGCCTGCTGCGTCATCGCTCGTATTTGAACGCGGGTACTCTAAATACCCGATTGGGTGAAAGTCAATCCGTTACTATTTGCTTTCTGTCACGCAGATGTCGGTACTCACTATTTAAACGTTTTGCGGTCAAGGGTGGCCTCGTTCGGCGCGTCTCAAATTGCGCATTGGGTACAGGCCTCGTATTCCGGCGATGTCGCTCGTGAACGGAGCTTTGAAACGCCGGGTTTCATGGGCTGCAGAGATTTCGCGTCTGCGGCGCTGGCACACTTCAAGCGGTGTACGCACTCAAACGCCCAAACCTTTGCCCCGCTGTGAGTTGGGAATGCAACCCGTCGCCAGCTTGACCTGAATCTCACGCTTCTGGCGGAGATTCTTCCCCGTTCCAGTTCTGCGTATTCGGCGTGGTCTGCGGTGCCTTCAGACAGGCTTTTGTTTGCATTCGAGCGGGAATTGGCGTGCGGGTTGGAGGCTTGGCAGACAGGCTTTGCCCGTGTTAAACTGGCCCAATGAAAACGATTTCAACTTCGCAACTTCGTTCGCGGACACGCTCGCTGGTGCGCACGTTGGAGAAGGGCACGACGGTGTCGCTCACTTATCGCGGCCGGAAGCTGGCGAACATCTGGCCGTTGAAATTGAAAAACGGCGTGGGCGCCAATGACCCGCTTTACCGGTTCCATCGGCTGGCGACCAAAGCGGCGAAGCCGCTGACTGACCGGCAAATTGACCGGCTCGTTTATGGCGCCTGAACCCCTGTTCATTGACAGCGGCGGCTTTTACGCATTGGTGTCGGCGGAAAGCACGGCGCACGCCGACGCGGTTGCCATTACCAACCGCCAAATGGAAGACCGCATGTCAAAGTCTTTGCCCCACTGTGAGTTGGGAATGCAATCCGTCGCTGGCTTGAGCTGAATCTCCTGGTTTTGGCAGGATTTGGGACTTCACGTCGGTCACGGGTGATGGTCTGCCGTCCCTTCGGGACAAGGCCCCCGTGAGCCATCCGAGACTTGGCAGCGCCCACTTTTATCCCGCCCAACCCCGGTTATTGCACTCTGGCTTTTGCGGCGGCTTCGGCGTCAATGACCTTGAGAGCTTGGGCGGCAGGGTGCAAATCCGTTTTTATCACGCATCGTGTGACTTTGGGATACGCCGCCGCCTGGCTTCCGCCATCGCTGGGCCAAATCAGGCTGACAACTGGGTGGACAGGAGATTTTTGTGGCGGGATTTGTGACGGTTTGTGACGGGTCATGCAACGGCTTAAGTCGTTTATTATCAACGTTTGCAACGGAGCAACGGCTAAACAGGGGGGGTAAGGTGCCAATACCAAGCGCAGGTGTCCTCACTATCCACACTTGTTGCGGCCATGGAGGAGGTTTTTCGGATCAGCGACCGCATCACGGTGCTGCGGGATGGAGGGCGGGTGGCCAGTTGGAAGACCCGGGATGTTTCGCGGTCCGAGGTGGCGCGGGCGATGGTCGGCCGGGACCTGACGTAACTGGGTTCAGCAGACGCGACCTTTCTTGCCCGCGAGACCGTGGCCGGCCGGATTCTCGCCCATCCACCGTTGGTCCACCGGGTCGGCGGCCAATTGGTAGCGGGAATCGCTGGAAAGCCGAATGTGCTTGGAATGATTGTCGAGACTGGCGTGAATGGTATAGATGCTGAAGATCAGGACGTCGCCGGCGGAAAATTCGGTTGTCAGCCAGCGGCCGCCAAACTTTCTGAGCATGGCCGGCGGGTCTTTGCTCAACGCGCCGTCGAAGGCCCCCCACCAGCGTTTGCCGGCTTGGATGTCCTGTGCGTGGAGGCCGTTGACGCAGTAGGAGTCAACGTCCTTGTTGAAATAGGATTGGAGGCGGGATTCATGATTGCGGGTGCCTTCCAGGACCATGAGGCCGCCCATCTCCAAATTGACATCCCCGATGGGGGTCCAAGCGGTATAGACATTGTGCGTGCCGCGGCCCATGTAAGGCACATCGGCATGAGGAGGCGCGCCTTTGCCGGGGGCGACGGCGCGGAACCAGGTGAAATCATAGTGAAGAACCGGGCCGCCCAGAAAGCGGGCGAAGAAATCCATCATCGGCCCGGAATAAAGAACCTTGGACAGAGGGGCATTGTTCCTGGCGACTTCCGGGAGGAAGCTGATCTTAGCATCCGGATGCGCCACCGCCTCCATAGGCGGATAAGTCGGATCCAGATAACCGGCCGCCTGCAAGCGGTCGGTGACTTCTCGGCGGGCCGCCAAGACATCCTGCCGATCCAGCAGGCCAGGCAAATAGAGGTAACCCTCGGACTTCATGCGGGAGCGGAGAGCGTCGGGATCTCCCATGATGTCCTTGGAAGAAATCAATTCTCCAAAGGCATCGGTAGAGAGATCCAACTCCTGGCCGAGAGCCGTCAACGCAAATGCCGTCATTTCCATAGGCGGTATAATGGACTGGGAAAAAGCGAAAGTCAATGGACGGTTGGACATATACAGGCACAATTGCAGATTTCGGCCGATTTTGAGAATTTTCCTTTACAACTTTGGCGCCCTCTGACAAAGACGAGCCGTTATGAGCGATTATTTGTGGACATCTTTCATTGCAAACAATTCCGGCGACGCCGTGTTGACGTGTTTCTCGGCCGACGGCGTCCGTTGGACGAACAATCAGAACATCGGCCAATCGAGCAAGTTCGAGCCATCCCTTGCATGGTTCAATGGCCGCCTGTACGCCGCGTTCATCGCCAATCACTCCGGAAGAGCCGTGCAGGTCTGCTCGACGGCCGATGGAACGACTTGGACGAACGACCCCAACATCAACCAGTCGAGCAAGTGCGCGCCGTCGCTGGCGGTCTTCAAGGGCCGTCTCTGCGCCGCGTTCATCGCCAATAACTCCGGGAACGCCGTGCTGGTTTGCTCCACGGCCGACGGGACGACTTGGACGAACAACACCAATATCAACCAGTCGAGCAAGTGCGCGCCGTCGCTGGCGGTCTTCAACGGGCGGCTTTACGTCGCGTTTATCGCCAACAACGCGGGCAACGCCGTGCTGGTCTGCTCCACGGCCGATGGAACGACCTGGACGGACAACACCAACATGAACCAGTCGAGCAAGTGCGCGCCGTCGCTGGCGGTCTTCGACGGCCGACTTTACGTCGCGTTCATTGCCAACAACGCGGGCAACGCCGTGCTGGTCTGCTCCACGGCCGATGGAACAAGCTGGACGGACAACACCAACATCAACCAGTCGAGCAAGTGCGCGCCGTCGCTGGCGGTCTTCAACGGGCGGCTTTACGTCGCGTTTATCGCCGACAACGCGGGCGACGCCGTGCTGGTTTGCTCGACGGGTGACGGAACGAATTGGACGGACAACGTCCACATCAACCAGTCGAGCGTTTTGGCGCCAGCCTTGGCGGTGGCGTCCTTCGCCAATTGAGACTCACGGTATCTCGGGCTGAACGAGTGGTTTCAGCAGTAATCCCCGCGGTGATGGGCGGCCACGATGGCGGGCAAATGAGTCATGCGGCGTGACACCTTGGCTGTTTATGCGGGTATCCTCACTGTTTGCACTTGTTGCGGTCAAGGGTGGTCTCGTTGGGTGTCTTCCCCGCTCCGATTCCGCGTGTCTGGGGCGGCCTGCGGCGCCTTCATGAAAAACGTTTATTTGCATTCCCATAAAAACGTGGTAATGGTGTTCGCGGGTGCTTTTTATGCGCTTGCGGCCGTGCCAAGGCGGGTTTTGGGCCGGGCTTTCGCGGCTTGCGGGGCCGTTTTGCGCGAGATTACAATTCAAAGAATTTCCGCAGCCGGCCGGCAAAAGTCTCCTTGTAGGCGGCCTGGGTGGCCTGGAGGACATGGGGTTCGGCGTGCCGGGCCAGCACGCCTTCATTTTCCATCTGCCGCTGCGCGAGCAGTTCGCTCAGTTTGTGCAGCAACTCGGGATTTTCCTTGAGGCTCTGCGCCAGGATCGGCTTGCCGATCTCGACGGCTTCGCAGTCCCGGTTGGCAATCACTGTCGCGCTGCGTTTTTCGCCGGTCAGCAGCGACATTTCGCCGAAGCAATCGCCGGACTTCAGCGAGGCCACCTGGGCCAGGGAGCCGTTGCGCTCGACCACCACGCCGGCCTCGCCGTCCACAAGGATGAACATGGACTGGCCGTCGGCGCCTTGCTCGATCAATTTCTCGCCGCGGCCAAAATGCACGATGCGGCCGCGGGGCAGCAGAGCGTCGAACTGCGCATCGGAGAGCGCCTTGAAGAGCGGTTGCTGGCGCAGGATGGCGCGGGCGGCGCTTTGCAGTTCCTGTTCCTTGCTTTTGGCGGGCCGTTCCAGTTGCACGGTGCGAATCGGGAACGGAATGGTCAGCCCGTGCCGGCGCAGGCTGTACCACACGTTGGTGCGGATGGAATCGCAGACCTCGAAATACTGCGACTGGTCGTCAATCCAGAATTTGATTTCATATTCGATGGCAGAGTCGCCGAAAGCTTTCAGATAGACTTTGGGCCTGGGTTCGGGCGCGATGCCCCGGGCATTGGCCGTGGCATGGAGCAAAACGTCCTTCACGCGAGTGGGCGGAGCGGAATAATCAATGCCAACGGACAGGCGCATGGCGTGAAGTTTGGTGGGGCGATTGAGGTTGATGATGGTTTTGCCCGCCATCTCACGATGCGGAATTTCGATGGACACGCCGTCGTTGGTCAGCAGACGGGTGGCGCGCCAGTTGATCTCGATCACTTGCGCGAAGCGGCCGTCCACCTGCAGCCATTCGCCGTGCGAGAAGGCTCTGCCGAATTGAAGCGCCAGCCCGGCGATGATGTTGCCGATGAGGTCCTGCATGGCCAGGCCGATGACGATCGCCACAATGCCCGGAGCGATGAGCAACTTCTGGATGTTCAGCCTGTAAAGCCAGAATAAAACGAGAAATGCCGCGATGAACAGAATGATCAGGCGGGCGACCTCGGTCAGGAATTTTGGAACTTCAATTTTGTGCCGGTCCGTCAGATAAACCTGCCAGACGTAGCGTTCCACCAGCGCGATGACAAACACCGAGCCGAAGATGATTGTCGCCGCCTCGAATTCGGTGCGGTGCCATGGGATGTCCAGCAACCACATCGGGACGAAAATGGCCAGCGGAAGCGCGAAGAGATGATAGGGCCAGCCCAGACGGACGCCTTGCCTGCGTTTCAATTGGCGCCCAGCCAGAACCAGCAGGCAATAAAGCCCCGGCACGGACAGCAGCAAAAGAATGTTTTTGGAAACGGCGTCTAGCTCGAACATGGAGCGGATGTTAGTGGAAAGAGTGAACGATGACAACTCCAGGGCGGGCGCACGCATGGGGATCACATCCAAATGTTCCCCGTTTCAAGTCCCTTTCAAGCCGGTCAGGGCCACGTTTCGCCTTCGCCAAGAGTGAGCCTTATGATTGCGCCCTAATTTGCGCCGCGGCCAAAAAAAGAATTGTCTTTGCGGGATTCTTTTTACACGCTTGCACCCATGCCAAAGCAGGCTTTGGGCCGGGATTTGGGCGCGCTGCTGGGGCCTTCTCCAAAGGAGGGCGCCCCGCCCGTGAGCGCGGGCGTCCGTTCCTTGATGGGCGGCAACAGGCCGCCGCCGGCCGCCGCGCCCAAGCCGCTGATCCCCCGGTGGTATCTCTTTGCCGGCGACGTTCTGCTGGTGGCGTTGGCGCTGATCACCGTATGCAAGAGCCATCATCCCCTCTCCTGGCCGCGGGAGGTTTTTTGCGCGGCGCTGGTCCTCCTGGCCGCCCTGCTGGCTCTCCTGGGGATTTTCGCGCGGGAAGGCGGGACATCCGTTTTGCCGGAGAAAAAAACCCGGTTTTAACGGCGTGCCAGTACTTGCGCGTCAATCCTCCACGGGCCGCAAGCGTGAATCCATCCGCCTCATAACCGTTGGCCCGCGGCTTGGCAGTGGACTCCGAAGGCGGGCAATTCGGAGGCCAACCGGTCCAGCGGCAGACCCATCACGTTGGAAAAAGAACCCGACATGGACTCCACGAGCATCTCGCCCTTCTCTTGGATGCCATAGGCGCCCGCCTTGTCCAGCGGATTGACCTCGGCGTGGTAACGGCGGATTTGCCCGCGGGTCAGCGCACGGAACGTCACAGCCGTCCGCTCGGAAAAAACCACTTGCCGGTGCGGGCGGATGTGCAGCAGGCAAACGCCCGTGACCACCCAGTGCGTTTTGCCTTGCAACGTCAATAACATTTGCGCGGCCTCCCCCAGCGTGGCCGGCTTGCCGAAGATCGCGCCGCCCAGCGCCACCACCGTGTCCACCCCAAGCACGACCGCGTCGGGGTGTTTTTTGGCCACGACGCGCGCCTTGCGATAAGCATTGATCCGCGCCGCCTCTCCCGCGCTCAGATGTTCCCCTTCCACCTCCCGGACATCGCCGGGGATGATTTGAAATTCCGCGCCCAGCTCCCGGAGCAATTCGGCCCGGCGCGGCGAGGCCGAAGCGAGAATGAGCGGCGGGCCGTTCATGACGCCGCCTCCACCGCCTTTTGATCCACCGCAACGGCCCATTCTATAAAAGCCATTTGCACGGCCCAACAGTATCCCATCCGCCCGCCCGCGTCGAGCCGTTCGGCGCGGGCAAAGAAGCGGTGTTGGCGGACGCAGCCTAATAGGCCACGATGCGGTAGAATTTTTGCGAGGTGTCGGCGGTGGAGTTGGTAAAAGCCACAACAGCCTGCGTGGCGACAAAGTTGGTCTCGGTTGACCAGACGCCCGCCGCCAGGTTGGTCGAGCTTTGGAGCATGTAGTTCTGGCCGGATGTCAGGCCGCCGACGTTCATTACAAAACCTGCCAGTGTCAAAGGAGTCACGCTCAAGGTCGCCGGCACCGGCGACACGCTGGCCTGCCCAAAGGCGGCCAGTTCCGTATAGCCGACACCGCCGTTCTGTTGGGCGGCGGTGAAATCCCACTTGAGATACCGGACACCTGTCAAATTCGTGACGGCAAGGGAGGTCAGCGTGCCGCCGGTGCCATCCATTGTCGGATAAGGCGAGGGATTGTAGTCCACCGTTGCAAGGGGCGAAAAATTGGCGCCGTCCGGTGAATAGCTGACGGCATAATTTGCATCTTCACGGCCGTCGTCCCGCCAGGCCGTATAGGTATTCAAGTTGGTGATCGTGTATCCGATGCCGTTGGCGCCCGGCCCGAGGTAAAACGTAATCGTTCCGCCGCTGATTTCGTAGCTGCGATTGGTCGTCAGCGGTTCTCCGATGTTTCCATCATGGAGCGCGGAGATTGGCAGTTGATTCTCAGGCCCCGCCGTAATGGTATTCGCCACCACCGTCGTTGTGGCGTTGGTGATCAGGTCGCCGGGCGGCAACGCCGGAAAGTTGCCGCCGGCATAAACTGAATCCGTTTCCATCACCGCCACAGGCGCCGGCAAGGGCGATGACCACGCATAGTTGCCGGAACCGACGGCATAAACTGCATAGCCGTTTGACATGCCGACATAAGTGACGCCGGGCGAGTTGGTCGCCGGCACGCCGCTTTCGGTGACGGCGCCGGCGTTCGAGGTGGGCACATAAATTTGCGCGCTCGTGTTCGGCGGAATCCCCACGGCCAGGTTGAATGTGCCGCCAGCATTGGTCCATGCCGTCGAGATGAGGCCGCGGGTGGAATTGTAGCTGGCATTGGCCCAGGTCAGGCCCGCGCCGGGAACCGGCTGAATCAGGATGCTCTTGTAGCCCGGACTTGCGGGATTGATGCCGCCGACGACGCTGTATAAGTATTGACCCACCGACCCGAAGGCATAGTGGTTGAACGAATTCATGGTGGTGCTCTCGAAACCGCCGCCGGGCGTCCAGCCGTCCCAGCGTTCCCACATCGTCGTCGAACCAAGGGTCACCTGATAGAGCCAGGACGGATAGGTTTGCTGGAGCAGCAGTTGGAAGGCGAGGTCATCGCGACTGGCGGCATGAAGGGCGGGCAACAGGCGCGGGGTGCCAATGAAGCCCGTGGCCAGATGATTATCGAATTGCGCAATGGAGCTGGCGAATTGTTGCACGACCTGGGCGTACAGCCCGGCGGGCACGAGGTTCAACGTCAAGGCCAGCGCATAGCCGGTCTGACTGCTGCCATCTGTGAACGAGCCGTCGGAATTGAAGAAATTCGCGAACGCGGCGGCGATGTTGCTGTGAAGCGTGGCATAGGTGGCCGCATCGGCGCTGTGGCCGATGGCGGCGGCCATCTCCGACATCGCCTGCGCATAGTAGGCGTAATAGGCGGTGTCTATCACGGTTTCAGAAGCCCCGCCACCCAGGTTCAGCCAATCACCAAAATCGCCGGGAAGACCCGCCACCACATAGTTCGAGGCATAGGAAGCAAAGAACTGGCCGTATCGTTGGAATGAGGCGTAGTGGTCGGCAATCACATTCGTATCACCATAGCTGCGATACATGTTGTAGGGGCAGATCCATCCGGCATCGCCCCAGGCGGCCCCGCCGCTCCCGACGCCCATGTCGGGCGCGACATCCGCGTAGGCGCCGTCGGTCTCTTGAGAGTCCTCGCACAACGTCACCAGGTGCCGGCGGAAGAAGGACTGGACATCAAAATTATAGGCGGCGGTTGGCACGAAGAATTCCGTGTCGCCCGTCCAACCCATCCGTTCATCCCGCTGCGGGCAGTCGCTCGGCACTTCGAGGTAGTTGCCTCTCTGGCCCCAGGTGATATTGCTGTAGAGTTGGTTGACCAGCGGGCTGGAACAAGCGAAAGCCCCCGTCTGTGTCATATCGGAATGCACGACGATGCCCGTCACCGAACTGAGCGTGGGCGGCGCCGACAGGCCCCGCAGTTCAACGTAGCGGAAGCCATGGAAGGTGAAACGCGGCTCAAAAACCACTGTGCCATTGGTTCCGAAAATATAAAAGTCCGTCGCCTCAGCGCCGCGAAGATTGGCCGTGTAGATCGAGCCGTCGGGATTGAGCATTTCGCCGTGTCGCACTGTGATGCGGTCGCCAACGCTGCCGCTGATATTCAGCCGGACCCAGCCGACCGTGTTTTGACCCAGATCGAAAGTGTAGCAGCCGGGCTTTGGCACGGTGAGATTGACGGCCGCCAGCGTTGCAAGGCACCGTGCGGGTTCCGTGACGGCGGCTTGCACTTGAAGCCCGCCGACGCCTGGAAATGAGGCGGAATTGCCGTAAAGCGCCTGGATAACGGTCAGAGTCTGTCCCGTCCCGCCGATGTCCACGGTGGAATTCTCCGCAAATGACAGCGTCTGGTTGGTGCCGCCGAGTTGGAAGGTGATTTGCAGAGTCTTGACGATGCCGTAGGCCGGATCTCCGCCCATGGTGGCGTTATTGGCCACGAAGTTGAGTTGGTTGTTCGTCTCCAACGCCGTGACGATGGCTGTCACATTCGAGTAACCAACGGCGGCGGCGCTCAACCCGGTCGAAACCGGCGGCCAGGCGCTGTCATCGAAGTTTGTCGTATCCCATCCCGGCATCTCCAGGCGCGCATCGTATCCCGATCCCATCAGCAGGTCCCCGAATTGAATCGGACCATAGCTGGCCTTCCACGAACCGTCGCTGATGATCGTCTGCGCGCCGCCGGCGGAAAAATTGAGCATGAGCTGGACCATCAATCGCGGAGTTCCGCCGTAGTTGCAGCGCTGCCCTTTGAACGCCAGAACGCTCGCATACCAGCCGTCGCCCAGGATCGCGCTCAGGGTGTTGGAGCCGGCCTGCACCATCCCCGTCACGTCGTAAGTCTGGTAATAAACACGCTTGGTGAATTGGGTCCAGCCCGGCGTGAGCACAGCGTTGCCGACCTTCTGGCCGTTGAGGTGCAGCTCATAAACGCCCAGCGCCGTGACATACAAGGTTGCATTCGTGATCGTCTGCGGGACGACGAAAGTCTTTCGCAAATAGGGCGCGGGAACTCGTGCGATATCGTTGAGCGCAGGAGTGCCCCAGGGCGTGGTGGGATTGCTCTCCGCCGTGGTCCAGGCGGAATCGTCGAAATTGGTCTGCATCCAGTTGGTGGGAGCCGTTTGCGCGGCCTTCCACGTCGCATCCACGGCGATGTTTGTCACGCTGCCGGAAGCGAACTGCACGACCAGTTGGCCGATCACATTGGCCGCGTCCTGGACATCGGAATTAGTGGCTCCGAGCGCCAGCAAGTTGGTTCCCTCGTGCAACCACCGGGTCACATTGATTTGCGCCGTGGCTTCCCAACGCATCGCCGCATTGGTCATTTCCTGCCCGTTCACATAGACGTTGCAGAAATTATCCGCGTAAAGCGCCACGACCGCGTTGGTAATCGTCTGGCCGGACGGCAGGACTATCTGTTTCCGCAGCAAAGACTGTTCGATACCCGCCTGCGCCTGCGCATTCGGGAAACAAATCCAATTCAAGTTGGAGGTGTTGAACAGCGCCTTGTTGGACGCCTGTTGGGGAGTCAGGGTATAGGCCGCGTCATAGCCGATCCATTGCGCCATCCAATCCCACGAGTTCAACAGCCCCATTGACCACTGTGCCGGCGCGCTCCAGGCCGACACATTGTTGCTGCCGTCGTACACCCGCACTTGCCAGAAACATTGCTTCCCGCTCGTCAACGCCTGGCCGGCATACACGATATCCACCGTCTGGCTGCTGGCGACTTTCCCGCTGTCCCACAAATCTGCCGCGCCTGCCGCCGACCCGACCTGGATTTCGTAGGCGCTTTGCGTCTCTCCCCGGCAGGCCGTCCCCGTCCCGCTGCATTGAAGTTGCCAGGAAAGTTCGGGCGTGGCGTTCCCAATGCCGAGGGGATTCACCCGCTCCTCGCAGCGCAAATTGACCGGCTGCAACGCCCCCTGCGCCTTCACGGCATCCGTCCATCCCGCAAGCACAAGGATCGCAACCACCTTGCCGACAGTTCTATTGAAGATAAACTCACCCCTTGTCATCTTTCTATCTTCGCATATCAGTCCGCGTCGCCGCAACTCCTTTTGGCCTCCGCGACCATCCCCTATTCAGGTGATGAGTGAGACACCGGTTTTGGGGATATGCAGTGATGAGCGGGGCTGTTAAAGTGCCGGTCAATGCCACGCAACGCGCAGCGGGACGGATGAACCGTCTTGCGCTTGCCAACAGATAAACGAAAACTTGAATATATGAACTTCAACACAACACCTCGCAGCCTGCTGGCTGCTTTGCTGGCTGTCGCCGCCACAGGCGAAATCGCCATCTCGGCTCCGGTAACAATCCCTGACTACTCTTTCGAGAACACCCCTCTTGCGCCCGGCGGCACCACCGTCAACCCCTATGTTGGAACGAACTGGACGGCTGCGCAAGGTGTTTATCTCCAAAATATCACCAACACCCTCTTTACGCCCACAAGTTCCAACACGCTTCCGCCTACTGCGCAAGGCACCAATTATCTGGTCGAAGATATAAACGGCCACATCTGCTGGTGTTGGCAGGACATCGGGCCTCTGCAATCCAATACCATCTATACCCTTACCATCGCGGTCGGACAATCTCTGCTGGGCAACACCGGCCAGGGTTTCATCGGCCTTGTCAATGGCACGATTCCTTTCCAGACTCTTCTTGCCGCCACGCCGGTTGATAACAGTCTCTTGACGGCCGGAACATTTGCCGACAGCACTCTTGTCTTTACCACTGGATACAAGGTCAGCGGGGACCTGACGATTCTGATGGAAGGGACTAATGGAGCCGAGCTTTGCTTTGACAACGTTCGCCTTGACGCCTCGCCGGCGCCTCAATCGCCGACCGCGCTGCTGCCGTCCCTCTCTTCCCCTTCCAACACGGTCTATGTGGGAACGGTGGTGACCCTGAGCGAGGATCCCGCCGGGGCTTCGTCATTTACCTACCAATGGCAAGTGAACACCGGCACGGGCTTCACCTCCGTCGCCAATGCCAACAGCGCGAATTATGTGGTGAACACGAGCAGCACTACTCCCGGCTCCTCCGCGGAATACCAGGTGATCGTGAGCAACAATTTTGGCGTCTCCACCAGCCCGCCCGTCACGCTGACGGTTATCGAAGGCCAGCCCGTCATCATTCAAGACACCCTGCCTTCGTGGGGTTACGATAACGGCACCCCGGTCACATCCTCTGATGTCGTCGGCAGTCAGGTGACCTTCTCCGCTTTGTTTGATGGCAGCCGGCCTCTCACTTACCAATGGCAGGTGGATTATGGCTCCGGGCCGGGACCTATCGCGGGCGCAACGAATACAACCTTGACGCTGACCAATCTCCAGTTGACCAATACCGGCACTTATAGTCTCGTGGCTTCCAATTCTTTCGGGCCTGTGAGCAGCACGCCCTCGCCCTATACGGTCAACCCTGTCCCGGCGCCTGTCAATGGCGTGATTATTTCCACTGCCAACCAGTACGGTTTGGGCGGCCAGACCGAATTCAGCCCATCCTTTCTGATCGCGCCTGATAGCCTGATTGCGGGAGAACTTCCCAGCAGCAGCACCGGTAACTTTGAAATACTCGGGTGTGGCGGCGTGAGCCATTTGACGGACGGCATATTTGGCACTCTCTACCCGTCGGGCAACACCAGCCCTGACTTGGCATCCGCCGGCAACTCCGTCACCGGCAATTCCGGTTGCGGCACCGTCCTGGTTTACACGCTTCCGCCTTCCACCTACGGATACGACCTGACCAACATAACGGTTTATGGCGGGTGGAGCGATGGGGGACGTGACCAGCAAAGCTACGACGTTTACTATTCAAGTATCGCAAGTCCGTCAAATTTCAACAATCTGTTGACACAGGTCAATTACTTGCCCAGTCCAACCACCCCTGCGGATCAATCGGCCACCCGCGTCTCGATCACGTCCGCCAACGCCGGCGGAGTGCTCCTCCATAATGTCGCCGCGGTGGAGTTCTGGTTCTGGATTCAGCAGCCCGGCTTCAATGAAAACGGCTATCAGGGTTACGCCGAACTGCAAATCTTCGGCGCCCCTTCGGCGTCCTTGCCGCCTATCTTGACTACCAACACACTGCCGGTTAGCGGCTCCGATGTCGTGGGCAGCCAGGTCACCTTTGTGGTGGGAGCCAGCAGCCCCACTTCTCTTTCTTACCAATGGCAGGTGGATACCGGCTCCGGCCCGCAACCGGTCACGGGCGCGACGAATACGACGCTGACGCTGGCCAACTTGCAGTTGACCAACACCGGCTCTTACAGTTGCGTGGTATCCAACTCCGCGGGAGTCGTCACCAGCACCCCCAACTCGTTTGTGGTTTATCCGGATAATGGGCCTGATGGGAATAATGTGGTTGAGGCGCCCGCCAATCAAACCGGCAGCGGCCCGCTCTTTACCCCCACCTGGACCATTGCCCCCGGCAGCCTGATTGCCGGAATGCTTCCGACCGCCGTGGTTCCCAGCGCCAACAGTTTCTCCGCGGAGAACGCGGGTGGCCTTCCTATTCTCACCGATGGCCAATTTGGTTTCACGGGCAGCGGCGACAACGCCACCATGGCAACCTGCGGGCAAAACGCCGGCCAGATTCTCACCTACACCCTCACGGGTTCCGAGGGGGGGTATGATATCACCAATATCGCGCTTTACGGCGGTTGGAGTGACGGAGGCCGTGACGAGCAAGCCTATACAATCTATTATTCGACCGTTACAGCTCCTACGACCTTCATCGAATTGACAGCCTACGACTACGCGTTTGCGCCTTTGCTTCCCGGAGCCGTTCCGAATGCCAATCGCGTGACTTACACATCAGGGAACGGGCCGGGGACGCCTCTGGCCACCAACGTCGGCGCGGTGCAGTTCAACTTCACGACGCCCAACGGGGGTGGGGAAAACGGGTATGAGGGCTACGCCGAGATTGATGTGTACGGCTCACCTTCCGCTTCAGTCGCGCTGCCGCCGGTCTTGGTATCGGACACGCTGCCGAGCACCGGCGCCGATGTTGTCGGCGGCCAGGTATCGTTCACGGCTGCCTTTAGCAGTTCCGCTCCTATGGTTTACCAATGGTATCAAAACACCGGCAGCGGAGCGGTGGCCCTTGCAAACGCCACAAGCACCACGCTGACGCTTTCCAACTTGCAGCTTACCAACACGGGTTCCTATAATCTCGTCGCGTCCAACGCCCTTGGAGTGGCCGCCAGCACTCCCAACTCGTTCATCGTCAACCCGGCGCCCACGGCGACAAACGGCTTTGTCACCGCAGATGCCAACCAAACCTGGCTCGGCGTCTCATTTACGCCGACTTGGCCGGTTCCGCCAGGCAGCCTGATCGCCGGATCGCTTCCGACCACCGTCGGCACCGGCAATTTTAAGGACGGCTATTGCGGGGGTGTTCCCGTTTTGACCGACGGGAAGATCGGCCCGATAGGCGGCAACGACAACCTGGCCCTGGCGTCGTGTGGCAGTAGCGATGGCAAGTCTGTCACTTACACTCTAACAGGATCGGCCACTGGATATGATCTGACCAAGATCATCACTTACGGCGGATGGAATGACAGCGGCCGTGACCAGCAAGATTATACGATCTACTATTCAACTGTCACTGCTCCATCCACATTCATCGAACTAACAGCCGTCTCGATCCCCTCTCCAACTACCGCAGCGGTGCCCAATTCCACTCGCGCGACTTTGACCTCCGCCAGCGGGGGGCCTCTCGCCTCCCACGTGGCCGCGGTAGAGTTCAACTTTACAACGCCCAACGGGGGCGGAGAAAACGGATGGGAGGGCTATACCGAGCTGAGTCTATACGGCGCGGCATCGCCCCTGGCTCCGCCGACAATCACTGCACCGGCCGTTTCCGCCGGCAATCTGGTTCTGGCAGGCACCGGCGGGACGCCCGGTGGAAGTTACACCTGGTTGACCTCCACCAATCTGGCGGCGCCGCTGGCTACGTGGGCGACCAACAGCACCGGCGTGTTTGATGGCACCGGCGCGTTTTCAAACGCCATTCCGATCATCGCATCCCAGCCCGGTCGTTTCTTCGTGCTCAGGGTTCCGTAACCTGGACGCCAGGAGAGTTGACATGCTCAACGGATGTTGCATATTAAGATGGTTGTGACACAAAGAATCGAAACGCGGGAGCGCCCCACGGGGCGCCCCGCCTTCACGTTGATTGAATTGTTGGTGGTCATTGCGATCATAGCGATTCTGGCAGCTCTGCTGTTGCCGGCATTGAGCAGAGCCAAACGGCAGGCCGATGGCATCAGTTGCCTCAATAATCTGAAGGAACTCACGGTGGCGGACTATCTGTACGCTGGAGACAACAAGGATGCCATCCCGCCTAACGGCCTTGTGGGCGACGACACGACGGATGCTGAGATAACAGCTTCATGGATAGCAGGCGATGTGAGCGGCAGGCAAGGCATTGACGGAGTAACCAATCTTGAGAATATCCGATTCGCTCTCATTTTCCCCTATAACAAGTCCTATGGCATCTACCGCTGCCCTGCGGACCACGATGCGGTTGTCGTCTCTGGCACCAAGCCCGCCGAGCGGGTGCGCAGCTATTCAGTCAGCGGCATGATGGGAGACAACCTGACCGCGACTGACGTTCATACAGGCATCAAGGAGAACTACAGGTTTACAGATGTTCGGGACCCTGCTCCGTCGGCGTCCTCGCTTTTCTGGGAGGAACAAGCCTCCGCCTCGCCGGCCGCAACCAGCATAGATGACGGCTACTTTGCCATTGATTACACGGACTACGGGCCTTCTTGGCGCAATGTCCCGGGCAGCCGCCACGGCGACCATGGACAGTTATCTTACGCCGACGGTCACGCGCAGGTCATGAAATGGCTTCGGCCGACGACACAAACCATAGTGGTCAACTCCCAGTCCGGCTCAGAAGTTTATGCCAATACCGTGTACCTCGACATAGACCTTGAACAAGTTTGGAAAACAATGTATCCGTGGGAGAAATGGGGAAAATGATGAGGTTGGCCGGGTCGCCGGGCTGGCCATTTCCTGGCAGGGCCTGCCAGCGCAAAGCGGGCGAAGTCTGACGTGCATATCCTGCTTGACGCCACGGAGAAAACCGGATAGGTAGCGGGTGCATGCACGCGAGCCGTGGCATCCTTTGGTTGCAGTCGCTGTTGTCCGATCCTCTTGCGGCTCGGCGGCTATGGGCGCCGCGAATTGGCGCAAGCGCAATTCTATTGTGGGTTTCATGGATGGTCCCGGTCTCTCCGGCCAGGGCCTCGGACGCCGACGCAGGCGGGAGCAAAACCAATCTGGCCGCCACGGATGCAGAAAATAATCCCACCAACAACCTTGGCTCCTGGATTTGGACCGCGAAGACGCTCGACCGGCAAACATGTCAATTTTGGAGATCCTTTGAGATTCCCTCTCCAGTTATGGTTGTTCACGCGCGACTCCTTATGACCGTGGACAACGAGTTCACCCTGTTCCTGGACGGGCGCGAGTTGGGCCGAGGAGCCGAATGGCACGAGCTGTTCGACTATGACGTGGCTCCGCTGATGTCTCCCGGCCGGCACACGCTCGCAGTGAAGGCTTACAACTGCTCGGATGCCGCGGGAATGATCTTCGGCTTGCGCATTGATCTGGCCGACGGACGGACCATCGAAGTCAAATCAGACCGGAATTGGCGGATTGTTCCCGATGGAGTCACAGGTTGGGAAAAGGCCGACAAGGCCCGGGACAGATGGCCGTGCGCGACCGTCATAGCGCCCTTGGGCGGCTTACCTTGGTGGAAAACACCGGAGAGAATCAATCCGATGCCGACTCTGCAGCCCATCCGGATTTATTTCTGGCAAACCGGCTGGTTCCAAATCGCCCTCTCGTCGGTCTGCGCGCTCGCCCTGCTGATCAGCGCCCGGCTGATTACGCAATTGGCCGCCCATCGCAAGGAACGATGGTTGCTGGAGCGGGAACGCGCCCGCATCGCCAGGGACATTCACGACGACCTGGGTTCCAGAATGACCCAACTGGTTTTGCATGGGGAGGTGGCGCAAAGCGAACTGCCGAGCGACTCCGCCACGCGCCTGCAACTGGACAGAATCTGCGAGGACGCCCGGGGCGTGCTCTCCACGATGGATGAAATCCTCTGGGCCGTCAATCCCAAGCGCGATACCTTCCGCGACTTCACCTCCTATGTCTGCGGCTATGCCGAGGAGTTTTTGAAACCGACCCAGATCCAATGTCTATTTGACATGGCGCCGGAGATGGCGGCTGTGGTTCTGGACCTGCCGGCCAGGCGCACGTTGCTCATGGCCATCAAAGAGACGCTCAATAACGCCGTCAAACATTCCGAGGCCACCGAGTTGGTCCTGCAAATCGGATGGCGGGCCGAGACGCTGGTGGTGGTGGTTTCGGATAACGGCAAGGGCTTCGACCCGGCGAAATCAAAGCCCGGCCGCAACGGCTTTTCCAACATGGCCCAACGCATGCGCGAGATGGGGGGAAGCTGCCTGGTCACCAGCCAGCCGGGAAAGGGATGCCGCGTCGAGTTTGGCCTTCCCTTAAGGCAATCCCGCTGGCGGCCGTTGCGCTGGATGCGGAAGCCGGCGCGCTTTTCGGAGCCGGTCATCGAAACCAAACCTCTCTAGGCCAATCATGTCCCAGAAATCCATCATTCAGCCCATGGCCAGGGCGATGCGGCCAGCGGCGGAAAGCCTGCCCGCCGACTCCTCGCGCAAGACGCCCGTCAGAGTGGCTTTGGTGGAGGATGAACCCAAGGTTCGCGAAAGCTGGGTCCGTCTCATCAACTCGCTCACCGACATTTCCTGCGTCTGCGCCTGCGCCAGCGGCGAGGAGGCTCTCCGAATCCTGCCCCAGGAACAACCCGACGCCGTTCTGATGGACATTTTTCTGCCCCGGATGTCCGGCATTGAATGCACCGCGCGCCTCAAGGCGCTCCTGCCTCAGACCCAGATTGTCATCCTGACCGCCATGGACGACCAGGAACTGGTCTTCATGGCCCTGGAAGCCGGCGCGGATGGCTATCTGCTCAAACGAACCAAGCCATCGGAATTGCGAACCGCTTTGCTCGATGTCCTCGGTGGCGGCGCGCCCATGTCCAGCCAAATCGCCCGCCGCGTCATCGAGTCCTTCCGGCTCAAGCCCCAAACCCGCAATGAATCCACCCGCCTGACGGTCAGGGAAGAGCAAATCCTGCTGTTGCTCTCCCAAGGCTACTCCAACAAGACGATCGCCGATAAGCTGGAGTTGAGCGTGGACACCGTCTGCAGCCACTTGAAACACGTCTTCAGCAAAATGCACGTCCGCTCCCGCACCGAGGCCGTCGTTCGCTATATGGCTTCCAAGACGCCGCCCGACAAGGCCGAGAGCCTGTGAAACAGTGATGAAAGAAACGCTTTGCGTCTGCCTGGCCGCCGGCGGCTGGCTTCTCGCGGGCTGCGCTGTCAATCACAATGTCAATTTTCTCCCCCCCGGCCCCGGCTCCTGGATTGTCTATCCCTCCCCGCCGCGCGTGCCGCCCCTGGCCCGGATGCCCCTGACGGCGGTTTTCCGCCGCACCTTCGTTCTGCCCGCCGGTCCCGCCGCCGCGACTTTGTCCTGGCGCTGCTTCAAGGCCGGCCAACTGAGCCTCAACGCAGTGATTGTGCCCGCCGCGGCTCCAGCCAATTGGAACAAAACAACGCGCCTTGACGCGGCGGTCTATCTCCATCCTGGCACCAATGAAATTGAGGCGCGAGTCACCTGCGACAATGGTTTGCCGGCCTTGAATCTCGCACTTGAGGCCGGCGGCTTCCTGCTCCAGTCCGATGAGACTTGGGAATGTTCCCTGGCCGGCGCGCTCTGGCAGCCGGCCCGGCTGGCCTCTCACCCCGTCGAGCCTGCCCCCGGCAACTGGCTTTACGGGGCCGAGGACATTTGGGGCGCCTTGCGGGCATCCTGGCCGTTGTTGGCTGTTTTCGCTCTTTTGTCGGCGCTGGCGGTGACGGCACAGGCCCGATGGGGCCGGCGGTTGCCGGCCAAAGCCCAGGCCGCCGGCCTCATCTCGCTGGCGGCGGCGTGGGTGCTGCTGTTCTTGCATAACTTTCCATTGCTGCCGGCCATGAGCGGCTTCGATGCCTCCGCCCATCTGGCCTACATTCAATTCATTCAGGAACACCACTCGCTGCCCTCGGCCAATCAGGGATGGGAAATGTTCCAGGCGCCGCTCTATTATCTTCTGAGCGCCGCGCTGCTGGGTCTGTTTCATCTCCAGGCTCTGGAACCCAAAGCGGGACCGGTCCTCTGTCTGCTGAACCTGCTGCTGGGCGCGGCCGGACTGGCGCTGATCCTGGATTCTCTGCGCCTCCTCTTTCCCGGCCGGCGCAACGGGCAAATCGCCGGCCTGCTCCTGGCCGCCTTTTTGCCCGCGCAGATTTATTTGCTGCATTATCCCACCAATGAAATCCTCGGCGCGGTCATGACGACCGCCGCCCTTTGCCTCTGCTTGAGAATCCTGCGCCAGGAGAATCCCCGGCCCGGATGGTATGCGGCCCTGGGCGCCGTTTTGGGGGCGGCGCTGTCAAGCAAAGCATCGGCCATCCTCGCCCTCCCGGCGGTCTTTCTGGCGCTGGCGGCCAACGCGCGCTTGCGGCGGCAATCCCCCGTGTTTTTGCGCAACGTCTCTTTGTGCCTTGGCGTGTGCCTTCTGCTGGGCGGCTGGCACTACGGGCGGCTCTGGCGGCAGTTCGGCAACCCGCTGGCCGGCAATTGGGACCCGGCCATCGGCGGTGCGTGGTGGCAACAACCGGGCTATCGCACCCCGGCCTATTATCTCACCTTCGGCCAATCCCTGGTCCGGCCGCTTTTCAGCGGATTCCACAGCTTCTGGGACGGCCTCTACTCGACGTGGTGGGGCGATGGTTGCATGGGCGGCGCGACCCGCCTTTACGGACGGCCGCCGTGGAATTACAACCTCATGACGGCCGGGTTCCTTCTGGCGCTGATCCCCTCGGCCCTGGTTCTGACCGGGTTCTGGCGGGCCTTGTGCGAGGCGGCGCGCCGGCGGCGCCCGGAATGGTTATTGTTGACTTCTGTGACGCTGCTCTTTGGATTGGCCATCTTCGCCATGAGCTTGAAACTGCCCTACCATTCGCTCTCCAGGGCCTTCCACGGACTGCCGGCTCTGCTCGCCTTCTGCGCCTTTGGCGCGCTGGGGCTGGAATTCTGGGAGGCGCGTTTTCACAAAGCCCGGCCTGTCCTGCTTGTCGGCCTGGGGGTCTGGCTGTTGATCGTTTATGCCTCCTTCTGGATCAGACCCAACACCGTCCAAACCCGGCTTGCGGACGCCGTGGGACTCTTGTCCGCCGCCCGACAGGACTCCGGGCCGGCCTTTGCTAAAGTTCTCGAACTGGACCCGCGCAACCCCATCGCCATCGAGTCCCTGGCCGAATTGGACAAGGACGCCGGACGCCTGCCTGGCGCCCTGGCCCGGTTGGAGGCCGCGGCGCCGACAGCCAACAACGCGCTTATCTGCACGACGCTGGCCCTTTATCTGGGCGAGCAGGACCGTTCGGCGGAGGCGCTGGAATGGGCCCGCCGCGCCTGCGAGTTGACCGTGGATTATCCCGCCGCTCCGGCCCTTTTGTGCTCCCTCTCATTGCGGGCCGGCCAGAATGAGCAGGCGGTGCGGGCCGGCTGCCGGGCGCTCCGCCTCGCGCCCCAGGACTACGACCTTCATTTCGACGTCGGCCTGGCGCTGGTGCGCTTGAAACGCTACACGGAGGCGGCTTCCTGTTTTTCCGACGCGGTGGATTGCTCCCCCCGCGCCGCCGACGCCCATTTCTGGCTGGGCATCGCCCTCTGGAACCTGCCCGGCCAAAAGGCCCAGGCCCGCGATCACGTCGCCGCCGCCGTCCAATTGTCCCCGCAAAATGCCGCCTGGAAAAGCACGCTGGACGAAATGCAAAAGGAACTGCCCGCCCCCTGAAGTCGCATTTCAATTCTCAGAAACGCCATTTTGCCCGCCAATGCGCCCAAAGAATAACAACTTTACCGAATGGGGTTGTCAGGCTGGGTCTTATTCATGAGCGAAACCGCCATCCCGGTGGCCGAAGCCGCGCGAGATTTCCTGCGCGTGCTCGACCGCGTCGAGCGCGGAGGCGAGCCGGCCATTCTGGTCCGCGAAGGAAGGCCCGTGGCCACTTTGAGTCCGATTCCAACCGCGGCCTTGACGTGCGCGGAACTGGCCGAGCGCTGGCCCAAATTGGAGAAACTGGCCGCCGACGAAGCCTTCGTCTTTGCCGATGATGTGGAACATTCCCGCGCCAACCTCTCTCCCCCAAGCGCCGCATGGGATTGATTCTTGACACGTCGGTTCTGATTGCCGACGAACGGGGAAAATTTGACATGCCAGGCTTGCTCCGGCAGTGGGATCGCGCGCAGAGCCGCAAAGGGCGCAGAGAAAAGAAAAAAAGAGTCCCTCTCTGCGCTCTCGGCGTTCTCTGCGCGAGAGATTTTGTTCCCAGTCTCATTCCCTTGCCTATCATTCCTCTGCCATTTTCCCCGCCTTTTCCGAATCGTTGATCGGAAGCCTCTGAAAATCAGCAGCTTACAAACTATGCCTCTTAAACAGGTCTGTTTTTGGCCCAAAAACAAGGCCGTTTTGCAGAAAAACGGGGGTCCCACGGAAATTATTTTGCACTTTTTTTCGCGTTTTCCCGGTTTGTTGGGATTTTTTGCGTTGCAAGCCATTGCCTTTCAACCACAAGCGGCGATCCAACCCTTCCAAAAAAAATCATACCAAAAACACTACCGTAGGTTTTTTGTCCGTTCGGCGATGTGCCATAATCGCCGCATGAATGAGAGAATAGTTCAATGGGAAAGGGGCCGCGAAGACAAGGATGAAGGCTAAAGGAAGAAGGCAAAAGGCCAGACGCCTTCGCCTGGCCTCTGGCGCGACCAGACGGTTCCGACGAGCCGCGCCCTTCCCCGCGCAACGGTGGGACGGGCCATCGAGGCCAAAGGCGGAAGGCAGAATTCAGAACTCATCACTGTGCATTATGCACTCTGCACTTAAAGGCCCCGCCGCCAGCTGCAATTCAGCCCGGCCCGGTTGCAGTTAGTATAAGTGAATATAAGAGGGTGTTAGGGAATTCGACATAAGTGACAATGAATCAGGCTCTTGCGAATAAAAAATGAGGGGTGTCGAAAACAATGGACGCAGCGGTTTTTTTGGGGTAGGCAAACGGTCCT
>Ga0326728_10003309_pt1 | contig 50566 bp, 41 predicted proteins | sample MB3enrmetagenome_FD_207602 | JGI IMG/M metagenome (GOLD analysis project Ga0326728, IMG submission 207602) | Lab enriched peat soil microbial communities from McLean, Ithaca, NY, United States - MB31MN | ecosystem: Environmental > Terrestrial > Soil > Wetlands > Peat | place: USA: New York... | reverse complement strand
CGGCGCGTGTCGGGCGAAATTGGCGAATATTTGGCGAATCGCGTGTCGGGCGCATCTCGTAAGAGTATGAAAATAATAATCTTATACGGGTTTTCTTTTTTTAGGGGTCAATCGCATAAGAGTATGATTACAAAGAACTTATTTTGATACATTTTGTAAGTGCCGAAAACAAAGGAGTTAGAGGTCATTGTCTTCCGGAGAGCCTGCCCGCCCTGTTTCGTAGTTACTGGATCAAGTTTAGCGAGTCCGGAGATTATTATCGGCAATTTGCGAGAGGGAATCTTTTGCAAGATGGGCGAAGCGCCCGGGCAGGGCTTGGCGAGGGTGAGGAGGTTGGAGTGTTTGCGGTGCCGGAGGCCTGGGTTTCCGTACAATAGGTGCTATGAGACGCTTCCCCGTGCGGCGCAATACGCTGGTTCTTTCTGCTGTGCTTTTTCTGCTGGCTGTGTTTGCCTGGGCCGGCTGGGCGAACTGGGAGTACCGAAAGCAGGAGAATGAGAAGCTGGCGATCGCTGCGGCCGTCGCGGAGGGTAAGCTGGCTCCTGCGAATCTGAGCGGAGGGCCGATTACCGAGTCGCCATTGAAGGGCAAAACCGCGCCGGCGTTTACACTCGAAGACCTGACGGGCAAAAAAGTTTCGCTGGCCAGCTACAAGGGCAAGGTGGTGCTGATCAACTTTTGGGCGACGTGGTGCGGGCCCTGCAAACTGGAGACGCCGTGGCTGATCGAGCTGCGCAATAAATACGGCGCCAGGGGCTTTGAGGTGCTGGGCATCGACAGCGAGGGCGACGACGCCAAGCCAGGCAGCGAGCAGTGGACCAAGGACAGGGCCGCTGTCGACAAGTTTGCTCAGCAGATGAAGATTCCTTACCCGGTGCTGGTGAACGGAGACAGTCTGGCCAAGGCCTTTGGGGGGCTGGACGATCTGCCGGCCTCGTTCTACGTGGACCGCAAGGGCACGGTGACGATAGTGCAGGTGGGGATCGATACGGAAGAGACGATTGAGGGGAATATCAAGAAAGTGTTGGGGGAATAGAAGCCGGTGCCGGTGTTGGGTGTTGGGTGTTAGGTGGGCTATGAAGAGAGCTTTGGTTTTGGCGGTAGTTGTTTGCGCTATTGCGGTTGGGGCGCGGGGGCAGTTTGTTTCCAGCGTGCGTCCGGCGCAGAGTGGCGCTAAGGGCGAGGCGGTTCAATATCTGTTCCCAGAGCAGGTGACGGTGGCTGCGGGCAAGGCGACGGCTGTGGCGCTGCACTTTCGCGTGGCGGCGGGGCTGCATGTGAACTCGCACACGCCGAGCGACGAGTTTCTGATTCCGACAGTGTTTTCGATTCCGGATGGGGCGGGTGTAAAGCTGGCTGAGGCGAAGTATCCGTCGGGGGTGGACATTACACTGCCGGCCGATCCGAAGACCAAGCTAAATGTTTATACGGGCGAGTTCACGATCGATACGCGGCTGGTGGCCGCGGCCGGGAATCACCTGGTGCAGGCCAAACTGCGCTACCAGGCCTGCGACCAGACGCAGTGCCTTCCGCCGAAGACGATCACCGTGCCGATTGATGTGATTGGGAGATAAAGGCAGCTCTTAGCTTTTAGCTGCTAGCTCCTAGCTCGTCTGTTCCGCAATCTGGCGCTTGTGGGTTTGGGGGTAGTGGCCTCCCAGGTGCCCAAGTGCGAGGCACCTGGGGCAGCCAACATCTGTTCATAATCCCTGTTCCCTGTTCCCTATTCCCTTACCTACTTGTGGTTCTTCTTCGCCGAGGCGGCGGCTTTCTTGGCGGGTGATTCCTCGTGCAGAGTGGGGATGGGGCCGGTGTCTGTGCCGGCGCGCTTGACCCTTGTGTCGATGACTTCGAACTGAATGGTGCGGGGCGAGGCGGGGCGGACGGAGCCGGTCTTGGGGTCGGTGACGACGTTTGCGCCGGAGGGGATGAGGAAGCTGAAGGCGGGGACCTTGCCGGCGGGCGTGTCTTCGGTGAATACCTTGACGGGCAGGAAGCCCTGGATGGGATGGAGGCGGAAGCCGGTCTCGTAGCGGTGGTGTACGCGGTTCCAGGTGAAGACGCGGACCTGGTTGAAGTCAAAGGGCAGGCCGGACTGCGGTGGCGCCATGAGGGCCAAGTACTCGGGGACCTGGTGGTTGGGCAGGTCGGACTTCGGATCGTCGACGGTGCCGATGGGCCATGCGCCGATGAAGCGCTGGCCTTCGCCGTACTCCTCGATTTCGCGGGGCACATCGACATCGACACGGCCGGCGAGGAGCCAGCCGGTGCGGCCCTGGTCGTCACGGGCGAGCCACCAGTCCTCGTAGACGGGGGGCAGCGCGGGGGGCTTGGCCTGGGGCGCGGGTGCGGCGGTTTTTTTGCCGGGCGCAGCCGTGGTGGGCTGGGCCAGAGCGGCCAGGGACTGGGTTGGCGGCGGGGTCTTGGTAATGGAAGCGCGCTCGATCAACTCGACTTTGGCGTTTGCGGCGAGCAGATAGTAGCGGTCGGCATCGATACCGGGGGCTACGTGCATGTAGAGCTCGTCGCGGAGGGTGGCGGTGGCAGCGGCGGGGTCGGCTTTGTGATCGGCGGCAAGCTGGTCAAAGGCGGCATGGGCCCTGGCGTTGATGACCATGTGCTCTTCGATCCAGCCGATCTCGTTTTTGGGGGTCTGGACGCGGAGGAAGCGCTTGCCGTGCTCGAGGACGGTGAGCGCCTCGCCGTTGGTTACCGTGCCGGTGTGGTTGGAGACGGCGGCAACGCGGTCGCGCAGGTAAGTCTGGCGGGCTGAGACCCAGACGGTCTCACTGGAATGATGGCGGAAACGGCTGCAGCCAGCCAGGGCGCAGAGGCAGAGAGCAAGGGAGAGCGACACCCGGAGAGCGCGGATCGAGAGAGAGTAAGTTTTAGCGAGATTCAACACAACCTGCGAGCCGATTTCATTTTGAGGATAGCACCAGGGCAGTGGTTAGTGATGAGTGGTTAGTGGTCAGGGTGCGGCGACGATGGCTATGGGCGGGGCGGTGGAGCTGGATACGACCTGGACATCGAGCTTGCCGGCGGTGGTGGAGTCGAAGGTGTAGGAGTAGAAGTCGGGGTTGCCGGAGTTGTTGACGGCAAGCAGGAAGTTGGAGCTGGAGTCGATGGCCAGGCCATAGGGCAGGACGCCGGTGGCGATGGTGCTGCCCGTGGAGATGGTGTAGGCGGAGCCGCTGGTGGTGATGGCGAAGCTGGTGATGTTGCCGCTGCTCGTTCCTGCGCCGTTGGCGACGTAGACGTAGGTTCCGTTGGAGTTGGGCTGGATGGCGCGGGGGGCGAGTCCGCCGGAGGCGATGGGGGAACCGGAGGCCTGGGTGAGAGATGCGCCGAGCGAGGAGTAGTTGAAGGCGCGCACGCCGCCGGAGGTGGCAGTGGAGTTGGCAAGGGTCTCTCCGATGTAGAAGAGGCGGCCGGTTGGGTCGACGGCTATAGAGAGGGCTGAGCCGCCGGAGTTGAGAACCGGGATGGTGTAAGCGGTTGCTCCAAAGGGGTTGACGCCCGAGCCGGCACTCGCGTTGAAGGGCACGGCGATGGAGCCGCCAGCACCGAGCGCGACGAAGACGAACTTGTCATCGGACGAGACGGCGATAGCGCCGCTCTGGATGGCGGAGTTGGAGACGGTGTAGGTGGCGGTAAGTTCGGCGCTGCTGCTCAGGCCGGTGGTGCTGGAGAGCGGGACGGCAGCCAAGGTGACTGCGCCGGAAGACTGGAGGGCCTCAAGGAGCCATCCTCCAGTGGTGTCCAGGTGGATGGCGAGTGCGGCGGCATCCTGGGTGACCTGGGCGTAGCTGCCGAGTACGCCGCTGGAGATTGGATAGACGTAGACGCCGGCGGTGGTGGAGACGTAGAGGTACTTTCCGCTGGGGGCAATGGCGATGGAGTAGGGGGTTGCGGGGGCAGTGAAGGGGCTGCCCGAGATGGACTTGAGCGATCCGGAAGAAAAGAACTGGCCTGCGATGACAGGCGAAGAGGCGGCGCTGAGAGTGTAGAAGTTCCCGCTGGAGTCAGTGGTGCAGCTGGTTGTGCATCCGCCGTTGGAAGTGGAGGAGTTGGGGTTCTGCCAGAAGCCGTCACAGCCGGCGAGGAGGGGCAGGGTCGCGAGGGCGATTCGGAGCCACGTTCTTAATTGCATTGCCGATCTCCTCATCTCGCCGGGCTGCGGGAGATTGAAATTGTTCAACAGCTCAGAGTACACGGTTGGGCTGCGGGCGCTTGTAAAGAAGACGCCGCGGCGGGCCGAAGCGCTCCGAGGTGAGCTAGATCGTCTGCGGACGGCGGAGGTTGTACGCGGGCAGAACGCCGGTTTCGGCGGCCATGCGGAAGAAGCCTTCCATGCCGGCGAGGCACTCTTCGTCGAGGATGTAGTGGATGTTTTCAGAGAGGTAGTTGCGGATGGTGCTCTCCCTGAGCGGGAGGCGCCTGGTCCACTCTTTGGCGAGGGCGTCGATGTTGGCGAGGCCGTGGTCGCGGGAGAGGATGAGATCGATGGCGATTTCGCCCATTCTCTCGTCCAAAGCGCTGCTGCATGCAATGCACCAGACGGCGGAGATGTAGGGCAGGCCGGTGAGGGAGTGCCACTCGTGGGCGAGGTCGTGATAGACGAGCTCTTCGCCGGTGCGCTCGAAGCGGTTGGCTTGCTCTTCGAGGGCGAGCAGGGCGGGGTCGCCGATGACGACGGCGGCGTCGGCGCGCTCGAGCATGAGGTCGAGGTCGGCGGCCAGCGGGAGGAAGGTTGCGGCCGGGTTGCCCCACTTGTGGAAGAGGACGCGGGAGTAGGCAATGGTGGTTCGGCTGGCGGTGTCCGCGGCGACGGTGCGGATCTGGGCCATGGATTGCGCGGCGCGGCGGACGAGCAGGAGCGAGCGAACGCGGTCTTTGGAGGCGATAGTGCAGCCGGGCAGGACGCGCAGGCCGGGATTGGCGGCAAGAGCGGCGATGGGGATGAGTCCGAGATCGGCCTCTCCGGAGATGAGGCGGGCGGCGCACTCCGAGGGGGTCATGCGGTCGATGCGGTAGCGGAGGGCGAGCGGGGCATCGAGGGGAGCATGTTCGAAGTCCCACATGAGGGGAGCGGGATTGAGGAAGTCGATAGCGGCGATGCGCAGCCGTGAATCGTGCGAGGCATTCACGCATACCAGAGTATCAACTCGGCGCGGGGAGGGCAGGTCCTTTCGATACTTGACATCGAGTGCGAACGAAGGTAACTTGGGCGGAAATTCCAAAGCGCTGGCGTTCGCGGTCCCCAGGCTGGGCGGTGGGGTGATTTGCGGACTTGGGACGGCTCGAGAGGGATCGCGGGATGAAGGCAGAGTTCGAGCAGAGAACGGCCGAGCCGGCTCCGGCACTGGACGAGGAATGCGCGGCGTGGCTGGCGCTGACACTGACGCCGGGGTTGGGGCCAAAGCGGATTCTGGACGCGGTGGAGGCGGCGGGGTCGGCGAGCCGGATTCTGGCGCTCTCGTTGACCGAGCTTGAGGGGCTGCGATTTCCCGCGGCGGTGGCGCAGTACATCTTTGATGGCAAGGCGCGGGCCGCGGCCGAGGCGGAGTGGCAGCGGACGGCCGCGCTGGGGGCGACGATTGTGACCTTCAGCTGCCGGGAGTATCCGGAGCGGCTGAAGGAGATCTACGATCCGCCGCCGGTGCTCTGGGTTCGGGGCTCAGCGCGGCTGCTGGGCCAGCCGTCGATTGCGATTGTAGGGACGCGGCATCCGACGCCGTATGGGTCGGGGATGGCGGAGATGCTGGCGCGGGACCTGGCGGTGCGGCGGCTGCTGGTGGTGAGCGGGATGGCGCGGGGCATCGACAGTTGCGCGCATAAGGGAGCGCTTTCCGCCCGGATGCCGACTTTGGCGGTGTGGGGCACGGGCGTGGACGTGGTGTATCCCAAAGAGAACAAGAAGCTGGCGGAGGAGATTCTCGCCGTCGGCGGGGCGATTGTGAGCGAGATGCCGATGGGGACGTTTCCTGCGCCGCAGAACTTTCCCCGGCGAAACCGGATATTGAGCGGGCTGAGCGTGGCGGTGCTGGTTGTTGAGGCCAGTGAGAACTCCGGAACACGGGTGACGGCTCGGTGCGCCAGCGAGCAGAACCGAGATTTGTTTGCCGTGCCGGGCAATGTGACAAACAAGGGGTCGTGGACGCCGAACCTGCTGATTAAGCAGGGAGCGAAGCTGGTGGCGACGTGGGAGGACGTGTGGGAAGACCTGCCGTCGCAGATCCGGCTGGAACTGGAGGCCGAGGCGGGGCCTGCATCCACAACACCCTCTCAGTCATCCTTACTACCGGAGCCGGTGCTGCGGGCCGAGGAGGCCATGGTGCTGGAGGTGCTGCGGGCGGACGAGAGCCGGCAGATCGACGAAATTCTCGAGCTGCTTGAGACGCAACTGACTTCTTCAGAGGTATTTACGGCGCTTTTTGAGCTGGAGATGGCGGGGCGGATCCGGTGCCTGCCGGGGAAGCACTACGTCCGGACCATGTGAGGGGCGCGCGGGGGAAGCAATTGGGATTCCCGGAGCGGTCATGAACAAAAAAAGTAAGATTCTGGGCGCTGGATAGAATTTCCCCAATCCTATCAATATGTTGCGAGCGGCACGAATAGCTCCTGAGCGGGCCGATTTCGGCGCTGGAAGGCCGCGGAACCGTGCTCCCGAGTGGAAACCGTGCCGTGTTTCGTGGTAGGGTCCAACATTTGCAGGGAGTTTTTCGGCGGGTCCCGGAGCCGGGACCGAATTGGGCTGCGAAAGCGCCCCTGCGCGAGCTATTAACGGAAGGGCCGTTCCGAGAGTCAAAACCGGAGCGGAACAAGCGAGAGGATACAGTTTTCACGATGGCAACGAGCAGATCACTGGTGATTGTCGAGTCCCCCGCCAAGGCGAAGACGATCGAGAAATACCTGGGCAAGGGCTTTGACGTCCGCGCATCGGTGGGCCACATCATGGACCTGCCAAAGAACGATATCGGCGTGGAGCTGAAGAAGCGCACCTTTGAGCCGGAGCTGATCGTATCGCCGGGCAAGGAAAAGGTGGTGGAGCAGCTGAAGAAGCTGGCCGCCAAGAGCGACGAGATCTTTCTTGCGCCTGACCCGGACCGCGAGGGCGAGGCGATTGCGTATCACCTGGCGCTGCAACTGGGAACGACGGCAGCGGAGCGGAAGAAGATTCGCCGGGTGACGTTCAACGAGATCACGAAGAAGGCCGTAAAGGAGGCCTTTGACCACGCACGGGACATCGACCAGAACCTGGTGTACGCGCAGCAGACGCGGCGGGTGCTGGACCGGCTGGTGGGCTACCAGATCTCTCCGCTGCTGTGGGACAAGGTACGGCGGGGATTGTCGGCCGGGCGTGTGCAGACGGTTGCTCTGCGGCTGGTTGTGGAGCGGGAGCGGGAGATCCAGGCGTTTCAGCCGGTGGAGTACTGGACGCTGGATGCGCTACTCCATCCGGAGCGGCAAAGCGAAAAGCAGTTCAAGGCGAAGTTCGTGGGGATCGACGGCGAACCCTGCCGGGTTTCGACAGGCAAGGACAAGGACGGCAAGGAGCAGTTCGTCGCCAATTCCCTGCCCAACAAGGAGTCGATGGACGAGGTGGTTGCCGCGCTGGGCAAGGCAGCATGGAAGCTGGCTTCGATCCAGTCGCGCGAGCAGCAGCGGAGGCCTCTGCCGCCGTTTATTACCAGCCAACTGCAGCGCGACGCGGCCAACAAGCTGGGTTTTAACGTGCGGCGGACCATGGGCGTGGCGCAGCGGCTGTATGAGGGTGTGGAACTCGGCACCGAGGGCACGACCGGCCTTATCACTTATATGCGTACGGATTCTCCGCGCGTTGCGCCAGAGGCGATAGCCGGAGCGCGGGAGTGGGTGGCGGGCCAGTTGGGCGCGCAGTATCTGCCCGCGGAGCCGAACCAGTACAAGGGCAAGAAGGCCGCGCAGGACGCGCACGAGGCCATCCGGCCCACGGATGCATCGAGGACGCCGGAGTCGATCGCACGGTATTTGACCGACGAGCAACTGAAGCTCTACACACTGATCTGGCGGCGGTTTGTGGCCAGCCAGATGGTTCCGGCAGTCTTCGACGTGACGACGGCGAACATCGAGGCGGTATCTGCCGCCACGCGCAAGACCTATAACTTCAGGGTGAGCGGCTCGGTGCTGCGCTTCGACGGATTCCTCAAGGTCTACGAGGTGACGGAGGACAAGAAGGACGAGGACGACGAGAGCTCGAACAAGCTCCCGAACCTGGATGGCGTGAAGACGCTGGAACTGGACGAGCTGGATCCGGAAGCCCATGCCACGCAGCCGCCGCCGCGCTACAACGAATCATCGCTGGTAAAGGAGCTCGAAGAGCGGGGCATCGGAAGGCCGTCGACGTATGCGTCGATTATCTCGACCATCCAGGACCGGGAGTATGTGGTGAAGCACGGCGGCTCGCGGGGGCGGTTCTATCCGACCGAGATCGGCGTGGTGGTCTGCGACCTGCTGGTGAAGAACTTCCCGTACATCTTCGACCCCGCCTACACGGCGCGGCTCGAGGAAGAGCTGGACGACATCGAAGAAGGCAAGGAGAAGTGGACCGATCTGCTGACCGGCTTCTACGGCTACTTTGAGAAGGAACTCAAGGAAGCCGGCAAGAAGATGGAAAACATCAAGCGGATGGAGGAGAAGACCAACGAGAAGTGCGAGGTTTGCGGTTCTCCGCTGATCCTGAGGTGGGGCAAGTTCGGTACGTTCTTTGCCTGCTCGGCCTATAACAAGAAAGACCCGACGAGCTGCACGTTTACCAAAGAGAACATTGCCGCCAAGCCGGACCTGAATACGCCGGAGGCGCAGGAAGCGGGCGACACCGAGGAGTACTGCGAGAACTGCGGCAAGGTGATGGTGATGCGGCGTGGGCTGTTCGGGCCGTTCATGGCCTGCCCGGACTACAACGCCGATCCTCCGTGCAAGACCTTCCGCAAGCTGAGCCAGAAGCAGCAGCAGAAGCCGCCGGAGCCGACGGGCGAGGACTGCCCGCAGTGCGGCAAGCCGCTGGTGCTGCGGCAGGGCCAGTACGGGGAGTTTGTATCTTGCTCGGGGTACCCGAAGTGCAAGTACATCAAACAGAATTTAATTGAGGGCTTGAAGTGCCCGAAGTGCGGCGAGGGCGACGTGGCCGAGCGCAAAGCGCGGCGCGGGAACATCTTCTGGGGCTGCACGAACTACCCGAAGTGCGACTTCACGTCGAATCTGAAGCCGGTGGCGAAGAAGTGCCCGCAGTGCGACAGCCCGTATCTGGTTGAGAAGGTGCTCAAGAGCGGAGTATTCCTGGAGTGCCCGAACAAGAAGAAGGGTGCCGAGGAAGAAGCTGCGCCTAAGAAGCGGGGCAAGAAGGCCGCCGCGGCCGCGGCTGAGACGCCAGCGACGGTGGTTTGCAGCTACTCAAAGCGGATTGGCGATGCGCCGCCTCCGCCGACGGCGGAGACGCACGGGCCGGTTCCGGAAAAGAAGGAGTTGCAGCCGGCGTAAGGCTCAACTTCGAATCTGGCTTTGGTTAGGGCAGGCGCCGATTGGGCGCCTGCCCTCTTACTTTTGCGGCTCGTATGGTTCGGCGCGGAGGAGGTTGGTGAGGATGCCGCGCTCTTCTTGTGTGAACTGGCCTTGGTAGCGGGCGGAGTTGAGCACGGTGGGGCGCTGATCGACGGGCACGGCGCGCAGATCCCGGAAGGCGCGCTTGACCACGGACTGGCGGTCGGGAGCGAGCGTGGTGAGCAGGCGGCTGGATTGGTTGAGCTGCATGCGCTCCTGGGGGGTCATGCGCTCGATGACTTCGGCGCGGGCAAGCCGCCGCTGGCGCTGCTCGTCGGGAAGGTTGTTGACCTGCTGCAATTGCTTTACTACGCGCTGCTGATCGGCTGGGGAGAGCTGTCTGAAGCTGGGCTCGTTGCGCAACAACTGCTCCTGGCTCTGTACGGGCAGAGTGCTGTGCTGGGTGAGCCACGATTGCAGATGACCGGGCGGCGCCAACGCAGGAGCCGTCGCGGCCGGCCGCTGTACGCCGGGCGCCACAGGCTGGGGAATGGGCCGAGGCTCGGCCGGCGCAGGCAGAGCCGGCCGGACCAGAGGCGCTGCCGGCCTTTTCACCGGCGAGGCAGGAGAGATTGATGCCCCGGTCGTTGCCGGGTACGCGGGCCGTACTGGAGCTCTCAAGGGCGTCTGCGCGGCATTCTGCTGCGCTGGTGGAGGCTGGCCTGCCGGGTTCGGGCGGACTTGATACGGCGCCGGCCCTGCCCCCTGCATCTGCTGCCGGGGCTGCGTGGCTTGCGGAGCAGTACGCGACTCCACCGGGTTCGCGCGCTGCCGATACTGCGGCGGAACTTCCTGTTGCTGCTGTTGAAGCTGGCGCTGCATCTGGAGCTGCCGCTGCTGCTGCATTTGCTGCTGCCGCTGTTGCTGCATCTGGAGCTGACGCTGCTGTTGAAGTTGCTGGCGCTGCTGCTGCATTTGCTGCTGGCGCTGCTGCATCTGTAGCTGGCGCTGTTGCTGCATTTGCTGCTGGCGCTGTTGCTGCATTTGCTGCTGGCGCGCAGCAGGCTGCTGCGCCTGCCTCGGTTGGCTCTGCTGCCTGGGCCGTTGCGGAGCGGTGACGCGCGGTTGTGCTTGACCCCGGGGCGGGTTGCGCTGAGCGCCGGCCAAAGCAGGCAGCAAAAACAGGAGCGCGACCGCAACTACGGCGGATCCGATCCGCCTTCGCATCGCGTTTCTCCGGCTCGTGTTTGCCTGCCCGGTCACTTTGTTCTGCCTTTCAAAACCGCCAAGAGCATCGCGGGAAAACCTTAATCCCCGTCGTCGTTCGTACTGGACAATTGCTCCAGAGTATCCAGCACCTGAGCGTTGTTGTCGAGTGTCTGCAGATCGTGAACGACGGCTTCGTTCTCCGACTGCGGAGCCGGCTGCATCCAGTTGCTCAAACCAAGGTAAGCGCTGCCGCCAAGCAGCAGCGCCACGGTGAGGGCCATGGCAACAAGCGGGCGCGCGTGCGTACGCGGGCCATAGACGAAGCCGGCGCGGAGACGGGCAAACCACCCCAACGGCGCCGCTTGGCGCTCTTCGCGCAGGCGGGCGTTGAGGCGGGTGAAGAAGTAGGGGCTGGGCTCGGGCGCAGTCCAGGCCTCCATCAGGCCCATGGCGGCGCGAAGCTCTTCGAGCTCACGCCGGCAGCCCTGGCAGCCGTCGAGGTGCGTGAGAACCTCGGCAGATGCGCTTTGGGGGTCGAGCAACAGCCCGGACAGCGCGGCTTCCCTTCCCTTGCAATGTCTCAGCTCCGTCATGGCAGCCACCCTGCTCTCCGCCGGTTTGCTCCGGCATGTGTTGACTTGCGACTCAAACAAAATCCTTCAGCGTCGTTCTTAGCGTCTGGTAGGCGCGGAAGAGCAGCGACTTGGTCGCCGACTCGCTCAGCTTCAGCACCTCACCGATCTCGCGGTAGTCCATCCCCTGGTACTTGTGCATGACTACGGCCATCTTCTGCCGCTCGGGCAGCGCGTCGACGCGGGCGCGGATGGCTCTCACCCGCTCTTTGCGCAGCATCTGTTCTTCCGCGCCCGGTCCGGCGTCGGCGACGTCGGGCGTGGCGCCGGTATCTTCGTCCGGCGCATCGAGATAGACGGTGTGCGCGGAGCGTTCGTTCTTGGTGTCGCGGGCATGATTTACAGCCAGGTTAGTGGCGATGCGATAAAGCCAGGTGGTGAACCGCGCCTCAGCCCGGTAGCTTGCCCGCGCCCGGTAGACGCGCAGGAAAACGTCCTGCGCCAGCTCTTCCGCAATCGCCTGGTTGTGGACCATGCGGAAGAGAAAACTGATGATGGGGCGGTGGTACTTCTCGACCAGGTAGTTAAAGCCGGCCTCGTCTCCGGCAGCCACGCGAAGCATAACTGCTGCGTCGCTTCCGGGATCGAGGTCCGGACGAGCAAAAGAGGCCAGAACTGGGCCTGCCAGCGAGGCAGCTCCCGAGGCCAGAGACGGCTTGTCGAGCACCATCGTCGCCATATCCTCTGGAACCCCATCCTCTGCCAAAGGTTGCGCATCTTCATCACTTTCCGGGAGGGGAACACCGGATTCCGAGGCCGCAAAATCGCCTTGCCGGGACACACCTCTGCCCTCGGGCTCGGAATACCCGTTCTGAGGCCCAAAGAGAGGCTTTGAGAAAGAGAAAAGACCCGTAATGTAAGACGGCAAATTGGGCCGGACCGGTTTACACACGCCGGAGGATCGTTCTGGGCGACGCGATGGAACTGCCCCGGAAACCAAGCCTGCAAAAGCAGACAGGCAAGTGTAGAATTCTGCCGACAGACGGATTGGATTGAATTCGAAGTCCATCGCCCGAATCACGCACGTCCGAGGCCTGCAACCCAGGTTCGCTGCTTGGCCGTAAGCTGGTGCTGGTGTTACTCTAACCCAAGTGGCGCATGGCTGGCTCGTGCTGTTTTCTTGAGGTTGCCGGCCGGCTTCAAATCGGGCGATTAGCTCAGTTGGTTAGAGCGCTTCCTTCACACGGAAGAGGTCCGGGGTTCGAGTCCCTGATCGCCCACCATACACCCCAAATTCTCAATCAGGAAAGATTCAGGCTTCTTCGCGGCCCTGGGCGGCGTAGTTCTGCCTGTTCCCGGCGAGGTCGGCCGGAGTTTGGGCTGGGTGGAGTGCATTGGTCTCCAGGTGGCCAAATGCGAGGCACCTGGGACACACGTCGTCGGGGGTCAAACCTGCTTCCCGAGATGCCCGGAACGCAAAGCAGGGCTGAAAATCGAAGGGGCGGCGCCTGGATGCGCCGCCCCTGCCTCACCACTGGTGAGATTCCCCGATGAAGTTGTGAGTTTTCTTATCTGGCAGCAGATTAGCGTCTTCTCATTTTGCGTTACTGTGATTGAAATCACACCGCCATGATTGTCTCCGGCCGCAGTGCCTTTGGCTTGCGACCGGAGAGATGTTTTCGGATCTATTTAGGCATGGAGTTGAGCTGGCCGAGGACACGTTTGAGGTCGTCCAACTTCTGGCCTGCCTCAGAGAGTTTTCCCTCGGAAGTCAGGCGCTGGTAGTCGCTGAAGTCGCGGCTGGCCTGCTGGATAAGTCCATTCAAGTCAGCCATTTTTGGCTGTGGCTGGCCCGCGGGTTGGGGACCGGGCGCAGGTGCCTGTTGTGGCGTGGAAACCGCACTCACCGAGGACTCTCCTGAGCCGAAGAGGGCCGAGGCGGCGGTGGCGAAATCGGGGCCGTAGGCAAGGCGGTCCTGGAGGGCAAGAACAACGAGACGGAGCTCGGGCATGGGGCTGCGATCCGCCTGGAGGTAGATGGGCTCGGCGTAGAGCAGGGCCTTGCCGCAGGGAATGACGAGCAGGCTGCCGCGACGGACGTGTGAGCCCTGCTGGTTCCAGAGAGTGAGTTGGCCGGAGAGCTGGGCGTTCTGGTCGATGCGGGCCTCGATCTGCTGGGGGCCGTCGACGAGCCGGGTCTTGGGGAAATCAAATACTTCAGCCGTCCCGTAGTGCTCGCCGTCGCTGCGGGCGGCGATCCATCCGATCAGGTTGTTGCGGTTGCGGGGGGTGAAGGGGAGTATCTCGACGAACTCCAGGTTCTGCTCCCCGGGCAGGGTCATGAGGACGAGGTTGGGCTTCATGTCCTGCGCTCCCTGCTGGCCGGCGTTCTCGGTGGCTACGTTCCACTGGTCTTCGCGGTTGAAGAAGACGTCGGGATCGGTCATGTGGTAGAGGCCGTAGACATCGGCCTGGAGGCTGAGCAGGGTCTCAGGGTAGCGGACGTGTGCTCTCATGCCGGCTGGCATGGTGGAGGGGTCTGCGAAGAGGCCGGGGAAGATGGAGCGCCAGGCGGCGAGGATGGGGTCGGCGGAGTCGAAGACGTAAAGAGTCGTGCTGCCGTCATAGGCGTCGATGACGGCCTTGACCGAGTTGCGGACGTAGTTGACTTCGTCGCCGCCGAGCGAGCCGTGGGTCGAGTAGGGGTAGGTGTCGGAGGAGGTGTAGGCGTCGACGATCCAGCGCAGATGGCCGTCGTCGCCGATGACGACGTAGGGGTCGGAGTCAAAAGTGAGAAAGGGCGCCAGGGCGGCAAGACGGTCGCGGATGTTGCGCCGGATGAGAAGGCGGCTCTGGGGGCCGATGTCGTCGCTGAAGGGGACCTTGGTGAGGTCGCCGCGGTCGAGGGCGAGGAGGATGCGGCGCAGGAAGCCGCCCATGGGGATGCCGCCGGAGCCCGAGTAGGCGGTGAAGTTATTGTTCTGGCCTTCGGGGTAGTTGAATTCCTGCTGGCGGGTGTTGACGTAGACATCGGTGTTGGTGAGCTCGCCAAAGTAGATCTCAGGCCGGTTGACGGCGAGACCGGGCACGCGGCTCTCGACAGGCATGTTGGCCAGATAGAGCGAGGGCAGGCCTTCGGCGGTGAAGCCGTTGACCGGGTTCATGGTGATGCCGTAGCCGTGGGTGTAGATGAGCTTGTCGTTGATCCAGTTGCGCGAGCTTTCGGGCAGCTTGTCTACGTTGAGTTCGCGGACGGCGAGCATGGTCTCGCGCAGTTGGCCGTCGATGCGGTAGCGGTCGATGTCGATGTCGGGGAAGTCGTAGTAGGTGCGGATCTCCTGAACCTGGCGAAGGGTGTCCTGGAGAGCCTGCACGTCCCAGAGGCGGATGTTGTTGAGGGTGGGCTGGTTGGCGGCGGGATCGGCCGAGGCTACCGTGGTTTCGGCGGGAAACTCTTTCTGGACGAAGCGGTCAAGACCGTAGGCGGCGCGGGTGCTGGCGATATTGTTCGAAATGTATTGCCGCTCGCGGTTGAGGCGGTTGGGATTGACGACGAAGGTATCGACGTACCATCCGGCCACGGCGATGAGGATGAAGCAGACAACAACCGGGGCGATGGCGGCGGCGAGCCATGCTCCGCGGGGCTTGGCGAAGGCAGCGAAGACGGCGATGAGTGCGCCAAGAATGAGCGCCAGAGCGAGGATGAGCGCCCCGCCGAGCTTGATGTGCGCGTCGGTATAGGTGACGCCGTCAAAGATGTTGTGATGCTCAAAGAGCATCTCATAGCGGGAGAGCCAGGTGCGGGCGGCGAGGGCGAGGAACAGAAAGGCCGCGGAGAAGAGGAGGCCGCGCCAGGGCAGGATGGCGCCGCTGTTCAACTGGCCGCCGATGAAGCGTCCGCCGCCGGATACGAGCAGGAAGAGCACGGCGAGCACGCAGACCAGCACGGCGAGGGTGAGAACCCATCCGGCGACGGTCTGCCAGACGGGGAGCGTGAAGAGATAGAAGTTAAGGGACTGACCGAGGATGGGGTCCACGGCAGTTGCCGATTGCGGAGCGTGCCACCAGAGGGCGAAGGTGGGCCACTGCTGCTTCATGGCTGCGCCGGTTCCGAGGGATATGAGAGCGGCGAGGGCGAGCACGATCCAGTCCAGAACCTTGCCGACAGGCAGCTCTACGGGCTGGCCGGCGAAGACGAGGGTGTGGGTGGCGGGCAGATCGTCCCCATGGGCGTGACGCAGCAGCAGGTAAGCGCCGTAGAGGGCGGCAAAGGTGGCGAGGACGAAGACGGCGAATACGCCCCACTCCAGACGCAGCGAGGTCCAGAAGACCTGGGCATAGCCGAGGGAGCCGAACCAGAGCATGTCTACCCAGTACGACAGGAAGGTGCGCGCCGAGAAGAGAACAAGAAGGACGAGGACAACGACGATGATGAGGCCGCGGCGGCGCGGCCGGGGGCCGGGGATAAGCGGGAAGTTGATGGTATCTGGCATGGGAGTCTCCTGACTTGGGGACGCGCGATGGAGCGCAGTGCGTACGCAAGGATTGTAGCGCCGGGGGGATGCGTCTCCTGTACCGAAGGAGACACCCGCGATCATTTCCAATTGCGTCCCCGGAAGGGTTCGCCTATGCTGTGTGCATGGACTACTCCGGCATCATCACGATCGAGCCCGGCAAGCGCAGCGGCAAGCCCTGCATTCGGGGACTGCGCATTACGGTGTACGACGTGCTGGACTATCTGGCTTCGGGGATGAGCGAGGCCGAGATACTGGCCGACTTCCCGGCGCTGCGGACGGAAGATATACGGGCCTGCTTGGCTTTTGCTGCGGATCGTGAACGCAGATTCGAGATATTGTCGGCGTGAAGCTGCTGATTGATGAAAACCTTTCGCCGCGCTTGGCGGCGATGCTGGGAGATTTGTTTCCCGGTACACGCCATGTGGAGGGGTGCGAGTTAAACAGCGCTTCCGACGAGGATGTGTGGCAGTATGCAGGGCGGCATGGTTTCGCAATTGTTTCCAAGGACTCAGACTTCTCAGAACTCAGCGCGTTGCGCGGAAGCCCGCCGAAAGTGATCTGGTTGCGGGCCGGAAACTGCACAACAAATCATGCAGAACTGGCACTGCGAGAGTCGCAACAAGATATCAGTCGATTTCTGGCTTCGAAGAAAGAGACCTGCTTGGTGATTTCGATTGCGGCTAAGATGCCGGCGAAGAGAGCGAAGGAATGAAGGCAAACAGAGTAAACCGAAGCGCCTATCACGAACTCGGTTTCCCCGATGCCGATGAGATGCTGCTCAAGGCCCAGTTTGCTACCAAGATCGCACAGATACTTGAGACGCGCGACTGGACGCAGCAGGAGGCGGCCAAGGTTCTTAGGCTCACGCAGCCCAAACTTTCCCAGATGCTGCGCGGGCAGTTTCGCGGCATTAGTGAACTGAAGATGATGGATTGCCTTGTGCGGCTGGGACAGGGCGTGAGGATCGTCGTGGAACCCGCGCGGACCAGGACGCCGAAGCGGATTGAAGTGGTGGCGGCGTAAGATCTCAATCGGCGGAAGCTCCGGAGACTATTCTCGATGCTCGCAAGTTCGATTTTTAGAGTACTCGGTCGGTTGTTTCAGCAGCCGGTTGTACTTTGGGGAATGATGGTTGCGCTTGCTGCATTCACTGCTCCCCTCTTTCGGTGGATTCGGCAGAGTGTTCTGGATGCGAAAGCCGGACACTGGCCTGAGATGCCAGCCTCCATTGATGTCGTCAGCGTGGTGGAGCGAGAAGAAGAGAACCACACTACCACCTATGTCGCGACGCTCACCTACTTCTACAGGAACCCCGATCTCCAGATGGGCGAGTACGAGCGGGTCTTCCCGCTGAAGGCTGCCGCAGAGAGTTGGGTTGAACAATTCAAAGCGCGGCAGATCATGGTCCGCGTTGACCCCAGGCGGCCGGAGCGGTCGATCTTGCCTGATTCGATCGTGAAGAGCGCTACCATTCGCGAGGCTCCCTCACTTGAAGAAGCCCTGCGCATGGAGAAGATCCCGGAGCTTCCTGGCCGCTACAGATTACTTTCTGGAATCTGCGAGTTGATAGGATCTGTTGGCCTGATCAGCTGCGTCGCCATGCTGCTTGTGTGCGTTTTGCGTGGGGGAAAGGGCTTCCCTTCCTGGGCGCTCTGGAGCGCGGGCGGGGCGCTGGCCTTCACCTTCGTCTCTATTTGGATTGTGGATTTGCGGTTCAACGATGAAACAGAGTACGGTGACTTTCTACGAAAGAGCTCTGTGTGGTGCCCCGGCTGGATGCGATGGGGCCTGAAAATCTCGGGCGGTGTGTTTACTCTTTATTGGTTTCTCGCTCGAATCGATCCCGTTCTTCTCCGCCGCCTTCTGATGGGGACTGATCCGTTCATGCCTTATGTCTGGCTGGCCTGGGGCTTCCTGATCACCACGGGGTTTCATGCAGCAATCGTGCGGTCGCAGGAGCAGAGCAGAGGGATGCCGAGCGCGAGCGATCCAATTGCCCAGGTTGGTTCTGATCGGGCCGCCGTGTTGCGGAAAGTCCTCCCTCAGGGGCTAAAGCCGCGTTAGTTTTGCTGTGTTTACGGCACGGATGAATCCGTGCCCTTTCAAATCAGCTAATCGACGAGAGTTACCTAGATCAGCTCATCCTTCCCCGTCTCTCTCAGCTCCTTGACGATCTTGCCGACGTCCTGGGAGTGGCTGCGGTGGACGATGAGCAGAGCGTCTTCGGTGTCAACTATGACCAGGTTCTTGACGCCTACCATGGCTACAAACTTCTTGGGGCTGAAGATGTAGTTATCGCAGGCGTCGATGGCCAGGTGGCCGCTTGTCTCAGCCACGTTGCCATCGGCGTCGCCGCGCAGGCGGGTCTGAAGCTGGTACTCGTAGAGCGAGGCCCAGGAGCCGAGGTCGTTCCAGTCAAAGTCGGCGCGGACGCAGTACAAATGCGAGAGGTGCTCGCCCTTGGCCGAGCGGGGCTCGAGGATCGCGTAGTCAACCGAGATGTTCTCGCACTTGGGGTAGAGCTCGCGGAAGGTCTCCTCGAAGGCCGGGGTTCCGTAGGCCGAGGCGATGGCCTCCAGCAGCGGAGCGGTTTCAGGCAGGTGCTCGCGGACGGCGTTGGCCAGGGTGCGGGCCGACCAGAGAAACATTCCGGAGTTCCAGAAGTAGTTGCCGGCGGCGACAAAGTCCTCGGCCCGGTGCTGGTTGGGCTTCTCGGTAAAGCGGCGGACGTGGAGCGCGGAGCCGTCGGGGAGGAGGTCGCCGGTTTCGATGTAGCCGTAGCCGGTCTCGGCGCGCTGGGGTTCGATGCCGAGCACGACGATGTTTTCGCCGGCGGCGGCCAGGGCAATGCCCTTCTGGAGGATGCGGAGGAAGCGGGGCTCGTCGCCGATGACGTGATCGGAGGGGAAGATGCCGAGGATGGCGTCGGGATTCTGCTTCTCGATGAGGAAGGCGGCGAGTCCGCAGGCGGGCGCGGTGTTGCGGGCCACGGGCTCCTGAACAAGCTGGCCCGCGGGCAGGCCGGGAAGCTGGTCGGCGATCTCGCGGGAGAGGTATTTGTTGGTGATGATCCAGGTCTTGTCGAGCGAGGTGAGCGGCTTGAGCCGCTCGACGGTCTGCTGGATCATGGAGCGCTCGCCGTCAAGCGCGAGGACCTGCTTGGCGCGGGCGCGGCGGGAGCGCGGCCAGAAACGCGTGCCGCTGCCTCCGGCTAGAATTACGGGACGAAAATCGATGGAGTCCAAAAGTGAATCCGACATGGTTGAAACATCCTAACGGACCCGTGCAGGGTTTGCACAGGGATGGCGGTGAAATTTTCGGCGGAAATGGAACGCCCGCGCCGGGGGCGCGGGCGGCGGCAGAAAAACGAGGGTTGGAGGTTACTTTAGTCCAGTGAGAAATTCGCCCATGCGGCGGACGCCCTCGTCGATGTTCTGCTTGGTGACGGGATAGGACATTCGGATGTGCTCGGCGGTGCCAAAGGCCTCGCCGGGGACGGTTACCACGTGGCCCTCGTGCAACAAGCGGGTGGCGAGTTCGGTGGCGGACTTGATGCCGCCCTTGCCGATGTACTTGCCGATGTTGGGGTAGACGTAGAATGCGCCTTCTGGCTTGGTGCAGGTTACGCCGGGAATTTCGGCGAGCCGCGCCAGCATGTGGTCGCGCAGGTCGATGAACTCGTTGCGGAACTCGACGACGCACTGCTGCGAACTGGTGAGCGCGGCAACCGCGGCCTTCTGCACGAAGCTGGTGGCGTTGGAGGTGGACTGCGACTGCAGCTTGGTGAGGTTGGAGGCGACGGCCTTGGGAGCGAGTGCGTAGCCGGCGCGCCAGCCGGTCATGGCGTAGGTCTTCGACAGCGAGCCCAGGACGACGATGTGGTCCTTGGCGAAGGTGTAAGAGCCGCCGGAGATGCACTTGCCGGAGTAGTTGAGATAGACGTAGCACTCATCCAGAAGCAGATAAATCTTGCGCTCGTGGGCCAGGTGCACGATGCGCTCAAGATCGGCCTCGGTGACGATGGAGCCGGCCGGGTTCGAGGGCGAGTTGAGAATGATCGCCTTGGTCTTCGGCGTAATGGCCTTTTCAATAGCATCCGCGGTGATGCGGAAGCTCTCGGCCTCGCTGGTCTCAAGGAAGACGACCTTGCCGCCGGCGTACTCGATGATGTCCTTGAAGCTCACCCAGTAGGGTACGGGCAGGATGACCTCGTCGCCGTGGTCTACGAGGATCTGGATGGAGTTGAAAAGGGCCTGCTTGCCGCCGACGGAAAAGACGGTCTCTTCGACGGTGTAGTTGGAGCCGAAGTCGGCGGCGTGGCGTTCGACGATGGCCTTGCGGACGTCGGGCGCGCCGGGGACGACGGTGTAGCGGGTGAAGTTGGCCTGGATGGAGGCGATGGCCGCGTCCTTGATGTGCTGCGGAGTGTTGAAGTGGGGCTCGCCTGCGCCGAAGTCGACCAAATTGGCGCCCTGGGCGCGCAGCTTGGCGGCCTCGGCGGCCACGGCCATGGTTGCAGACATCTCGATCCGGCCGATGCGGTCGGCAAATACCTTGCTGGAAGCTGGTTGGGTCATATCAGTTCTATTTTTACAGATTTTGGGGCAATGACAAAACTCCGGTTCGAACCCATCTCCTATTTGGAAAGGAACTTTTATTGCCTTTTTCGCGGAAACATGTCAAATTGAATAGTGGTATCCCCCCGGTCGCCTCGGTGGCCGGGCGCGAAGCCGCTCCGCAAGGAGCGGCTTCTGCATTTCTAGAAGGATGATTTGATCACTTACATTTACATAGACGGATTCAATCTGTACTATGGGGCGCTCAGGAATACGTCCTACCGCTGGCTCAATCCGGAAAGGCTTTGCCAGCTTCTCTTGCCGAAGAACACCATCGGACAAATCCGGTATTTCACCGCTCTGGTATCGGCCCGCCCTGGCGACCTGGACCAACCCGTCCGCCAGCAGCTATATCTGCGGGCGTTGGCAACGCTTCCCAGGGTCTCGGTTCATCTGGGTCACTTTCTCACCCACCAGGTCACAATGGCGCTCGTTATGCCTCCGGGCCAGCCGCAGAAATATGCACAGGTCATCAAGACGGAAGAAAAAGGTTCGGATGTAAACCTGGCCACTCACCTGTTGCACGATGCGCATTTGGGCAGGTTCGATATTGCGGTCGTGATCTCCAACGATTCCGACCTGCTGGAACCCATAAAAATAGTGCGCCAGGAGCTGCACAGGCAGGTGGGCATCCTGAACCCGCACCCCAATCCAAGCCGCGCCCTGCTGCCCCATATCGACTTCATCAAGCAGATTCGCGCCGGCGTTCTCCGCGCCTCGCAATTTCCGGCGACGCTCAATGATCGGCATGGCATGTTCACCAAACCCGCGAGCTGGTAATTCCAGAGTATCCCCGATTCACAGGTTCATATCGCGGCATCTTGCAAGGTGGCTTTCCAATTTGCATTGATGCCGCTTGCCTGCGCGGTTTCTGTTCTGTGAAGAGCTCGACTCAGCCGCCGTTGCCCTGGCGGGCGCGCATGCGCCTCAGGACGGTGGGAGGCAGCAGGCCGGTGACGTCGCCGCCCAGGCTTGAGATCTCCTTGAGCATGCGCGAGCTGACGAAGGAGTAGCGGCCAGCGGGCTGGAGGAAGACGGTTTCGATCTCGGGAGCGAGGCGGCGATTCATGAGGGCCATCTGGAACTCGTACTCGTAGTCGGAGATGGCGCGGATGCCGCGCAAAACCGCGGAGCAGCCCTGCTGCTGGGCGAAATCGACCATGAGGCCGTTGAAGGTTCCGATGGAAACGTTGGGGATTCCCGCGGTGACCTCGCGAAGCATTTCCAGGCGCTCGTCGAGCGTAAACATGGGAGACTTGGCGGGGTTGACCAGCGCGGCGACCAGCAGGTGGTCAAAGAGCAGAGAACCACGGTGGATCAGGTCGATGTGGCCGTTGGTAGGCGGATCGAAGGTGCCGGGATAGAGAGCCTTGACAGCCATGGTTGACTCCTACTGGATTCTAGCAGCGAAGGAGCCGGTACCCGGGCCGCGGGCTCTCTATTCTTGGGTTCTGCGCCCGGTCACTTGATCTCCGTGGCGCCGACGTAAACCTTGCAGCCGGCTGTCTGGCAGGCGATGTTGGAGTAGGTGGCGTCGGCATCGGTGAGCGCCGTCAGGTAGGACGTGCCGGTTACAACCCACTTGCTCACGGAGTCCATGGTCAGGCTCACGGCGCTGCCGGTGTCCGCGGTGTTGATTGCGCCGGTAAGCGTGGTTGCGATTCCAGAGCTGTCCTTCAAGAGAAATAGAGCCGCGGTGCTCGACGTATCGCGCGAAGTGCATGCCGATGAGAGGCAGGTGTCGCCGACGATGACGTTGCCGTTGAGCGCCGTGCCGTAGGCCTTCAGGGTGGCATACCCGTAGGCGCTCGCGTTCGACCACTGATCGTTGTAGCCGGAGAGCAGCAGCGTGGGACAACTGTTGTTGATGGCAACGTCGGTGACGAGGATGAGCGAGGTCTGGTTATAGACCTCGAACGCCGTACAGTTGGAGGCCGGGTCGGTATTCCCCGTAGTCGTGTCGGTGTAGTTGAACGTGCCGCCGTTCATCACGAAGCAGTCGCCGGTGGCGGTGCCCTGGCAGGTGCTGGAGGTGTTGTTGGCGTCGCCGGACATCGACTGGTAGAGAAAGATGCCGCGGTGGGTTCCGCTGCTGGCGCTGTTCAAAGTGGCGTTGTTGAGAAGGATCGAGTTGTCGCCTTCGATGACGGCTGCCTCCGCCCCAGTGGAGGTAAACGATCCGTTGTAGGAGGTGATTGCGCCGGTCGAGTAGATGCCGGCCGACTTGTCGCCCTGGGCCGTGTAGCTGCCCCCGTTGATGGTCACGGTGCCGCCGCCGCGATCGGTGGCGACGATGGAACTGGCTGCGCCGGTCGAGGTGGCCGTTACGTTGTTGGCTATGATCGTTCCCGCACCCGAGGCGTAGATGCCGTGGCCGTTACTCGACGATGTAGACGATAGCGTGGCGTTGCTTATGGTCAGCGTGCCTGTTCCGTAGGCATAGACCATGTTGCCGCCTGCGCCGGAGGTGGTAACCGTGCCGCCGTCGATGGTCAGGTTGCCGCCGTTGTAGTCGAGCACGGCGGCATCGAGCCCGTAAAAGCTTGAGTCGCCGTCGACGGTAGTCGTGGCCGAACTGGTGATCGCGGGGCTGGCCAGCGTGAGATAGGATTTTGTGCCGGAGACGCAGATGGCGTTCTGATCGCTGGTCGAGGTGGAGTACGTCTGCGCCGACGTCGCAAGCGTACCGGAGCTGAGCACGTATGCGCCTGTTGCTCCGTCCCCCGTGTAGCCGCAGGCCGAGCCGTTGGTGAAGCTGCCGGATGTGGCGCTTGAGATAGTCGCCGTTTGTGTGCTCGACTGCGACGTCGAGTAGCTGGCGTAGAGGACATGCGATCCCACGGCGAGGTTTGTGACAGTAAGTGCAGCCACCGATTGCGCGCTCAAGCTCGCCGTGCCGAGCGTGGTCGAGGTCGATTGATCGTAGAAGGTGACGGTGCCGGTCGAGCCCACCGGGGTAACGATGGCCGCGAGCGCCACGCCGCTGCCCACGGTGGTCGAAGACGGCGATAGAGAGAGCGTGATCGTGGACGAAGAGCCGCCGGAGGAGGACGAGGTGATTGTTACCGAGATCGCTGTCGAGGTGCTTGCGGCGTAAGTCGAGTCGCCGGCAAAGATGGCTTCTATCGAATGCGTTCCGGCAGAGGAGAGCGAAGTAGTAAGCGTTGCCACGCCGGAGGCAGGCGTTGCGGTTCCGAGCGTGGTCGAGGTGGTGGTATCGACAAACTGAACCGAGCCGGTTGCGCCCGTGGCCGCGTTGCCGGTCGAACTTACATCTACCGTGGCGGTAAGGGTGAAGGAGGTTCCGGCCGCAACCGAGTAGCTTGAAGACGTGAGCACGGTTGTTGTGGCGGTGAGCGAGGTGCTGACCACGATCGAGATGGTGGCCGAGGTGCTGGCGGCGTAAGTTGAGTCGCCCGCATAGATGGCTTCTACCTTATGGGTTCCCGCGCTGCTGAAGCTCGCCGAGAGCGCAGCGGTTCCAGCGCTCAATGTGGAGGAGCCGAGCACAGCGGTGGTGGTGGTGTCGTAGAACTCGACCGTACCGGTGGCCGCCGACGGCGAGACGGTGGCCGTGAAGGTCACGCTGGTCCCGGTCGTTGTTGCATAGCTCGACGCCGCGAGCGTGGTGGAGGTTGCCGTGCTGCTGGTCGTGCTGGTGATTGTGGCCACCTTGGCGCCGCAGCCAGAGATCAACACGAGAATCAAAGGGATCGAAGGGACAATTAGGCCGGATAACTTGCCGGAGACTTTCATCGGAGCGCCTCTTGCATCTGTTCGCGATTGCTACTTGTCTGTAGCCAAAAACGGCGCGAATGATTACAAGAGGCGTGTGAGATTCTTTCTCATCGCGGAGACTGAAAAGCGCACGTCAGTAATCGGCATGCGCGGGGCATGAACCAAAGGAGGCGTCCAGGCAAGCAGGGATTACCGCTTGCCGAAGATGGTCTTGAGCAGCGGAGTCACCTGTGCGGCGGGATTGGTGCGGATCTTCTTCTCCTCCTCGCCCATCATGGTGAACAGCCCGTCGACCGCCTTCTGAAGCACGTAATCTTCGATATTCATCGGCGTGGAACTCATGAAGGGCAGCTTGGGTGCGGACTTCATCAGCGCGTCGTACTTCTGGGTGACGCCGTTCGCGGCCATGGACTTCTGGATGATGGGCCGGAAGGCGTTTGAGACATCGGTCGAAGTGGTGCGCTTGAAGTACTCGGTGCCGGCCGTGTTGCCGCCGGTGACGATGCGTCGGGCGTCGTCGAAGGTCATGGATTTGAGCGCGGCGAGGAAGATCTGCTTTGCAGCGGGGGCGGCCTGCTCGGCGGCCGAGTTCATGCTGTGCTCGAACTTGTCGACATCCGCGCCCATGCCCGCGGCGCGCAGGCCCTTGGTGACGAGCTGGAGTTTCTCCGGCATCACGATCTTGATGAGCGGGTTATTCTCGTAGCCCCCCGGGCGGCCGGTCTCAGAGACCGCCGTGCCGATGCCCTGCGTGAGAGCATCCTTGAGTCCGCCCGAGGCCTGGGCGTCGGTGAAGCTTCCGGCCTGGGCCCGCGCCGGCACACAGCCTGGAACAAGAAGAGACAACACGGCTAGAGAGAGGATTTGGGACACACGTTTGGACATCTGGAGTTTCCCCCTTTCGAGGCTCCATCGTATCGCAAGAAGCGGTAGGTTTGGCTAGAACCCACCTCAACCAGGTACAGTTTGCGAGCGAATCCGCCAGATCCACCGGAGAAGGAGCAGAAAGCCGGTGACCGGTACGAGAAGCAGAACTATTCCGGCTGTGTAGTCAAACCACGTAGTGCGGTAGTCGGAGAACACGGCCTGAAACTCACGCAGACGCAGTTGGACGCCCTCGTTTGCCGCATGTTTCTCGAGATCGTCCAGTGACTTGAATTCAGCTCGGGTTCCTTTGGCAGTGTCCAGCTCAAAGTAACTGTCTACGAATTTCGATTTCTGGCCGATGCGTCCAAAGTAGCCGCTGTCGCTTGCTCCGAAGATTCTGCTTCCGGAAACCTGCAACTGGCGGACCCCGAAGACCGAATCCTGATCGCTGCTGATGACGTCCTTCACGGCTTGAGACCTGGGGTTATAGACCGTCCCTTGATCCGTGGTGTCGATCATCTCCAGCGCATAGCCATTCGGAAGCGGCGTCTCCCAACTGTCGCCCAATCCCGGATCGCGTTGAAGGACCGCGACGTTAACCACGGCGTACAAAATGAACCACACGCCCGCGAACGCAACACAGGCAAACGGGAAAGCGGACGATAGAAAAACGGCGCGCTTGTGCTGTGGTGAACGCCTTGTCAAGAGGTGCGCAGCAATGCCCAAGACCGTCGCGCCAATTACGGCAACCACGCAAAGTGCGATCGCGTAGAAGATTAGGACGACAATGAGCCCCATCGTGCCGCTATTGTAGTTGATCGCCAGGATTATTGAGGAGACCGCTGACCCCTCGTTGCAATCCAGGCTCTCGCTTACTTTTGCTCGATGGCCACGTTCACTGTCGAAGTGTTGCCGGACAGCGCCAGTCCCTTGAGGCTGGTGGCGACGCTGGGCAGCGTGGCCGGCGAAAAGGTAACCGTGCCGTCGAGAGCTGAGACGGCCGTGCCCGATGCCGTGGCCAGCAGCGCGCCCGGTGTGCAGACGACATGCGCGGCGCAGGGCGGGGTCCATGCGTAAAGGGCCTGGTAGAGCGAAACGGTTCCGCCGGCCATGGTGTTGCCGTTGGTGTCCAGCACGCGCAGCACGATCTGCGCGGGCGTGTCCGCTGTGTTGAGCGTCTGGCTGACGCCGGAGACGGGTTGGAGCCAGGCCAGTTCGGGCCGCGCGCCCACTGCGGTGAAGGTGGCGCATTGCGTGGTGCCGTTGAGGCAGGCCTTGATGGTCGCGGTCTGATCCTTCGCCAGCGGGCCGATGGTAAGAGATTCGGTGGCGATGCCGCTTGCGTTGGTTGTGGCCGTGGCCGAGCCCTGCACGGCGATGCCGCTTACGGGTTGAAAGACAACCGACTGCCCTGCCGCGGGTGAACCGCTTTGAAGAGCCAGTGCCTGAACCGTCCAGGTGACTGTGGCGCCTGCTGCGACCGACTGCAACTGTGTGAGCGCCGAGAGCGTGGGTGGAGTGCCGCCCGCGAACTGCGCCTGAAGGCTTGCGCCGTTGAGCAGCGCGGCGGTGACGATGGACCACGTACTGTCGGCAGCGGTCACGCTGACCGTGGCGCGGCCGTCGCCGGTGGCCGTAACGGAACATACGGATGCGCCGCAGCCGAGTTTTGCCGTTCCGCTCACCACGGTGTAGATGACCGTGACCCCGCTGGCGGGGTTCTGGTTCGCGTCGAGCGCCGTCACCGTGAAGGGCATCGGCACGCCGGTGGGAACGGTGTTTGAGGGAGCGGTGACAAGGGTAAGCGCGTCGCCGGTTGCGGCGTCGTAGCTGGTGCCGCCGGAGACGATGGCAGCAGCGTAGAAGATGGGCGCATCGTCGACCTCGACATCGACCGACCCGGTGACGCCCTTTTGGGCTGCAGGCGCAATGGCCGTGATCTCGTTGGGCGAGACGCTGATGACGAGGGCCGGCTGGCCGCCGACCATCACCGTGTCGTTGGAGTGGAAGCCCATGCCGTGAATCACGATGGGACCGCCCGAGGCGGGCAGCCGGGCTGGCTCGACCGAGTCGGCGTAGAGCACCCAGCCGTTGTAGGCGTAGTCTGGGCGGCCGTCGCCGCGCAGGTCTGCGATGGCGATGCGCACGATGTCGTCTCCACTCGCCGCGACGCGCATCCAGGTTTCGCCTGTCGCCATGCCGTTCAAGCCCGGAGCCGCGCCGACGGCCGTGGCCGTGGGCGCATCGAAGGCATCCCAGATGCCGATCGAGGGCAGGGCCTTCTGCTCGGTGGGCGCGCCGGTTTCATCGAGAGCCTGGGTGACGATGGTGAAGGTTCGGCCGCCGCGCACGGGGAAGGCGAACCAGTCCGTCTGCCCAACCTGGCTGAGGCGGCCGAACCAGAGTCCGCTTGCCGGCAGTTGCCGAGGCTGGGCGGCCGTGGCGATGGCGTCGCTCCACGCGCCGGTGGCGGAATTGGCGGCGGTGATGGTGAGCGTTTGCGCCGCGCCGGCCGCGAGTCCGGGCAGAGTAACGCTGTTGAGTGTGCCCGACGGGGCGACCTGGCCGTCGATGTATGGCCCTACCGAGTTCTCAAGAATGTTGAGGGGATCGATGGGTTCAAAACTCACTTGATAAGCGGCGCTCGAAACTCCGGGAGGCAGCGGAATGCCGCTGAGGTCGAAGAAGCCCTGTTGGGAGGAATCGTTCGAGCCCCAGTTGGTGAGCAGGTTGCCCTCCGCATCGTCCCAGCCCGTAACCGGGTTGCCATGCTTGCCGTTGAAGAGCGCGCCCGAGACGGCTGTAACCGTGTACTGGTAGAGCGGGTTTCCGCTTGCGTCGAGAGGCCGGGCTACGACGTTCACACCCTGCATCCCGTAGCCGCTGGCAAAGTGGATGGTTCCCTGAATCGAGATGGTGTTGGCGGCCGTGAGCTGTTTGCCGGGGAACTGGGCCAGGTTCGAGGCCGTGATGGGATAGAGGCGATTGAGCGCGGCGATGTCGTCCGATCGCAGCACGGCAGGATTGGGAATGCAGTCGCCGCCCGATGCGCCGCAGACGCCGCTGGCCGGCTGCATCACCGGCCAGCCCAGTGTTCCGCCGGCAATGCCGTCGGTGAGCGCGCTGGGTGTGACCTGCGAGAAGCCCAGGCCCAAAATCTGGCCAAAGGCCCGCTCGAGTTCGAAGCTCATCATGTCGAGGAGCGGGGCCGAGGTGGCGCAGCGGCCGTTCAAGACAATGACGCCGTGTGTGAATGTTGCCTGCGGCGTGTAGCCGTCGAGCCATACAAAGACACTGTTCTCCTGGCAGGCTCCGGGATTGCTGACCGTGGGGCCGTAGAGCGCGTCGATGACCGCGCCGTCGGCATCGTAGATTACAGCGACCGGGTAGTTGGTTGCGGATGGAGTAACGTCGGAGGGCGCAACGATCTGGCCGGCCTCGTTGACGAGGATGTCAGCGCCGCTCACATCCTCGTTGAGCGGGCCCGCATCGACCAGCGTGACACCGGCGGTGGGAACAGCGCTCCACAGAGCCGCTGCAGCATCGACCATCGCGGTGGCCTGCTGATTGGTGACAGTGGAGCTGAGTGGGCCCTGATCGACGTAGTAACTCACCTTTCCGCCCGGCCAGCGCAGCGGCTGGCCAACAGCGGCGGGGTTGAAGTAAGTGGAACCGGCGACGTATTTGGGTCCGCCAGCATGGAGCGGCGTTGCTGAGAAAAATCCAATCAGAAATACCGCCGCCGGCAGCATCGCGCGGCAGCGTAAAGATGAAAGTAACCAGCCAGAATGGGATGATTGGAAGCTTGTAGTGCGCACGGATTCCCCCGGACAGGGGAATCATCGGCAGCGAAAACTGTCCGAATACGAAACGGATGGGGTGTCCGCAATTCAGTCAGTGAAGATTAGAAGCACCGCCGCGGGTGGGAGCCAAAGGGGCTCTGCACTGCCCATCGAACAGCCTCTCCGGAAATGATCTATCGCGTTATGCGGTAAAGCACTATCCCGGGTTCGGCCAACAACATGCCGGTCGAATTTGAGGCATTTCGCTCGAAGCAGCACGAATGCTCTGCCATCGCAGTCTTTCGCCGGACGCCGATCCGTACTCGTGCTCTCAGTGCGCAAGATGAAGCACAACATTCACCGTGTGCGCCAGCTGGTCCTCGGTCACGTCAAAGTTCACCTTGACGCCAGCGAGCGAGTGTTGCAGCGTGGGATCCTGCTGCATGGCCTTGGGGATGAACATTGCAACGTAGCTCTGATCGAAGACATCGCCGGGCAGCATCTGCCAGTAGCGCATCAGCATTGTGCGCATCTGGTCGCTCACGTTGTCGAACTTGACGAAGCCGAGGTGGTACACGGGGCCGGGCACAACGTCGACCTTGTAGGAGACAGTAGCCGCCGTGTCGTCCAGCGCAGCATGTGGCGCAATCCTGCAGTCAAGATAGCCTTTGGCCTTGTAGCGTCCTGAGAGCGCCTCCCATACCGAGCGAATGCGCACTCCCTGAGGCGGCGCGCCGGGCCGGTCGGCAAGGAACCTGTTCACCTCGTCGTCTGTGAGCGGAGCATCGGCGGGCAGTTGAATCGACGCCAGCCGATAGATGCGGCCCTCGGCGACAGATATCGAGAAGGGGACTTCGATCTTCGCTGGCGACACCATCGGTATCGCGGCTGCAGCGACCTCCACCTTTACCGCTGCATAGCCCCGGTCGTGGTAGACCTGTTCCACCACCCCGCGCAGCCCGTCGGTCGAGTTGGCCGTGTCAAAAGGAGCTTTGGCGGCCTCGGCCAGAGCCTTTTCGACGTCCGGGGCAAGCGCCGCCGAGACCCCAGATAACCCTATTTTGCCTATCACCACGGGCGGCGAAGCGATCGAGTACTGCACTTCATTGATCTTCTGCGTGGCCAGGTTGACGCCCGTCATCGCTGTAACCTGGGCGTTGATACCCTCGCCGGCCAGAATCTTCTCGATCGCCGCCCGTACGCTCTCCATCAGTCCATCCGCCATCGGGACCTTGCCGTGATAGAGCGGCACCAGCTTGCGAAGCTGGCTGTCGATATCGACTCCGGGAGCCGTGGGCAGGTTCACCAGCCGCGCCGGGACCAATTCGGTCGATGGCGTGAGCGTGAAGACCAGATCCTGCCCATCGAACTTGAATGCCAGCGTGGCAAAGACGCCGGTCGAGAGCAGCTGTTTGGATCGCTCATTCATTCCCGCGTAGTCCAGCAGTTCGCCCTTTTTGAGGCCGGCGGCGGTCATCAGTTCCTGGTCGGTGTACTCGGGAGCGCCATGAAACTGGATGGTTTTGGGGATGAACTTCTGGGCCGGAGCGGCCACTGCGGCAGCGGCAAGAATCAAACACAGAAAGCGGCGCATGATGCTGAGAGGGTAGCATGAATGATAAAGCCCGCGGCGAGCCAGCCGATGCGAGTCTCTGCTAGATTGAGTGTGAGCCGGCCGGCCAACGGCCGCGTCGGTGGGCCCTGTTCTTCAGTTGTCGGGAAAGCGCGCATGTCCGAAACCCAAAGTCCGATGATTCCCTTCCGGATCGAGCCCCGGTTCGTGACGCGCGTTTGGGGTTGGCGAGATCTAAGGCCGTGGTTTGACCGTGTAGCCGAGGGCGATCCCATCGGTGAGGTCTGGCTAACCGGCGACGACTGCGAGGCGGCCTCCGGCCCATTTGCCGGGAGGCGTCTGGCAGAAGTCTTTCGCGCGGCTGGTGAACTGATGACCGGCCCGGGAGCGCCCGACAACGCGTCTCCCCTGCTCATCAAAATTCTCTTTGCCCGCGAAAAGCTGAGCGTGCAGGTGCATCCCGACGACGAGATGGCCCGGCGCCTGGGACACGCGCGCGGCAAGACCGAGTGCTGGTACGCATTGCAGGCCGATCCCGGAGCCCTGGTGGCCGTGGGGCTGAAGCCGGGCACGACGGTCGAGAAAGTCGCCGAGGGCATCGCGCAGGGGACGCTTGAGTCCAGCCTCAACATGGTTAGCGTTGAGGAGGGCGAGACGATCTACGTGAATGCGGGAGCGGTCCACGCGGTCTGGCCGGGTTCGGTGCTGCTTGAGACCCAGCAGAACTGCGACCTGACCTATCGAATGTATGACTACGGCCGGCCCCGCGAGCTGCACGTCGAGAAGGCTCTTGAGGCTCTGCGCTTCGGGACCCGCGCGGGGAGGGTTGAGCCTCGGCAACTGGCTGACCGCAGCCTCCTGCTCGACGCGGAATACTTCCGCATCGAACGCATCCCGGTGGCAGGAAGCCGCACCAGCGCCAGCCTTCGCGGCGAGGAAACCGTACCCCGGCTGGCCTATCTTTTTGCCGCCAGTGGTTCGGGACAGATTTCTGGAGCAGTGTTTGAGCCCGTCGAGCTGCCCGCCCGGGGAATCGTAGCCGTGCCCGCGGCATCGCCTGACTTCGTGCTGGAAGACCGGGGCGGTCTCGATCTGATCCGCATCACGCCCAACCGGCCGGATCAGGCGCGATGAGTCTGCAAGGGCCCGATGCGAATTTCGGTGACGACTGCACTTCGGATTCGAGGCCCGCTGAGCGAGAATCGTAAAGTCATGAAATTTCAATTAACGATTCCGCGGGACCTGCGCGCCGCTCTCGATGCGGCTGCGAGCGAATGGACAAGCAACGCCAACGTCGAGCGCTTCTGGAAGAAGGACGCGAGCCTGTGGACCGGCCAGGACGAGGCCAAATGGCTGGGCTGGACCGATATCGTCGCCCGCCAGCAGGCCGAGCTGCCTAACCTCGCCGGATTCGCCGCGGATGTGCGGGCCTCGGGGTTTGAGTCGCTGCTCGTTCTGGGAATGGGCGGTTCCAGCCTGTGCCCGGAGGTGCTGAGCGTGACCTTCGGCCGGCAGCCCGGCTATCCGGCTCCACACATCGTTGACTCGACCGACCCGGCGCAGGTCAAGGCGATCCGCGACAAGGTCGATCTGACCAGGACGCTGGTGATTGTGGCCTCGAAATCCGGATCGACGCTTGAGCCGAACGTGCTGAAGCAGTACTTCTTTGAGGAGATGAAGAAGGCCGTGGGCGCGGATCACGCGGGCAGCCACTTCGTCGCCATCACCGACCCGGGCTCGAAGATGGAGCAGGTGGCCAAGGCCGACGGGTTCCGGCACATCTTCTACGGCGACCCGCGGATCGGCGGACGCTTCTCTGCCCTCTCGGTCTTCGGCCTGGTTCCGGCTGCCGCCATGGGCCTCGATACCGCTGACCTGCTCGCGGCAGCCGCCAAAGCAGTTGAAGCGGCGAAGCGCGCGCCGGCTGAAAACCCGGCCGTCCAACTGGGCCTGCTGCTGGGCACGGCGGCGAATGCGGGACGCGACAAGATCACCATCTTTACTTCGCCGGAGGTCTACGACCTCGGCGCGTGGCTGGAGCAGTTGATCGCCGAGTCGACGGGCAAGCTGGGCAAGGGCATAACGCCGGTCGATCGCGAGACGATCGCCGCGCCCGGTGTCTACGGCAGCGACCGCATCTTCGCGTATATCCGGCTGGCCGGGACCCGGGACAGCTCGCAGGACGCGGCCGTCGCGGCACTTGAGGCCGCGGGACATCCGGTGGTACGGATTGAGATCGACAGCCTCTACGAGCTTTTCGGCCAGTTCTTTACCTGGGAGGTTGCGACGGCGGTGGCCGGCGCGGTGATGGGCGTCAACCCCTTCGACCAGCCCGACGTCGAGTCCGCCAAGATCGTCGCCCGCGAGCTCACCACCGCCTACGAGCAGACCGGCAAGCTGCCCACCTCCGAGCCCGTCTACTCGGGCGAGGGCGTCGAGATCTACGCCACCAAAGAGTACGCGGCAAAGCTCGCCGTAACCGGCCCCAGCCTCACGTCATGGCTGCGCGCCCACCTCAACCAGATCGTGCCCGGCGACTACTTTGCCACGCTCGCCTACCTGCCCATGATTGCCGAGAACGAGGCCACGATCCAGACGTTCCGGCACAAGGTGCGCGACGCGAAGAAGGTTGCCACCTGCGTCGGTTTCGGTCCGCGCTTTCTGCACTCCACCGGCCAGGACTATAAGGGCGGCCCCAACACCGGCGTCTTCGTGCACATCACGGCCGATCACGCCGTTGACCTTGCGATTCCCGGCCAGAAGTTCACCTTCGGCGTGGTGATCGATGCCCAGGCCGGCGGCGATCTGGCGGTGCTGGAGCAGCGGGGACGGCGCGTCCTGCGCATTCACCTGCACGATGTGGAGAAGGGGCTCAGAGCGCTGGGCGAGGCTGTGGCGAAGGCGTTAGTAAGCTGAAGGAGAAAGCTCTCCTTACCGGTACGCCTCACGGCGATGCCGTACTCCGATGATCTCGATCGAGTTCTCAACCCGGTGCTCGAAGAACACTCGATAATCTCCGCAGCGAAGGCGGAAGCCCGTTTGCGGCGGACGAAGCTTCTTCACGTCGCCATTGCGCGTGGCCAGATAGCGGTCCGCGCAGTGCAGGATTTCAAGAGCGGTCTGTCGGTCGATGCTTCGCAGATCGGAGCGGGCTTCCTCGGACCAGACAACGGAAAGCCGTTGCTGAGCTTTTTCTTCGCTCACCGGCCGAACTCGCGAAGGATGTCTTCGTGGGAGATTCCTTCTCCGCGGGCCAGTGAAGCGCGGGAGAGGTCGAGCGCGGCGGCGGTCTCGGCCGTAAGCTCTTCCTCTTCCACCGGCACCTTGGCCAAAGTGCGGGAAAGCGGCTCCACCATGACCTCAAGCAGGTTGCGAACCGCCGCGATCTTCTCCTCGGCCAGTGCGTCGAGAAGGAAGTGGGCCTGCTGACGCTCGAATTGGAGGTTGGGCTCAGGCATTGGGGATCTCCCTACGACTCCAAGTGTAGTCGAAATTCGATTATTGGGCTCGGGATTCCATGTCCGGCGACCTCCGCCCGGTCCCACCGGAACTTTCCCCGGCATCCCGGGTTCAACCCGGATGACGGGTGCGGTCAAACTCCGTCTAACATGGCAGGCAGAGGACGGTTGAGTCTTGCCACGGAAGATGTATCTCCCGCCAGTCTTATGCGCGGGTCGAAACCGGGAGTTGAGGAGAGATGGCGATGAATCGTCTAGGGTTGAAGAGCTTGATTCCACTGGCACTTGCCGGTGTGGCGGTTCTGGTGCTGGGCGCGGCAACTGCGCGGGCGCAGGCTGCGGCGCCTGCCGACCAGGGCCAGAGGACCGATGGGCAGATCGAGTCGGATGTGGTGCATGAACTGGATGCCTCGTCCACGCTCAAGAACGACCTGATCACGGCGGCTACGATCCAAAGCGAGGTTACGCTGTCGGGAACCGTGTCAAGCCAGGCTTCGAAGGATCTGGCTGGATCGATCACCCAGGGTGTGCCGGGAGTGACCAAGGTCCACAACAATTTGTTGATTGGCGACCCCCAGCAGGCGGCCAAAGAGGAGAACCTGCCTCAGGATGACGACGTGGCTGTGGATCAGCCGCAGGCCCAGGCCCCCACCGCACAGCCGCAGCCGCAGTCTCAGGCCCCCACTGCGCAGGCCCAGCCGCAAGCGGCTCCCAATGCTTACCCCCAGCGGCCGCAGTACGGGATTCCCAACGGCAGCCCCACTCAGCCGCAGAACGCGCAGCAGTATCCGCCGCAGAGCGCCGGGCAGCAGGCCCAGTATCCCGCGCCAGCGCCGGGCTATGCGCCACCACCGAACTACGCACGGCAGCCGGGCTATGCCCAGCAGCCGGCCTACGCGCCGCCCACCGGCCCGGTTACCATCGCCCCGGGAACGCTGATCGAGCTGCGCACGGATGAGGCCATCACCAGCAAGCGGGCCCAGAACGGCGCGCCGGTCGAGTTCACCGTGATCAAGGATGTAATAGCCGGGGGCGGGCTGGCCATTCCCCGCGGCGCAATCATGCGCGGCGTGATCGCCGAGGTGAAGCAGGTAGGCCACGGCGATCTTGGCGGCAGCGCGAAGCTGGCTCTCAGGCTCACGTCGCTCGAACTCGGCGGCCAGAGCTACCCGGTTGAGAGCGACCTGTTCCGCGTTCAGGGTCCGAACAAGGGTGGCGAGACGGTCGGCAGTGCCCTGGCGGGTGGGCTGATCGGCACGATTATCGGCTGCGCGGCCGGCCGTGGAGCGGGTTGCGCCGTCGGCGCCGGAGCCGGCGTCGCGGCAGGTACCGCCGCAAGCGCTGCCTCCAGTGGCCCCCAAGCCTGGATTCCCGCCGAGGCGCGCGTGGACTTCCACCTCGCCGCTCCGCTCACCGTCTACCCGGTCAGCGCGCAGGAGGCGGCACGGCTGGCCCAGGGCCTCTATCAGGGTGGTCCGTCGCTCTATCAACGGCCGGGCCCGTACTATGGCCCCCGCTACTACGCTCCGGGTTATCCTTACTACCCGGTCTACTTCCGTCCCTACATCCTGGTGGGCGGAGGCGTGCACTACTGGAGATAGGGTTCTGGCTTCAGGGCTCGGCTGTGGGCATCCCCCTTGGGGATGCCCACAGTTTTCTGCGCCAACCCTGCCCAGCGACAGGCTCGAATATAATGATTAAGATCGCTTCAAAAGGAAATAGCACCCTTATGGGTGAAGCGAGAACAGCGGCCTTGCAGGCGGCCCGACGGGAGAGCTTGTTCTTGAGCTTCCCGAGTGGAGCACGCCTGCGGCGTCAAGAGAGTTGAAGGTCCAAATCCGCACATGATCCGTTTTCTGCAGACAGACAATCGCCTGACCAAGGCGCTGCTGGTGGTGGTTATCGGGGCCGCTTCGGTCTCGATGGTGGTGTATCTGATTCCCGGACTGACGCAAGGCGCCGACGCCTCGCCGGATACGTACGCGGTGGTTTATCCCCACTGGTACAGCCGTTTCCTGGCCTCGGGCGACACTGTGACCCAGACCGAAGTGCAGCGGGTGACGCAGCAGCAGCTTGCCGCGCGCGGTCCGCAGTACGCCAACAATCCGATGATCGTTAGCCTGTTCGAACAGCAGGTGGGCACTCAGCTGGTGCAGCAGAAGGTGCTGCTTGAGGAAGCCGCGCGGCTGGGCATCAAGGCCAGCAGCGACGACGTCATCAACTACCTGCGTACCGGCGAGAACGGCGCGGTCCTGTTCCCGGACGGCAAGTTCATCGGCAAGGACGCCTACGCACAACTGATCTCCGACCGGCTCAACATGTCGGTGACTCAGTTTGAGGACGGCATCAAGGAAGACATTGTGCTGCGCCGGCTTGAGGCGCTCGTCTCCGACGGCGTGACCGTGAGCCCGCAGGAAGTGCGCGAGACCTACCGCAAGCAGAACATCAAGATCAAGTTCGATTATGCGGTGATCTCCTCCGACGACGTTCTGAAGTCGATCAACCCTTCGGACTCCGACCTTGAGGGTTTCTTCAAGAAGAACGCGGCGCGCTACAACGACGCGGTGCCCGAGCAGCGCTCCATCAGCTACTTTGCCTTCAACACCAACGATCTGCCCGGGGGTATTCCGCAGCCCAGCGCGCAGCAGGTGCAGGCCTACTACACCCAGCACCAGGCCGATTTCCAGCAGGCCGAGCAGGCGCGCGCCCGCCACATCCTGGTGAGCGTGGCTGCCAACGCCGACGAGAAGACGCTGGCGGCAGCCCGCGCCAAGGCCGAGGGCATCCTGAAGCAGCTCAAGGGCGGGGCCAAGTGGGATGACGTGGCCAAGGCGAGCTCCGACGATCCGGGCAGCAAGAACTCCGGCGGCGAGCTGGGCTGGGCCAAGCGCGGGCAGATGGTGCCCGAGTTCGACAACGCCATCTTTACCCAGCAGATCAATGCCATCGAGCTGGTGAAGAGCCAGTTCGGCTTCCACGTGGTGCAGGTGGAAGAGCGTCAGCAGGCGCATACCCAGGCGCTGAGCGAGGTGCAGGCGCAGATCCAGGCCGCTCTGATGAGCCAGGCCGTCTCCACCGCCCAGCAAAGCTACGCCGCCGCGCTTACCGCCGAGGCGGTGAAGAACGGTCTGGCCAAAACCGCCGCCGCACACAAGCTGCAGGTAGTCACCACTCCCCTGCTGGCGCGCGCCGGAACCATCTCGGCGGTTGCCGACAGCTCGCAGCTTCTTGCCAAGGCCTTCGCCTCCAAGCAGGGCGATCCGCCACAAAGCGCCTCAACCGGCGAGGGCTACGCCATCTTCCAGGTAGCCGGCATCCAGGCCGCACACGCGCCTGCCTTTGCCGACTGGAAGAGCCACGTGCTCGACGACTACCGCCAGGAGCAACTGCCCACCATCCTTGCCGCAAAGACCAAGGCTCTGGACGATCAGGCCAAGAACCTGAACGACCTGGCCAAGGCCGCCAAGGCAGCGGGCGCAAAGTTTGAGACCAGCCAGCTCGTAGGCCAGAGCGAGCAGGTTCCGGACCTCGGCGCGGTCGGCCAGATCGCCCCCGAACTCTTCGACCTGAATGTGGGCACGGTGAGCGGGCCGATCAACGCGGAGCGCACCGGCGTGGTGGCGCGCATCGTCGACAAGCAGGAGCCGAGCGCCGACGAGATCCAGAAGAACTTCGATCAGACCCGCGACCAACTGCTGGCCCAGCGCCGCCAGGAGGCCTTTGGCGTCTTCCTGTCGAACGCCATCAACACCTACCAGAAGAGCAAGCGGATCGTTCTGGCTGCCAAGCCAAAGACCGCGCAACTGCCGGGCATGTAATCTGCCGGCTACGGTTGAAAACGGAAAGGCCCGCGGCTTTGAGAGCAGCGGGCCTTTTTGTTGCTCATTGAGGAATGCGGCCAGTTGCAGTGGTGACATTGAGCGCCGAAGCAGGCACTACTCAGCGTTGCGCTTTCTCACGTCGACAACAATCGTCTCGGCAAGCCGGTCCTGCGCGCACATCCGGTTGCGGTCCCAGAAGAACTGCAGAAAGCCCAAGCCCAGTTCCAGCACCGCTGCGCCGTAGCCCAGTCCGCGCTCGATCGATTGCCACAGCCCCATGCGCTCGCTGGTCAGCGACACAATCCGGATGCGCGCAACCCATTTGCCGGGCGTCTGTCCGTTGCCAAAATAATTGGCCAACCCCCAGTAAAGAACCATCACCAGGATGTTTCCAGCTTCGTGGAAGTCCCAGACCAGGTGAATATTCGTCTCGTGGAGGATAAAGTACCGCCACGACGCTTCCATCGGCCACCAGAGGATTACTGCGATCAGCAGGTCGATCCAATATGCGAGCAGCCTTTGACCGAACGTGGCCAGCAAACTTCCGTTGAGCGATTCCATACGCTCCCCCGCGTGTGCGTGGAAGAGCCTTCTTGCCTTCTTCAACTCGCGCGCCATCGAAATATTCTAGCCCATCGACTTCTTGCCGATCGTAAAGCGCCTCCATTTTGATCTGCCTGGGGGCACAGGATATGATCCCTCTCGAATCTCCCGGAGGAACTTATGCTGCGGACTAATCTTGTTCGTCTCTCGTCGGCGCTCGCGATTCTTGCCCTTTGCGGCGGGGTTGTATCACGCGCCCAGGTCAAACAGGCCGACGCCACCTGGGGCGGCGACAGGCCACTCGATCCGTCCATCACCCGAACCTATGTTCCGCTGGGCTCCGGTACGCCCGGCGTACTCTATGAGCCCGTCAAGCCCGGCGAGAAGAGCCATATCGCCATCGTCGTTATGCACGGCGGAGACTATCTCACCTTCCCCACGTGCTTTGAGCTGTCGATGCGCGGCTACCGAGTTCTCTGCGCCAATCCCGCCGGGACAGGGACCGATGCTTCCTTGCTCAGCGTCAAGCTCGCCGTCAACTACGCCCGCCACTATCCCGGCGTCGATAAAGTGGTTCTCTTCGGCCACTCGGGCGGCGGCGTGCTCATGTCGACCTATCAGAACATCGCCGAGAACGGCGTCAAAATCTGCCAGGACTCCGACAAGCTCTTGAAGTGTCCCGACTCGCTCGCCGGCCTGCCCGCGGCCGACGGCGTCATCCTCGAAGACGCCAACTGGGGATTCATGGGGCTGCTCTCGTTCGACCCGTCCGTCATCAGCTACGACTCCGGCATGAAGATCGATCCCGAGTTCAACCTCTTCAACCCCGCGAATGGGTTCAACCCGGCAGGCTCGGACTACAGCCCGGAGTTCATCAGGAAGTTTCAGAGCCAGGTCGCCAAGAGATACATGGAGGTTGTCAATGCCGCCGAGGACCGTCTCGCCGCGATCCAGGCCGGCAAGGGCCGCTTCGCCGACGATGAGCCCTTCTCCGTGGCCAGCGGAGGCAGTTCGGTGCCCAGCAACAAGTTATTCGCCCAAGACGTGAAGCTCATGTCCCGCACGAAGAATCCATTTCCTCTGATCCACAAAGATGGTTCGGTCACCACGGAAGTTGTCCACACCGTCCGCATTCCCGAGAATCCAAAGTCGAACACCCAGCTTTTGAACGGCGGCGGCTCCAACGGTACCGTGAAGAGTTTCCTTCGCTCAGCGATCCGCGTCAGCCCCGACTTCAGCTACAACGAATCCTCGATCCACGGCGTCGATTACCACTCCAGCTACACCAACACGGTCGGCAACTCGGAGGGGATCCACGTGCCGCTGCTGTTCGTCGGCAACACCGGCCATTGGGAATACTTAGTCGGCGAGAGCGTCTACGAGCACACCGCATCGACGGACAAGTCGCTGGCCTTCCTGGAGGGCGCATACCACTCGCTCAACGCCTGCACCCCCTGCGAGAAGGTTCCCGGCCAGTACGGCGACACCATCAAGCCGCTGTTCGACTACATGGATCAGTGGCTGAGCAGGAGCGGGCGGTTCACGAGATAGCATTTGTAGCGCCGGTCTCCAGACCGGCTGTGCTGAGGGCCTCCCGGCCCTCAGCAGCAATTCGGAGCGCAGATCATGAAATGGTTGCCGAAGCTCCTCGTCACTCTCCTGTTCGCCACGATCACCACTGCGCAAACCCCGTCCGCCGATCTTGATTCTTCCCCATCTAAACCGAAAGCCGTACCACCGGGAACAACCATGATTCTCATGGTGCCGGGCTGGAGTCCGGGTCAGGCAAGAGGAGAAGCTCAACCGGGACCGAATTTTCAGGACAGCGGCTACTGGGTCGATCCGTTAACGGGACTGATGTGGGCCGCCAAGGACAACGGCGGAAACGTATCCTGGCGCGCGGCTAGAAAATACTGTAAGGACCTCCGGCTGGGCGGATTCTCCGACTGGAGAATGCCAACCATCGAAGAGTTTGAGGCGCGGTGGGCGGCTATTCGCTCCACGGGACCTGCGACCGAAGCAGAGGCAACGCATTTGAATGCAAAGCAGGCGCTGGAAATCCCAATTCTGGGTGTCGGTGTCTGGAGCAGCACTCCAGTACTCGATGCTCGCGGACATCGAACTCCGGACTATTGGGTCATAAACCCGAGCGGGGGCAGGGAGCAAGGCTTCGAGGATTTGTTAGAGGGTGACTCGGAGTATGTGATGTGCGTACGCGACGCGGGCGCTCGTTGAAAGCGAATGCCGGCGTTTCGTCGCTGTGCTACTGCATCTCGACAAAATCACCCGGCGACAGAATCTGTATTCCTCGAAACGGATGAAGCTCCAATAAGTCTCGCCCCCGTAACGATATGCGTCGCGCTGCCGCTCACGGCGAGAGACAGAAACTTGTCGTCCTTCGGGTCGCGGCACGCGGACAGCGGAACAATTGCCTCGATCCATTCCGCTTCAACGGTCAGCGCCACAAGAAAGAGACGGATGTCGTTCTCGTCGAGATATCGGCGGAAGCGAGCGCGATGCAGCACGCCGGAAAGTTCGGATAGAACTTCGTTCGAGATGAGAATCTTGCCGCTTTTCATGGCCCGGTCAATGGCCATCCGCGGCTTCGAACCCGAAGCCAGCAAAGCGCTTACGTAGACGTTGGTGTCGAATACGCAGCGCACTCAGGCGTCTTTCAGAAGAGATTCGAGCATCTCGGGGGTGAGGCCGCGCTCCTGGGCCTTGCGCCCGGCCTCGTCGAGAACCTGCTGCAACGAGGGCACCTCGCCGGCCATCAACTCCCGAACCCAGAGGCTCACCAGCGCCTGTATCTTGGTTTTTTCATCGGCGCAGATCGACTCATAGGCCCGCGCGGCCTGCGGATCGAGAGGGATTGTGATGGCGGCGTTGGGCATAAATAGCTCCCGCTCCCTTCATCTTACCGCAGTTTTCAGTTTCAGCAGGTGTGTGGCCCCGGTAATTGGAATGTGAATTCTTCCGCCATATCAAAGCTCCTCGGGAACGGAATTTCGGGCCTGGGTGGCAACACCACCGTCTACCCGCCTACTCCCGCCCCCGAAGAATCGCCGCTATCGCGCGTGGGCTGCGCCGACCGTGGATGACAGCCACTACCCAAAGAGGCTTGCGCTCCGGCGCGTAGGCGATCGGGTATTCGCGCACGGAAATGAAACGAAACGGCAGATCTGTGAATTGGGGGGCGGCGAAAGCCCTGATCCGGAAATTCCGCCAGCAGCATGAGCCGGTCGAATATCTCGTTCACCATCCGGTCGGCTGCGTCCGGGCTGTCTTCGGCGATATAAGCCCGCAACTCGTCGAGATCGTCGTAGGCTTCCGGGTGAAGCGCGAAGCTGCTCATCCTTGCCGCTGACGCCGCTCCTGGGTCTTCGCCATGAGGCTGCGATACGCTTCTTCGCCGTCGATCAGCTTCACTCGCCCGCTCTCGATATCGCGGTAGCGGCGCTCCAGCATCTCGCGCGTGAAAGCCAGCTCATCGAAGTAGCCTGCAACAGCGTCCTGGACAAGCTCGTCGCTGCGCCGGCCAACAGCACGCGCCATCTGGTCCAGCTTGGCTTGCATGTCCTGAGTGAATTGAACTTCCATACGCTCAGGATAAGGCAAAAGCGGATTTCTGGCGAATTACCTAACTTGCGGGTAGAACGGGAAAGATAAGCTCCTTTGTCACTTCCTGATGCCTCACCCGTCATAATCGAAGTATGAAGTTCGAACGTTCCTCCGGTGTCCTTCTTCATGTAAGCTCGCTCGCCTCCCGCGGAGGCATCGGCGACCTTGGCCCCGCCGCCCATGAGTTCCTCGGCTTTCTCGCCGCGGCCAAACAGCACATCTGGCAGGTGCTGCCGCTGGGGCCAACCGGCTTCGGCAACTCGCCCTACGCCTGCACCTCGGCCTTTGCCGGCAATCCTCTGCTCATCAGCCTTGAGATCCTGCGCGACTGGGGCTGGATCGCGGAGGAACGCATCGCCGATCTCGCACCTCCCGGCACACACGTGGACTTTGAAGCCGTCGAGCACGCCAAGCTTCCGCTGCTGGTCGAGGCAGCCCAGCACTTTCTCGACCACGGCCCCACCGAATGGCCCGAGCTCTTCGACAAATTTGTGGTGTTCTGCCGGGCCCAGGCCTCCTGGCTCGACGACTTCGCCTTCTACACCGTGCTTCGCCGCGAGTTTGGCACCGGTGCCTGGACCGAGTGGCCCGAGCCGCTCAAGCGCCGCATCGCGAAACCCACCGCCGAGGCGCGCAAGCGCCATCAGCCGGAGATCGCCGTCGAACAGGCCCTGCAATTTGCGCTCGATTTGCAATGGGCCCAACTCCGTGAGGCCGCCGCGCGCAGCGGAATTCGGATTCTGGGCGACGTGGCCATCTTCGTCAACATGGACTCGGCCGACGTCTGGGTCCACCCCGAGTTCTTCGAACTCGACGAGAATCTTCACCCCATCCACGTTGCCGGCGTCCCGCCCGACTACTTCTCGCCGACCGGCCAGCGCTGGGGCAACCCGCTCTACCGCTGGCAAGCGCTCACCGACCAGCATTTCGGCTGGTGGATCGACCGCATCCGCCGGGCCATCGCCCACTACGACATCGTGCGGCTCGATCACTTCCGCGGATTCGAGGCTTACTGGGCAATTCCAGCCGGCGAGGAGACAGCGGTCAACGGCGAGTGGGTCAAAGCTCCGGGCCTCGATCTGTTTCAGGCTCTCGAAGCAGCTCTGGGCCGGCTTCCGCTGGTGGCCGAGGACCTGGGCGTGATTACGCCGGAGGTCGATGCGCTGCGCAACAAACTGGGCATGCCCGGCATGAAGGTCCTTCAGTTCGGTTTTGGGGACAAGGGCGCGCACATACACCTTCCCCACCAATTCGACGCCCACACCGTCGCCTACACCGGCACTCACGACAACAACACCACCCCCGGCTGGTGGCAGCAGGCCGGCGAGGTAGAGCGCCAGGCCATCGAATCCTACCTGGGACCGGTTGCCGGCAAGCCCGCGTGGCCGCTCATCCGGGCCACGCTCGCAAGCGTTGCCGCGCTGGCAATCGTGCCCGCCCAGGACCTGCTCGAACTGGGGCAGGAGGCGCGGATGAACACGCCGGCCGTAGCCGCAGGCAACTGGAGCTGGCGCGCCCCCCAGGGATGCTGGACTGGCGAGCTGAGCCAGCGGCTGGCGGAGCTGGCCGAAGTTACCGACCGGGATCATGATCCGCTGAAGGGCTCCGGAGAGTAGCGCTGGGGTGAAAGGCGTTTTATGGCAAGCCTGCTCCCTCGATAAAAATTGCGCGCCGGGGTTCGCGGACCGGGTCTGATCGAATACTCTGGGCAATAAAGAAATGCGGAAGCTCTCGACTCGAATTCGGGCGGCGCTGGTGAACGCCTTCACACACGACGTGGCCAACACGGCCAAGGCGGCGGCTTACTCCGGCATACTCACCCTGTTTCCCGCCCTGCTGGTCATCACCACCCTCGCCGTGCGGGTGGAGGAGGGAGGCAGACTGCTGGGAGGACTGCGGAACATCTTTGAGAACTTCCTGCCCGACGAGACTCTGGAACTTCTGCAGTCCGGAGCGCTGGCCCATCCCCTGCGCTCCACCCAGCTTGTCGTCTCCGCCACAGGCCTGACCCTCTTCGCCGGCCTCGGCGCCATGCTCTCTCTGATGGAGGGCTTCCGCCGCGCCTACGACCTGCCAGTCGCGGACTGGGGTTTCTGGGACCGCCGGCTCCGAGCCCTTCTTCTCGTTCCCATCGCCATGGTTCCGCTCTCCCTCGCCACCCTTATCGTCATGTTCGGCCACCAGATCGAGCTGTGGATGATCGATAACTCCGAGCACGAGCTGCACCGCTTTGTGCTGGTCTTCTGGAGGCTGGCCCGCTGGTCCATCGCTCTGGCTGCCAGCGTCGTAGTGCTCACCGCTCTCTACCACTTCGGCACCCGGCGCAAAGAGAACTGGAAGTGGGTGATTCCAGGCGCAATCGCCGGCACGCTCATCTGGTTTCCGACCACGCTGGCCTTCGGCTGGTATGTCACCCGGGTGGCCAACTACTCCCGCTTCTACGGCTCCTTCGGGGCCGGAATCGCCACACTGGTATGGCTTTACCTCACCTCGTTCAGCGTTCTGCTGGGGGCCGAGCTCAACGGCCTGCTCTACCGCGAACGGAAGCAAACCCGGTCCGGCCGATAGATAACCTCGATTTGATCTTCGCCTATCTGGTCTGACCAGTTAAAATGGAAATGGACAGCTGCTTTCATCCTCCGCAACCCTAATACAAGTCCTTTCCAGACCGATACTTCCGAAGGAGAGATCTATGCCTTCCTATGACCAGAGCCCTGCCAGCGCCCCTTGTGGGCGTCGCGCCAAGATTGTAGCCACGCTGGGACCGGCGTCGAACACCGAACCGACGGTTCGCGCACTTCTGAGGGCCGGCGTAGACGTCGTCCGGCTGAACTTTTCCCACGGCACCCACGAGGGCAAGCTGGAGATGATCGAGCTGGTGCGCAGGGTGGCCCGGCTGGAGAAGAAGTCGGTTTGCATCCTTGGCGACCTGCAGGGACCCAAGATCCGGACCTCGAAGCTGAAGGACCACAAGCCCGTGGAACTGAAGGCCGGCTGCCGGCTCACCATTACGCCCCGCGATGTGCCGGGAACCGCCTCGCTGGTGGGAACCACCTTCAAGACCCTGGCCGAAAACGTCGAGCAGGGCCAGCGCATCCTGCTCTCCGACGGGCTGATCGAGCTCAAGGTGCTCCAGGTGGACGGCGCGGATGTGGTCACGGAGATCGTAAACGGCGGCATGTTGGGCGAAAACAAGGGCATCAACCTGCCCGGCGTCCTGGTCCGGGTTCCCTCGCTCACCGACAAGGACACCGAGGATCTCGAGTTTGCGTTGAAGAACGGCATCGACGCCATCGCCGTTTCGTTCGTACGCACGGCCGAGGACATCCGCCTGGTGCGCAACCGCGTCGCGGCCTTCGGCGGCGAGACCTGGATCATCGCCAAGCTCGAAAAGCCGCAGGCCATCGAGGACCTCGACGCCATCCTGGAAGTATCGGACGGAATCATGGTGGCCCGAGGCGATCTGGGCGTCGAACTGCCTCCGGAGAAGGTCCCCGCCATCCAGAAGCACATCATCCGCCGCGCCGCCGAGTGCTCCAAGCCCGTCATCACCGCCACGCAGATGCTCGAATCGATGATCGAGAACCCGAGGCCCACGCGCGCCGAGGTCTCCGACGTGGCCAACGCCGTCTTCGACGGAACCGATGCCGTCATGCTCTCCGGCGAGTCGGCCATGGGCAAGTACCCGGTCGAAGCGGTCAACATGATGGCCCGGATCGTCTGCGAGGCCGAGCGCCACATGCGCACCGAGCCGCGCCCCGTGCCCGCCGAGCGCCGCACCCGCCTCTCCATCGCCCAGACCATCTGCGAGGCCACCGCCCACGCCGCCGACGATCTCGACCTGGCCGGGATCGCCCAGTTCACCGAGACGGGGGTCACGGCCCGCCAGCTCTCCAAGTACCACCCGCCGGTGCCGATCTTCGCGCTCAGTCCCCAGGAGGTCACCATCAACCGCCTCAACCTGCTCTGGGGCACCAGACCACTGCGCTGCGTCAAGGTAGCCACCACGGAAGCCATGGTGGACCTCGCCGAGGCCGTGCTTCTCGAGACCGGATGCGTAAAACCCCGCGATGTGGTGGCCATTGTGGCCGGCACCCGCGTCCGCTCCGGCTCAACCAACTTCCTGCGCCTCCACGTCATGGGCGAGAAGCCGATCGACTCACCGGCGCGTCCCACGGCCCCGCGCCGCACGCCCCGCCCAACCCCCTGACGCGATTGGCCGGGCCTGGCAAAGCAAATTCACCACAACATCGGGTGCCCCATCCATCTCGCGTTCTTTGTGAGATGGGTGGGAGTCACAACAGCAGGTGCCCCATCCATCTCGCGTTCTGTGCGAGATGGGTGGGAGCCACAACATCGGGTGCCCCATCCACCACGCGTTCTTTGCGAGATGGGTGGGAGTCACAACAACAGGTGCCCCATCCATCTCGCGTTCTTTGTGAGATGGGTGGGAGTCACAACATCGGGTGCCCCATCCATCTCGCGTTCTTTGTGAGATGGGTGGGAGCCACAACAGCAGGTGCCCCATCCATCTCGCGTTCTTTGTGAGATGGGTGGGAGTCACAACAACGCTCTGCCCGCGTATCGCATTCCGTGCGATGCACGGGCGGGCCAGGCGGGCTACTGTTGCCTCCAGTGCAAGGGATCACGACAATTTGTTCCCGCGAAAAAATGCCCGCCCATTGCTTGGAGATGCCGGTATGACATCGAGCGTAATCTATCGCTCCGCCGAGGGTTGGCTGTTTTGCCCGTCGGCGTTATAGGCGATCACGCGGTATTTTGTCGCATTTAGTTTCGAGAGAGAAGCGTGCTCGGCGTCCTTGTCGACCCACGGCGTATCGGCATCGGTGGCGCATCGGTCGCAGATGGTCTCCCATTCCGATGCATCGCCGACGCGGCGCTGAATGGAATACACGACCGCGCCGGCTGAGCCGCGCCATCCCACCAGCCCGATGCCCTTGAAGGTGACAACCGGTGGCGCGGGCACAGGATGCGGAGGCACCGTCATGCCGGCCATGACAAAGGCGTGGGCGCGCAGAAGTTCGGCCCGCGCCTGCATATCCGCGCCCGTGTCTACGAGCGTAGTCACTCCTCCATAAAACATCGACCACCATTGGCCGCTTTCTCCCCACTTCGAATACCCGGCGCTGTTGACGGGCGCGGAGATTGGCTGCCAGCCAAATTCGTCGGCGTGCGCCTGCAGCGCCCAGAAGCCGTCGCCTGAAATATTCGCATCGGATTCAAGGTTCTTCAACACGGTTTCAAAATCCCTGTGCGCCAGCCAATCGGTAACATCCCAGCCATACTCGTTGGCCACATAAACCTTGCCCCTGGCTGTCACCTTCGCGGCATGCTCGGAGAAGGTAGCCGCGGTAGTCTTCTGTCCCATGCCGAAGACCGCATCCCAATGGGGGTAATATTCTGCGGTAACGATGTCGGGGGTCGTGGCATCGAGCGCTTTCTGATCGAAGAGAAAGAAGCCGCTGTTGTCTTCGTACAGATGACTGCGATCGATCGCCTGGATGTAAGCGCCGATGGTATCGATCCAGCGCAGATAGGGCGCGGAGTTGCTTGTAAACTCGGGCCCCAGTGCGCCGAGACCGCATACGTTGCAGTTCTCCCAGGCCAGGATGGTAGGATCGTCTTTGTACGCGATGCCTGTCAAGGTGTTTTTGTGGTTCAGCAGCGCGCCGATGTGGGCTTCAAAACCGGCAATCACATCCGGGTTGGTAAAGAACTCCTTGTAATCGGACCTGCCCTTCCACCGCACATACTCTCCTTCGCCGGCCATCGCGCAGTTTGCGCAGTCGCCCACCAGCGTAACGATCAGGCGGAGCCCGCGATCGTGCGCGGCCTTGATGGCATAATCGATCGGCTGGAAGGCCTCGGGGTTGAAAACTCCCTCGCGGGGTTCGATGCAAAGATCGCATCCAACGGTGTCGCCCATGGTCTGCGACCGCACAACTCGAGCCCCCATGATCTTCGCGGTGTCGAGGATGTCGTCGATCTCAAGATGCGAAGGATAGCGAGGCCCCAGGGAATCATCCGGACCGTAAGCTTCCAGTCCCAGCCATTCGACGTTGGGTCCGCTGTAGCGATAGTTCTGGCCGCCTAACATGAGCCGGGTTCCAGCGCGCCTGACAAATTGATCGTTCTTCGAGGCGTCTTGCGCCGTGCCCTGCGCACCGATCGACATCGCGGCCAATAAGCAGAGAGCCACGCGGATGAGCTTGATGCTCCGTCGAAGAATTGCGTGCATCTCTTCCTCCCGCTCAAATCTCCCGCCATTCAAACTGCGGCCGGGAGAAGCAAAACTGCGTGATAGCTGGATCATAGGAGGGAAAAGGGATGCCGGGACAGGTGCTGTGCGGACGTGCTCATGTCCTTTTCTGACATCGCCGGCAGATGGTATTTGGCCCGGGTCTTTGCGAAACAAATTCACCACGGGATTGCGTGCCAACGGTCCGGGGCCCCACAGACGGGTCTTTGTCTGTGGGTTGAGGGTTGAAGCTTCCCACCCTTCACGCAATAAAACTGCGTCAAGAAAACGGCCCACCCGCCAAAGAGCGCTGAGGCGGTCAATAATGCACAGACGCAGAATCCCGCTGCTCCTACCTTGAAAGATGGCAGTCCCCAACATCATCGGAGGGTGCAGAAAGAGCGCGCCCGAGGAGAAAGCATTGACATCCCTTAAGAGCACTGAAAGAGGTTCCGGCAGGCTCATCGTTGTGTTCGTTGTTCTGGTGCTTCTGGCCGGAGCGGCCTACTACCTGTACACGCAAAACCCATCCATCCAGAACGCGTTTCAGTCCATTCGGGAGTCGACGCAGGATGCAGCCACCAGCTCAAGAGTACGCACGGCCCTGCTGCTGTCGAAACAGCTTTCCCCCTTCGACATCCAGGTGCAAACAACCCAGGGCGAGGTCACTCTGGAAGGTCAGGTGCCTTCCGAGGAGATCAAGAACCTGGCCGGCGTGATTGCCCTGGACACATCGAGCGTCAAGCAACTGCACAACAACCTGAGCGTGGACCCTGTAACCGGGCGCGACCCGGATAGGGAGCACCTCGCCGATCGCGTGGCGGACCTGGAGATCAAGACCCTGGTCAGCGAGGCTCTTGCAAAGAACGCGGAGTTGGCGGGCAAACCGATCACCACGGAAGTAAAAGCGCAAATGGTGACTCTCAGCGGAACCATCCAGACCGTGAGCCAGAAGTACACCGCGGACCAGATCGCCTGGCAGGTTCCCGGCGTCCACGGACTTACGGACAACCTGAGCGTCTCCGACTCCCAGGCCACGCCCGAGAGCGCTGACGACAAGCTCGCGCATCGCGTGGAGTTCGAGCTCTACTCCACAAAAGCAATTCCCCTCAAGGGGATTCAGATCCGCGCCAATAATGGCACTGTCACGCTGACCGGCACGGTTGCCTCCCGCGCGGAAAAACTACTGGCGGAAGTGACAGCGAAGTCTGTCGAAGGCGTTCACAAAGTGGTGAATAGTCTGGCCGCCCCCGAAGAACCCTAGGAACTGTATCGTAACCGGTTTTGAAAGGGCACGGCTTTAGCCCCTGAGGGAAGGGTTTCAAGAAGCGGAAGGCGGTTTTATGACAGCTTCCAGGAACTTCCTGCAATAGGGACAGGTCTTAGTCCGTGGGTTGGAGCGCAAGCCGCTCCAACTCTCGCACCAGCCTCACCGTCTCCAGGGAAACTCCCACCACCTGCCCCACCAGCCGCACAATATACTCCGGATCGTCCTCACGGTTCGGATCGTTCACAATTCCGCTCCGCTTGTCCGTCGTCACCCGGTACTGGTCCACCACCCACTCAAGGGCGCTCCGGTTCCCCAGCCGGTACTCGTACACCTGGGCCGGAATCCCCCCCAGCGTCAAAAAATCGTTGTACTTCAACTGCGTCTTGTCTTTCGAGAGCGTCATCTTCTCCACCCGCCAGTTCAGCGGCCCCGTCTCCGTCCGCTCCAGCGGATACTCCGGCTGCTTTTCATACTCCAGGTGCAGCTCCATCAGCTCCCCGCCAATCCGCGCAATCTCCCAAAAGTCGGGCGCATAAGGAATCCGCGGCAGCTCCCGCTTCAAATTCGCCGCATACCGCCGCCGGTACTCTGGATGGTGCAGCAGCCCATACACGTAATGAAAGATGTCGAGCTTGGTAATCGAACCCTGCCCATAGTGGCTCCGAAACTCCGCCAAAGCCCAGTCCGTAATATTCTCCCGCCGATTCGTACCGTCCTCGTCGTAAACGTAGAGGGGAAAGCACTGAGCTGCGTCAATAGACATCAAATTCAGATTTGGCGTCAAACACGTTGCGAAGGTCCAAGGGGCTGTACGTGCCCCTTGTGGGGGGACACATATTACTTGGTTAATTGATTCTCGTTCTGGAAACATATATGGAGTCTGGTAGCGCTCCTCATTCCAGAAGTCATCAAAATAATGGAAGCGCTTTACGAAGGGGCGGTAAACGCCTTGGCGAATGAAGGCCTTGGAAAAATGTGATGTTTCAAGACCTGCGAGCGACGCCTTGACTTGTCGAGTCCACTTGATGCGCTTGTCGTCGGTATCCACAAACTCATCCGGAGCAAGCCTCTCTGATCTTGCCCGCGCAAAACGTATCCCTTAGCAAGCTGTTCTAATGCGAAAGGGTAGCGAAGATGACGAAGTCGAAGCGGGGACGTTACACGCTTGAGTTCAAGCAAGAGGCGGTGCGACTTGTAG
>Ga0326728_10003308_pt1 | contig 50585 bp, 41 predicted proteins | sample MB3enrmetagenome_FD_207602 | JGI IMG/M metagenome (GOLD analysis project Ga0326728, IMG submission 207602) | Lab enriched peat soil microbial communities from McLean, Ithaca, NY, United States - MB31MN | ecosystem: Environmental > Terrestrial > Soil > Wetlands > Peat | place: USA: New York... | reverse complement strand
TGCCACATCGAAGTAATGACCTTGTGGCCGGTAAGCGTTGCGAAGGTGAGCGGGCGGACAAACTCCTCGGCGGCGCGAGTCATCACCACATGCACGTCAAGCGAATGCTGTTGCAGGGCGCGAACCAGTTCGGCAGATTTGTATGCGGCGATGCCGCCGGTAACGCCGAGCGTGACTTTAAAGGGAAGCGAGCTAGGCATGGACTGCTCCTATGAGGTGGTTGTCGATCAGGCGCGTATCGCCCAGCTGGGCGGCCACGGCAATGAGAGCGCCACTGGCGGTGTCTGCGAGCGGCATCAGAGTTTCGGGATCAACCACGGCGGCATATTCCACAACGACTGTAGGCTCCGACGCCAGCATCCGCAGCATGGTAGCGATCAGTACCTGGGCGTTGCGCTCGCCCCGTGCGTGCAAACCAGCGGCTGCGTCGAGTGCGCGGTGCAGGATGGTGGCACGCGAGCGCTGCTCCGCCGTCAGATAGCGGTTGCGCGAGCTAAGAGCCAGCCCGTCTGCCTCGCGCACAATCGGACAGGCGACAATCTCCACGGAAAAATTCAGATCGCGCACCATGGCGCGCAGAACGGCCAACTGCGCGGCATCCTTCTGGCCGAAGTAAGCGCGGTCGGGCGCAACAATATTGAAGAGCTTGGCGACGATGGTGGCCACTCCGCGAAAGTGGCCGGGGCGGTGTGCCCCATCCAGCCGGTCGCTGATGCCGGCAACCTCAATAAACGTACTCGCGCCGGCAGGAGTCAGCGTTTCGGCGGAGGGAGCGAAGAGAATCTCTGCGCCGGCGGCCGTGAGCGCGGCGCAATCGGCCTTAAACGTTCGTGGGTAGCGATCGAAATCTTCGTTAGGACCGAATTGCAGCGGGTTGACGAAGATACTGGCAATCACGTGTGTGCAATCGCGCTTGGCCGCGGCGATCAGCGACAGATGACCGGCGTGCAATGCGCCCATGGTGGGCACCAGGGCAAGTGTGCCGTTGCGCCGGAGTTCGCGTGCAGCGGCTTGCATCTCGGCAATGTCAGTAATGATGCGCATGGGATGAATTAGTGCGTTTTCTCTGATTGGCCGGCGGCGAATTCATCGCTGGCTGCGCTGTAGCGGTTCGCGCGCGCCAAGCTCCGCGCTGGCTTCGCGGGGAAGGTGGTAGCTCTCCGCATCAGCAGGGAAGGCTCCGTCGCGAACATCGCTCGCAAAATGCTGAACAGCTTCACTGAAGAGTGTGGACGCATCGGCATAGCGGCGGACAAACTTGGCCGGAGCTGCGCCCGTGAGATTGACGAGATCGTGAAATACAAGAATCTGACCGTCGCACTCCGGGCCCGCGCCGATGCCGATGGTTGGAATGGTGAGTGCGGCGGTGATCTGTCCGCCCACTTCGCGGGGAACGCACTCCAATACGATGGCAATAGCCCCGGCGGATTCGAGAGCCTGTGCGTCCGCAATCAGTTCGTCGATGGCGGCGGAGGTTTTACCCTGCACGCGGTAGCCCAGGCGATGGACCGATTGCGGCGTGAGGCCGATGTGGCCGGCCACGGCGATCTCCGCCTGGGTGAGCGCGGCAACCAACGCGGCGCGGTTGCGGCCGCCCTCAATCTTCACCGCCTCAGCGCCGGCCTCCTTGATAAAGCGCGCTGCATTAGTGATGGCCTGCTCCGTCGAGGCGTGGTAAGAGCCGAAGGGCATGTCCGCCACCAGTAATGCGCGGCGCACCCCGCGTCGTACGGCGCGCGTGTGGTGCAGCATCTCGTCCATGGTGACAGGCAGAGTGCTTTCGTAGCCGAGTACGGCCATGCCCAGCGAATCGCCCACCAGAATTACATCAATGCCGGCCTGGTCAGTAAGGCGCGCAGTGGGGTAGTCGTAGGCGGTAAGCGCGGTAATCGGCTCGTGGGCTTGTTTTTTATCGAGCAGACTTTGCGCGGTGACTTTCTGCGCCGCGGATGACGCTCCCCGGGCGGGAAGCTGGATAAGGCTCATGACGATTCTCCAGTGTAGCTCCGCAAGCAACGCGGATACTGCCTGATTCGTACAAATCCAGTATACGTCTGCCGGATGCTGGCTGGAAATGCTGAAGGAAGGGGAATTATATACGTGATTCCCTTTTCTGATTTTCAGTGACAGAAGGAGGCGAAGAATGGCACACTTTGCGATATGTACAAATGGCGGAGAGCGTGGGGAATCGTGTCGGTAATACTCTCTATTATCGGGCTTGCCGCAGTTCCCACCAACATCGAGCGCTGGGGGTTGGCCTTCGCGTTCATAGCACATTACGCGCATTGGACGACACTTGTTGGCGTAGTTAGCCTGTTGGCATATTTTGTTGTTGAATCACTCACGTACCTGAAGCCGAAACTGCGAATTGAACTTGTTCCCTCTAACGGGCCACGTCCCGATGTTTTGTTGACTGTTAAAAATAAAGGTGGTAGCCGCAACTTCTATGCACAATGTACACTGCTTGCTCTTCGCAACAGTCCAAACGCCATGAGAAGCGGGACGTTTAATTTGAAGTGGGAGCACACGTTAGACAAGTGCGTACCAATTGGCACAGGGGCTTCAAGCAATCTTCTGATCGCCACGTTTGATGTGGATCACAAGAACGGTCTTATTACGATGGAAATTTGGGGGCTTTCGGAGAACGCCAAAAAGCAATACGAGTGGAGCAGGTGGAATCTTGACTCACACGAGAAGGTTCCAGAGTATGACCTAGAAATTAGTGTTTTCAGCGATGGGGTGAAACGCCCATTTTTGGAGCGTTTTACATTGACTGCGGAGTCATGGCACGGCTCTCCCAAAATGGTCAGGATGGATTAGAAAGGAAGTCAAGTATACAATTCCAAAAGGGATACCATTTCTTTGAATCCCGCCCAAATAAAAGGGGCTTCAACCAGGCCACCAGCCTGATCGAAGCCCCTCTCGTCTTTCCTTCCCTTACTTTGCCTTCGGTCCAGCCGCCTTGATCGCCTCCGAAGCATCGAACTGCTTGAAGTTCGCCTCGAAGCGCGCCGCCAGATCGGCAGCCGTCTTGTCGTAAGCCGCCTTGTCGGCCCACGCGTTGCGCGGGTTCAAAATCTCCGCCGGAACATCGGGACAGCTCACCGGAATGCTCAACCCGAAGGCCGGCTCGGTTTGAAACTCCACCTTGCTCAGCCTGCCGTCCAGCGCCGCGTTCACCAGCGCGCGCGTAATCTTCAGGCTCATGCGCTTGCCCACGCCGAACTTTCCGCCGCTCCAGCCCGTATTCACCAGCCAGCACGAAGCCTTATGCTGCGTGAGCCGCTTGCCCAGCATCTCCGCATAAACCCGCGGCGCCAGCGGCAAAAACGGCGCGCCAAAGCAGGCCGAAAACTCCGGCGCCGGATCCTTGACTCCCGTCTCGGTCCCCGCCAGCTTGGCCGTGTACCCCGATAAAAAGTGGTACATGGCCTGCTCCGGCGTCAGCCGCGAGATTGGCGGCAACACGCCAAACGCATCCGCCGCCAGGAACATTACGTTCTTTGGATGCCCGCCCACGCCGGGAATTACAGCACCTTCGATGAAGTCCACCGGGTAAGCCGCGCGCGTATTCTCCGTCAGATGAATGTCAAAGTAATCCGGCTTCCGCGTTGCATCCAGAATCACATTCTCCAGCACCGATCCAAAGCGAATCGCGCGGAAGATTTGCGGCTCGAACTCCTCGGTCAGGTTCACGCACTTGGCGTAGCAGCCGCCCTCAAAGTTGAAGATTCCGGTCGGTCCCCATCCGTGTTCGTCGTCGCCGATCAGCCTCCGCGCCGGGTCCGCCGAAAGCGTCGTCTTGCCCGTGCCCGAGAGCCCGAAAAACAGCGCCGTCACTCCGTCCGCGCCCACATTCGCCGAGCAGTGCATCGGCAGCACATCCTTGTCCGGCACAATAAAGTTCATCACCCCGAAGATCGACTTCTTGATCTCGCCGGCGTATTTCGTCCCGCCGATCAAAACAATCTTGCGCGTAAAATCCACCAGGATAAACGCGCTTGTCCCTGTTCCATCCCGTTCCGGAACGGCTTCAAATGTCGGCGCCGCCACCACGGTAAACTCCGGCTTGTGGCTGGCCAGCGCCGACGCCTCAGGCCGCACAAACAACTGCCGCACAAATAGCGCGTGCCATGCATATTCGCTGATCACCCGGATAGGCAGCCGGTAAGCCGCATCCGCTCCGCAATACATATCCTGCAAAAACAGCTCGCGGCTCTTCTGGTGCTCCACCACCCGCTCCAGCAGCGCCCCAAACTTCTCCGGAGCGAAGGGCTTGTTCACCTTGCCCCAGTCCACCACGCCGTGCGTTACCGCGTCGTCCACGGTAAACTTATCCTTGGGACTGCGCCCGGTTCGCGCCCCGGTCTCCGAAACCAAGGCCCCGTTGGCCGCCAGCTGACCCTCGCCGCGTTTCAGCGACCGTTCCACCAGCTCCGCCGCACACAGGTTGGCATAAACCCGCTCCCCCGCCGCCAGTGCCTTGACCGCCTCCACTCCAGATACACCCATCGTAGGACTCCTTCCGAGCAAAAAAAGTAAAATTGAACCGATAATCCATTGTGCCATCCTTCCCGCATTGTGGGAAGGGCCAGTGCAGGGAAAAGCGCCAAAATTCACTTATCATCCTGAACATAGCGTTACGAATCCGGAGTCCAGCGTGACTAGTCGCACTGGTGCTGGAGCCGAAGGGCATATGGTTGCTTGTAATTTATGATGTTTATCCTGCTGAGAATTCTATAGGGCTTCCAATTAAGCAGACTAATCACGCTGCCTTGAGGAAGAAGGATCTAGGATTTCCACTGTCGAAGGCCTTATACCCCTCCCTTGCCCAGCAAGATGCCGATGCCGTAGGTGACTGCGCCTTCCAGTGCGCCCACTGCGGTCATCTCGAAGCCGGAGGACCACCAACTGCGGACGGTGATCAGCGACTTGGCCGCTCCGACGGCAAAGTGCGCGGCCAGCGAAACCACAGCGGCGGCGATTACCGCGGTTAGCCCATTCAGAAAGAAGAAGGGAATCACGGGGATGAATGCGCCGACGGCGGTTGATAGCGCCCCCGACCCGGCCGAGACCCAGGGATTGGCCAGCGCCTCCTCGCTTGTGCCCAGCCGCTCCGAGGCCAGCACGCGCAGCATCTGCTCTGGATCTTTGGCAATGTGGTTCACCATATTGTCGGCGTCGTTTTCGGGCAGGCCCTTTACCTGGTAGTAAAGCGAGAGCAATTCGCGCGCCTCGGGGCCATTCATCTGGATGGCTTCGCGCTCGCGGGCGATCTCCGCCATGTAAATTTCGCGCTCACTCTTGGCGGCCAGATACGCCCCAGAGCCCATGGAAAGAGCCGAGGCGATCATGCCGCTGAGTCCGGCCAGCAACACGTATGTATGCTGGCTGACAGGATCGGCTGCCGTTGCTCCGGCCACGCCGCTGACGATTCCGAAGATGGCGCCCAGGCCGTCGTTCACGCCGTAAATCGCGTCGCCAATCCAGCTTCCCGGCTGCTTGCGCCCCTGGCTGCGCTTGGCTAGCAGCTCTTCCAGAACTCCTTTGGGGTCGATCTTGGGCGCGCCCGCCGGAGCCTGATAGTGGCCGCGAATCAGCGACCCCAATTCGCGATGGTGCTCCCTTTCGTCCTCGATGACGTGCTCGAGAATGGCGATGGACTCCTGGTCGCCCAACTCCTTTAACTGCGTTCCATAGCGGGCAATGTCGCGGCTTTCCTCGATTTCGAGACGGCGGAGGGCCATGCGGATGCCGCCGGCGCGGCTGGCCAGCGAATCGGCATCGCCGCCCGGCTTGCCATGGTAGACCGGCTCGGCTCCGCCCAGCTCCACAATGCGCCCCTGCCACAGCGCGGCGTGCTCCAGTTCGGCCTGCGCCAGGTGGCGCAGAACTTGAGAGCGAACCGGCTCCGCATCCCGGTCGGCCAGCGTCATGTAGGTGTGGTAGCCCTCCATTTCCGCCTGCCAGTTGCCTTCCAGCGCCTCCAGAACCTTTTTCAGCTTTGCGCCGCTCAATGTTTCCTTGGCCATCTGCTTCTCCTTGCTTTGCATTGAGAATAAGACATTTCGCTACACTCGGCAGCGATTTTCGACGCCGTTTTCCAGATTTCCAAAATCACCCGCCTTCTGCACAGCCCGCTCTCATCCTACACTTTTCTGATATGGCCACCTTACCCAACCTGGCTCTCGATTCCCCTCTGCCCGCCAGCGTGGACGCCGAGAAGACCATCCTCGGCGCCATCCTGCTGGACAACGCCGCCCACGCCGAAGCCGCTGAAAAAATCGAGGCCGAAGACTTTTCCCTCGACTCCCACCAGCGCATCTTCCGGCGCATGACGGAGTTGATCAATGCCCAGAGGGCCGTGGACATCATCACCCTGGCCAACGAGCTCTCCCGCCTCAAGGAGATCGAATCCATCGGCGGCGTAGCCTACCTGGCCTCGCTCACCGAGGGTTTGCCGCGACGCCCGGTCATTGAAGAGTACATCCGCATCGTCAAGGACAAGAGCCTGCTGCGCAAGCTCATGCTCATCTGCTCCACGGCCATTGCGCGCGCCGCCAATCAGGGCGAGAGCGCGCTCGGGGTTCTGGACGAAACCGAGGCCAAACTTCTGGAAGTCAGCGAACAAGGTCTCACCCAGGGTTTTCAGTCCCTCGAAGAGATCGTCAGGGACTCCTTCGGGACAATCGACAATTTGTACAAGAACAGCCGCGAGGTCACCGGCCTGGCTACTGAGTTTTTTGATTTTGACCGCATGACCAGCGGCCTGCAAAAAGGCGAGCTGATCATCATCGCCGCCCGTCCCTCCATGGGCAAAACCGCACTGGCCATCAACATAGCCGAGAATGTGGCCGTCAAAGGCAAAGCCATTGTGGCTGTTTTTAGCCTGGAAATGAGCAAGGAGTCGCTCCTGCGCCGTATGTTAGCCAGTCAGGCGGGTGTGGATCAGCGCAGGCTGCAAACCGGCTTCCTGCCAGACGAAGATAAAACCAAAGTGCGTGAAGCATTGAACGAACTGGTCGAGACGCGCCTCTTCATCGACGATACGGCCGCTTTATCACTGGCCGAGATGCGCGCCAGGGCAAGACGGCTCAAACACACCCGCGGCGGCCTCGACCTGATTGTGGTGGACTATCTGCAACTGATGACCGCCACCGTACCCTCCTCCGGCAAAAGAAACTACGAGAACCGCACCCAGGAGGTCTCGGCCATCTCCCGCGGCCTCAAAGCCCTGGCCAAGGAACTGAATGTGCCGGTGGTGGCGCTATCCCAACTCTCCCGCGCTGGCGTGCAGCGCAAGGACGACCACCGTCCAATCCTGAGCGACCTGCGCGAATCCGGCTCCATCGAGCAGGACGCTGACGTGGTGGCTTTCATCCACCGCGAGGCATACTACAGCAAAGATAAAGAGGCTTTGAGCGAGGCGGACAAAGCCAAATCAGAGATCATCATAGAGAAACAGCGCAACGGACCCACTGGCACGGTTCATGTGTATTTCAACTCACGCTATACGCGCTTCGAGAATCTGGATTCGAGGCACGAGGTCTAAGCGGCAGCCAAATACGAGTCGTACTGTCCACTTGCAGCGCCGATGGTCTATATTGACTAAGTGCTGATCCGGTATGCACGGCAATTAGTAGCCAGGAGGTTCTGATGAAGATTACCGACACAATTGGATTGGTGCTGAAAAACAAGGGAGAAAGCAGCGTTCTGTCGATCGCACCCGAGGAGTCGGTCCATGAAGCGGTCAAGAGTATGTCCGAGCACAATGTCGGCGCCCTGCTGGTGATCTCCAACAAAAAGCTGGTCGGCATCTTGTCGGAGCGCGACTACGCGCGCAAATGCGTCCTGTTGGGCCGCCCCTCCCAGGAAACCAAGGTCAGCCAGATTATGACCAGCCCGGTGATCTACGTCAGCCCGGAGCAGACCGTGGATGAATGCATGACGCTGATGACCGAACGCCGTATCCGCCATCTTCCGGTATTGGAGGGCGACGAAGTTGTGGGAGTGATCTCTATCGGCGACCTGGTGAAATGCGTCATCTCCGGCCAGGAACAGACCATTCAGGCGTTGCAGGGCTATATTACCGGTGCGTATCCGGGATAGCTTGCGTAATCGGAATCCAACCCTTAGTCAGATGAATTAGTCGACAGCCAACTGGAAAACATCCCCACTGCTGAGAAGCAGTGGGGATGTTTAATTAGGGGCGTTTCTTTCCGCCGGGCCTGGCTTTATAGCCGGATTTCCGCCCCATGGAAGAAGACCTGTCCGTGGGGGCCCCGAATTTGGAAAATCCGCCGGGTTTGGGCTTGAAACGCGCGCCGCCTTCAGGTTTGCCGGGTCCGAAGCGAGTCTTCGGCTTCCAGCCGGCTCCCGCGTTTCTCTCCGCGTTGAAGGCGGAATTAGGGTACGGCTTCGCCTTGTTGGGGCGATAGCCGGATGTGCCCTCGGTGCGTGGCGTGAAGGGCCGGGTCGAACTGGAAGCGGGCTTGCCAAAACTATTTGGTCTGGACTTCCAGCTTGGCCGTGCGCCTCCGGCGCGAGGTTTGCCGCTGCTAGTGGAGTACGGGCGCCCCGAACCTGTAATTTCCTCAATGTGAAGATTAGGCGGTCTCACCGGTCCAAGGTCCTCATCGAAGGCTCGAACATCGCGACGGGGCGCGGAGGTGCGCTTGTATTCCGGCCGGGCAGTGCGTTCCGGCTTCTTCCACGCGGGTTTGGCGGTAAAGGGACGGCCTGCGCCAGGGCGGCTTTCGCTTGTTGAGCCAGCGGCAAATCGCGACGGCGGCCGAGTGGTACGGTCGTCTTTCTTCCAGGCCGGCCTGAAGGGCTTGCCTGCCCTCTTGTCGAAGGAATCAGACGGGCGGGGAGCGCGATCCGCGCCAAACCTCTTTGCAGGAAAGCTGCCGGGACGGCTGGGCCGGAAGAGTTTGTTGGCTGCGCCGCTGGCAAATGACTCCGCCGGGCGTGTAGGGCGGCTTGTTCGCTCCGCGCCAAACTTCTTTGGCCGGAAGTCGCCGGGGCGGCCCGTGGCGGGCGCAAACCTCTCCGGCGGCTTGGCCGTGCGCGGCTGGCTGCTGGGCTTGGGAAGTACCGTCGGCAACAAGCCTGCATCCATCAGGTTGCGGCGGCGGAGTTCCTTCGATTTTGGTGTGCGCAAGGTGCCTTCAGCGGCCCGGCGCAGTGCGGCAAGCTCTTCTGGCTGAAGTTCGCGCAAGTTGCCCGGTTCCTGGTCCAGAACCATGGGTCCGTAGCCGACGCGGCGAATTTTTTCGACAAAGTGGCCGACCTCCTCGAACATCTTGCGAATTTCGCGGTTGCGGCCCTCGGTGAGAATTACTTCGTACCAGGGATTGTCGCCCTGGCGCACTTGCCGGATGCGGGCCGGGGCTGTGCGAACGGGAGGCGAGCCGGGCTTGCCGCGCTCGATGGCCACGCCGCCGCGCAGAATATTGAGCTCGGCTTCGGTGGGCTGGCCGGCGACCTTGACCAGGTAAGTTTTTTCCACGCCGGAGGAGGCTTTGGTGAGCCGGTTGGCCAGTTCGCCGTCGTTGGTGACCACCAGCAGCCCCTCGCTCATATAGTCCAGCCGTCCGACGGGATAGAGGCGCTCCTTCATCTTGTCGAAGAACTGCATCACCGTGGGCCGGCCCTCGGGGTCCTTGACGGTGGTGACGAAGCCCCGTGGCTTGTTCAAAACAAAGTAGCGGTGGCGCTCGGGGCCCTGCAACAGCTTGCCGTCTACGCGGATGTGGTCGCGGGCGGCGTCGGCCTTTGTGCCCAGCACGGTGACCACCTTGCCGTTGACCTGGACGCGGCCCTGCTCGATCATCGCCTCTGCGCTCCGCCGGCTGGCGACCCCGGCGCGGGCGAGAATCTTTTGCAGCCGCTCCAGCTTGGCCGGTGGACGCGGCTGGGAAGCGATCTCCGGCTCGTCGGCGGATTCAATTTCAGTTTTTGTTTCAGACTCGGTCCCAGCCTCATTCGCGGTTTTGGCCTCGTCGTTTGTCTCGTCTCCAATTGGATCTTCAATAGTTGGGACTTCGGCTTCAGGCGTGGCTGCTAACTCCAGGTCAGCCAATTCAGGCTTTGGAGTCGCGATCTTTTTGCTCTTTACGGCTTTCTTCACGGCGGTTTTCTTCGCCGCAGTTTTCTTTGTAGCGGTCTTCTTCGCTTTGGGGCTGGCCATGGGAGAACTTCTCGATTTCTGCCTGCTCTGTAGGGAAAGGCGCGGCAGGAGCGGCCTCTTTAAAGTGGCGGGTTAGTTGCCGGCCGCCGTCCCGGCGGTCGAAGGGTTTTCATCTTCTGTGTCCTCCAGCTCCTCGCTGGCGGCTTCGTTGAATTCGGGGTTCAGGGCAGGGTTCGCTCTCTGATCGAACAAATCGCCCGCTGCCGTCTCCGGCTCTTCAAGTTCCTGGGCGGCCAGCTTCTCAAACTCCTCCATCGAGGGCAGCTCGGAGACGTCGCGGAGTCCGAAGCGGAGCAGAAACTCGCGCGTGGTTTTGTATAGGATAGGCCGGCCAATCACCGCCTTGCGCCCGGCCGTGGTAATCAGCTTGCGATTGAGCAACGTGCCGAAGACGGCCGATGTATCCACGCCGCGAATCTCGTTGACTTCGGGCGCGGTAACCGGCTGCTTGTAGGCTATGACGGCCAGCGTCTCCAGCGCCGGAAGCGAGAGCTTGAGCGGCTGCTTGATGCTTTTCACAAAGTTGCGGACCGCGTCGTGGCACTCCGGTTTGGTGGCCATGCGGAAGCCGCCGGCAATCTCGCGAATCTCCACGCCGCGGTCGTCGGAGGCGCAGGAAGCAATCAGCTCATCCAGCAGTGGGCGCAGAATCTCGCGCACCTCGTGGTCGCGTTGGCGGGCCAGTCGGCGGGCTTCGAGCTCGGCCTCGGCAGCGGCCTCCGGGCTGAGTTCCGGTTGAGTCTCAGCAGTTTGCTCGGCGGAATCCTGAACAAGTTCCAGCTCCGGCTCCGGGGGGACGTATTCCTCCTGCGCCGCGGGAAGGGGTTGAGCGGCGGCCATATCTGCCTCGTCCGCCTGCGCGGCAGACGCGGCTTCCTGCTGCGCCTTGCATTCAAAGGCGTCGTCGGCAAACAGGGCGGCGAGCTGGCCTAGGGTGACCGGCTCCTCCGCGGCGTATATGACTGCTTCCAGCTTGGCTTTCAGGCTCATTCTGCAATAGCTACCTCTCCTATGTTACCGGAAGCGGAGCGGGTCTGCGCGTCGATGCACACTCTATGGTCGGCGCGATGATCGCAAAAAGGGCGTCCGGTTGCCGGACGCCCCAAAAACGCATTCCTATCGGCTTCAGGATGCCTTGTTGCTTTTGGTATGCGTGATGGTGATCCTCGTCTTGCCGTTGTCCCTTGTCGGGTTCGCGGTCACCGTCACCATGATGGATTCCTGCTTGCTCACGGTTTGTGTGAGCATAGCGCCGTCGGAAGTGTCGAAGACTGCGGCCGTGCCGCCAAACTTGCTCTTGTAAAAATCAACCACCTGCTGCTTCGTATCCGAAGTAAGATAGACGCCCGTCACCATCGAGCCGGTGGGCAAATCCATCTTGATGCCGCCGCGCGTGCTCTCTGCGCCTGGATAGGGATCTACCCCCAAATCGGCTGCCGTGTAGCTCTGCGCCGTGTTGAAATTGACTTTGCCTTCCGGTGTTTGCATCGTCATCTGGCCTCCGGGACTGACATGGATGGCCCTCGATACGCGATACCCCACGTAGCTGATGGCGCCCAGGCCAAGAATGCCCAGTCCCACGATGACGCCGACAATAATCAAGATGATCTTGACCGCGCTGCTGCCGGAACTGGCCGGCGCCGCGACTGGTTGAGCGGCGGATGGTTGGGCCGGAGCAGCGCCTCCCGTGGCTGCCGCCGCGCCACAGGAGGTACAGAATTGCTCATTGGCGGTTAATGCAGAACCGCATTTCGCGCAGAAGCTTGCCATGGTGATCTCCTTGATGTTGAAAAATTAGCCGGAATTTTCACGGCGCTTTCCAGACTGTCTGACAATATACCTCACAATGCTTACATCTGGTTTGAATTTGCATAGGTATTTTTTCACAATCGCAAACATTTTTAATTGCGCAGGTGTATGACTGTAGATATATGAAATTGCGTAAGTTCCACATTGGTTTAGCGGCCGGGATGGCGTGCGCCGGCATTTGCCTTGCGCTGTGGGCGCGTCCAGCTCAGCAGACGAACTTGCCGCAGAAGGCCGACTCGATTCTGATTATGAAGAAGGATCACGTGATGGAGCTGCTCGCCGGGAACAAGGTGATTCGCACGTATAAGGTGGCGCTGGGGCAGGGTGGGCTGCCGCCCAAGGTGCGCCAAGGCGACGGGCGCGCGCCGGAGGGGCACTATACCATCGATGCCAAGCACGCGAATAGCGAATACCACAAGGCTCTGCACATCTCCTATCCCAACGCCGAGGACCTCAAGCGGGCGGCAAGGCTGGGCGTCTCTCCCGGCGGCTCTATCCTGATTCACGGTCTGCCCAACGGCAAGGGTTATATCGGCGCGGCGCACCGGCTTTACGACTGGACGCTGGGCTGCATCGCCGTCACCGACGAGGAGATCGACGAGGTCTGGGAGTTGGTTCCGGTGGGCACGCCGGTGGAGATTCGGCCGTAATTTGTGCTTTTCGGCGAAAAGCCTTTGTGAGCGAAGAGCAAGTCGCTGGCCCCACCGCACGCGCCTGCGAAAATAGAAGCAGATGATCTCCCTGCAAAATGCCGGCAAGCGCTATGGTCCTCGCGTCTTGTTTATGGAGGCCAACTGGCTAATCCGTGCGCGTGAAAAAACCGCGCTCGTCGGCGCCAACGGCACGGGCAAATCTACCATCATGAAAGTTCTCGCCGGCCTGGAGACGCTGGACTACGGCCAGATGCAGCAAACCCGCGGCATGAGCATCGGCTATCTGCCGCAGGAGGGGCTAACGCTTACCGGACGCACAGTCTTCGAGGAGTGCCTCAGCGTCTTCGATGAGCTGCGCGAGATGGCCCGCGAGGTCGAGCGGCTCAGCGGGCAGTTGGCCGAGCTGGATCACGCCGGCCCGGAGTACGAGGCCGCGGCGGAGCGCTACTCCACGCTTCAGGAGCGCTTTCACGCGCTCGACGGCTACGCACTCGATGCGCAGGTGGGCGGCGTGCTCACCGGCCTGGGCTTCGCCAAGGACGACTGGTCCCGGCAGACCGATGAATTCTCGGGCGGCTGGCAGATGCGCATCGCGCTGGCCAAACTGTTGCTGGCCAAGCCAAACCTGCTCCTGCTCGACGAGCCCACCAATCACTTAGATCTCGAAACTCGCAACTGGCTGGAAGACTATCTCCACTCTTATCCCTTCGGTTACATTCTTATCTCGCATGATAGATATTTTCTCGATGTAACCATCGACCGCACTGTGGAGATTTGGAATAAGCGGGTGACTATCTACCAGGGCAATTACACAAAATATCTCACGCAAAAAGACGAGCGGCGGACGCAGTTACAGGCGGCCTATAACAATCAGCGCCAGCAGATCGAGCACCTGGAGGCCTTCATCAATCGCTTCCGCTATCAGGCCACCAAGGCCAAGCAGGTGCAAAGCCGCATTAAAGAGTTAGAAAAAATCGAACGCATTGAGATTCCCGAAGAAGAATCGACGATTCACTTCCGGTTTCCCCAGCCGCCGCCCTCGGGGCGCATGGTGGCGGAGGCCGAGGGAGTTACTAAGAGTTATGGCGTCAAGTTAGTGCTTAATAACGTGCGCTTCCGCATCGACCGCGGCGACCGCGTGGCGTTGGTGGGCGTGAATGGCGCGGGTAAGTCCACTCTGATCCGCCTGCTCACCGGCTCCGAGCCGCCCACCGCGGGTCATATCAGGCTGGGCCACAACGTCGTCTGCGAGTACTTCGCGCAGGACCAGTACAAAGTACTCGATGGCGACGCGCGCATGATCGACGACATCAGCCGCGCGGCGATCAAGGTGCCAGAAGGAGAACTGCGCTCGCTGCTGGGATGTTTCTTGTTCAGCGGCGACGATGTCTTCAAGCCGCTAGGCGTGCTCTCCGGTGGCGAACGCAATCGTTTTGCCCTGGCGCGGATTCTGGTTTCGCCCTCAAATTTCCTTCTTCTCGACGAGCCCACCAACCACCTCGACATGCGCGCCAAGGACGTGCTGCTTGAAGCGCTGGCGGCCTTCAGCGGCACGGTAGTCTTTGTGTCTCATGACAGGTATTTCATCGACCGGCTGGCCACGCGTGTGCTCGAGGTCGAAGGCGGCAAGGTAACCAGCCACGAAGGCAACTACGAAGACTATCTGCGCTGGAAGAGCCTTGGTCTTGGTCTTGCAGACAGCAGACCATTTGGTGTAGTTTCGCCGAAACAGAAGCCGCCGGATCATGCCGCGCTGAAGGTCAATAAAACTGATGCTGAGGTTGGCGCCTCGAACAACCGCCCCCGCCGCCTGAATCCCATCAAGCAGAAGCAGATGGAGGAGCGATGCGCCTTCCTCGAAGAAGAAACTCCACGTATCGAGGCCGCCATCGCCCACACCGAGCAGCAATTAGGCGTCTATGTCTCCGCCGCTGAAACGCAGCGGCTGACCGCGCTGGCCGTGGAGTTGCGCGCGCAACTAGCCGTTCTCACCGCCGAGTGGGAAGAGCTGATGGGGTTGTTGGACGAGCAGACGTCGCTTTCATAATTTATTCATTGCAGAAGCGTTGTGCGCCAAAGCGCCGGAAAAAATAAATGTTGTCAATATTAAGGAAAGCAGCATCCAAAATATAGGGCGTGTTACAAAAATGACCGGCCTGTCTCAATTGCAATCCCTGAGAGGTTAAAGCCCTTTATTTTTTAAGACCCTTTCCGGCACGCCAGAAGCCGTTCCTGCGACGGAGAGTCTGTCACCGGCGACCCCGGCGAAGTCAGGCTCTGATACAAAGCAGGTTTATGGAAATGTTTTAGCAGGTATTGGTTGATAACGACCCCGGTCGGCAACTGCATGCCGATGGTGGAGATCACTCTCGCAGAGGAGGAATCATGAAGGCATTCACGCATGGTTGGATCGTGCTTGCGCTGCTCGTATTCAGCCTGTCCGGTATCTCCAGCGCACAGACCATCAATCTTGAGGGCAAGTGGAGGATTACCTGGCTTGACAACGGTAAGCCTGTGGGCAAACCGGGCACCATCAACTTGACCAAAAGCAGTACCGGCGGCAAGCCAGCTAATCTCAGCGGAAGCTTTATAGCTGACAACGGCGAGAAGTGCGCCGTTAGCGGGTTTAAATCAAATGATTTAGAGAGGCAACTGGACCTGCGCGTCAATTGCGCCAAGCGGAGTATCTCGATTAACGCAACGATTGCAGTGGAAGGTCAGCAGATCAACGGAGTCTACGTTGTCCATAATCCCGCCGGATCCAGCCACGGTGATTATATGATGGATAAAATAACTTACACGTTGCCGGAAAGTGGCAACGATTGATCAAACGGAGCACGCGCCGAAGACCTGTGCGCGCAATTAGCCGCTCTCACCGCCTAGTGGGAAGAGCGGAGGGGGCTGATCACCGCGCAGGCGTCGCTCTCCTGATTTATCACTCCACAAAACTTCCCCTTGCCACAAACCGCACTCCGGTATTATGCTTAATTCATGCCTCGATGTCGCTAACACCGCCCCGGTGCCCGATGCGATAGAGGTGTGCGCTCGATTCAAGAGCGTTCTTTCTCGATCAATAGTTCAATCCCTACCCCACAAATGCAGAACCGTCTGGAATTGTATTCCAGCAAAAGGAGATCATCATGGCGCACATAGCTGCGAACGTTACAGAACTCATTGGCAAAACCCCGTTGGTTCGATTAAACAAAGTGGCGGCCGGGCTGCCCGCAACCGTTGTAGCCAAGCTGGAGAGCCAGAACCCGGTTTCGAGCGTCAAGGACCGCATCGGCTTCGCAATGATCGACGACGCCGAGAGGCGGGGCAAGATTACTCCCGGCAAAACCGTGCTGATTGAGCCCACCAGCGGCAACACCGGCATCGCGCTGGCCTTTGTGGCCGCTGTCAAGGGCTACAAACTGATTCTCACCATTCCGGAGACCATGAGCCTTGAGCGGCGCGTGCTGCTGCTGGCTTTTGGCGCGGAGATCGTGCTCACCCCCGGGCCCAACGGCATGAAGGGCGCCATCGCCAAGGCCGATGAGATTCTGGCCAAGACGCCGAACGGATACATTTTGCAGCAGTTCAACAACCCCGCCAATCCGGCGATCCACTACCACACCACCGGACCGGAGCTTTGGAATGACACTGACGGCAAGATCGACATTCTGATCAGCGGCGTCGGCACCGGCGGCACCATCACCGGCGCGGGCAAATACATCAAGGAGCGAAAGCCGGGCTTCAAGGCTATCGCCGTGGAGCCGGTCGACTCGCCGGTGCTCAGCGGCGGCAAGCCGGGGCCGCACAAGATTCAGGGCCTGGGCGCGGGCTTTGTTCCGGGCGTGCTGGATACCAGCTTGGTGGACGAAGTGATCCAGGTGACCAACGACGAGTCCATCGCGCTGGCCCGGCGGCTGCCGCTCGAGGAGGGCCTGTTTGTCGGCATCAGCTCGGGAGCGGCTCTGGCCGCGGCGCTCAAGGTAGCCGCTCGGCAGGAGAATAAGGGCAAGCTGATCGTCGTCGTGCTGCCTGACTTCGGTGAGCGCTATCTCTCTAGCATTCTCTTCGAGTCGCTGCGCCAGCAGGCGCTGGCGTTGCCGGTGGAGGCGATTGCCGCGTGAAGTGTTGCCAGAAGGTATTATGCTTTGAAGGGACGCGGTTGATGAGGCTGTGTCCCTTTCGAGCGATTCCACTGCCTTGATTCTGAGAACGTTATGGCCTTGTTTGCCCGCATCCGCGATGACATCAACTCCGTGCTGGAGCGCGACCCGGCCGCGCGCTCCCGCCTGGAGGTCTTCTTGTGCTATCCAGGGCTGTGGGCGGTGTGGATTCACCGCGTCTCCCATGCGCTGTGGGGCGCCAAGCTGCTCCTCCTGGCGCGATTGCTCTCCCAGATTGCCCGCTTTTTCACCGGCGTCGATATTCATCCCGGCGCGCTGATTGGCCGGCGCCTCTTCATCGATCACGCAACCGGCGTGGTGATCGGCGAAACCTCCATTGTGGGCAGCGACGTAACCATGTACCAGGGAGTAACGCTGGGCGGCACGGGCAAGGGCCACGGCAAGCGTCATCCCACGGTCTGCGACGGGGTCTTTATCGGCAACAACGCCAATCTGCTGGGCAACATTACCATCGGCGAAAACTCGCGCGTGGGCGCTGGCTCGGTGGTGCTCTCCGATGTTCCGCCCAACTCGACCGTCGTCGGCGTTCCCGCGCACATCGTCTATCGCAATGGCGAGCGCGTGCTGATTACCGATCCGCACGACGTGAAGGACCCGCTCTCCGACGCGCTCATTGCGCTCTCAGGCCGCGTGGAGGAACTGGAAGAGCGCCTGGGCGGCCAGCGGCGTCCTGCCGAGCAGTTCACCGCCGAAGAGGCCGAGCGCACCGCCTACCGCGAAGATCTGGAGCGCCTCCGCCAGTACGTCTCCATGGGCGAAGGGATCTAGGCCTCTTTACACGGAACTTCAAATTTGTGCCGTGCGGCGCAGGAGCCGGCCCTACGTCAACGCAACATTCATGTTGTCGATGGCTTCGTCGATCTCCTGCGTGTTTTTGAAGCCCACGGTCGCGCAATCGATTCCGGCATTCTTGAAGGCGAAGCGCATGGCCGCCTGACGGTCTTCGTGGCGCTTAAAGGCGCCGTCGCCCACCAGTTTCATGCTGATCACGCCCATGCCCTCTCGCTTCACTTGCTTGACGTGCTCAACCACTTCCGGCACGTTTCCGGGTTTGCCGTCATCGTGGATGGGGCCGTCCATGACCGTGCCGTTGTGGTTCATGCGGATCATCGCCACCTCAAGCCACTTGTTGCCCGGCATCAGGCGCAGCGCGGGCAACCCGTGCACCGATGCGCCGCGCGCGCGGATAATCTGCTTGGCTTGCGCTTCCAGAATGCCCTCCTGCCAGCGGCCGGTGGTGGACGTCCAATTGCCGCTGACCTGCCAGTGGAGGAGCATGATGTCAAAATACTCGGTCTGCGAGATGCGCCGCATCTCGTCGAATCGCTTCCGGGGATCAACGCCTTGGTCGGTGGTCACCTTGTTCATCAACTGGTAGCTCTCGCGGGGAAAGTCCTTCAGCGCCATGCCCAGCATGGCAGGGGTCGTGTAGGATTCAGAGGTCTCAAAGAAGCGGATGCCGCGTTCGTAGGCGTAGTGAATGAGGCGCGAGAACTCCTTCTGCCCGAGTGAGGATTGCACATGGCCATTGTTGCTGCCGGTGCCGAAGGCCAGGCGTGTCACCTTCAGGCCGGATTTGCCCAGCGTGACAAAGTCGGTGGCTTTGCCGGTAGCGGCGTTCAACGTGAGCGTGCCGGCGCTGGCGATGGCTCCGGCGGCAAGCGTGGCTTTGAGGAATTCGCGGCGAGAGAGTGGGCTCATGATGATCTCCTTGAGGGTCCGGTTGACGGGCGGGGAATGCCCTTCCCGAAAGAGTATCACGAGAACGCGCGCCCGGTGGAATTCCCCACATGATGCAATAGCGCCAGGCCCCGCTGCTGCGAGGGAAGATCAAACGGCTACGGTCTGTGCTCGAGCTTCGGCCGTCGCAGGCGGCCTCAATCCCTTGAAGAGAAGCCAGAAGCTCAGGGCTATATCGAAGAGACCCATCGGCGAATCGAACCACCCCAGCCCAACGATCTTGTCGAAGTGGGGATTGATGAAGAGCGCGAAGGAGCAGGCCGCGGCAAATGCTGAAGAGATTATGCCGAAGGCCGCCAGCGCGCGCGGAATATAGCGGGACTTGAACCACAGGCAGGCGCAGACTGTGGATGCCAATCCCCAAAAGAGCAAGCCAACGTAATAGATGTCAAAACCCATTTTGAAATAGAACATCGCCCAGGCCTGCAACCGCTCTGGCTCAAAGGCTCGCAGGTAATCTGCGCCTTTGAGAAGCAGTAAGGCGTGAAAGTAGTTGAGCGACATGAACAGCCAGGTGAAGGCATACACGAGCCACCAGAAGGCCGCCAGCAAGGCAAGGCCCTTATTGACCGGCTTGAGGACCACGTAGAGCGCGGTGAGCAGTACGAAGATGCCCGCGCTGTAAAGGATATTCAAGGCGATGCCGGTGCGAAAGAATTGTTCGTGCGCCAGGATATTCCGGGTGGTTTCGGCGGCATTCTCGGTGATTAGACGCCAGATGATTCCGTAGTAAACGTAGATCACGAGCGCGAAGTTGATCAGGTAAGTAATAGCTGTCACTCTGGCAGCCGTTCGTTGTGATTTGTCAATCGAGCTAACAGTCATTTCATTGCCTCCGAAGCTCTTACGCTATCTGAAACGGTGTTGTTCCCAGAAATTCTCGACCCAATCATAGTAACGGCTGGCAAGGAAAAATATTGTATGGTTTAGTATTGCGCCGAAAATTTCTCCCCAGAACCATCCAGCCTGCCTACGACAGACCGTCTCCATGGCCAGGTGATTTGAGAACATTGTCCGCCTTCGGTGTTACAGTGGTTTCGTCCCCACTTTGCTCGCGGAGTTTCTTCTTGCTGGCCCTTCGACCGCTGATCGTGGCTCTTTTCGCTCTTCCTGTTGCCGCCCACGCTGCCGCTCGCGTGCAGGCCGCCACGGTTCCGCCGGAGATGCGGACTACTGATTTTACTGTCCGCGTGAACGGCCAGCCCATCGACGTGGCGCACGCCGCCGAAAATTACGAGTATGTCAGCTTCGACATCACCGGCCCGGTGAATGTCGAGATCACCGCCGCCGAGGCGGGCTTCTGGTCCAAGGGCGTGGACATTCAGCCCTGGCGGCTGGGTCTGCGTCCCATCCTCGATGGCCAGACGATTCGCTTCCGGCTCGCGGCTCCGGCCAAGCTCTCCATCTCCCGGCCCGGCGACTTCCTCAACTACGCCAAAATGCTCTTTCTCTTTGCCGGCGCGCCGCCGCCTCCCATGCCGCGCGATCCAATGATTCGCTCCTTTATGCCGGGGGTTTATCACCAAAGCCTGAATCCCAAAAGCGGCGAAACACTTTACCTTGCGCCCGGATCGTACTTTTTCGGCAGCCTGAATCTGTGGAAGGTGGAGAATGTAAAAATCCTGGGCCGGGGGACGATTGTTTATGACGGAGCCCAGGACCCCAACAGCGACGAAGGCTGGATGCAAAAACCCGACTGGCACTGCGTCGGCGCGCTCGAGGCTCACAACATCCAGATTGACGGCTTGACCTGCATCGTGCGCGCGCGTACCTGGTCGATCCAGATGAAGGACTCCACTGGTTTCCGGTTTAACGATCTGCGCGTGATCGGCGGCAATCCCGGCAACGCCAACCAGGACGGCATGGACTGGCTGGGCGGCGGCGACACCATCGTGAGCGACGCCTTTATCCGCGCCTCCGACGACGTGTTTGCCCTACAGGGCAACTGGGACGGTTACACCGACGCGGATATGTTGCGTCCCGGTCACGATGTGCGCGACATTCTCATCGAGCACAGTGTGCTTTCCACCAGCATCTCCAACATTGTGCGCACCGGCTGGCCGCGCAAGATCTTCAACTCCGGCAATTTCACCCTGCGCGACTCCGACATTCTCCACGGCGGCATCGGCGCATGCGGACAGACGTATGCCCTGTTCGGCATGTGGGGCGCAAACGGAGCTCGGGGGATTCACTCCGGCTACACGTTTGAAAATCTCTTTCTGGACAACTGGTACTCGCTCGAGCAGATGGAGCAGGCTTACCCCGGCTTGCAGGGAATTGCTTTCCGCAACATCTGGGCGCTGGATCAGCCGCCGCTGGCCAGCTCCACCATGACCGGCGATGTGGCGGATGTGACCTTCGACAATGTGAAGTACGGCCAGGCCCGCGCCGCCGTGGATGCCGATCTGCCGCTGGTGACAGGCGACGGAGCCCAGCCGGCTCACTTTGCGGCGCCGCACGCTCCCGTGGCCGCCTTCACCGTGGACCCGCCGGTCTTTGCGCCGGGAGAGTATGTCACTTTCACCGCGCAACCCTCGCCTGGCGCGCGCTACACCTGGCTCTTCGGGGACGGAACGCAGGCTGCCGGCCGTCGCGTACGCCATCGCTTTCCGGACGCCGCCGGAACCCAGCTGGATGGGGCAGCAAACGGAGCTGGCCGCTTCCGGGTTCTGCTCCATGTGGAGGATGGTGAAGGTCACGAGGACTGGGCGGCGCAGGGAGTCGTCGCCGTAGCCAAATGGCGCGATGCCGCCACCATCACCGATCCCCTGCTTGACGGCCTCGCCTGGCGAATCTATCCCGGTGCATGGACCCAGCTTCCCAATCTCGCTGACCAACACGTGGTCTTCAACGGCGTAGGGCCCAACCTGCACGCCGATGCGCAGGGATTTACGCATTACGCCGTTGCGTGGGACGGATACATCGACATTCCCGCCGACGGAGGCTATACCTTTTATCTGCTGGCTCGCGATGGCGCGCGCCTGGTCATCGATGGCGCGGAAGTTGCCAGCACCGGACCCTCCTTCGCCCAGGTCTGCGGCTCGCCGGGCAACGCCATGCGCTACGATCGCGGCTCGCTGGGCCTGCGCGCCGGCAAGCATACATTGCATCTGGAAGGCCTGCACTCTGCAAGTCAGGGATCGCCACGCCTGCTCTGGGAGGGCCCCGCGCTGCCTCTTACCGACGTACCTCCGGCAGCGTACAGCCATCCGAGACATGATGTGGTGAAGGCAGGGACTTGACACGCTAGCGAACAAAAATTGCTTCTTTCACACCAATGAGCACAAATCGCTCGTTGGGAACTTCGGCAGTGCTGAGGAATAAGGGGTTAGGACGCCCAAAATGTTCCACGTGGAACATATTCATTCTATTGAGTTTGTTACTATGTTTACCACATAATTAACAGCAAGATTTTGAAAATAAATTTGGTGTGTAAGGAGTACATTCGGAGTCAGGGAACAAAGATGATGAGTAGATGGATTATTGGCTGTGTTGTGGCGCTGTGCGCGGCTTCGCTGGCGCTGGCTAAGAGTAGTGAGGCAGCCGCATTGCGCGCTTCCACGCAAATCCTCATCGTCACCACGCAGGATTGGAACGCGGCTTCCGGAACCTTGCTGGTCTATGAGCGTCCCCTTGCGCGCAAAAAGTGGAAAGCCGCAGGCAGTCCAATCCAGGTTGTGGTCGGCAAAAACGGTCTCGGATGGGGCGCTGGCATTGCGCCGGAGGCCGCGCGGCACGAAGCCGCCGATCCCATCAAGAAAGAAGGCGACAGCAAATCGCCGGCCGGAATCTTCCACCTGAGCACGGCCTTTGGATCTGCCGCACAAGAACCGCCGGGATGGAAGATGCCCTACATGTATCTCGCGTCTTCGGTCGAATGTGTCGATGACGCACATTCAAAGTTCTACAATCGTGTGATCGATCGCGCAACGGTCGCGCCCGACTGGTCGAGCTCCGAGCAGATGTTGCGCCCCGATGGCGAGTACCGCTGGGGGCTGGTCGTCGATCACAACACGGAGCCGGTGACTGCGGGCGCGGGTTCGTGCATCTTCCTGCACATCTGGCTGGGGCCTGGCGTAGGAACCACGGGTTGCACGGCCATGGCGCAGGAGCAGCTTGAAGGCGTGCTCGCGCGGCTCGACCCGGCCAGAACTCCGCTGCTGGTGCAGTTGCCGCGCCCGCTGTATAAAAAGTTGAGAAGGCGCTGGATGCTGCCTGCTTTGCCGCGGGAACGATGAAGCTATTTTGGATTGAAAGGAGCAACGCAGATGGATGAGAAGAGAAAGATGGTGGTGCATTTTCTGGCGGCGCTGGCTTACAGAACGCAGAAGGCGCTGCGTGACGCTCCGCCGGAGTTTGCCGCCTTCCGCGCTGCGCCTCTGCTTCGCACGCCGCATGAGCTGATTCGCCACATGGATGGCGTCCTGGGTAGCGCGCGCAGTTACTTCACCGGGGTCAGATATGAGGTGCCGTACTTTCCAGAGTTCTCCGCAGCGGTTGCGCACTTTCACGAGACGCTGGCGGACCTGGCGCATCATCTGGAGATCGGCACGGAGTTGCATGAGATCACGCTGGAAAGAGTCTTGCAAGGCCCATGTTCCGATGCCATGAGCCACGCCGGGCAGATTGCGATGTTGCGGCGTCTGGCGGGCTCTCCTGTTCCGCCGGAGAATTTTATCTTTGCCGCCGTCAGCACGGCCAACCTTGGCCCTGACCAGCCGCCTCCGGTCCTCCCCGATGAGGATTGGCCGGAGAAGCCGTGAAGAGCGGCCGCAGCCGCTTTCAGCCATTTGAACCATGATTTATTGAAACGGAAATGCTGTACTCCTGATTCTCACTCTCATAGTCCGAACGCAGCCGGATAACGGACCTTGCCGCGAATGCCGTCGAGCGCATGGGGTTTGAGTTCAAGCGCCATGTAGGATTTTGGATTGAAGGGACTCTCGATGAGGCGAGCTTTTTCGGTCGAGAAGCCGAAGCGCGAATAGTAGTCCGGGTGGCCGAGAACGAACACAAGCTGCTCGCTTTGCGCGCGCAGCCAATCGAGGCCGTGAGCCGCCAACATCGTTCCAATTCCCTGGCGCTGGAAGTTCGGCATTACCGCCATGGGAGCCAACGCAACTGCCGCAATGGACTTATCGGTTGTTTCGATCGACATCCGGCTAAAAAGGATGTGCCCAATGATCGTACCTTCAGTCTCGGCAACAAATGAAGCGAGCACGACTCCCTGCGCGCGCAATCGATCAACGAGATCAGCCTCATCCCGACGGCCAAAGGCCTCTTGGTTGACAAGATAAATCGCAGCACAATCTTCCGGTCTTTCAGCGCGAATGAGCATCACAGGCATCCTGTCATTTCGGCAACTGGGTTGCATCCCAGCCGCCGCCGAGCGACCGTACCAACCCCACACTCGAAACAAACTGCCGCGTCTGAATGCTGATGGCTGTGCGCTGGTTCTGGAGCAGCGCGGCCTCTGCCGTCAGCACTTCCAGGTAACTGGTGACGCCGCCCTTGTAGCGCTGGTTCGACAGATCATAGGAATGTTGCGCAGCGTTGACGGCCTGCTGCTCCGCGGCGGATTCCTGCTCAAGAATGCGCAGACTGGAGAGTTGATCTTCCACGTCGTTGAAGGCTGCCAGGACTACGCTCTTGTAGCCCGCTGCCTGGGCTTCGTAGCTGTGGCGGGCGGCGTCGGTGAGGGCGTGGCGCTTGCCGGCGTCGAAGAGTAACTCCGATGCTTGCGCGCCCAGACTCCACAGCGCGCTTGGCCCTTGAATCCATATGCCGGGCTGCATACTCTCAAAGCCGCCGGTTCCGCCCAGGGTGATGGTGGGATAGTAGGCGCTGACAGCAATGCCGATCTGGGCGTTGGCGGCGGCGGCGCGGCGTTCGGCGGCGGCGATGTCGGGACGACGCTCGAGCAGTTGCGAAGGCACGCCGAGGGGAACCTTGGGCAGAAACAAGCCCGGAGACTGAACAAGCGGTGAAAACGGAATACTGAACTCGGAGAGTTTCAGGTTGGTGATGGTTCCGATGGCGTGCTCGTACTGGGCGCGGGCCACGCCCACGTCGATTCGTTGCGCACGCACGGTATCCAACTGGGTGCGGGCCTGGGCCACGTCGGCCTCGGTGCCGATGCCGCCGGCCAGGCGGCGCTGGGTCAGGTCAAGCTGGTGTTCCAGGTCGGCAACGGTCGAGTCGAGCAGCTTGATCTCAGCGTCCAGACCGCGCAGTTGGAAGTAGTCGGCGGCCATCTCGGCATGAAGGCTCAGGTCGATGTTGGCGCTGTCTGCGGCGCTGGCCTGAGCGTTGGAGCGGGCGGCCTCGACGGTGCGGCGGATGCGGCCCCAGAAGTCCGGTTCCCAACTGGCCTGGCCGGTGATCGCGAAGTCGCTATAGGTGGTGGGTTTGCCGGGTGAATAGGAGGGGCCGTTGGCCGAGATTTTCTCGCGCTGGGCGGAGGGTCCGGCAGAAAGCGTGGGATAGAATGCGGCGCGGGCTACGGTGATCTGGTCGCGGGCGGCAAGGTACGTTTCCAGAGCCTGACGGAGGGTCTGGTTGTTGGCGGCGATGCGGTCCTCTAACTGGTTGAGCTGCGGGTCCTGGTAAATCTCCCACCATTTGCCGCGGAGCAGGCCGTCGGAGGGGTTGGCGGGCTGCCATGCACCACCGGCGGGAGCCAGCGGGGGGATTGTCACCGTGGATGCGCCGGTTTCCTTGTAAGCTGGCGGGGCCTCGTAGCTGGGGCGATTGTAGTTGGGACCGACAGGCTTGCAGCCGGTGAGCAGAATCATTCCAGCTAAACTGAGAGCGGAAATGATCCATTGCGAGTGAAAATCCATTGCTTTGAAAGGGCACGACTTCAGTCGTGCCGCCAGACGCGCAAAATAAAATCTGGGCTTTAGCCCCTGAGGGAATATATTCTCGACGATTTGCATTCCCTCGGCGGCTAAAGCCGCGTCCGTATAGGGTGCATCTTTGGCACGACTGAAGTCGTGCCCTTTCAAAGCCACGAGTTCATCCACGACATAAGGCGAAGGCATGATTATCTGCCTCCCGCATTGGTTTGGCTGGCGGGGCTCACCACCTGGACCTTTTCGCCATCGATGAGGGAGTCGGGCGGGTCCTGGATGACCTGGTCGCCTGCGCCGAGCCCGGTGACGATCTGCACGTTGGCCCCGTCATCCTCGCCGATGACCACGGGAACCAGGTGAGCGGTGCTGCCGTTGACGACACCCACGCGCAGGCCCTCCTTGCGGAAGATGAGTGCCGCGGCGGGCACGATGAGCGCGGGTCCGGCGGATGGCGCCTTGAAGTGAACCTGGGCCAGCGAGCCGGGCAGCAGTTCGCCGGCGTGGTTGTCCACGTCGATTTCCACCAAAAGGGTGCGGCTGGCCGGGTCGATGGCGTCGGCGGTGCGGACCAGTGTGCCCTGGTAGATTCTTCCCGCGTGCTCGGCGAAGGTCAGGCCGATCTTCGCGCCCGGCTTCACGTTGGCGGAGTACACCTGCGGCAGGTTGGCGTAGACGCGCAGGGTCTGGATGGCTTGCAGGTGAAAAAGCTCCTTGCCCGCGCCGGGGTCGATGAGCTGGCCGGTGTCGATGTTGCGCGCGGTGATGACGCCGTCAAAGGGCGCGTAGACCTTCTCAAAGGATTGCAGTTGATGAAGCCGCTCGACATTGGCCTGTGCGGAGCGAACCTGCGCCGCTGTGGATGCGGCTTGGTTCACGTACGTATCGGTGTCCTGGCGGGAGACGGCGTCGGATTGGACCAGGCCGGTGTAGCGCTCGGCCTGGATGCGGGCGTTGTTGGCGTTGGCCTGGGCGGTATTCAGGTCGGCCTCGGCCTGGGCCAGTTGCTGGTCCACCTCGGGGGTGGCAATCTCGGCCAGCAGCGCGCCCTTTTTCACGCGCGCGCCGATGTCGAAAAACCAGCGGGTCAAATATCCAGATGTCCGCGCGTAGATGGGCGAATCCGTGTAGGAGGTCACGTTGCCGGGGAGTACGAAGCTGTCCACGGGCGCGCCGGCTTTGGGGGCGGCGACGATCACCGTGGGAGCGGCCAGATCCGTAGTGCGCTCGACCAGATTCCTGTCGGCACGGATACGGTTCCAGATGCCGACGCCCGCCAGGACGCCCGCAATGACGAGGACGACGGCCACGCCCACCAGTGCCTTACGGGGCGAGAGGGCCGCCTGTTGGGGCGCGTTCTCGTGTTCGTGACCCGGTTGCTGATTCGGATTGGATTCGTTGGTCATGAAAAACTACTCCGGTATCTCGTCAAACTCGTCGAAGGTTCCGGCCATTGCCGCGCCGTGAGCCGTCCTGCGGCGGCCTTCCAGCCAGCCGTGAACGACAGAGAAAAATGCGGGAACAAAAAACAGCGTGGCCACAGTGGCCAACAGCAGGCCGCCGATGACGGCGCGGCCCAGCGGGGCATTCTGCTCGCCACCGTCGCCCAGGCCCAAGGCCATGGGCACCATGCCGATGATCATCGCCAGGGCGGTCATCAGCACCGGGCGCAGGCGGACAAAGCCGGCGTTGAGCGCCGCCGTGCGGGCGTCGCCCACCAGAATCTCCAACTGCTCACGGGCGAAGCTGACGACCAGAATCGAGTTGGCCGTAGCCACGCCCATGCACATGATGGCGCCGGTGAGCGCCGGAACGCTGAGCCGGGTGTTGGTGAGGAAGAGGAACCAGACGATGCCGGCCAGCGCCGCGGGCAGCGCGGAGATGATGAGAAACGGATCGAGCCAGGACTGAAAGTTGACCACAATCAATAGGTAGACTAGCAGGATGGAAAACGCCAGCCCGCCCAGCAGGCCGATGTAAGACGACTTCATCGTCTCGCTTTGGCCGCGCAGGGTGAAGTGCGAGCCGCGCGGCAGCTCTGCCCGGTGTTTGTCGATGATCTTTTCTATCTTGCGCGTCACGCTACCCAGGTCGGTGCCATCCACGTTGGCGTAGATATCGATCACCGGTTGCACGTTATAGTGGCTGACCGTGCCCAACTCAGCGCCGGGGGTGATGGAGGCCAGGTTGCCCAGAACCTGGGTGGAAAGCGAAGCGCCGGGAGCAGTGGCGGCAGCGCTGGCCGGCTTAGCCGTGGCAGGTCCCGTGACGGGCAGGCTCTCAAGCGCGGCCAGCGAGTCGACCTTATACTGCGGAGCCTGAATGGCCACGTTATAGGTAACTCCGCTCTTGGGGTCGAGATAGAAGCTGGGTGTGGTCTGGAAGCTGCCGCTGAGGGCTACCAGCAGGCTGGTGGCCACGTCTTTCTGCGTCAGGCCGATGGACTGGGCGCGGGTGCGGTCCACGTCCACCTTCATCATGGGGTAATTGAAGGGCTGCTGGATGCGCGCATCGGCCGCGCCGGGAACATAGCGAACCTCATTCAACATGCGATCGGCGAGGGCGCGATTTGCATAGAGGTCCGGCCCGACCACCTGGATGTCGATGGGCGACGAAAGGCCGAAGTTGAGAATCTGGGTGACAATGTCCACCGGCAGCACATAGAAGGTGACGCCGGGATACTGGCGGGCCAGCACGGTGCGCAACTGCTCCACATACTCTGCCGTCGGACGGTGATCCTTGGTCAACTGCACCTGGATGTCGGCGTCGGCCGGACCGATAGGCGCCGAGGTGGAGTAGGAGAGGTTCAGGCCGGAGTAAGGCAGGCCAATATTATCGACAATTGAAACGACCTCTTTGGCCGGAATATGCTCCCGGATGGTGGAGTCTATGTGGTCGCAGAGCGCGGCTGTCTCCTCGATGCGCGTGCCGGTGCTGGCGCGCACGTGAATCTTGAACTGGCCGGAGTCCACCGAGGGAAAGAAGTCCTGGCCCAGAAAGGGCGCAAGCAGCCCCACCGAGCCAATGGCGAACAAGAGGAAGAGAACGAGAAAAACCACGGAGTGGTCCACGCATAACGTGAGCAGGCGCAGGTAGCCGTGGCGAAAGCGATCAAAGCCGGATTCAAAACCCTGTTGAAAGCGAATGAAGGGGTTGCGGCTGGAGCGCTTGCGTTGCGTCTCGGCGTCGTCATGCTCCTGGAGCAGGTACTTGGCCATGGTGGGCACCAGCGTCCGCGAGAGGAAGTAGCTGGCCAGCATGGCGAAGACCACCGCCTCGGCCATGGGAACGAACAAGTAGCGCGCCACGCCGCCGAGGAAGAACATGGGCACGAAGACAATGCAGATGGCCAGGGTAGAGACCAGGGCCGGGACGGCGATCTGCGCCGAACCGTCGAGGATGGATTGCTCCAGCTCCTTGCCTTCTTCCAGATAGCGGTTGATGTTTTCGATGGCCACCGTGGCGTCGTCCACCAGGATGCCGACGGCCAGCGCCATGCCTCCCAGGGTCATGATGTTGATGGTCTCGTGCAGCATGGCCAGCACGCTGAGAGAGCAGAGGATGGAGAGCGGAATGGAGACCGCAATGATGACCGTGGAACGGAAGCTGCCCAGAAAGACCAAGATCATGATAGCGGTAAGGCAGGCGGCGATGATGGCCTCGCGAACCACGCCGTCGATGGCGCCGCGAACAAAGATGGATTGGTCGGAGAGGGTGTTGATCTGCATCTGTGGCGGCAAGCTGCCCTTCAGCCCCTGGCTCTCCAACTTTTCGCGCACGCCGCGGATGATGTCCAGCGTGGATGCTGATCCAGTCTTCAAAATGGCCATCATGATGGCGCGCTTGCCGTCCACGCGCACGATGTTGGTTTGAGGCGGATTGCCGTCGCGCACGTGGGCCACATCGCGGATGTAGATGACCGCACCGTTGACCGCCTTGATGGGCAGGTTGTTCAACTCTTCGACGACCGACGGGGCGGAGTTGGTCTCGACGGCATACTCGAAGCGGTCGATCTTCATGGTGCCGGAGGGCGCGATCAGGTTCTGCGCGTTGATGGCGTTAACCACATCGACCGGCGAAAGCCCCTTGGCCTGCAGGGCGTGCAGGTCGAGGTCCACCTGAATCTGGCGCTGCTTGCCGCCGTAGGGAAAGGGCGTCTGCTGTCCCTCGATGGTGGCCAGTTGGGTGCGGATGTTGTTCTGCCCCTGGTCGTTCAACTGCTGCTCGTTGAGTCCCTGCCCGGAAAGTCCCAGCATCAGAATGGGTACGCTGGAGGCGTTGTACTGAATGATGAAGGGCGGCAGCGACCCCGGCGGCAGCGAGCGCAGTTGCACCTGGCTAATGGCCGTCACCTGGGCTACGGCATTGCCGATATTGACGCGCGGGTGGAAGAATATCTTGATCAGCCCGATGCCGTTCAGCGATTGCGACTCGATGTGCTCGATGTCATTGACCGTAGTGGTCATGCCCCGCTCGCTGTTGGTCACGATGCGGTTGGCTATCTCCTGCGCTGACAGGCCGGTAAAGTTCCACACCACCGTGACCACCGGGATGTCGATGTTGGGAAAGATGTCCGTGGGCATCGTCTCGATGCTGAAGACGCCGAGGATCAAAATTAAAAGCGCAAAGACGACGAAGGTGTAAGGCCGCCGCAGCGCTAGCCGGACAATCCACATAAGGCAGGTACTCGCTCAGAATTCGGGAGCCGGACGGCGCTTACCGCCCTGGCCCGTTCCAACAACCTGTTGAAATTACTATGGTAGACGAAGCAGCGCGGTCATGGCGCAGGTGTTGCTACAGGGAACGTCCCCACATCGATTAGGACGCTCCCGCGGGTTGTAAAGATGCCCTCCTCGCGCGGCCATATTCCCCCGCAGCCCGCTTCGCTTACAATAGTTTCGTCTTGCTTCCATGGAGATAAGTTGCTCCATAGGGGAAGATCCCGCGCTTCCGCAATGGCTGAGTCTGGGCGGGCGAAACCTTTCAGGAAACTCAAGCGTCCGTAGAAACGAGCGCGGGCAGAGGTTCTTCTGTCCGGAACAGCTGTATTTTGCTCGCCTTGCGGGCATTTACCACGAATTATCGACGGGAATCGACACCATGTCCTTTGAAGACGCTTCGGAGTCCCATCAAGCTTCATCCGGGATCGAGCATGAACCCTCCGCCCCCAGGAGTTCCTGGGTGCGCATCGTCATTTATCTAGTGCTGATCAGCCTTGCGTGCCTGGTTGTCTGGCGCATCTATATGAGCCAGAAGCAGACCGCGGCCTCCAGCGCCAGCCAGGCGGCCGCGCTGATGAACCGGCCGGTACCGGTGCAGGTGGCGGCGACCGAGCAGAAGCCCATGCCCATCTTCCTCACCGCGCTAGGCACGGTGACGCCTTACATGAGCGTCACGGTCAAGGCGCGGGTCAGCGGCGAACTTGAGCCGGTCAAGTTCACTGAGGGCCAGCAGGTTAAGCAGGGTCAAACCATCATGGTCATCGATCCCCGTCCCTACCAGGCCGCGCTGGATCAGGCCAAAGGCACTCTGGCCCACGATCAGGCCCTCCTTAAAAACGCCCAGGCGGAGTTTGCCCGCTACAAGGCGCTCTATGACGCCGGAGTCACCTCCAAGGAGATCATGCAGTCCGACGAGGCCGCGCAGGGACAATACGAGGGCGCTATCGAGGCCGACAAGGCGGCTGTCGAAACCGCCCAGTTGCAGCTCGAATGGTGCACCATCCAGTCGCCCATTAGCGGCAAAATCGGCCTGCGCCTGGTTGACCCCGGCAACATCATCACCGCCAACACCACCAACCTGGTCATTATCAACCAGCTCCAGCCCATCGCCGTGTACTTTACGCTGCCCGAAACCCAGCTTCCCCAGGTGCTGAATAAATTGCGGGCGGAAAAGCGTCTGGCCGTGGACGCCTACGACCAGGACGACTTGCAGAAGCTGGCCACGGGCTTTCTGCTCACCGCCGACAACCAGATCGACACCACCACCGGAACCGGAAAGCTGAAAGCCGTCTTCGACAACCAGGACGATGCGCTCTTCCCCAACCAGTTCGTCAATATTCATCTGGTCATGGAAAATCGGCCTAACGCGCTGGTAGTGCCCTCGGCGGCCATCCAGACCGGCAACCAGGGCTCTTATGTGTGGGTCGTCGATCATGCCGACGCGCAGGGAAACGGAATCGCCAACATCCAGCGCGTGAAGGTGGCTTTATCTGAAGGACAGATGACCATTCTGGACGAGGGCCTGCAAGCGGGCCAGACCGTCGTGGTGGATGGCGCTGACCGCTTGCGTCCCGGTCAGAGCGTAACCGCCAGCGTAGCCCGTCAGCGCGGCGGACAGAAGGCTGCGCAGGGTGCGGCAGGCCAGGCCGCAAGCGGAGCGTCTCCTCATGCGGCTGCCACTCCCGCTGCGCCATCCGGCGCGGGCCAGGGAATGCGCGAGAAGAGGGAAAAGCGGTGAGCCTCAGCCCTTCCCGGCCATTTATTCTGCGCCCGGTAGCCACTTCGCTGCTGATGGCGGCCATCCTGCTGGCGGGCACGGTGGGTTATCTGCAGTTGCCCGTCTCCGCCCTGCCCGAGGTGGATTACCCCATCATCCAGGTGCTCACCTTCTATCCCGGCGGCGGGCCGGAGGTCATGGCCTCCTCGGTCACCGCGCCCCTCGAGCGGCAGTTCGGACAGATGCCGGGTCTCAAGCAGATGACCTCGGTCAGCTCCGGCGGCGGCTCGGTCATTACGCTTGAATTCAACCTCGACGAGAACATCGACGTCGCCGAGCAGGAGGTTCAGGCGGCCATCAACGCTGCCACCAGCTTTCTGCCCACCGATCTGCCCAACCCACCCATCTACAGCAAGGTCAATCCCGCCGATGCGCCCATCATGACCCTGGCGCTCACCTCGGACACCTTGCCCCTGGACAAGATCGAGGATGCCGCCGACACCAATCTCGCGCAAAAGATCTCCCAGGTCACCGGCGTCGGGCTGGTCTCCATCGCCGGCGGGCAGAAACCATCCGTCCGCATTCAGGCCAACCCCGCCCAGCTGGCCGCCTACAACCTGAGCCTCGAAGACCTGCGCAGCTCCCTGGCTGCGGCCAACGTGGATCAGGCCAAGGGCACGCTCAACGGCTACCGCCAGTCCTACACCATCAATGCCAACGACCAGTTGCTTTCCAGCGACGATTACAAGCCGGTCATCGTGGCTTATCGCAACGGCGCCGCGGTGCGCGCCTCTGACGTGGCCCTGATCGTCGATGCCGCTGAAAATAATCAGCAGGCCGCATGGATGAATCGCCAGCCCGCGGTCATCGTCAACATTCAGCGCCAGCCAGGCGCCAACATCATCGCCGTGGTGGACCGCATCAAGCTGCTGCTGCCTCAGTTGCAGACCGCCCTTCCGGCCACCGTCCAGGTCAGGGTACTTACCGACCGCACCACCACCATTCGCGCCTCCGTCCGCGACGTGGAATACGAGCTGATGCTGACCATCGCCCTGGTGGTCTTGGTCATCTTCCTCTTCCTGCGCAATCTGGCCGCCACCATCATCCCCTCGTTCGCCGTTCCGCTGTCCATCGTCGGCACCTTCGGCGTCATGTATCTGCTCGGCTACTCGCTCAACAACCTCACACTCATGGCCCTCACCATCTCCACCGGATTTGTGGTGGACGACGCCATCGTCATGATTGAGAACATCTCCCGCTTCATCGAGGAAGGCCTGAGCCCCATGAAGGCCGCGCTCAAGGGCAGCGAGCAGATCGGCTTCACCATCATGTCGCTCACCGTTTCCCTGATCGCCGTGCTGATTCCTCTCTTATTTATGAGCGACGTGGTGGGCCGGCTCTTCCGCGAATTCGCCATCACTCTCGCGGTCACCATCCTGGTTTCAGCCTTCGTCTCGCTGACGCTCACCCCCATGATGTGCTCGCGCATTCTTCAGGACAAGGCCACAGCAAAACAGACGCGCTTCTACTATTGGTCGGAAAAGGTATTCAACTCCATCATCGCCGCCTATGGCCGCACGCTTCAGGTCGTTCTGCGCTATCGCTTCATCACCCTGCTGGTCACCATCGGCACCCTGGTCGGCACGCTCCTGCTCTATGTCGTGGTTCCCAAGGGCTTCTTCCCGGTGCAGGATACGGGCGTGATCCTGGGCATAAGCGAGGCCCCGCAGACGGTCAGCTTCACCTCCATGGCCGAGCGCCAGCAAAAGCTTGTCGAACTGCTTCTCCAGGACCCCGCCGTCGAGAATGTCTCCTCCTTCATCGGCGTCGACGGAACCAACACCACGCTCAACTCCGGCCGCATCCAGATCACCCTTAAGCCCCTCGAGGTGCGCGGCCTCTCCGCCACCGATGTGATTCGCCGTTTGCAGCCGAAACTCACCGCCGTTGAGGGCATACAGCTCTTCCTCCAGCCGCTCCAGGACCTCACCGTCGAAGACCGCGTCAGCCGTACGGAATTTCAGTACTCGCTGGAAGATCCCGATCAGGTCGAGTTGGCCAAATACACACGCCTGATGGTCAACGAATTGAGCAAGGAGTCTGTGGTCACTGATGTCGCCAGCGACCTGCAGGACCAGGGTCTGGGCGCCAAACTGGTCATCGATCGCGACACCGCCGCCCGGCTGGGCATCGCCATGGCCGACGTGGACAACACCCTCTACGACGCCTTCGGACAGCGCCAAGTCTCCACAATCTTCACCCAGCTCAACCAGTACCATGTGGTCATGGAGGTCGGGCAGAACTTCCAGACCGATCCCACTGTCCTCAACAATCTTTACGTCAAGTCGGCCAATGGCACTCAGATTCCGCTCAGCCAGGTGGCCCATTGGGAGCAGTCCGCCGCGCAACTATCTATCGGCCACCAGGGGCAGTTCCCCTCCACTGTGGTCAGCTTCAACCTGGCGCCCGGCAAGGCGCTGGGCGACGCCGTAAAAGCCGTCAACGCCATTGAGAAGAACATCCAGATGCCGGCCAGCATCAACGCCAGCTTCCAGGGCACGGCCGCCGCCTTCCAGACCTCGCTCTCCAACGAGCCGCTGCTGATTCTGGCCGCGCTGATTACGGTTTATATCGTGCTGGGCGTGCTCTATGAGAGCTACATCCACCCCATCACCATCATCTCCTCGCTGCCCTCGGCTGGCGTCGGCGCGCTCCTCGCCCTGCTCATCACCCGCGTAGATTTCAGCGTGATCGCCCTCATCGGCATCATCCTGCTCATCGGCATCGTGCAGAAGAACGCCATTATGATGATCGACTTTGCCTTGCAGGCCGAGCGCCTGGAGGGCAAAACCGCCGAGGCCGCCATCTTCCAAGCCTGTCAATTGCGCTTCCGGCCCATCATCATGACCACCATGGCCGCCATGCTCGGAGGCTTGCCGTTGTGGCTGGGCGGCGGCGTCGGCGCCGAGCTGCGCCAGCCGCTGGGCATCACCATTGTCGGCGGGCTCATCTTCTCTCAGATGCTCACTCTCTACACCGTGCCGGTCATCTATCTCTACTTCGACAAGCTCGCGCAGCGCATGAAGCCCCGCGACCTTTCCATTCACGAGCAGCAAACGGCCAGCGCCGACTGAGGAAAAGGACCGATGCATCTTTCCGCACCCTTCATTCAGCGCCCGGTAGCCACCTCGCTGCTTAGCCTGGCTCTATTATTGGCCGGCTCGGTGGCCTACTCGCTGCTGCCCGTGGCCTCGCTGCCCAACGTCGATTACCCGGTCATCGGCGTCAGCGCGGGCATGCCCGGCGCCAGTCCGGAAACCATGGCCTCCTCGGTCGCCACGCCGCTCGAGCGCCAGTTCGGGCGCATCGCAGGCGTCAATCAGATGACCTCCTCCAGTTCGCTGGGCTCTGCCTCGGTCGCCTTGCAGTTCGACCTCAATCGCAACATCGACGCAGCCGCCCGCGATGTGCAGGCCTCCATCAACGCCGCGCGCAGCCAGTTGCCCGCTTACCTGCCGCAAAATCCCAGCTACCGCAAGGCCAATCCCGCCGAATCGCCGATCCTCATTCTCACCCTTACCTCCGACGTGGTTACCAAGCGGCAAATGTACGACATGGCCGACTCCATCCTCTCGCAGAAGATCTCGCAGATCGATGGCGTGGGCCAGACCTTCGTGGGCGGCAGCTCCAGCCCTGCAGTCCGCGTCGAGTTGAACCCCATGCAACTGGGCGCAAACGGCGTCGGCCTGGAGGCGGTGCGCAACGCCTTGGCCAACGCCAACGCCAACCGCCCCAAGGGAGCCTTTCAGGACGCAAATCATCGCTGGCAGATCAGCGACAACGATCAGATCTTCAAAGCCAGCGACTACGCGCCCATCATCGCCGGTTATAACAAGCAGACCGGCGCGCCGGTGCGCGTCTCCGACCTGGGTACCGTTTCCGATAGCGTCGCCAACATCCTCACCGCCGGCGTATCGGGCTTCAATACCGAAACGCAGCGGGGCGTGTTGAAAGACGCCATCCTGATTGTCATCTTCAAGATTCCCGGCGCCAACGTCATCTCCACCATGGACAACGTGATGGCCGAGATGCCGCGCCTCAAGGCCGCCATCCCGCCCACCATCCAGATCGGTGTGGCAATCGACCGCACCACCACCATCCGCTCCAGCGTCCGCGACGTGGAGATTTCGCTCTGCATCAGCGTGCTGCTGGTAGTGTTGGTGGTCTTCCTCTTCCTGCGCGAGGTCTGGGCCACCATCATCCCGTCGATTGCCGTGCCTCTCTCGCTGGTGGGTACCTTCGGCGTAATGTACCTGCTGGGCTACACCATCGACAATCTCTCGCTCATGGCCCTCACCATCGCCACCGGCTTTGTGGTAGATGACGCCATCGTGGTCATCGAGAACATCACCCGCTACCTCGAAATGGGATTGAAGCCATTCGAGGCCGCCATGAAGGGCTCTAAGGAAATCGGCTTCACCGTCCTTTCCATGAGCACCTCGCTGATTGCCGTCTTCACGCCCATTCTGCTCATGGGCGGCATAGTGGGCAAGCTCTTCCGCGAGTTTGCCGTCACCCTCTCGGTGGCCATCGCCGCCTCCATGGTGATCTCGCTCACCACCACCCCCATGCTCTGCGCCAGGTTTCTCAAATCGCGCGATGAGAGCCGCCACGGACGCATCTATCGCGCCAGCGAACGCGCCTTCCAGTGGATGTACAACGAATACGCGTCCGGCCTGCGCTGGGTGCTGCGCCACCAGTGGCTGATCCTGGGCGTGGTCTTCGCCACGGTGATCCTCAACGTTTTCCTCTTCATCGTTGTCCCCAAGGGCTTCTTCCCCCAGCAGGACACCGGACGCCTCGGCGGCCGCACCATGGCCGCTCAGGACATCAGCTTTCCCGCCATGCGCGACAAGCAGCAGGAGCTGGCGCAGATGGTGCTCGACGACCCCGCTATTGAAACCGTAACCGCCTTCGTCGGCGGCGGCGGACCCGGCGGCGGAAGCTCCAACATCGGCAATATGTTCGTCGGCCTCAAGCCGCTCAACCAGCGACCGGGACGCGTTACAGCCGACCAGGTGGTCAACCGCCTGCGCCGCAAGCTCACCAGCGTTCCCGGCGCTATTCTCTACCTTCAGACACAGCAGGAATTCCAAATCGGGGGCCGGGGAAGCTCGGCGCAATACCAGTACACGCTCTATGACGAGAACGTGAGCGAGCTGAATACCTGGGTGCCGCAGATGCTCTCTCGCGCCAGGGCTATGCCAGAGCTGCGCGACGTTTCCACCGATCAGCAGAATCAGGGCCTGTCCGCCAACCTGGTCATCGACCGCGATGCCGCCTCGCGCCTGGGCATCACGCCAGCCGCCATTGACCAGGTGCTCTACGATGCCTTCGGCCAGCGCGAGGTCTCCACCATGTACACCTCCCTCAACCAGTACTTCGTCGTCATGGAGGTCGATCCCAAATACCAGCTCAGCCCCGACGCGCTCAACGGCATCTTCATCAAGACCGGCACTTCCACCGGAACCACCACCGGCGCAGTCAGAGCCACCTCTTCCGCCGCGGCTCTTCCCATTCTGCCCTCCTCCGGCTCCATGGTCCCGCTCTCCGCCATCGCTCACTTCGAGCAGCAGCGCACCGCCCTGCAGGTCAACCATCAGAGCCAGTATCCGGCCGTCACGATCACCTTCAACCTGGCGCCCAATGTGGCTCTCGGCGACGCCGTCACCGCGCTCGAAAAAGCCCAGCGTGAGCTGAATATGCCCTCTTCCATTCACGCCACCTTCCAGGGAACCGCGCAAGCCTTTCAGGATTCGCTCAAGAACGAGCCCTATCTCATCCTTGCCGCGCTCATCGCCGTCTACATCGTCCTCGGCATCCTCTACGAAAGCCTGATCCATCCCCTCACTATTCTCTCCACCATTCCACCGGCCGGCGTAGGCGCCATTCTGGCCCTCATGCTCACCGGAACCGATCTGAGCATCATCGCTCTGATCGGCATCATCCTGCTCATAGGCATCGTCAAAAAGAACGCCATCATGATGATCGACTTCGCACTCCAGGCTGAGCGCGAACAGGGACTGCCCCCCGTCGAGGCCATCTATCAGGCCTGCCTGCTCCGCTTCCGCCCCATCATGATGACCACCATGGCCGCCCTCTTCGGCGGCCTGCCGCTGGCCATCGGCATGGGCGTCGGCTCCGAACTGCGCAAGCCGCTGGGCATCGCCATCGTCGGCGGACTCATCGTCTCCCAGATGCTCACCCTCTTCACCACCCCGGTCGTCTACCTCTTCTTCGACCGCCTGCAATGGCGCGTGATGAAACTGCATCGCATCGGAGATGAACTGGAAGGCTCCGCCGCGGACTAACCGGGCAACTTCCAATATCAAGCGTTCAGCTGTTTCACATCTCAACAGCGCTTTACGCTCGGTCCCAAAACCGAACCCGCTGAAGAATGGGAAATTTCGCATCACAAACTGCTCATTTTATGCGTTTTCCGGTTGAGCGCTCGCCGCAATAGGCCTACCGTCCAGAGGAAGGCGATTGCTCCGGGTTCTCTCATTGCTTTGCGCGTGTAAGATGTTGCGCGCCTCTGACTCCCTAGAGCGCTCTTCCAAACCACGTTGACCATGCACAAACGCGAGACGAGTTTTCCCAAAGAACTGACCGGCCATCTCACCGAGGTTGCGCTCGGCTGTCAGCGCATGTTGGAGGAGAACCCCTGCAATCCTCGTGCGCTGGTGGGCATCACCCTGGTGGCGCTGGCCAGCGGCCAGTCCCAGGCCGCCATTCAGATGGCCCAGGCCGCCGTAGCCGCCGCGCCTCAGATGGGCGCTGCCTGGGTAGCGCTGGGACAGGCTCTCAAGGCCGTAGGCCGCAATGAGGAGGCCGAAAGCGCCTACGCTAAAGCTATTCCCTGCGGCATGGAAGCGCTGGCGCACATTGGCCTCGGAGAGCTGAAGCTGGCCACTGGACGTGCCCAGGAGGCAATCCGCGAGTTCGAGCTTGCCCTCTGCCGTCAGCCCTCGCTGGTCGCCGCCATCATGGGCATGGGCAACGCCTTCGCCTGTCAGGGCCGCGACGAAAGCGCCCTGGAATGCTTCCAGCAGGTGCTCGACCAAAATCATCGCCTGCCCGAGGCAGAGTTTGCTGCCGGCTTTGTCTTGGCGCACATGGGAAATTTCGAGCAGGCCGAAGCCCGCTACCGCCGGGCTCTCACCCTGCGCCCGGATTTTGCCGCCGCATGGGTCAATCTCGGCAGCCTGCTGCGCGAGCAGGGCCGCGAGGTCTACGCCGAGGCCGCACTGCTGCGCGCCGTCGAGCTGCGCCCCGATCTGATCTCCGGCTGGGTCAATCTTGCGATTCTGGCGCGTGAGCGCCGCCGCCCCGCTGAAGCCGAAGCCTATCTCCGCAAGGCCTTTGCCCTCAACCCTGACCAGGTCGAAACCCTCGTCGCATGGTGCCAGTTTCGCTCAGCGGAGCGCGACGCGGCCGGCGCATGGCAGTGGCTGCGCTGGGCTCTGGCCCGCGACCCGGACAATTCCGAAGCCGTCAACATGAACGGCATCCTGCTCCACCATGACGGCCGCTTCGAGGAGGCTGTTCAGGTCTTCGAGCGCGCCGAGGCCCTTGGCAGCCGCCCCGCCGCATCCAACCGCGGTAACTCCCTGCTCGACTTGGGCCGCATGGATGAAGCCTTGCGCGCCCACTATCTGGCCGTCGAGCGCGACCCCGCCAGTCCCGGCGCGCGCTACAACCTCTCCCTTACTCAACTGCGGCTGGGCGACTGGCGGCAAGGCTGGTCCGGCTACGAGGTCCGCTGGCACTTCCGCGAGGTGCATCGCCGCCCCAGAGTTTTTCCCCAGCCCCGCTGGCAGGGAGAAGCCCTCAACGGACGCTGCATACTTCTCCACGCCGAGCAAGGCCTGGGCGACACCATCCAGTTCTGCCGCTACGTTTCCATGGTCGCGGACTGTGGAGGCCAGGTCATTCTCATGGTGCAACCCCCGGTCAGGCGGCTCATGGACTCGCTGGCTGCGGTGCGCGCCGGTCAGGCGCAGACGGCCATGCTCGACAGTAAGCCGCCTGAATTCGACCTGGAGTGCCCACTCCTCAGCCTCCCGGCCGTCTTTCGAACCACCATCGATACGGTTCCCTGGACCGGCGCTTATCTTTCTGCCAGCTCCGAACTGGTCACCAAAAAACAGCCTCGCTTTCCGCGCCAGCGGTTGCGCGATGCGCTCGACGCGCAGCCCCGCATCGGAATCTGCTGGGCAGGCAATCCCCGCTACAAAGCCGACAGCCAGCGCTCCGTCAGGCTGGCCACGCTGCTGCCTCTGTTGCGCACCCCCGGCCTCACCTGGATTTCGCTGCAAAAAGGCGAAGCCGCGGATCAAATAGCCGCCCTGCCCGCCGGCGTCGCTCTCCTGGACGGCTCCAGCCACGACCGCGACCTGGCCGCAACCGCTACGCTCATCGCCACGCTCGACCTGGTCATCACCACCGACACCTCCATCGCCCATCTGGCCGGCGCCATGGCCGTGCCCGTCTGGATTCTGCTGCCCCATTTGAGCGACTGGCGCTGGATGCAGCAGACCGAATCCACCCCCTGGTACCCCACCGCCCGCCTCTTCCGCCAGAGCGCGCCCGGCGACTGGGCCGGACTCATCGACCGTGTAATCAATCAGTTAAGCGAATTTTTTGCCATCAAACCGGGACCGAAGTCCGTCACCATCCAGGATCTTCCGTCCTCCCGCTCCATCTCCGCCTGATTCCCTACCTCCCCTCTGGAAAATACTCAAAAATACTTCTTGACATTTCAAACTCTATAATATAGAGTTCTCTACATAGAGGATTGCTCTAACGGTTAAGCGCCTCCAGAATTGGTTCAATGAAATTCAATCGGATAGGAGATCTTATGGAAACGACATGTACCATGCCCGCAATTCCACGCTTCGGCGCCGGCTTGTTGAAAGGCCGCATGCGCGGCGCTCTCATCTGCGGCTTCTTCGGCGCTGTATGGATGTATGAAGCCTTGTATTTTGGCAATATTGCCACGCCTGTCTGGCTGGCAGTCATCAGCCTTCTCACGGTGACCCTCATCGCTTGGCCAGTGGTGCGGCTTCGTGCGTATTCTCACTTGAATTATTCAGCCGCTGACCGTGCCTTTTGGGCCTCGATTGCCAAGCCCTATTGGATCAACTTTTCGATCGAATGGGTGCTTTGTATTATTGCGCCCATGTGGCTTTCACACTATCAGCGCTACGATCTGATCCCCCATTTCCTTGGCGTGATTATCGGTGTGCATTTCCTGCCGCTGGGGAAGCTCTTCAAAGTGCCGCTTTATTATTGGACGGGCGCGGTCATGGTCGTGGGTGTTTTGGCTACGTTGGCGATTCCCGCCGGCTACGCGCGCAACATCGCGGCTTGCGGCATCGACGGCCTGGCGCTATGGGCGACGGCGGCTGTGCTTCTGGGGCAGGATTGGCATTCATCGAACACGCTTTGATCAAAAAAGGAGAATCGGCAATGTCTGAAAATCAAAATGAGTTGGAACTTAAAGACAGGCTCAGCCTGATCGAATCCATGATCGCCGAGGGCCGGCGGACGCATGAACGCTGGGCATGGGTCTATGTGCTTTGGGGAGTAGCCAATTGCACGGCGATCTTGTGGACCGCGCTGGCTCATTTTCCCACTGCATGGCCGATCACGATGATTGCGGCCTGGGTACTGACGCTGGTTGTGGCGGCGCGCAGATCTGCGAAGCGGCCCTCGACGACGCTGGGGCGCGCGGTGAGCTCGATCTGGATCGCCTTCGGCATCTCGGCGATGATGCTGTTTCCGGCGCTGGGCATCAGCGGACGGATCGATGAGTACATCCAGATCTCGGTTGCCTCGGCGATGTTGGGCATGGCTTATGCGGCCTCGGCGATTTTACTGCGTTGGAAAGCACAGTTCGCCTGCGCGCTTGTCTGGTGGAGCTTGTCGGTTTATGCCTGCTTTGGAAAGAGCACTCCGGTTGCCATTGCCTATCTGAGCGCCATCTTTCTGTGCATGATTGTCTTCGGCATCTACGGAATGATCGCGGAATCCCGCAGAAGCAAACAGGGGGCCAGCCATGCCTGAGTCAACGAATCTTCATAGGAGTAATTCCATGACAGTTAACGCTGAAGAATTGGAACTGAAAGACAGGTTGAACCTGATCGAAGTCATGATCACAGAAGGCCGGCGCACTACCGAAAGCTGGGGTTCGATTTTTGTTGTCTGGGGCATAGCCTTCTACGTTGCCTTCGCCTGGTTCGTGTTGAGTCATAGCCCCTATGCCTGGCCAATCACCATGATCTGCACCTATGCGCTGACCCGCGTGATCAATGCGCGCCGGCGCGGCGGCCAGCCGCGCACCACCATGGGCCGCTCGATTGGCTCCATCTGGAAAGCCATGGCCATCTCGATGTTCATCCTCTTCCCGGCTATAGGGATCAGCGGCAAAACGGTCGACCCGAGTATCCTCACGGCCATCGTCGCAACCATGCTGGGAATAAGCACCGCCGCCTCCAGCATCATTCTCAAGTGGAAGCTGCAGTTTGGTTGCGCGCTGATTTGGTGGACGGTTGCGGTTGTCTCATGCTTTGGAACCATCCGCCAGAGTATGATCGCGTTTCTGGCGGCTAACCTGCTCTGTCATATCTCCTTCGGCGTATACGGATTCATCTGCGAGGCACGCAGAACAAGTCAGGGGGCCAGCCATGCCTGAGCTGCCGGAGCTGAATCCTGTGATCCACGGGAAGCTGCGCCTGGCCCTGCTCTCGCTGCTCGTTGGCGTGGAGGAAGCGGAGTTTACCTGGTTGCGCTCCAAAACCGGCGCGACCGATGGAAACCTCGGCGCGCAACTCGCCAAACTCGAAGAAGCCGGCTATGTCTCGGTCAAAAAGAAGTTTGTCCAGCGCAAGCCGCAAACCCTGTATCGCATCACCGAGGCCGGCCGCGCAGCGATGGCCGAATACGTGCGGGCGCTCAAGCAAATGCTCGGCGGAGCCATCGGCGCATAAACAGCAACGATTCCCCATCGTCATGAATTCAATCATGGAGGCTCACTATGCAGAAGATTCAAAGTACCAATCAATTCAGAGGCAGGGCCATCGGCTCAATGTTTTTCGCGGGTTTCGGAACGGGCTGGCTATTCATGGCGCTTGCCGCTAAACAGTGGATTGATTTCGCCACGGTCTCCGGCGTCCTGCTGGGCATGTTGATTTTGTTTGTGGCCGCGTTCTACCTGTTGCGCCAGTCCCGGCGCTGGCCGCGCGTCCCCGAAGATTCTGCCATAGGCCGCGCCTTCGGCTGGATCAATGCGATCCAGTGGACCGCCATCGCTCTCGTGGCCTTGAGTTTCGCGAAGCTGCACATTGATGCGTACGTGATCTCCGCCATAACCGCCATCATTGGCCTGCACATGTTTCCACTCGCGCGGCTCTTTCATTATCCGATGCACTACGCAACAGGAGCTGTGTTAGTGGCGTGGGCTGCGGCGAGCGCGATCATGGCGCCTCCTGAGCAGATGCAAGGGACGGCAGCGCTCGGAACCGGAGTCATCCTGTGGATCAGCGCGGCGGTTACGCTGACCTTAGCTCTACGAGCCGCACGGCAATCCGCTGAGATGCAGGCTTGCTGACTCGCAGGCTTGCTGGATCAGCCAACTCCGCCTTCCGTTGTGAGGTCTCTCCGCACTCGCTCCATGATCCCCAGGTAGTACGCCAGGTTGTGGATCGTATTCAGCGTTCCGGCGAGCGCCTCGCCCGCCTGCATCAGGTGGCGCAGATAGGCCCGCGTGTAGCGCCGGCAGACCATGCAATTGCAGGACTGATCCGGCGGGCCTTGATCCTCTGCGTAGCGCGCGCCCTTGATGTTCAGCCGCCCCTCGCTGGTGAAGAGCAACCCATGGCGCGCGGCGCGGGTGGGCAACACGCAATCCATCATGTCCACCCCCATGCGCGCGTATAGCTCAATCTCCTCCGGGTATCCCACGCCCATCACGTAGCGGGGCTTCGTGGCGGGCAGAATGGTGAGCACCTCGGCAATCATCTCCATCGTCAACTCGCGCGGCTCGCCCACGCTCAGCCCGCCTATCGCGTAGCCGTCAAACTCCATCTCCACCAGCCGCTCCGCGCACTCGCGCCGCAGATCGCGATACATCCCGCCCTGCACAATCCCAAACAGGCTCTGCTTCCGCCCTCCCAATTCTTCGCCCCACACCACCTCGCCGCCATGCGTCTTAAAGTGCTCCAGCGACTGCCGCGCCCACTTCATCGTCAGCCGTAGGCTCTCTTCCGCCCTGCTGCGCTCCGCCGGGTACTCGGTGCACTCGTCGAAGGCCATGCAGATGTCCGCGCCCAGCGCGATCTGCACCTCCATCGAATGTTCCGGCGTAAAAAAGTGGCTGCTCCCGTCCAGGTGCGAGCGGAAGCTCACGCCCTCCTCCGTCACCTTGCGCAGTTCACTTAAACTAAAAACCTGAAAGCCGCCTGAGTCGGTCAGCAGCGCTCGCGGCCAGCTCATAAACCGGTGCAAGCCGCCCATCCGCCGGATCGCCTCGTGGCCGGGCCGCAGATACAAATGATACGTATTGCCCAGGATGATCTCCGCACCCAGCGCTTCGAGCACATCCTGCGCCACGGCCTTCACAGTCCCGGCTGTCCCCACCGGCATAAATACCGGCGTCTCCACCCTCCGGTGAGGCAGATCGATCCGCCCCCGCCGCCCGCCGGCTTCGCTCGTCGCCAGTATGTTGTATTTGAGGCCCACCAGACGATTCTACCGGGACGGCCAGGCGGCGCTTTCAATTCGCTCCATCGCATCGACGTCGGCTAGCGCGCCTTCGCGCAATCTCGCAAATACTCGCTGCACCGTCTCCCCGCATCCCGGCACAATCACCCCCGCCGCCATCTCGCACAACGGCACCAGCACAAACGCCCGCTCCGCCAGTCGTGGATGCGGAATCTCCACTCCCGCCTCGCTGATTTCCAGCTCTCCCAGCAGCAGAATGTCCAGGTCCAGCGTCCTCGGCCCGTTCTTGAAGCCCGCCGTCCGGTCGCGTCCAAACTCCTTTTCAATCGCCAACAGGCCATCGAGTAGTTCGCGCGGCCCCAGCACCGTCTCCAGCTCCACCACTGCATTCACAAAGCGCGGCTGCGCGGTAAAGCCCACCGGCGCGGTCGAGTAAAGCGACGACCTTCGCGTCACCCTCCCCAGCGATTCCAGCCGCCGCGCCGCCGCCGCCAAGGTCGCCTCCGGCGAGCCTGCCCAACTGGCCACGTTCCCGCCCATTCCGATGTAAGCCGTCCGCATACTCTCCAGAGTATCGCGGAAACCAAACACGATCATGACGATTCACAAGCCAGATGAGAGACTCGCCCTCCATCTGCTAGCATCCTCTATGGAGAATCTTCACCATGGATGCTCAACCCAACATGAGCTTCGGCGCGCGGCGCAATGAAGACATCGCCCTCGACCTGCTCAAGTTCATCTCCGTCACCGCCGGCGTAGGCAAGCCCGCCGCGCCTTCCACCGGCTTCAGCGGCGCCGCCGGGCCCAAGCCCGAAGAGCACGTCAATCAGTTGCTCGAACTTTACGGCCGCTGCCTGAAGGCCGTCGAAGGCAACAGGCCTGAGCAGGCAGCTCAAAAGCCGTCGCCGGAAATCCGCGCGCCGCAAGGCTGGACGCCCCAACAGTGAGCCAGGCCCCTCTGCGCGTTGCCGTTGCCGGGGCAGGAGCCTTCGGCAAAAACCACCTGCGCGTTTACCGCGAGCTGGAAACCGCGGGAGGCGCTACGTACGGCACGTCCGTCGCCCTCGTAGCCGCCGTCGAGCCGGATGAGGCCCGTGCCGCCGAAACCGCGGCCAAGTACTCGATCCCCGTCTTCCCTTCCGTCGACAAGCTTCTGGCCGCCGGTCTTCACCTCGACGCCGCTACCGTCGCCGTCCCCACCGTGCATCACCATGCGGTCGCCTCGCAGTTGCTCGACGCCGGTCTCGACCTGCTCGTTGAAAAACCTCTTGCCGCCTCGCTCGCCGAGGCCGACGATCTCATCCGCCGCGCCGCCAAAGGTAAGCGCATCCTGCAGCCCGGCCACCTGGAGCGCTTCAACCCCGCGGTCCTCGCCATTCAGCCGCAACTGCGCCGCCCCATGTTTTTCGAGGCCCACCGTCTCTCCGTTTTCACGCCCCGCTCGCTCGATGTCGATGTAGTGCTTGACCTGATGATTCACGATCTGGACATCGTGCTCGCTTTCGCCGCCTCGCCGGTGCGCGATGTGCGGGCTGTCGGTTTGCCGATCCTCTCGCCCAAAGTCGACATCAGTAATGTCCGCGTCGAGTTCGAATCCGGCTGCGTGGCCAACTTCACCGCCTCCCGCGTCTCCACCGAGCGCGTCCGCAAGCTGCGCTTCTTTGAACCGCGCCAGTACGTCTCCATCGATTACGCCCGCCAGGATCTGCTGGTCATCCGCGTCGACGCGGGCGCAAGCAAATCTTCCCCATCTGATTTGCTTGCGTCCCTTCCGCCGCAGGTCTCCGCAATGCTGCCTCAGGGCATCGCCGAAGGGATCGCATCGGGCAAAATCGACCTCGCAAAAATCGACCCGGCTTTGATTGCCCACTTTGCCGCCATGGCTAAAATCGATTCCGGCCAGATCACGAAACTGATCGCGCACTTCGCCAGCCCCGCGGAATCGAAGGCCGGCCTGAGCTTCTCCAAGCCCCCGGTCACTCCCGGCGAGCCGCTCCGCCTGGAGATTCTCTCTTTCCTCGAATCAGTACAGACTCGCCGTTCGCCGCGGGTCACCGCGCAACAGGGACGCGATGCTCTGGCCCTCGCCCTCGAAATTCAGTCCTCTATGGCCGCCCATGCAAAGCGCGCCGGGCTCGAAAACTTCTTCAACCCCGGCGCCTAAGCTGTTGGCTGCTCCTATGCAATCCCCAGCACGCGGTTCAAAAACCCCACAATGTACTTCCACACCAGGTAGTAACCCGCCATCGCGGCCAGAAAGCACGGCGCAATCAACGTGTAGGGAATCTCGCAGGCCCCGAACCAGGTCGCACCATGCACGCTCAGCTTCAGCACGCCCAGGCAAATGGCCGTGGTCGCGCCCATCGGCATCAGAAGCAGCGGCAGCGCCGCGCCATGCACTCCAATCGGCAGGTGCGTGCATCCGTGCGACCCAAGCCAGAGCATATTCCACAGCCCAAACAACGACGGCACCACGGCCATGGGAAAGATGATGGCCTGTTCGATGGGGACTTGTACTTGCAGCACAATCCGAACCACGATAAACACAGTAAGAAAGATCGGCAGTACCAACGTGGGTATGAAAATCCCCGTCAGATATGCGCGAAGATACGGATGGGTATTCATAGCTTCCTCCTTGATTGCGAATTTGTTGGCGGACGGATGCGTCCGCGCGTTTACAGGTAGTAGAGAAACACGGGGATCGCCGTCGGAAAAATCGCACCGAGTCCCACCAAACCGGCCAGCAATGCTCCGTCAAACCAGGCGCCATTGAGCCAGGCCCAGCCGGGTGAAACCGGAGCGTCCGTGCTCGTATCCAGCCGCCGCAGCACCTCGGGCCACAAGTCGCGTCCCGGCTCCGCGTCGCCTTTCACCAGCGGCAGCGACTGCCGCAACAGCTTCTTCAAGCGCTCCTCATCGTGTGTCTTCATGGCGTGATTCCCTGCCTTTCCAAATCTTTTCTCAGCAACCGCAGCGCGCGGAAGACGCGCACCTTGACCGCCGTAACCGAAATCCCCAGCGCCGCGGCCACTTCCTTGTGCGGCTGCTCTTCAATCACCGCCAGCGTGGCTGCAATCCTCAGCTTCGCCGGCAACCGCCCAAAGGCCTGCGCGGTCTTCAAGCGAATCTCCGCCGTCACCGCCGGATCAGCCTCAACCCGCGCCACCGTTTCGGCGCAATCTTCCAGAGACAATTCGCTCTGTGTCCTCTTCGCCCGCAGCCAGTCCAGCGCCGCGCGGGTGGCGATGCGCCGCGCCCAGCCCTCGAAGCCCCGCGCCGGATCAAAGCGCGCGTGCGCCCGGTAAATGCGCCAGAAGCTCTCCACCGTCAGCTCTTCAGCCGCCGCCGCTTCGCGCGTAATGCGTAGAATCCAGCCGTAGACCGCTCGCTGGTGCTGGCGAAAGAGTTCCTCGAATGCGTCCACATCCCCATGCCGGAATAGGTTCAGGACGTTGCTCGCCTCGTTCTGCATCCGTCCTTCCCCCTTCTACTTAACCTTACGTCCCCGGCACACAAATGGTTACACATTATTGGACGGGATCTATCGTTCTATACAAATGACTCGCAGGGAAATCGCGTCCCCGACCAGGGGACTGAACCAATGCTCTTATACTGATAAATGACACTAATCTCTGGAAAGAGGATTGCATGAACTCTCTCGTATTGCGTAGCATAGCGGCGTTGGCGTTGAGCGCGGCAGCGTCTTTGGCCGCGGCGCAGAGCGCCACGCCTGAGTATCTTGACCCAACTCTACCCGCCGGGCAGCGAGCCGCCGACCTGGTCCATCGCTTGACGCTCGAAGAAAAAGTTTCCCAGCTCGTCAACCAGTCGCGCCCCATTCCCCGCCTCAACGTGCCCCTGTACGACTGGTGGAGCGAGGCGCTTCACGGCATACAGCACAACGGCACTACAGAGTTTCCCGAGCCCATCGGCCTGGCTGCCACCTTTGACGTGCCGGCCATCCACAAAATGGCCATCGTCATCGGCACAGAGGGCCGCATCATGCACGTGCAGGCGCTGCGCAATAAGGAAAACACCTTCTTGACCGGTCTCGACTTCTGGGCCCCCAACGTCAACATCTTTCGCGATCCCCGCTGGGGACGCGGCCAGGAAACCTACGGCGAAGACCCCTTCCTCACCGCGCGCTTGGGCGTTGCCTTTGTCACCGGAATGCAGGGCGACGATCCGCGCTATTACCGCGTCATCTCCACACCCAAGCACTATGCCGTCCACAGCGGCCCTGAGCCCACCCGCCACTCCGCCGATGTGAAGGTCAGCAAGCACGACGAGCTCGACACCTATCTGCCCGCCTTCCGCGCCACCGTCACCGAGGGCCAGGCCGGCTCCGTGATGTGCGCCTATAACAGAATCAACGGCGAACCCGCCTGCGCCAATCACTTCCTGCTCGAAGATCAGCTTCGCGACAAGTGGGGATTCAAGGGTTACGTGGTCTCCGATTGCGATGCCGTGCGCAATATTTTCAACGGCCATCACTTCAGGCCCACTCAGCCCGAAGCCTCGGCCATTGCCATCCAGCGCGGCATGGATAACGAGTGCATCGACGCCAACCTGAAGATCAACGACGATCACGACTATCGCCCCTATCTCGACGCCGTCCACCAGGGCTTCCTCAAGGAGAGCGAGATCGACGTGGCCCTTACCCGCCTCTTCACCGCGCGCATCAAGCTGGGTATGTTTGATCCCCCGGAGATGGTGCCCTACTCCAAAATCGACGAAAAGCTGCTGGACAGCGCCGCACATCGCGCCATGGCCCGCAATCTGGCCAATGAGTCCATGGTGCTGCTCAAAAACGACGGCGTGCTGCCGCTGCGCGCCTCCGGCATCAAGATCGCCGTCGTCGGCCCGCTGGCTGACCAGACCAGCGTCCTGCTGGGCAACTACAACGGCATACCCTCCCACAGCGTCTCCGTGCTGGAAGGCTTGCGTAACGAGTTCCCCGGCGCCGCCATCAATTACGTGTCCGGCACCCAGTACCTGAGCATCGACGGCGCGCTCGTTCCGGCCTCCGCGCTCACCGTCGACGGCAAGCCCGGCATCAAGGCCCGCTACTCCAAATTCGACATGAATGCGGTCATGGCCGCTCCCTCCAAACTGCCCGCGCCGCTGGCCACACGCATCGAGCAGGGCATCGACCTCACTGCCGCCTCGCTTCCTGCTGAGGTAGCCGCGGTCCGCCCGATCTCTGTCCACTGGGAGGCCTCTCTCACCGTGCCGGAGACCGGCGAATACAATCTCGGCCTCAGTGCCGCAGGACTCTTCAGCGTCCGACTCGATGGCAAGGGTGTCGCCTTCGCCTGGGACAACGACGTTGTGCAAACCAAGATCGGCCGCGTCCATCTCGAGGCTGGCAAGCCGGCTAAGTTGGAGGTCGATTATGTGCCTAATGAAAGCGCCTCCCCGGTGGCACGCCTGATCTGGTCCAAAATCGAACCCAAGCCCAGTCCCGCCGCCGTGGCTGCTGCCCGCGACGCTGACGTGGTCGTCGCCGTCGTCGGCATCACCAGCGAGCTCGAAGGCGAGGAGATGCCGGTGCATGAAGATGGCTTCCTGGGCGGCGACCGCACCAGCCTTGACCTGCCCAAACCCGAGCAGGCGCTTCTTGAAGCCGTTGCCTCCGCTGGCAAGCCGCTGGTCGTGGTGCTCCTCAACGGCAGCGCCCTCGGCGTCAACTGGGCCGCGGCCCACGCCAATGCCATCCTCGAAGCCTGGTATCCCGGCGAAGAGGGCGGCGCGGCCGTCGCTGAAACTCTCTCCGGCAAAAACAACCCCGCCGGTCGCCTTCCCGTCACCTTCTATAAGGACATCAGCCAGTTGCCGCCCTTCGAGGATTACTCCATGAAAGGCCGCACCTATCGCTACTTTGAGGGCGCGCCGCTCTATCCCTTCGGATTCGGCCTGAGTTATACAACCTTCAAATACAGCG
>Ga0326728_10003306_pt1 | contig 50587 bp, 49 predicted proteins | sample MB3enrmetagenome_FD_207602 | JGI IMG/M metagenome (GOLD analysis project Ga0326728, IMG submission 207602) | Lab enriched peat soil microbial communities from McLean, Ithaca, NY, United States - MB31MN | ecosystem: Environmental > Terrestrial > Soil > Wetlands > Peat | place: USA: New York... | reverse complement strand
TCCATGCTCTCGCGCATGGTTCCATCCTCACCGCCTGCTATGCGGACACTTCACTTGCTAAAAACACCGGACATATTATGTGCTAACGACACATCTTAGGCCTCCAGGTAACTGATGCCTAACCTCTGTTTCATGATCCCTCTTTTATTTCGCCCAGCCGAGCCCGTCCGTCACGTTGCCCGTCTTGATGGTCCGCTTCACCGTCCAAGTGGCCAGATCGATTTCCGCTACTTCATTGCTTCCATCGCACGAAACGTATGCCGCGTTCCCATCGGGCCGAACCAGAATTTCCTGCGGGCCTTTGCCCACGTCCACTGCGCGCGCCAACGCCATCGTTCTCAAGTCGATCACGTCCACCTTGTTTTCGACGGGCAGCGCCACCAGCAGCCATCGCCCGTCCTTCGTGGGCGCAGCGCCGTATCCCAGGCCGTCAATCTTCACCCAATTGGCTACTTTATTTGTCGCCGTGTCGATCACCGCCATGCGCGGCTCTGTCTGGTCGGCAGTAAACACCCAGCGATCGTCATTTGAAATCGCGATCCGCTGCACGTTGCCCGAGACGGGAATGATGGTGAGCGTCTTGCGCGCCTTCACATCGAGCACACTCACCGTTCCCGGCCCCACATTTGCCGTGTACCCGCGCAGCCCGTCGTGCGAAAGCGCCAGCATGTGGCTCTCCGGCTGCCCTGTCGGGATTGCGCCCACGATCTTCAGCGTCTTGGGGTCAATGATCGCCACCGCATGATCCAGCTCGGTGGTCACGTAGAGCATTCCGTCCTTTGGACCGATCACCGCGCAGTGCGGCCGCACTCCGTGGTCGAACTCGATATTCCCAACAACCTTGTGTGCCGCCACATCGATCACAACGATGTTCTTCCCATCGGTTCCCGGCTTGCCTACGCCCGAGTTGCCGTAGATGGGCACAAACGCCAGCCGACCGTCCGCGGATCCCGCAACTTCGTGGCCGGTCGTGCCGTTCTCCAAGACGTCGGCAATCACTTTGCCCGCGACGGGATCCACGATCGCCAGGCTGCGGTCGCCTTTCTGAGCAACGAGCAGCCGTCCCGTCTGCGCTTGCGCCGCAACCGCAGCCAGCAACACTGCGGCGGCTACCAGTCCAAGGCACGTATACAGCTTCATCGAGGACCTCCCTCAACAACGCAATGATGATTCACTCGATTCCCAATCTGCGCAACGCTCGTAACTCAGCCGTGCTGCGCCCAAGGATCGTACGTTCCCACGCTCCACGTGTGCCCCTCGGGGTCCATCACGGAAAACTCGCGGCCGCCGTAGCTCATATCCTGCAACGGCCGCACGATGGTCGCGCCTGCCGCCTGCGCCCTCGCGTACACCGCATCCGCATCGGGAACCACGAGATACGCGCTGCTCGTCTCCGCGCCGCCCAGCTCTCCGGGCGCCTTGAATCTGCGGCCGTGCTCGTCGTCCTTCATGGAGCCGAGCATGATCATTCCTCCGCCCAGCGCAAGCTCGGCGTGGTTGATCACTCCACCCGCTCCTTCAAACACGGAATGGCGCGTAAATCCGAGCACGTTACAGAGCCATTCGATCGCAGCAGGAGCGTTGCGATAGCGAAACGCGGGGATAACGGAACTGTGGGAATCAGCCATGGGGAAGCCTCCGCGCCAAGGTTAGCTCTTATCCCGGTCCACGCGCAATCGGGATTGCTTGGAGGTGTCTCAGGTTCAATTTGAAGGGGAGAACAAAGGCAGGTTAATGAGCTCCGTAATGCAAGATGAGCCAGATGGCCCAGATTCCAAATACGGCTTCGAAAGTTGCCGGAATTGCGATGACGAGAAAGACAATTCGCGCCCAGCCTCGATGAGTGCGGAGGGCGCCCGCGATACAGATAAGAGCAACTGTGGCGAACACAGAAGCACGTACAATCGCAGCGCGAGCTTCGGGCACGATCAGCATGATTGCTAGGTATTTTAGCTCCAGGCAATGATGTATCTCTACCCCGGCGAATTATTCTTTCTCCATGCCTCTTCCGGCGCGCGACGCCCAGCTCGTGCAGATCCGCGAAGCGAAGCTCCTCCAGAGTATTGACGCGTCGCTCGCCGATGCCGCCCTTCGCGCCGGAGACCTCCTCGCCTGCCGCATCGGTTGCACCCAATGTTGTCACGGGGCGTTCGCGATCAATGCCCTTGACGTCGCGCGCCTTTGCGAAGGAATGTCGTCGCTCCGAGCCTCAAATCCAGCGCTGGCAGCCGAAATCGAGCGTCGCGCACGAACCTGGCTTGCCGAATTCGGCTCTCGTTTTCCGGGCGATCTCGAGACAGGCGTTCTCGGCACGTCAGAATCCGATCAGGCCCTCTTCGAAGACTTCGCCAACGACGCTGCCTGCCCCGCACTCGACCCTGCAACCGGCCGCTGCGATGTCTACCAGTGGCGCCCCATGACCTGCCGCGTCTTCGGCCCGCCCGTTCGCGCAACAGACGAAAACGGCGCCGAAGGCCTCGGCCACTGCGAGCTCTGCTTCATCGGCGCGACGCCAGAACAAGTCGCCGCATGCGAAATGCCCGTCCCGCATGCGCTGGAAGCGGAGCTGCTTGAAGAATTTGGGTCGCAAAAGGAAACTGTTGTCGCGTTTGCGCTGCTGCGCTGAAATCTGCACGCGCGTCAGCGGCGGCACAACCATTTCCGAAGCCGCCGCGCGGCTTCACGGCAGCGGATTGACGATCGTCGCTCCCCACTCCTCGGGGCTCACGTCGCGGGCGTGCGTGGCAAAAATCCATCGATGACCGTCGATGTCGTTCACGCCGTATTGCCGTTCTCCATATTCCGTTTCATGCAATTCCTCCCAGATCATCACTCCCCGTTCCCTGGTTCTGGCGTAGTGGGCGTCCACGTCCGCAACCATGACGGTGAGCGCTTGAGTTCCGGCCCCGAGCAACGCAGGGCTTTGCGTTCCCCGCCGTGGCCCGGTCAGCATGATGACCGCGTCTCCGAGAAACATCTGAATCCCGGCTACCGGCAGGCCATAGCGAAAATGCTCCTTGAAGCCAAAGTTACGGCTGAGCCAATCGCACGCCTCGTCAATGTCGCGGTAAACCAGGTGGGGAAGCACGGTTGAAACCGGCACGGAACGGTTATTCATGGCGACAGTATGCAATGAGCCTTCATTCGGAATCAACGGCAAACACGCAACCGGTGCCCCGCCGCCAAACAGCGCCTCCACATCGACGTTTCACCTCTTGCCGTAAACTGTTCTTTGCCGACCCCCATGACAACACGCCCCTGCTGGGTTGAGATTCGCACCCGCGCTCTCGAAGAAAACTTTCGCTATCTCTCGGGTCTCGCCGCACCTCACGCCGAACTGCTCGCCATCGTCAAAGCCAACGCCTACGGCCACTCGCTCGCTCTCTGCGCTCCGGCCGTTGTTCGCGCCGGCGCAAAGTGGCTCGGCGTCACCAGCGTTGAGGAGGGGATCGTCGCGCGAGCACTGTGCCCCGACGCGCGAGTTCTCATCATCGGTGGCGTTTTTCCAGGCCAGGCCGCGGCCGCCATTCAGTTTCAACTCACTCCTGTCGCATGGGAGACCTGGCAGCTCGACGAGCTTCTCGTAGCCGCTCGCGCCGCCGGAGTGCAGCAGGGTTCCGTGCCCATCCAACTTGAAATCGACACCGGCATGAGCCGCCAGGGCGTTGGTCCCAGCGACCTCGCCGCAATCTTCGCACGCTTCGGACCTGGCTCGCCGCTGCGCCTTGAGGGCGTGATGACGCATCTCTTCGCCGCCGACGAGGCCGACGGCGTAGCGACGCAAGAGCAGCTCGTGCGCCTCGATGAAGCCATGAGCCGCATCTCCACCGCGGGCCTCTTCGCCGAATGGCTCAATGTCGGCGCATCGGCCACGCTGCTCGCCGGCCAGGCGCGCATCATCGCCGATCTCGCCGCGCGTCACGGGATGAAAGCCATGCTCCGTCCCGGGCTTGCACTCTACGGACTTGTCCCACGTTTCGATCCTGCGTTTGGCGCGCCTGACGAATCGAACACTCCAGCCGAACCGCCCGCTCTCACCGCCGCCCGCGCCGCGCTCCAGCCCGTTCTCACCTGGAGGGCGTCAGTCGCAAGCGTCCGCGCAATTCCAGCCGGCGCAACCGTCGGCTACAACGCAACCTTCGTCGCCACGGAGTCCATGCGTCTCGCGCTCGTCTCCGCCGGATACGGGGACGGCCTCACGCGTTCTCTCGGCAATCACTTCAGTTTTCTGGTTCGCGGCCAGCGCGCCCCAGTCGTCGGCCGCGTCAGCATGGATCAGATTGTTCTCGATGTGACGGAGATTCCCGGCGTCGCACCCGGCGACGCAGTGATCCTTCTCGGCTCGCAAGGCAGCGAATCCATCACTGCATTCGACCACGCCGAAGCCGCTGCCACCATACCGTGGGAAGTCTTCACGCGCATTGCGCCGCGCGTGCCGCGCATCGCAATCTAAGCGTCCACGTTCGATCTCAGTTTTGGAAATTTAGCTCGCGACCGTCTCCGGCGCAGCCGCGCACAATCCCGCCGCGCATTGCACCGCGTCAATCATCGCCTGGGTTCCGATGCAGGAATTCAGAAGCATGTGATAAAGCCCGCGCGAGCACCACTCCTGCTGGTAGAACCTACGGATCACCGCCGCGCGCCTCCGGTCGAAAGCCGCCAGTTTTTGCTCCGCCTCCTGCGCCTGTTCCGGAAATGCGTGCGCGAACCAGTCCTTTTTGGCGCTCGTCGTGGCATATACAAAAATGTGAAAGCAGCCTGGTTTCCCGGCGAGTACGCACGCTGCGCCGCGGCCCACCAAAACGCAATTTCCCTCATGGGCTGCAGCCAGAATTTCCTTCCGGATCAATTCCAGCATGTGTTCTGAGTCGAAGATCTTTTCATCCTCGGTGGTCGCGGGCGCGTAGACGGGATCCTTCCAGAACATCTTGCCGTATCGGTAATACCAGGGGTCCAGCCGCTCGTCGAGCTTGGCTGCCAGCTTTGGATCCACGCCCGCCATGTGCGCCGCGGCCGCCACCAGCTCCGCATCCAGCAGCCGCCAGCCCAGGTGCTTGGCCAGGTGGCGCGCAAACTCCCCGCCGCGCGAACCGTACTCACGCTCTATGGTGATCACCTTCACCGGCGCATGCACCATGGCCCGATTGACCCCCAAGGGAACGAACCCCCTCGCCAAGGAGCATAACTCCACTGGTCTAAAAAAACAAAACAGGCGCGAAAGGCTTTACCCTTACGCGCCCGTTATCGTCTTCGCTTTTTTTCTGCTGCCCTTACTGCGTAACCGGTTGCTGGGGCAGCGTCTTGTTGCTCTTCAGGTGGGGAGCGTTGGGTGCGGCCGGCGCGCCGGGCGCGGCAGGCGTGTTTGGCGCCTTCCCCGCGGCGGGCGGCGTGGCCGGGAATGCCGATCCCTTTTTGATGTGCAGGTCGCCATTGCTCGTGCTGATTTGGATATGCGCAGTGCCCGATCCGATCTTCCCGCTCACGGTCTTGTTTTCCTCGCCGCTGATCGTCAGCCCGTAGTCGGTCACAATGTCTCCATTGTGAGTTTGTCCATTCACTGTGGCGGAGGCATCCGGCGGCAGTGTCAGCTCGATGTCGCCTTTGTCGTTCTTGGCGTCCACGTTGTAAGCTCCGGCCGGGGCAATGCTGATAGCTCCGTTACTGCTTTCGACGGATGTGTCGCCGTAAATCTCGCTTAAATCAATGTCTTTTGACCGCGTCGCCACGTGCACGAGGCCCTTGGCGTCGCTCAAGTGCAGGTTGTCGGAGTCCAGCGTCATGTCGCCGGGAAGGCTCGCAATCTGCAGGTCGGTATACGGCGTATGCAGAATGATCTGTGCTCCGGCATTTTCGATATGCGTCTCGCCAAAGAGCTCTCCGTTCAACGTAATCTTCCCTTGCACTTCTGAAAGGGTTACGTCGTTGCAACTGCCGCTGGCATCGATGTCGCCGTCGATCTGGTGTGCCGAGAAGTCGTGTTTGTCATTGGAAAAGTGCGCGGTCACGGTGCCCGAAATTGCGTCAAGGTGGGTATCTCCGTGCCCGGCGGTCACATCGATTCCCGCGCCCAGCCCTGAAGCGGCCACGTCCCCTTTTCCCGCGTTCACCGTAACCTTTGCCGTTTTGGGAACCGTCACCGTCAGGTTCACGCGGCCGTGGTCGTTGCCATTCGACTGCACCAGCACCGCGGTTCCGGTCACAGTCACATGCGAGGCTTCACTGTCGAAGATCTTCTTCGCTTCGGAATCGGTGTCGGCATACGCCATCTCGTGCGCCTGCACCTGAATGCTCGGCTGGTCGCCCGACGTAATGCTCACGTCCCCGCGTGGGTTGAGAATCTGAATTGTCGCATTCGCAGGAACCGGGCCCGTGTAGGCCGGCTGATCCATGTCGTGCTCGGGTTGGCCCCAGAAGTTGAAGAAGTCGTTATCACCGTTCCATCCACCGAACACCGGCCGCATATGGTTCCATCCCGCCGCACAAAGGCCGAGGAATGCAACCAGAAAGAGGATCCCCACAAAGCTGCCGCTGCGGTGTATGGGTGTCGGCCGCCGCATGTCCAGCGCCCACTCACCCAGCAGCGCAAGCCCTGCCACAATCAGCAGCAGCGGCCACCAGCGCCCGTACCACGAGGAGAAAGAGCTGGCATCGATATGTCCGGTCACCAGCAGCAGAGCGATCACTCCCACGCAAATCAGAATCACCGGACCCACCACGGAAGGCACGCGAGGTCCATATGCGCCGACGTAGTTCGCCTTCCACGCGTAGCGCTGTGCCCGCCATGCATCGCGTTGCGCCCGCCACGCGGCGCGCTGCTGCTCGCGATACATGCGCCACTGCATCTTCGGATCGTAGGGCGGAGGCGCTCCGCCTCCCGGAGGCATATTCGGAGGTGCGCTGCTCATGACTGCCCTCCATGAATCTCGTCGCCATAATCATGGGTTTCAGCCGGCACGACCGACGTGCCCGTCGTTGCCTGCGTGCCCTGGTCCGTTCCCTGCGCAGCGTTTGGCCACGGCGTGCCCGGAGGGGGTGGATATCCTCCCGCCGCAAGCGCCGCACGTTCGGCCAGCATCAACAACCCAATCAGGATCAGGATCAGCGGCCAGCTTTGGCCCCAGCCAAGAATGTCTGCCTGCGCCAACAGCGCCATTACGCCAATCAGCAACAAAACCGCCGGCCCCCGCAATCTGCGAATCATGATGTAGCGATTCATTGTTGCCCCCCTTGGGAATTCTCTTGAGAACTCACCTTCGTTTCGCTCAGGCGCCTCACGATCAACCACACTCCCAGCCCAATCAACAGAACCGGCCAGGTGAATTCAAGCACGCGCCCTGAGAACCAGTCGAAGCGTCCCAGCAGGAACAGCATTCCCAGGGCGATGAGGATGATCGCTCCAATCGGCTCCTTTCGCCGCCAGTACACAGAGGGAGCCGGCGGAAGATCCGGCAGCGGATAACCAGGCGGCACAGTCGGGCCTTGGTAGGTTGTTTGGTATGGCGTCTGGTACGGCGGCTCATACTGCGCCTGAGTCGGCGCCTGGCCAGGCGCCTGATACGGGCTTGCCGGCCCCGCTCCAACAGGCCCCGGCGTGCTTCCCGGCTGCGCTGCGGGCGGCACTCCCTGGTGCATTCGTCCGCCTGTCCCAAACAAGTTGGTCAGCTCATTCAGCCCCAATGGATCGGGCAATGGTTCCCCGTCGCGCCGAGCCCTCGCCGTGTGGTAGGCCTCGAAAGCCTGGTAGAAGATCCATGCCGGGATGAGGAGCCCGAAGAAAATGTCCAGATCCCCGTGGACAGCGCTGGTCATCGAAACCAGCACCGCGAAGATCAGCACATGAACAAGGCCTTTGACGAACTGGCCGTTGTACATCGCGCCCACGCCGGGAATCAGTCCCAGAATCGCTGCCAGCCCAGGGCTGGGCCCTCCCACCGGCGGCGCAACAAAGGGCTGCTGCCCGCCGTTCCATGCCATCCAGCACGGCTCGCAGAAGATCTGTCCTCCCGCCCCCGTCTTCACGCATGCCTGGCACATTGGCTTTCCGCAATTCTGGCAAAAAGCCGTCGCATTTACGCCGCTATGATTTACGCAATCCATACCTTGCTCCCTTCCCGTGCTGTCCTTGTGGAGCTGTCGGATCGCCCTCTGTAACCGTGCAAGTGAAATGAAGTTTCCACAAAGTCACTCATGACGCCGGACGCCGGCTGTGCCACTGAATTGTCCGGCGGCTGTTGAGGGTCCAGACGACCCCCGCCATCGTTCTTCCCGGGATTCTGTTTCGTCTCTCCGGGTGTTGCCGGCTGTCCCTGTTTCTGATCATGCGTGCCTCCCGGCGCCGTGTTCTCATCGCCATTGCCTTGGCTCTGGTTGCGCAGTTGCCGCACTCTCGATTCCACTTCGTACACAAACCGCAGATGGTCGTAATACCGAACGATGGGCACCGAGGCCATGTTCAACTGCCGCTCCATATACGACCGCACCGCAACCGGACGCAGATCGGCCAACCGCAAAGTCGAAAGCCGCACTCCTGTCAGGTTCAACGTGAGCGCGATCGAGAAGAACGCCATCGCCGCCGTCATCAAAAGACCGGGTCGCATCGCTTGCCGTGTCCGGGCAAAGAAGCCCTGCTGTTGCCACACCGGCGGTACAAATACAGGAACGGTTCCCGACCCGGCCAATGCAGGCATCGGCACGCTCGCCCTGTGCCCGGGACCCGTGTGCGCCAGGATCTTTTCCAGCAGCCCTTCCGGCGCATCCGGCTCAGGGGAGAGAAACTCCAGCCACTCGCGCCCCTTCCGCGCTTCCTCATACAGCGCCGCGCATGCTGCGCAGTTGGCCTTGTGCTCCGCGAACTGCGCTTCGTCCTCGGGCTTCAACAGCCCGTCCAGAGCGTCCGCCAGCAGCGTCTCCCACGCGCCGCAGGCCGGAGAATTCGGAAATTGTGTGCGCTCTGCCATCGCTACATCACCTCCAGCTTGTTACGTTCCAGAAGCCTTGCAAGTTCCGCCCGGCCCCGGCTGATGCGCGACTTCACCGTTCCCTCGGGAATCGCCAATACTTGTGCAATCTCTTTATAATCAAGGTCTTGAAGGTCTCTCAGGATCACGGCTTCGCGAAGCTCCACGCTCACCTTGGCCAGCGCGCCTTGCACCATTTTGGCCAGCTCCTTGCGCGCCGCAAACTCGTGCGGCGTCGGCCCCGTCGCCATCAACCGGTCTGCCGGCTTCAGCTCTTCTGTCTGGTCCCATCCATCGTCCAGCGAGCCGGTCGCCCTCTGATTGCGCGTCCGCCTGAAGTTATCCACCAGCAGGTTCCGCGTCATGGTGGTAATCCACACCGGCAGGCTGCCGCGAGTGGCGTCAAAACTTCCCAGATTCGTATAGATTTTCAGGAAGACGTCCTGGGTCAGGTCCTCGGCGTCAGCGGCATTTCCCGTAAACCGGTAGCAGAGCCCGTAGACACGTTTCTGGTGCGTGCGGACCATCTCGGCCCATGCGCCGGAGTCTCCATCCATGCAGCGGTGGACGATACTCGACCAGTCTTGCTCCAGCGGTCTCACCTCCGCGCGCCCTGCAGGCTGTGTGCGTCCTCGGCTGTCTCCTCCAAGGGTTTGCCGCACCGCAGGTGCCGTCGGCGTCGCAGCCAAGGCTCCGACGGATTGTTGCTGAACCTGCGACCGCTTTCGGGCCGCATCCCGGGCGTCATAGCGTGCCATTGCGGCACCCCAGCCTGCCCCGTTCCAGCTTAATGCACCCACGCACTCCATGATTGGTTCATACGGAATTCATATTCGTTTGGTTCCTTTCCTGAAATCCCTTGCGCAGGTCGCGTTCGCAGTGGCGCCCCTGGGCGCGCGACTCCGCCCGGCCGGAGAACAATTTCCCTCCGCAAGAAATTCGCCGCATCCTTCGGTTTGCACCGTAAACTGGGCAGCAATGGAGGTTAAAACTGTGGAAGATTGGAAGTTCGTTGAGAAGGATCCCTCGGAAGCCCTGGCCAGATTGCACTTCTTCTCCATCAAGAAAAAGCATGCTTCGGGCGAGGTTGAAGCGCGCATCACGGTGAAGGAATTCGCCTCGGCAAAAACCACCGACATGAAGTTCTTTGCGGTGGCCGATCTTGAGTTGAATCAGAAGACGGCGAAATTCCAGCCCTGCGGCTGGGCCGAGACCCTGATGGGCGCGCTCACAGAGTGCCTCAGGAATCTGCGCAAGTTTGAATATGAGGGGCCCGAGCTGCCCGCATCAGCTTCCCCAACCTGCGATCCGCCGCAGTCCAGCTGAGCCCTGCAGCAGTTTCGGGATTGATATAGATCGAAAGCACTCAGCGAAGGGGCATTTTCGCCGGGAAAATGCCACCTTTCAATGCTCTCAAAAAGTCTACGTTAATTGCGAAACTGCTCAAAAGCCCCGTCTACTCGCGCGAATAACCCTGCCCGAACGCAGGGTCCACCGGGTTCTCGAACATGGACGCATCCCTTGTCACGATCGTTAGTCCCGACGGCGTAACGAAGTACCGCCGCTTGTCCTCCACCGGGTCATACCCGATCACCGTGCCCTCCGGGATGTGCACGTCGCGGTCGATAATCGCTCTCCGGATTCTGCAATGCCGCCCAATATTCACGTGCGAAAAGATGATGCTCTGGTCCACATCCGAATACGAATTCACGCGCACGTCCTGCGACAGCACCGAGTTGTACACCGACGCGCCCGAAATGATCACGCCTGCGGTGATGATTGAGTTCACCGCCATGCCCGACCGCCCAGGCTCGCCGAACACAAACTTCGCTGGCGGATACTGCCTCACTCGCGTGCGAATCGGCCAGCTCTTGTCATACAGGTTGAACACCGGCGACACCGAGCACAAATCCATATTGGCTTCGAAGTACGCATCCAGCGTCCCGACGTCCCGCCAGTAAAGCGCCTCTTTCTTGTTCTCATCCACAAAGCTGTAGGCCATCATCTTCTTCTTGCCCAGCAGCTTGGGCAGAATGTCGTGCCCGAAGTCGTGCTTGGAACTCGTTTCGTCCGCATCCGCGATCAAGGCCTTCAGCAGCGTCTCGGTGTTGAAGATGTAAATCCCCATCGACGCGTCCACAGCTTCGGAATTGAACGGCGATCGGATGTTGGTTGACGCCGGCTTCTCCTGGAACCCGAGCACCTCTCCCGTCCGGCCTACCTCCACGACCCCGAACCGTGAAACCTCGTCAGGCGAGACGGGCAGAGTCGCCAGGGTAACTTCCGCGCCCGTCTCCTTGTGGTACGCCAGCATCCGGCTGTAATCCATCTTGTAGATGTGGTCGCCCCCAAGAACAATCACATGGGCCGGCTGTTCACTTCCGATCGAGTAGAGGTTCTGGTACACCGCGTCAGCCGTGCCCATGTACCAGTTCGCGCCCGTGCGCTGCATGGGCGGCATCAGCTCAAAAAACTCGCCCAGCTCCTGCGCCACAATGCCCGTCCAGCCTTCGCGGATATGCCGGTTCAGGCTCAGCGCCTTGTACTGCGTCAGGATGTACACCCGCCGCAATCCGGAATTGATGCAGTTTGAAAGCGTGATGTCGATGATGCGGTAATGTCCGCCAAACGGCACTGCGGGCTTGGCACGGTCACGCGTAAGCGGAAACAGCCGTTCTCCGGCTCCGCCGGCAAGCAATACGCCCAGTGTGTCTTTCATATCCATAGGCTCCTTGCCTCAAACCACTGCGGGCTCGCGCCCCCGGGATCGTCCAAAAAGTGCCGCTATCCGAAACGGCATCTTTTCAGGCGGCACCTTCCTTCGCCCGCCGCTGAACGCAGGAGAATACCACACATACCAATGCACTTTGCAGCCCCGCTATCTTCTTGATGATGCCGCGAGCCGAACGGTTGGCCTCATTCCTCTGCGTCGCCCCTTGCCGAGCGAGTAAGACTCGGCGACCCCGATACCGACGCCCCCGGCAGTGGCCTAACTCCGCGAACTCCGCTAACCCCGCTAGCTCCGCTGCTTTTGGCTACCAGCCCGACTTCCAGTTGGTCTTCTTGCTGGTCGAGCGCTTGATCGATGTGAACTTGTACTCCAGCCCGACTGAGATGGCGAAGTTCACATCGTATTGCCCATAGCTCAGAGTGGAATGAGGCGCGTCGCTGAACGTGTAGTGAGTCATCACCGCGTCGGGCGTAATGCGAAACACCCAATGTTCGTTGCGGTTCAGGTCCATATGCCCGCCGATGATCCCCGCCGGAGCAATCTGGTTGTAATAGAAACCAACCACCTCGGGCGCCTCTCCGCGCAGGTCCTTCTGGAAGTTTCCGTACACCCCGCCGAACATGGCATGCGCAATCAGCGCCCCATGCTTGTTATGCGGTCCCAGCCACTCCGCTCCGCCCACAAAAAAGTACTGCTTCACCACCGGGCCTCGGATCACGATCAGGCTGCCGTCAGGCGCAAGTTGGGAATTGGGAGCCGCGCCGCTCGTCCCGATGTACCCCCGGCCTGTGGCTTCGATCCCCCAGTTTCTCGTCAGCCAGTACGAGCCCTCCATGTCCAGTCCGCCCAGGTTCGATCCTTGCAGCAGAGTCGGTCCCGCCTTCATGTGGTCGTACGCGAAACCCAGCGACATGTCGTAACGGTTGTCGTAGCGGACCCTGGCCAGCGGGTCCACGGCCGTGTACACCCCGTACTCGGGAGGCTGCGCTGGTTGGCCTTCTGCCGGCGCCTGCTGCGATGAAGAGGAAGATCCCTGCTGCGGCTGGGAGCCCGGCTGCTGCGCGCCCGAATTCTGAGCCTGCGCGAGCGCTCCCGCGTACACACACATCGTGAAAACAACGGCAATCGTTGCAGATAACTTGACTGGGAGATGCATCATAAACAAGCTTACAGGAGCCCCCCGAGGGCGGACAACGCGGCCAGGCAGCATTCCTTCTTAGACTCGCATCCGCTCCGGCTGATAGCCGCGAACTGCTCAATCCAACGCCACGTCGTCTCGGTATTTGCCTATCCACCGGTCGCTGCGTATCAATGCACAGCGCACTTGTCCATCTGCTTCGCCCACACCAGGTAGCGCACCGTCTTCACAATTTCGAGAGCTGTCATCGCCCCTTGCGTCCACGGCCCCACCGGCTCGAGCGCAGGCGCCGCATGCGTTCGCCACTTAAGCGGCAGCCGGCTCAGGATCAGCCCTGCCCGCGGCAAATGGATCGCGCCTGAAATCACCTCCGCCGACCCCCACCCATGGTTGCGCATGATCCTCAGCGAGTCGCATGTATTCTCCATCGTGTTCTGCGCCGTGCGCTCTTCCACGATCGCGCCCGCCGGAATTCCCTGCGCCTCGGCAACCCGCGCCATCACCTCGGCCTCCACAAACTGGTTGTGCGCCGGACCACCCGTGATGATCATCCTCGGTGCCACGCCCCGCTCGTATTCATTCACCGCCTCGGTCACGCGAGCAAGTTCGATCGGCGTCGGATTCCCGTCCGAATCCGCCGGGCTTCCGAGCACTATCAGCACATCAAAATGTTCCTGTGTGGTATTCCCCTTGGGCGCGAACGCTCGCGCAATTGCCGCCCATGCAATGAGTCCCGCCACTAACGCCGCGCATGCCAGGATTCCATGCCCCATCCATCCCAGCGGCTGCCGCCTGATGCGCAATCTTCGCGGCCCGCCTTTGCGGATTCTTGCCGTCGGAGTGGGAGGCCTCGTTCGCCTTGGACGACCTTGCTTCCGTGTACGCTTGTCAATCAAGAAACCATCGCCCCCAAACTCCAATCTACCGCGCGAAGCGGGGATCGCACGAACTCAGCGCCAGCGTCCCGTCGCGAGAAAAATGCATCAGACCATGTTGAACGCACGTTGGAGATCTCGCTTTGCGTCGCTTCGCCCTAACGGCCGGCGATCAGATCAGGGTGGGATCAATCCTCAAAAAGGAGATTCATTCATGGCGGCGAAGAAAAAACCCTCAGCGAGAAAGTACGGCGTTGCAGCCGGCAAGCAAGTCGAGACGGAGATGCGCGAATTCAAGCAGGGCAAGCTGAAAAGCGGCCGCAGCGGGAAGAAAGTAACGAACCCGAAGCAGGCAATCGCCATCGGCCTTTCAGAGGCTCGGAAGAAGGGTGCGAAGGTACCGCGCAAGAAGTCCTAGCCACGGCCCGCGCGATCCGCCTCCGCTCGCGCGAACTGATCACTGACCACAGATCACTGACCGCTGTTTTACGGATACATCCGGTTCAGCATTCGCGGAAACGGGATCGTCTCTCGCACGTGGTCCAGCGCGCACACCCACGCCACCAGGCGCTCAATGCCCATGCCAAACCCCGAGTGCGGCACGCTGCCGTACCGCCGCAAGTCGAGATACCACTCGAACGCTTCGCGCGGCAGCTTGTGCTGGTCAATCCGCGAGCTTAGCAGTTCATAGCTCGACACGCGCTGCGACCCGCCGATGATTTCGCCGTATCCCTCCGGCGCCAGAACATCCACGCATAAGGCGTAGCGCGGATCCTTCGGGTCGGGCTCCATGTAAAACGCCTTCACATTCGCTGGGTAGCGATGCACCATCACCGGCCGGTCGTATTGCGAGCTCAGCCACGTCTCGTCTGGCGAGCCGAAATCGTTTCCGTATTCGAAGGCCGCTTCCAGCTTGCCATCCTTGTAAGCCTGGTTCAGCATTTCCGCCGCTTCGTCGTATCTCAAGCGTGGAAACGGCGCCTTGATCGCCTCCAGTTTCGCCACGTCGCGCCCGATCACGTGCAGCTCCGGCGCGCGGTTCTTTACGACACTCTGCACAATGTGCGAGATGAACTCTTCGGCGAGACTCATGAGCCCGTCCAAATCCAAGAAAGAAACCTCGGGCTCGATCATCCAGAACTCCGTCAGATGCCGCCGCGTCTTCGACTTCTCTGCCCGGAAAGTCGGCCCGAAGCTGTACACCTTGCCCAGCGCAAGTGCCGTTGACTCAATGTAGAGCTGGCCGCTCTGCGTCAGGTACGCGGGATCGCCGAAATAGTCTACCGGGAACAAAGTCGACGTTCCCTCGCACGCCGCCGGCGTCAGAATCGGCGGATCGGTACGGATAAACCCATTTGAATCAAAGTATTCAGCCGCCGCCCGCATGATCTCCGCGCGAATACGCAAGATTGCCGACTGTCTCGGCGAGCGTACCCACAAGTGACGCCGCTCCTGCAGAAAGTCGACCCCATGCTCCTTCAACGTGATCGGGTACGGGTCCGACTCCGGCACACGTTGCACCACCTCGACGTCTTCAACGTCCAGCTCGTACCCGCCCGGCGCACGCTTGTCCGCGCGCACCTTTCCCGTCACAATGACGCTCGATTCCTGCGTCAGGCCCTTCAGTTTCTCAAAGACTTCCGGCGTCACGCTCTTCACGTGCGCCACTCCCTGGATCGACCCCGTTCCATCGCGAAAAATGGGAAAGAGCAGCTTTCCGCTTTCGCGCGAGTTGTAAAGCCACCCCTGCAAAGTGACAGATTGCCCCTCATGCCGGCCAATCTCGGCGATGGTAGCAATGGGAGGATCGGTCTTTGGAGTTTCGGAGGAGGCTGGAGCGGTTTCTTCGGGCATCTTGCTTCCTTTAGCGGCTGGGGCGGCCTGACTCTCCAGAATAACCCCGTTGCCGCCGTTTCTATCCGGCCCACATTCCTCGAATGAACCTTAGCTCCTACGAATGACCAATGCGGTCAATTTCGCGCTTGATGGCCATGTCCTCAAGCGCCGCCAGGGGCAGCGAGAGAAATAGTCCGATCCTGCGATCAAGCACGGTGAAGGCATCACGGAAAGCACGGGCAATCTCTTCCGGAGTTCCTTTGACTCCCGCAGGATCAGCAGTGCCCCAGTGCGCCGTCATCGGCTGCCCCGGCCAGAACGGACACTCCTCCTTTGCCGCGTTGTCGCAAACAGTGAAAACAAAATCGAGCTTCGGCGCGTCCGGCCCAGAGAACTCGTCCCAGGACTTGCTGCGGAGTCCGACCGTCGACAGTCGAGCCGATTCGATCTGCTGAATTGCCTCCGGCCGTGGCTGCCCGCTGGGATGGCTGCCTGCGCTGTACGCCGTGAACTTGCCTTTACCTTTGTGGTTAAGGATTGCTTCAGCCATGATCGAGCGCGCAGAGTTGCCGGTGCAGAGGAAAAGAACGTTGTAATGATCGGCCATGATACTCATGCCTTTGTTCCTGCGTCGGCAGGTGTGCAGCAACCGGGTTGGCAGCAGGCGATTTTTGGTTTGTTTGCCCGGACGAAGGCGCCGAAGAACCTGTCTTTCACTTGGGGAGCGATCGCGTCTACATCGACGCCGGCCTCGGTAAGGAACTGCCGGGCGTCCTCTACGCTGTAAACGCGCGTCGGTTCCACTGTTACATCCTCGAATCCAGCGCCCGCCAGCTTGGCGATGTACTCGCTCTCTTCGAGCGCGCCGGCGATACAGCCAACCCAGAGCAACATGCTTTTGCGCACGGCTTCCGGTACGGTGCCGCGCACCACCACATCGGAGACTGCGAACCGTCCGCCCGGCTTAAGCACACGGAAGGCTTCACGGAGAACACGATCTTTGTCGGCTGAGAGATTGATGACGCAGTTCGAGATGATGACATCCACAGAGTTGTCCGGCAACGGAATGTTCTCGATTTCACCTTTTAGGAACTCGACATTCGAGACGCCCGCCTGCCTCTGGTTTTCGCGGGCAAGCGCCAGCATATCGTCCGTCATGTCCAGGCCGTATGCTTTGCCGGTCGGACCAACGCGCTTCGCCGAGAGCAACACATCGATGCCGCCGCCGGAGCCAAGATCAAGAACAGTCTCTCCACGTTGAAGATCGATCAGTGCGGTCGGGTTTCCGCAGCCAAGCGAAGCCAGAACGGCCTTCTCCGGAATGACCCCGGTTTGATCGGCGCTGTAGAGGTTTGTGGTGATCGGATCGCAACACCTAAGACCGGGGTCGCAACATACCTGCACGCCGCCGGATTCCGCCACGGCGCGGGCGGCGCTACCGTACTTTTCCTTTACCTGTTCCTTTACGCTTGTCGCAGATTCCATAAGGACGTCTCCTCGCATACGCTAAAGCGAATGTATTCGCAACTAGACGTATCTGTCAAGGCGTATATAATGTCAGGGTGAGTGTTTCTCCGAAGAGCTACGACCTGGCGCTGCTGTTTGCCGCGCTCGCCGATCGCACCCGTCTCAGGCTGTTGAACCTGATGAATGGAAAGGAAGTCTGCGTTTGCTATTTCGTGGAGATCCTCGGGCAGAGCCAACCTAAGATTTCACGACATCTCGCCTATCTGCGACGAGCTGGCATCGTCACTGCTCGTCGCGAGGGGAAGTGGATGCATTACAAAATTGTCGAGCCGGTAAATGCGGGCGCTGCCAGAATCCTTCGCGAAACCCTCGCGGTTATTGGCCAGGAGAAATCAATGCAAGCAGACCTTGCGCGTCTGGTAAAAGCCTGTTGTGCTCCGCAGAGAGTTTCAGCGCTCGAGGCGGCGCCGCTGCCGCTTCCAGTTGCGGCGGTCAGCTGCTCCACATGCTGATCTGACGAGAAGAGGGCAAACCCATCATTGACCGCAAGCTCTGCGCGATCGTCAGGATCACTCCTCGAAAGCGCCCTTCGACCCTCCTGCCCCTCCGCCAACCGGCCTCCTCCACGCGCCTCGACCCACCTGTCAAGAGCCCGCGCGCCATCGCACTCGCCCATCTCCTTGATTCCGTTCAAAATATATTCTTTCCCAAGTTTGCCGGTTATTCCTGCAGAATTGCTACCCTTGATTCAAGGTCAGAAAAGCACCTGCGAAGACGGTAGGCATCGTCTCTACCCCGCTGGCTTTATGCTCTCGCCTGCCGGCGAATGGCCATTTTCGGCCAAAATCGCCCCAAAATGGGCTCTTAACTCCTTTAATTGGAATAATTTGAGAGGTAAACTCTTTAGAATCAATGAGTTACAGCGGTCGATCAAAAGTGTAAGTGCCTGAAACCAAACCTCTTAGTCCCGAAATCCTGGCAAAAAGTATTTTTGACCGGAGCCAGATTGAACTGCCCTCACCTAGAGTCGGGCCGCGCCCTTCCGTGCTCCGGGCCCCGGACAAGACACACGTCAGTTTCGTCGTACAAGAATCGATTTTGATTGGACAACAAATGCCGCTAACATGCATCCTAGCTTGGTAAGGAGCGGCTATGACCGATCGAGTCGAGATAAATAGGGTCGAGGCGAACGGTGGCGAGGAGATGCACAAGACGCTGGCGGATGCCGACACCGCCGAGCGCTTCATTACAGAGAAGCACCTGGGCGATCGCATCCGGCGCTTGCGCCTCAAAAAGTCAATGGGTCTGGTGGATCTTGGCAAACATACGGGGCTTTCAGCCAGCTTCCTTTCGCAGCTCGAAACCGGCCGCGTGGTGCCAACTCTTCGCAACTTGGCGCGCATCGCGATGGTCTTTTCCAAAGATCTCTCGTACTTTTTTGAGACTGAGCCGTTGCCGATTTTTCGCGTGCACCGCAAGAAGGACCGGGTGCGGATTCCGCAAACCGGCGTGGAGCCGCCTACCTACACCTTTGAGAGCCTCGGCTATATGGTGGCCGACCGGCACATGGATCCCTACTTTGCCGAGTTTATTCCCCTGCCTGAACATGTTGAGCCCAAGTCGCACATGCATACGGGATTCGAGTTCCTGTACGTTGTTGCGGGTGAACTGACACTGCGCCATGGGGAACAGGAGGCCAGGCTCGGACCCGGCGATGCCGTATATTTCGATGCGGGGACTCCGCACTCCTACCGCTGCGCAGGAGCTAAATCCGCTGAAGCCGTAATCGTTACCATGCATCAGTTGCCCGCAGATCATCCCCAGTCGCTGCGCCCGGCAACGGTGGCCGCTCCGGCGCGTCCCGCTCAACCTGTCTTGTTACCGAGAACCAACCTGACTGACGTCAAATAGCGGCAGCCTATTTGGTTTCTGCCGGCGGCGGATTCGAATCGCCATAGGTGGGGTAGGGCTTGGCCGCGGTGCTCGTCGGCATTGAGGCCAGCGTCGTCAGATCGGCCTGTACCTGTGCCCAGGCGTGGGGCTTGCGCTTGGTCGTAATGGGCGCATTCACGTCGGAATAATAGGCTTGTATATCGCTCTTGATTCCCGGAGGAATCGGCTGATTCGGGTTGCGCGTCAGGCGGTGCAAAAGCTCCGCGTAAGTCACATCCGTTAGCCGATAGCCGCCGGGTCTGACTCGCAGCCCCGTATCCAGATCGCGATTGGGAATTGGATGATCGGGCTCGGCGGGACCCAACGCGTCTGTTTTAGACGCAGCGCTCGCGGACTGCAAAGTACGCGCATTCACCGGCGTAAAGAGAGTCACGCGATGGCGAAGCGCTGTGGTGGATGAGACCAGGCTATGCATGTAGTCGGCTTCAGCGGCTTCGCTGGGCCCCTTGATCGCGACCATTGCCAGCGGGCCCACTTTGGGCAGCACCCAAAGAATGTCAGCGATGAGATGCGTCTCGAAGCCGGCTTTCTTGCGGTATGCGTCCCAATCATATTGCGTGGCCGCATCTGCCGATTCCTTCTCGATCTCTCTCGCATCGGCAGTGTTCGGCTCCGCTACTTCATGGCCACGGTTCATGAGCGTGACCGCGTAGGCCACGCGTGGAATAAACTTCCGCGTTGCAAACTGGTACTCACCCGCGTTGAACTTGTGTCGCGCGCCCCTGCCGAAATCGTCGCTAATCCCGTACGTCTCGTAGAAAGCCAGCGCAAGCTGGTGCGTCGGAACCCTGAGTCCAATGTGGCGCAGGTATTCCAGCGGCGCCACTCGGTGCTTCGCAATCTGATCGATGTCGAAAGCAAACTCTACTTGCACATGCTGGTGCTTGCCCTCGGCGTAGTTCACGCTCGGCCCATAGCGTGCCGCCAGCTTGGGAAACTGGAGTGCAACAGCACGGTTGGTCGCTTCCGAATGGCCGATCGAATCACCAACATAGTGCGAAAGCGCGCCCGCGGCAAAGGCCAGCTCATTAGCGTTATGCGCGTTGCGCAAGAGCGCCAGGACAAAGTCGCCGGTACGCACGTAGTGCGTAAGGTCAGAGAAAAACGAGTCGCCGAAGGGGTAGTACCCCATGTCCTGGATCACGCACCCGCCGTATGCGAAGGAGCGCGCGCGGTCCAGCTCTGCCGGCGTCAGATTTGGATATTGGCTCTTCAAAAAGGGAACGATCGAGTCGTTCCATGTGAGATCAATGAGTTGCTCGTGCGTGAGCACGGAATACGCAGCGGCGTGCCGTGAAGCGCAGATAGGCAGCAGCAACAGGATCAGCGCGGCGGTTCGCAGTCGGTAGCAACGCATTGTCATTAGGATGCCAGGACATCGAATTGGGGATTGATGGGGTGGAAGCCGGAATCCCGCCCTCATTGTATTTAAACTTCCTGCAACAGGAGAATCGATCTCTTGCTGCGTATCCGTGTGCATCCGTCCACCTGCCTCATTCTGTGCATCCGTCCAGATGCCTCGTTCATGGACGATGCAAGCTATTGAGTGATTGCAGCAAAGCCGGTGCACTTTCCTGAATCAGATTCTATGATTGCCCATCAGATCTGACGATTGCCTCATAAATCCCGGACCTGATGCAGGCGATCAAGATTCGAGCAATCCCCGTGCTCAACCTCGAGAGGTTGCTCCTTGTTCGCCTTCCCCGGGGCCCGCGAGGAATCTCGCCCCAAACGAGGCGGGACTCTTATGGGCGCAACGCGACCACAGGCCGGCCCACCCATCGCGGCCCTGCCGCACGAGCCACCTCTTTGATTGGCGCGGCGATTACTGGTTCGGCCTCGGTCGCAGTCGACTGCTCCATGACCTTCTTGAGGGCCGCTCCCACCAGAACACCGACCCTCTGGTGGCCCAACACACTCAAATGTTCGTAGTCCGCGAAATTTGCACCGAAAGCTTCTCCATTTGGAAAGGATTCGAGAAATGAGAAGGTATCGACGAAAGTGCAGCCGTATTTTTCCGCCGCCGCCTCGAAGATCGGTACTACCTCTCGCCGGCAGAAGCGGGTGAGCGGGTCCGGCGTCGAAAACGGGCCGACCAAAACGATTCCTCGCAAGGGCAGATCCTTCAAACTCAAGAGGATCGAATCGAGAGAATCGGCAATGGCGGCGGGATCGAACATCTTCCTCTTTTTCCCCAAAGCAACGATCATCCCAGCCGCCGCAATTCTTCGCAGTTCAATCGGCGTCATGAAGAGGGCGGGCCGGTATCGCATCTCCGGCCTAGGCCGCGAGTCCTCAATAGCTCTCTTGATGCTGTCTTTCTTCTTGCCACTCAACCCTAAGGTCTTCTTCAAGGGCTTTGGAGCTTCATAGTGGCCAAGCTGCAGAACAACCGCATCCGGCTTCAGTTCCCGGCATGCAGCCAGGATCTTCGGCCCTGAGCGAAGATTGAAAAGCGGTAGAACATTAAGAGAGGTCTCCCCGGAGTTCGGAAGGCACCCCAAAGTCACATGTGTGAACGCATACTCTTCGCCGACCGGAAAGCCATTCATGTGGCATCCGCCAACAAAGAGGATTCTTGAAGAATTCCCCACGTCGTCTCCCTTGAGGAGATCGAGGGGCAAACTTGTGGGCCCCTGCACCCCTCATTCAGGATCGATTCTTCCATTGGTATCGATCCCCATTGGCGCGCTCGAACAAGATCGCGCCCAACGGCAGACCACGGCGGGAATTCAAAACCAAGACCGTTTCAGATTGGCACCCGTTCGGGGGCTCTCCATCTGAATCTCTCTAATCTCGAAATGTAGCGGCATCCTATCACGCACCTTGTCGCCTGCTGGACGATGCAGATCACAGCCTGTTTGTGAGTGCCGCATAACCACAGGTATCATGATCCTTCATGGGATCTCCGCCGCCAATTCTGCTCGCCACCTTAAGCATGTGGGACACTCTGATCCTCATGGCCCTGGCTTTGGTGGTTTTTGGTCCGCGGCGTCTTCCTAAAATCGGCCGCCAGCTGGGTAAGTTGATGTACGAGTTCCGCAAGGCCTCCAACGACTTCAAATTCCAGATGGAAGAGGAGTTGCGCGCCTCAGAAGAGGCTGACCGCCGCAAGAAGGAAGAGGAAGCGCGGCAGCGCGCCCTCGCCGCTACCCCTCCGCCGGCACAACTCGAAGCACCAGGCGCACAAACTCCGTCTCCCGCCCCGGAATCACAGCAACCCAGCGCTCCGGTCTCAACAGAAAGTCCTTATTCTGAAGGGACCAACCCCAATATCGAAGCTGAAGCACAGCATGTAGCAGAGCCCGCGATGACTCCCGCCCAACCAACCGAAGCCGCACCTGCCGTGGTCGTCCCGCGCATCCAGCCTCCCTCCACTGGCGAGACCGTTGCCGCCGAGCCGCCCGCTAAAACCCAGGGAGACTTATTTCCTGAAGCCGAAAGATCGGAGCCGGCTCCTCATCATGGCTGATCAACTCATCGTTGACCCGCAGGAAGCCATCGAACGGGCGCGCAAGGCCGTCACCGAGCGCGCCGAACTTCCCGGCATGAGCCTCATGGAGCACCTCGAGGAGTTACGCAAGCGTCTCGTCCACTCCGCGATCTATCTTGGCATCGGCTTCATCGTTGCCTACGCCTTCCACGAGCGTCTCTACGGCTTTGTCCAGGCACCGCTCGACAAGCTTGGCATCAAGCTCAATTACACCCACCCCATGGATCCGCTCAACCTGTACCTCCAGGTCTCGCTCATCGGCGGAGCCATCATCGCTTCGCCCTTCATCCTCTATCAGGTGTGGCTCTTCATTGCGCCGGGCCTCTATCAAAAAGAAAAACGCTTTGTTATTCCTTTCATGACGGCTACCGTAGGTCTCTTTCTTGCCGGCGCAAGCTTCGGTTACTTTTTCGTCCTTCCCGGCGCACTCAAGATCCTCATCCTCGGCTTCGGCAGCAAATTTAACCCCATCGTTACCATCGAGGAGTACACCGGCTTCTTCCTTTCCATCATTCTGGGTTTAGGCATCAGCTTTGAGCTGCCTATTCTTATCTTCTTCCTGGCATTGTTTGGCATCGTCAGCCCCAAGTTCCTCTGGAAGAATGTTCGCTACGCCATCCTCGCCGTGTTCCTGGTTGCCGCTATCATTTGCCCCAGCCCCGATCCCGGGACCATGTGCATCTACGCAGTTCCCATGCTGGCCCTCTACCTCGTCGGCATTGCCGTCGCCTGGTGGGTCCACCCCGCCCGCAGAAAGAAAAAGGAGGCTGCGGGATGATGTTTTCCTGGTCTTGGAAGAGAGCATTGGCGATACTTGCGCTCATTGCTCCACTCACCGCACCCGCTCAACACTTTAACGGCAACGCCGCCTACGAATACGCACGCGAGTTCGCAGCCATCGGCCCGCGCTGGCCCACCGGCCCCGGCCACGTTAAAGCCGAGGATTTTCTTCGCACGCACTTCCTTCGCGACCACGATCAGCTCGAACAAGATACTTTCACCGCGGACACTCCCATCGGGCCAGTGCCCATGTGCAACTTCATCGTCCGCTACGCCGGCACCAAGCCCGGCATCCTCGTGCTCGCTTCGCACTACGAAACCAATTACCCGCTGCGTACCATCAACTTCGTCGGCGCCAACGACGGTGCGTCAACGACCGGACTCCTGATGGCCATCGGCGATCGTCTCCGCGAACAGGCCGCGCACTCTCCCGCCAAAAAGCTCGACGGCTACTCTGTCTGGCTCGTTTTCTTCGATGGCGAAGAGGCCATCCAGCAGTGGTCGGCCTCCGACTCCACTTACGGCAGCCGTCATCTCGCCGCAAGATGGGGTCACGATGGCACGCTCAATCAGATCAAAGCCTTCATCCTTGCCGACATGATCGGCGACAAGGATCTCGACATCCAGCAAGAGACCCGGTCTGCTCCTTGGCTGGTCTCAGACGTCGCCGAAGCCGCCAGGAAGTTCGGCTACCAGCGCTACTTTTTCCAGCAGCAGATGGAGGTCGAGGACGATCATCTGCCCTTCGTCCAGCGTGGCGTTCCGTCCATCGACATCATCGATCTCGACTACGGGCCCAACAACAGCTATCACCATACCGCGCAGGACACGATGGACAAGATCAGCGCGCACAGCCTGATGATCGACGGCGACGTATTTTTGGAAACGATTCGGCTAATCGATCAACGTTAAGGCGCCCCAGCTGTGATCCCACCGCCGTTGATGTTGTAGTACGGCCAATTATTGGTATTGAATACAAGGTAAACTCGCGAATCCTTGGGGAGACGCTTGTACTCCCCCGTATTTGCGTCGATGAGTATTTGTCCATCGTAATTTCCACAATAGGAAAGATTGAACAGTAAATAGCGATCTCCCGGAAGAAACACGCTGCGAAGCGGGTCGCCGCAGTAGTCGGAACCCTTGAGCCCTTCGCCACGTGTTAGCTCTAAGTAAGTCTTTCCTCTTATGCTGAGCTTCTCGATCCCACCCTGCTGATCGACGTCCAACCTAACACCCTTACTAGGCAACACCTTGTCGCTGTAATCGATGATCGAAAACGAAAAGAAAGGCGACTCGCTAAATCCCGACGCAAGAGCATTGACAGGAATCGTCCGAGCTTGTGGATCGCTGATGTTGCTTACTCGCTTCCCTTCAAAATACTTGAGCTGCAGGTCCCCCTCCTCGGTCGGCACTGAAAAATAAACTCCAGACTCTAGCCCGAAGAAGTAGTTGTAGGCGGGAAAAGGTTTTAGTACAAGATCCAACGCACCTGAATCAACGGTGTATCGCCACAACTCGCCCTTCGCAGAAAAGAGCTGCGATCCCTTGGATTGGTAGTATTCATCCTTTATCAGGTAGAGCTGCTTGGAGTCCCGCGACCACTGAAAATCGTCGTCTCGGAAGAACTGGCGTCCTATCTGCTTTGGGTCTTTGTAGATTGAATCGACGGGGACGACTTGGTGGATTGTAGGTACCCCCCACCCGACAACCTCGAGAAACCCATTTGAGACGACAGCAATCAATTTGCCATCGGGGGAAACAAGAAAATTCTGTATTGAGCCGCGCAGCAAAGTTGGCGCCTGCGGGTCAATTTCGTTCGAATGCTTTAGCTCGTCGCCAACCGAATAGAAAAATGGCGCATTAGCTTGAGCCGGGAAATCTTCAGGATTAAAGTTAGCGATCTTCGACGGATAGAAAGACCTGTCCCACCAGACCCACAGAAACAAGAACAGTCCCGCAGGAATCAGAATCACAGCGCCAAGCGTCACCCAAAAAAGGAGCTTTTTCCGTCGGACCATCTTCCGGCTCCCCCGCGAGCGATCAAAGAGAATTGTTGTTCCGGTCGTCGCCCGAATTTTATCGCATTGAATAGGGCGGGGGCGCTGCTCCCAAGATCAACCGGGAGGGAACCGTCCACAATCCCGCTATACTGTTGGGTTAGCAAACTCACGGAGAGAGTAAATTAAGCGCGATCCGTCCAGGAGTTCGCAAGTGTCTCAAGCAGAAATCGGCATCATCGGCGGCAGCGGGCTCTACTCCATGCCCGGCTTTACCAATATTCACGAGGAGCTCATCGATACGCCCTTCGGCTCACCTTCTGAAGCGTTTGTCCTCGGCGAGCTCGAGGGCCGCAAGGTCGCATTTCTCGCGCGCCACGGCCGCGGTCATCGCATCCTTCCTTCCGAGATCAACTTCCGCGCCAACATCTATGCTTTCAAGAAACTCGGCGTCGAACGCATCGTCTCCGCCTCCGCCGTCGGTTCGCTCAAGGAAGAGCACAAGCCCACCGAATTCGTGATTCCCGATCAGTTCATCGATCGCACATTTAATCGTGTCGCCACTTTCTTCGGCGAAGGCATTGTGGGCCATATCTCGTTCGGCGATCCCGTCTGCGCCACCGTCGCTAAAGCGGCCGCCGATGCCTGCGCGAAGGTCGGTGTCGTGGGCAAGCCCGGCGGCACTTATGTTTGCATGGAGGGCCCGCAGTTCTCCACACGTGCCGAATCGAACCTCTATCGCAGTTGGGGCGCCGACGTCATCGGCATGACCAACCTGCAGGAGGCCAAGCTCGCACGCGAAGCGGAAATCTGCTACGCCACAATCGCCATGGTCACCGACTACGATTGCTGGCGCGAGGGCCACGACGCTGTCACCGTCGAGGAAATCGTAGCCGTGCTCCACAAGAACGCCGACAACGCCGCCAAAGTCGTCAAGGCCGCCGTCGCCGCAATGCCACGGGAGCGCACCTGCCCCTGCGTCTCAGCCGCTCAATACGCGGTCCTCACGCAGCCCGACGCGATTCCTGCCGCCGCCAAGGAGCGCCTCAAGCTGCTCTTCGGCAAATACAATGGTTGGTAGAGCTGAAAGCTGATTCGGACGAAACGATGACGGCAATACCAAAATCCTTACCATCGACCGATCAGCAGCTAGCTTCCAATCTGGCAAAGCTTTGGCCGCATCGGGAGCATGAGGCGCCCTCTCTCGGCGGATTCCTTTGCAGGCTGGGTCTGCATCGATGGCGCTCGCTCGACACAAACGAGATCGCTCCTCAAAAACGTGTGCGTTTTTGTTTCTGGTGTTCGGTCGTGAAAATCGATGGCCATATCTACGCGCCCTAATCCGCAAAGCAGAGACTTCAACCTTTTAGGAGACCAATGTCCATTACCGTTGTCGGAAGCGTAGCCTACGATTCCATTGAAACCCCCGCCGGACGCCGCGAACGCTGCCTCGGCGGCGCCGCAACCTACTTCTCGCTCGCCGCCAGCTTCTTTACCAATGTCCGCGTCATCGCCGTCGTCGGGGAAGACTTTGGCCGTAAGCAGGAAGCGGTCTTTGCAGCACGCAACATCGATACGCTTGGCATCGAGCACACTGCCGGAAAAAGCTTCTTCTGGGAAGGGTCCTATCTCGAGAACATCAACGAGGCGAAGACGCACAACACCGAGCTCAACGTCTTTGCCTCTTTCGAGCCCAAGATTCCCGACGCCTATCGCGATTCAGAATTCCTCTTTCTCGCCAACATCGATCCGGTTCTGCAACGCCGCGTTCGCGAAGCCATGCCCAACGTCAAGCTCGTCGCCGGCGACACCATGAATTACTGGATCAAGGACCATCGCCCGGCCCTGCTTGAAGTTCTCAAGGGCCTCGATCTTCTGCTTATCAACGACACCGAGGCTCGCATGCTCGCCGGCAACAGCAACCTCGTGCAGGCCGCGCGCGCCGTCATCGCTCTCGGACCTCACGCGTTGGTCGTCAAGCATGGGGAGTACGGCGCGACGTTATTCCACAGCGCTCCGACAAAAAAAGGGGGAGAGGAGCTACGCACTTTCAAGGCGCCGGCCCTCCCGCTGAAGGAAGTCATCGATCCTACCGGCGCGGGCGACAGTTTTGCGGGAGGCTTCTTCGGCTATCTGGCCTCGCAGCCGGAGCTCACGCCCGCCGCCTGGCGTCACGCCATGTTCTACGGTAGCGTCATGGGTTCCTACGCTTGCGAGCGCTTCGGCACCGAGCGCCTGCAGCAGCTTTCGCGCACCGAGATCGACGCGCGTTTCAATGTCTTTCGCGAGATCACGCACCTTGACTGAGAAAAGCATCTCGCATGCGGAAGGCTGGGCAGTTCTGGCTTTCTGCATGGCCGCTTCATCGGTCGCCATCGTCTGGAGCTGGCGTCACGGAGCGATGATCAACTACGGCGACGCCATCGCCCATCTGCACATCGCGCGCCGCGTCTTCGATTCCCGCACGCCGCGTTTCTCGCAACTCGGCTCTGTTTGGCTGCCGCTCCCGCACATTCTTCTTCTCCCTTTTGTGCAGAACTACTCCTGGTGGGCCACCGGCCTTGCTGGAGTCGTTCCATCGGCTCTCGCCTACATTGGCTCCTGCGCCGGCATCTATCGCCTGGCGCGCAACTGGCTTCAGCCCACGCCTGCCGCGCTCGCCCTCGTCTTTTTTGCTCTCAATCCCAACCTGCTTTACCTGCAAACAACGGCCATGACCGAGCCGCTGTTTCTCTGCGAATTCATCTGGATCGTCGTCTGGCTGGTCGAGTGGCGCGCCGCCCTCGATGATGAGACCACTCCAGCTGGTTCCAACCTGCACTCGACTCAGCCCGCGCCACGCTCCAGCGTTGCCCGAACCACACGACTCCAGATCTTCATCGCCATCGCCCTCGTCGCCGCCATCTTCACGCGCTACGACGGCTGGATTATTGCGCTGATCGCATGGTCGGTCGTCGCATTCACCCTGTTCCGCCGCGACGCTGCTGGCGATCGCGCACGCCTCGCTGCGCCTGCCTTTTGGCTTGCCACCATCGCAATTGCCGCCGCGCCGCTTCTCTGGTTCGCTTACAACTCCGTCTGCTTCGGGGACTGGCTCTACTTCGCGCGCGGCCCCTACTCCGCTCACGCCATCGAACTCCGCACCGCAGCCAATGCGCCCGGCTGGCCACCGCATCCCGGCTGGCACAACCCGTGGGTCGCGCTCCTCTTCTATCTCAAAGTCTCCGAGCTCGACTCCGTTGCCGCGCCCGAATGGGGTAATCTCTGGGGCAATCTGGTTCTGGGTCTCGCCGTGCTCGGCACAGCCCGCGCCTGGCTCGTCGAAAAAACCCGCCGTCGCGCTATTGCCTGGACGCTTCTTCTTTGGCTACCCGTCCCTTTTTACGCATGGTCCGTCGCTTACGGATCGGTTCCGATCTTCTTCCCCGCCTGGTGGCCCTACACCTGGTACAACACGCGCTACGGACTCGAGCTGTTGCCCGCTTTGGCTCTCGGTCTCGGCTTCGCCGCTCAACTGCTTACCGACGCCCTCCGCCGGCTTAAGCGCCCGGCCATCGCGCCCCTTCTCCCCACGCTCGCCCTCGTGTTCCTCTTTGCTCTCGCGGGCCTCAACGTGTCCGCGCTGCTACGGTCCCACCCCATCGTCTACGTCGAAAGCACCAAGAATGCCCATGCGCGCCAGTCCTACGACAATTCCATTCCTCCGGCCTTGCATTCGTTGCTCATCCTCGATCCGCACGCCACTGTGCTCATGAACACGTCCATCTACCCTGAGATTGTTGCCTCCACCGGAATCCCCCTTCGCCAGACCATCAACGAGGGTGACCTCGAGATCTATCGTTCTGCACTCGCCAATCCCGCTGCCCATGCAGCCATCGTCGTCGCATTTGATGGTGACGAGATTGATTCGGCCGTCAAAGCGCATCGCGCCGACTTCACGCTGATCGCCAGTTTTTCTGCAAAGAATCAGCCATCGGCCGCGATTTATGCTTCCACCAATTGGCTCCATCGCGCCCCCGATTTCTATTGAGGCGCGCTCTTGCATCACTCGGCACTTCCCCCAACTCGCGCTCAACTGCACGCCCTCATCGGTGTTAGCATCGGGCTAAGAAAAACCGTGATTTTTAACCCTCCACAACTCGCTCGACTGTTCGCCGCATCCCCCATCGTCCCTGCTCCGGAGGAAAATTGATTCCCTTCACGAAAGCCCACGCATGCGGCAACGACTTTCTCATCGTCACCGAAGAAGCCGCCGCGGGCCACGATCTTGCTGCTCTCACGCGCCGACTCTGCCAGCGCAACACGGGCATTGGCGCCGACGGCACTGAGTTCTTTTCCTGGACCGGTCCGGCTGCCGGTCGTGTCCGCCTCCACAACGCCGATGGCTCCCTCGCCGAAATCAGCGGCAATGGCACACGCTGCGTCGCTGCCTGGATGGCCGAGTCGCTTGGTTCCAAGCCCGGTGATACGCTCGAAATCACCACCGACGCCGGTCTCCGCGCCTGCCAGATTGTCAGCGTGAGCGATGAATACGAATTCGCAGTCGAAGTTACCACCGCGATGGGCGTGCCCCGGTTTGTGCCGCACACGCTCAAGCTGATTGACGGCGTTGACGTCGTTGGTGTCGAAGTCTCCACGGGCAATCCCCACTTCGTCGTCCTCGTAGAAAAGCCGGACTTCGCCGTCGGCAAACGCGCCTGGATGGGACTCGGCGCTGAAATTTACACCCATCGCGATTTTCCCCAGCGAACAAACGTCGAGTTCGTGCGCGTCGCAAGCGAGCACGAGATCGAGATTCGCATCTTCGAGCGCGGTGTGGGCCCCACGAATTCTTCCGGAACAGGCAGCTCGGCCGCGGCCACTGCGGCCCTAGCGTTGCGCCGCTGCCTCTCGCCGCTCAAAGTCGTTGCGCCGGGCGGCGCGCAGACCGTCGCTTGGGATGGCCCCGGCACGGAACTGCATCTCACCGGCCCAGCCGCGCTCATCGCTCGCGGGGAGGCGTGGTGAGATGAAGGCGCTCCTCAAACCACCGCCAGTCGCTCCTGACGCCGCAATCGGCATCGTCGCTCCGGCCTCTCCAGCCAAACCCGAGCGCGTCGATCTTGGCCTCGCGGCGCTTCGCTCTTTGGGTTATGCGCCTAGGCTGGCTCCCAATGCTCTCCTGCGCGAGCCGCTCTATTTCGCAGGAACTCCTCGCGAGCGAATTGTCGATCTGCACGCCGCTTTCGCCGATTCTGATACAGCCGCCATCATGTGCATTCGCGGCGGCTACGGTTCGAACTACCTGCTCGATGGCCTGGATCTCGAAACAATCGCCGCGCATCCCAAGCCATTCTTCGCCTACAGCGACCTCACCGGCATCCAGCTCCACCTTTTCGACCAAATTGGCCTTTCCGTCTTTCACGGCCCCATGCTCGCCGCGGATTTCTATCTTCCCAACGGTGTGCATCTCGAGAGTTTTCGCGCCGCCCTCGCCGGGGAGCTGTACAGCGTCGGACCTGCAGAAGGCCTACGCACTCTCAAACCCGCCGCATCTTCAAGCGCCGTGCGCGGCACACTGTATGGCGGATGCCTCAGCATTCTGGCGTCGTTGGTCGGCACCCCGTGGGAGCCGAGCACCGAAGGCAAGCTCCTTTTTCTCGAAGACACCGGTGTCAAGCCCTACCAGATCGATCGCATGCTCTGGCAACTGCGCCATGCCGGAAAGCTCGACGGCGTTCGTGGCATCGTCTTTGGCGAAATGCTCGATTGCGCATCGCCGGGCGCACCGCCGTCGCTCGTTGACGAATCCATTCTCAGCGCACTCGTTGGCGTCGACGTACCCATGGCCATCGGCCTCCGCAGCGGCCACGTTTCGCACGAAAATGTCACGCTCACTTTTGGCGTCGAGGCGGAACTCGCCGTCGGCGACACGGCAAGCCTTCGCACCCTCGAACCGGCGGTGAAAAAGTGACGGCGTCGCCGCGCCACATCCACCTCGTCGGCATCTGCGGCACAGCCATGGCTTCGCTCGCCGGCCTGTTGCAGCTCGAAGGTCATCGCATCACCGGCTCCGACAAGGCCGCTTATCCGCCCATGAGCGATCTGCTTCGCTCCCTCGGCATTCCCATCCTCGAGCCCTACGCCGAATCGAATCTCGATCCCGTTCCCGATCTCGTCGTCATTGGCAATGCGCTCTCTCGCGGCAATCCTGAAATCGAACGCGTCCTCGACGAGCGCATTCCCTTCACTTCCATGGCCGCGCTCCTGCGCGAGGAATTCCTCAAGAGCCGCGAATCTTTCGTCGTCGCCGGAACCCACGGCAAAACCACTACCACCAGCATGCTTGCCTGGATCTATCAGGTTGCCGCTCGCGTAAACCCTTCGCTTGAGCCTTCGTTCCTCATCGGCGGCGTCACGGAAAATTTTGGCACGAGCTTTCAACTCCGTCCCACGCGAAACTTTATCCTCGAAGGCGACGAGTACGACACCGCTTTCTTTGATAAGGGCCCCAAGTTTCTCCATTACTTTCCTGCCGCGCTCATCCTCACGCACGTCGAGTTTGACCATGCCGACATTTACGCTGACCTCGAAGCCGTCAAAGTCGCCTTCAAGCGCCTCGTCAATCTGGTTCCGCGCCGCGGCCTCATCGTCGCTTACGATGGCAGCCCCAACGTGACTGAATGCGTGAGCCGTGCCTTCTGTCCCGTCGAGCGTTACGGATTCACCGATGCGGCCAATTGGCAGATCCGCAATCTCCGCTATGAATCCGGCCGCATGCACTGGGAGGTTCTCCGCTCCGGGGTTGCATGGGCCGACTTCAACATGCATCTCGCCGGCGAGCACAACGCCCTCAACGCCACAGCCGCCGCCGCCCTCGCTGCTGCCGCCGGCATCCCCACCGACGCCATCACGGAAGCCCTCGCCACCTTCAAAAGCGTAAAGCGCCGCCTCGAGGTCCGTGCTGAAATCAACGGCATCACGCTCATCGAGGACTTCGCCCATCACCCCACTGCCATTCGCGAAACCCTCCGGGCGCTCCGCTCCATCTATCCTTCACGGCGCCTTTGGGCCGTGCTCGAGCCGCGCTCCAACACCCTGCGCCGCAAGGTCCTCGCGGCAGATCTCATTGAGAGCCTCTCGCTCGCCGATCGCGCGATCCTCGCCGCCGTTTTTCAGCAGGAGCGCATTCCGGAGTCCGAGCGACTGCATCCAGAGGAAGTCGTCCGCGTTCTCAACGACGCAGGCACGCCCGCCGAGCTCCTCGCTGACGCTGATGCCATCGTCGACGTCCTCACACCTCAGCTCGCGCCCGGCGACGTCGTGGCTCTACTCTCCAATGGCGGCTTCGACGGCATCTACGAAAAACTTCCTGCGCGCCTGCGCGAGCGCTTCGCCGCCACGGGCTCATAACAGCAAGGTTCACGCATGATCTGGTCGCTCATTTTCATCGCCAACATGGTTGTCCTGGGAATTCCCTCGGCTCTCCTTTTCATTCCCTGGTGCTGGATCACCGGCAATGTGATGCCGCTCTACAAGGCCACGCGTTTCATGTTGTATTCAAGCTGCCGCTTCGCCGGCGTTCGCTTTAAGGTCGCGGGCCGCGATCGCATTCCTCGCGACCGCGCATGCATTTTCATGTCGAACCATGTCTCCAATCTCGATCCGCCTGCGCTCATCTCGCTCATCCCTGGGCGCACCTCCGCCTTCATGAAGCGGTCACTCATGAACCTGCCGATCCTCGGCACCGGCTTTCGCCAGGGAGAATTCATCGCCGTCGACCGCACGGGCAATGCCGCAGACGCTCAGCGCAGCGTCGCCGAAGCGCAACGCGTGCTTGCCAAGGGCGTTCATATCACGACATTTGTTGAGGGCACTCGCTCGCCCGACGGCCGCATGCTGCCCTTCAAGAAAGGTCCGTTCTTTCTCGCCATGGCCGCAGGCGCGCCGTGCATTCCCGTCTCCATTTACGGAACTGAGTCGCTCCTGCCCAAGGGCAGCAATCGAATTCGTCCCGGCCAGGCGCACGTCATCTTTCACGAGCCTATCGACCCGGCGAAATTCGCATCGCGCGGCGATCTGATGCGCGCCGTGCGCACTTCCATCGCCTCCGGCCTCCCCGAATGGATGCGGACCTAGTTTCCGGAAGCCATCATCGTCTCTCGCCTGCGAAAAGCTAGTAGCTAGAAGCAGCTTTTCTGATCACTGATCACTGACCCCTGCCCACTGTTAATGCGATACTCACCTTTTACGCCTATCCTGACCGCCCATGATCGTCTCGCTTCTCGTCTTCGTCACCATCGTCGTCCTGGCTGTACCTGCGGCGATCATTTTCTTTCCGTTTACGCTCATCACCGGCAACGTCGGCCCGCTCTATGCCACCGGCTCCTGGATCGCACGCGTCGCAATCCGCGTTGCAGGTATTCGAATTCAAATCAGAGGCCAGGAAAAAATTCCCGCCGGCCGCGCCTGCATCTTCATGGCCAACCACATCTCGTACCTTGATGCGCCCGCGCTCATGTCCAATCTTCCCGGCCGCACCGTGGTCTTCCTCAAGAGCTCGCTCATGAAAATCCCCGTCCTCGGCTACGCATTCAAGCTCGCACACTTCATTCCAGTCGACCGAACCGGTGACGTAGCGGAAGCGCAGCTCGCCGTTGGAGAGGCGGAACGCGTCCTCGCCTCTGGACTTCACATCACCACTTTTGTTGAGGGCATGCGCTCGCCCGACGGCCGCATGCTGCCTTTCAAGAAAGGTCCGTTCTACCTCGCTAAAGACTCCGGCGCGCTCTGCGTTCCCATTTCAATCTTTGGCAGCGAGAGAATTCTTCCCGTGGACAGCAAGCGCATCCACCCCGGTGTGGTGCACATTGTGTTTCATCCACCCATCGACCCTGCCGATTACGCCACGCGCGACGAACTATCCGATGCCGTCCGCGCCGTGATCGCTTCGGGATTGCCGGAGTGGATGCGGACCTAGTTTTCGCAAGATATCGTCGGCCTTCGCCCGCGAAAGGCTAAAAGCTAGGAGCTAGAAGCCGCTTTTCTGACCCCTGACCCCTGTTGTCACGGCTGCACCATCGCGTTGTACCCGTCTCCCAGCAACCTCGCCGACATCCGGCTTGCTTCCTCGTGCGTCGCGAACGGTCCAATGCGCACATGAATCAGCCCATCGGGCATGTGCTGCGCGGTCGCCGCGAACCCGCGATTCCGCAGCGCGTTCACCAGCACAAACGCATCCTCAGCGTGTGAAACCGCGGCAATCTGCACCATGTACCCTGTCGTGGCGCTGGGATACGCCGGTCGCATCGCCGGTGTTGGCTGCTCACGTTGCGGTTCACTCACCTCAGCGGGGTGTGCTGGCCGCGCAGGGGTTGAAGGCCGAGCCGGCGCGGGCGCCGCGGGTTTGGTAGCGGTTGGCGCAGGCGAACTCGCCGGAGCATGGGTCGGAGGAGTCGCCGCCGGCGTTGGCTGCTGCGGCGCCGGTGCGGGGTTGGTATCGCTCGCCGGAGCCGGAGGTGTGTTGCCGCTTTCATCCGGCGGCTGCGTCGGCGGTACCTGCGCATCTGCTGAAGGCTTGGGAAGCGTGTCGCTGCCCTGCAAAGGCTCCTGATCCGGAGCCGCCGTCGGCGTCGCGGGCTGCGTCGCGGTCTTCTCGGCAACCGCCGGCGACCCGCGATGCCCCACCCAATATCCCAACCCGAAGCACAACCCGCACAAGAGCAAAAGGGCAAAGACAATCCCTACCTGCGCACCGGTGCTGAGTGTCACCTCGGTGTCATGCCTCTGGTCGTCGAGTTGCTCTTGTTCCTCAACTTCCGGCTCGTCGTTGTCGAAATATCCGCGCATATCCTCGCATCAACCGCTCATTGGCTTCAGAATTTCCAGTCGTACGCCGTCGGCTTTTGCCGGCCGTCAAACTGACCCCGTAAAGAGCCACCGGCAGACGGCCACTACTCAATAGATGCATGTTTACGGCTTCTCCGCCGGCTTCATCTGCGCCGAAAATTTGTTCAGCAGTGTCATCAACTCCATCGGCAGCGGGAAGACGATCGTCGTATTCTTCTCCACGCCGATCTCGGTTAGTGTTTGCAGGTAGCGCAGCTGCAGCGTCATGGGCTGCGTAGCCAGCAACGCGGCCGCATCCACCAGCTTTTGCGCGGCGTTGAACTCGCCCTCGGCATGGATGATTTTGGAACGGCGCTCGCGTTCTGCTTCGGCCTGTTTTGCCATGGCGCGTGTCATGGTCTCGGGCAGATCCACCTGCTTTACTTCCACGCTGATAACCTTCACACCGAACGGCTCCGTCCGCTGATCGATGATCGATTGAATCCGGAGATTGAGCTGGTCGCGATGGCTGAGCAGCGTGTCCAACTCCACCTCGCCCAGCACCGAGCGCAATGTGGTCTGCGCGAACTGCGAAGTCTGGTAGATGTAATTGACCACCTTGATGGCCGCTGAATTGGGGTCCACAACGTAGAGCGTCACAACAGCGTTCACTTTGATGGTCACGTTGTCGCGCGTGATCACGTCCTGCGGCGGAACTTCCAGCACTTCCTGGCGCAGCGAGATGCGCACGATCTGGTCGATCGGCCGGAAGACCAGAATGATGCCGGGCCCCTTCGGCGCTCCCAGCACGCGCCCCAGGCGGAAGATAACCCCGCGCTCGTATTCGCGCAGAATCTTGATCGAGTTCAGCAGGTAGAGAACGAGGATGGCGATAACAACCAGCGTGGGAACACCAATGGACATGGGAACTTCCTTTCACTACTCAGCAGGGATTGTACTCCTCGGCTGCGTTTGCGGATGTTCACTTTTGGGCGCCGTCGGCTCAACCTGCAGCAGCATCTGATCGTGCCCTGTCACGCGCAGTTTTGCGCCTTTGACCACGGGAGCGCTCGCCACTGCCTGCCAGATTTCGCCCTCCACCAGCACATGGCCCTGCGGATCGAGCGGCTCCATTGCGGTTGCCGGGTAACCCACCATCGCGTCCGCGCCGATGCGCGCCTTCCGTCTCCGCGCGCGAACGGCCAGCCGCACCAGAAACACCGTGATCGCGCCAAATGCCGCGCTCACGCTGATCGCTACGAGCGGGCTGATCCCCATCTCTGGCACTGGCGCCGCAACCAGCGTCAGCATTCCGAACGTCAGGCAGATAATTCCCCCGATAGCGAGTGCGCCGTGCCCGCCAAATTTCGCCTCCAGGAGCAACAGAACCATTGCCGCCACCAGCAGCAACACAGCGGTGTACCGGATGGGCAGCAAATTCAAGCCGAAGATGCCCAAAAGCACCATCAGGGTGCCCAGCGCCCCGGGAACAATGGTTCCAGGGGCATTGAATTCGAGATAAATCAGCAGCGCCCCGCCCACCAGAAACAGCAACGCGATATTCGGGTCTACCAGCCAGCCCAGCAACTCGTCGCGCAGCGTGGGCTTGATCAGGTTGATCCGCGCACCGGCCAGATGCAACGTCAACTTCGATCCGTCCATGCGCGTGATCTCGCGCCCGTTGAGCGCGTTCAGCAGCTCCGTGTCGCTGTTGGCGATCACGTCGATCAGGTGCTGGTTCAGCGATTCGTCGGCGGTGTAGGAGTGCGACGATTCGACGGCCGCCACCGCAGCATCCGTGTTTCGATTCCGCTTGCTCACATACGAGCGCAGGAACGCCTCGGCATCGTTTTCCACTTTTTGCATTTCTGTGCTGTCAGGCTGTCCGCCAAACTCAAACACGGGGTGAGCTGCGCCGGCCTCGGTCCCCGGCGCCATCGCGGCCACGTCCGCCGACTCGAGAATGAAGAACCCCGCCGAACCGGCGCGCGCCCCTGACGGTGCCACATACACGATGACCGGAACGCGCGAACGCAGAATTGCGCCCACCATGTCGCGCATTGAATCCATCAGCCCGCCCGGCGTGTTCATATCGATCAGCAGCGCGCTGGCGCCGTCGCTGTTGGCTCGATCGAGGGCCCGCGTTACCTCATCCGCGCTCACCGGCTGAACGGTGTCATCCAGAACCAGCTTGTCTACAATCGGCTGCGCGGGCACTGGATTCTGCGCGAAAGCCGAAACTCCCGATCCAAATCCAGCAAAAACCCCTAGAGCCGCCGCCGTCGCCCAAGCGGCAACTCGGGTCATCGCAACGAAGTCTTCCATGGCTCGCCTCTTTCCAATTGGAACGCGAACTCGGTTTTCAGCTCAGTGCGTTGGCGTTCTCGCTTCTGAGGGTTTGGACGGAGCGTCCTCGAATTCCGTACGGAAAAACTGATCCTTGAACCCTGTTCAGTGATCCCTGACGCGCGGCGTCGACTACCTTCCCCTCTTCGCCTCAATTTGATGCATGAGTGCTCCTGCCGCTCGGTTTGACGGCTCCAGCTTTAACGCATCCTGGGCCTCGGTCCCCGCCTCGTCCAGAGACCCTGCCGTAAAGTCCAGTTGTGCCAGCACGAGATACGCATCGGCCGAAGGCCCCAATTCCAGCGACGTGTGAGCCTCCCTGCGCGCCTCGTCTGCATCGCCACTCCGTTGGCGCACTTCAGCCAGGCCGGCATGCGCCTGTGCGCTCGCGCCATCGGCGGCCACGGCATCCTGGTACAGTCTCTCCGCCTCGAGCAGCAGTCCGCGGTCTAAAAAGCCTTTGGCCTGCGTACACAGCCTTTGTGCCCGGTCGTGCGGCGTCAGGGCGGCGAGCCGTCCCGCATTCACCTCGTCCAACATCGCTGCCGCCTGCCGGAAGGCCGTCTGGTCGAATCTGCGAACAATTCTCTCCAGCGGCTCCGCGCCCGCATCCGCGCCTTGAGGCCCACTGGTCGCTGCCGCTCCGGGCTTACTCTTCCACGCATCATCCAGAGCCTGCGCCTCGCTGTCGTTTGGACGCAGTTTCAGGCATTGCGCCAGCTCATTCAGCGCTCCCGCGACATTTCCCTCACGCTTCAGGCTCACTGCCAGGTTGAAGTGGTAATCCGCAGCATTGGGATCAGTTGCCGCCGCTTGAATGAATAGCGAAATCCCATCCTTGCCCTGACGGCTTACCGCCACGCCCTCGTTGTTCACCACTTCGGCCAGCGGCAATACGCGCGCTACTTCAGCAAACGCCTGCTCCGCATGTGCGTAGTCACCCAAAAACATCAGCGACAGTCCGCGGTAAAAGTCAGCCTCGAGCCCGTCGGGCCCGTTATGGTCGACCTTTGCGAAGGCATCAGCCGCCTCCTGGTACTGTTGCCCGTTGTAGTCTTCGCGGCCCAGCGCCATCCACGCTGGCCCAAAGTCCGGGCTCAGCTTCACTGCGTTTTCAAGATGTTTCAGCCGCTCCGCCTGGTCCTGCTCGGTAATCCCGCGAATGTACTGCTCAAACGCGTCCAGCCGGATGTTCTTCCCCGCCGCCGCAAACGTCTCCTCGGCCACATTGAACTGGGGGTCGAGCTGTTTCGTCAGCTTCCACGCCAGCTCACCAAACACGGCGATCAGGTCCTTCATCTCGCCGCGCGCGCTCACCTCCGGCAGCATCCGAAGGTTGGGCACGTCCACCAGCGTTGCCTCGGCCACAATCCCGCTTCCATCCGTCGTATAACTCCCTACCACAATCGAATCGGCGTCCAGCGTTTGCGCCAGCTTGAGCGCGCTTGCACGCGAAGGCTGAAAGCCCTGCGGCAGCCCCAGATGGTCCAGCGCATACATTCGGTCGGCGCGACTGGTTGGCTGGAACCCCGCCGAAGCAAAGCGCGTGCTTAGGATCTGCGCCGCCGCCTCGCGCAACCACTCCAGGTTCGGCTGTCCAGTACGGTTGTCGAACGGCAGCACGAGCAGCACCCTCGAGCCGCCGGCTTCTGAAGCGGTTTCGTCAGCGCCCGAAGCATCCGGACTCGCCTGCCCACGCGCGCAAATTGCAGCAGACAAAGCGCAAACAAAGACGGCCGTCGCGCCTGCGGAAGCCCGCCGCACCCACCGCGACCGCATTGATTCACGTCGAAGCACGTCAGGGAGATTATAGGCGCTGTGGCTTTTAGCCACGCATCGCGCGAACGCCCAGGCCCGCGTGATCTGTCCGATTTTGCTTGGTCCCCCGCGCAGCCGCCGCTATCATCGCTCCATGACGCCGCTCACTCCGCCTCCCCGGGTCAAGCCGCTCTGGCGAGCACTGGTCGAGGTTGCGTTTATCGTCTTCCTCTTCTACTCGAACCTGCTCATGGGTGAGTTCACGCGTGCCAACAGCCATCACAAGACGTTCGCTTTCGCGCTCCGCGACATCGTAACGCCTGCCAATTTCGCCATCGCAATTTTCAGCGGCTTTATTGGCTACGGGGTATTCGAATTTCTACGCAAAAAGCTGTAGATGCGGACTAGGCAGATGATAAATCGCCATAGCACGGCTTCGATTTCCGCTCTGCTTTTGACCCTATGCCTGATAACGATTATTCCGGGGGCTTTGATGAACGCCTCAACCTGGAAGGAGCTTTATTTAGGGTGGGCTGGCGGGAAGATACAAAACTTTTGGATGCAGTTCGGCTTTATTTATCTTGGGATCGCCACGATCGGCCTGATCGTTCTTTGGACGGGATATAGAAAAAGGGAACGCTGGGCCTGGTTCGTCATGCTCGTCATTCTCTTATGTCTTGACTTTCCTGCCTCTGTGCTACCCGTGCTCTTGCAAATCCGTGCACAGAATTACCAATGGTCTTTATTGATGGATTTGTTGACGCCTTTCCGCGAACAGGGGTGGTGGCATTGCTTAGCGATAAAACCTCCGGGTTACGTGACCAGCATCGAATGCATGGCTGTTGGAATGCTGATTGGACTTGTTAGGTCTTTGGTGATGTGGGTTGCCCTGCTCATTCCGGTCAAAGCGTTCTTTTGGAGAAACCCCGCCGTGAATACCAAGGCCGAATCGACGCAGGGGTCAGCGTGACGGTGAGTCACTTGGAATTCGGGTCAAGAGACAAAATGGGTTTGATTTTCGAAATTGCGGCGGTTTGCCGGCATCGCGTCCTTACCACGATCAGCTAATAGCCAAAGGCTAAAAGCTAACGGCTGTTGTCTCAGTCCGCAAACGCCGGCTCTTCAACTCTCGCTGCCGTTGGCGGCAGCTCTGGGTAGTACGCATTGCGCGCGTACTGCTTCACCATGCGATTGGTATTAAAGTACGACCCGTTGAACGCCAGCGTTGTTCGCATCAGCCGCGCCCACTTCTCCGGCGTATCGCGGTACAGCGGAACTACCGCGGTCTCGAGCTTCGTGTAGAGCGAGCTCGCTTCCTCAGCGTCACTGGCTCCGTCCTCGATCGCCCATCCCGTCACGCCCTCGATGCAGCCCTCGATCCACCATCCGTCCAGAATCGACAGGCTGGGCACGCCGTTCATCGCCGCCTTCATTCCGCTTGTGCCCGACGCCTCATACGGCCGCTTTGGCGTATTCACCCACACATCCACGCCCGCCGTCAGTTGCGCGCCCAGGTCCCATGCGTAGTTTTCGAGATACACAATCCGCAAGTCGCTGTTCGAAAGTTTCGCCGCCTCCTCAACAACCTGCTGGATCAGCGCCTTTCCCGGTTCGTCCTGCGGATGCGCTTTGCCCGCATACAAAATCTGCAAGCCGCCGGCCTTCGCCGCAATCTCCTTCAGCCGCTCGGGGTCAGTGAAGATCAATGTGGCGCGCTTGTAGGTTGCCGCACGTCGCGCAAACCCCAGCGTCAAGACCTTGGGGTTCAGCACCAACCCCGTCCGCGACCCCACTTCGGCCAAAAGATTCTCCTTGGCCAGCGCGTGTGCCGCAAGCATCTTGGAATCCGGCACGTCGATCGCGTTGCGCAAATACAAATTGTCCCGCCGCCATGCTGGAACATCCTCGTCCAGCATGTGCTCCACCGGCTCGCTGATCCACGTCGGCGCGTGCACGCCGTTGGTGATTGAGCTGATCGAGAATTCGGGGAACATCGCCTGCGAAACTTTGCCGTGCTTCATCGCCACGCCGTTGGCATAGCGCGAGAAACGTAGCGCCAGCAGCGTCATATTCAGCAAGCCGTCGCGAAAGCATCCCAGCTTTTCCAGGCGCGCCGTCCGCTCGCCGCCCAGGATCCGAATCGCCTGCTCGGTTGAGAACCTGTCATGCCCTGCCGGAACCGGCGTATGCGTCGTAAACACGCACTTCCTGCGCACCACCTCAATGTCAGAATCCGCGGCCGCGCCTTCAGGACCGCCGCCGAGTTGACTCTCGAGCAGTGCCAGCGTGAGCAGCGCCGCGTGCCCCTCGTTCATGTGGTACACGTTGATCCGCAAACCCATCGCATGCGCCATGCGCACGCCGCCCATTCCCAAAACAATTTCCTGTTGCAGGCGGTAGTTCGTATCCCCGCCGTAAAGGTGATCCGTGAGCCCGCGATCCCATCCGGAGTTTTCGTCCAGGTCGGTGTCCAGCAGATAAATCGGCACCACGTGCCCGAACTGCCCCTGCAGGTCATACCGCCACGCGCGCACCGTCACCGTGCGCCCTTCCACCGCAACCGTCACCCGCACCGGCTCTTCCGTGCAGTAGTCCGCCGGGTTCCACGGCTGCACTTCTTCGGTTTGCGCGCCTTTCGGATCCAGATGCTGCTGGAAGTACCCCTTCCGGTGGATGAGCGAAAATGCCGCCAGAGGAATGCCCAGATCGGCCGCCGACCGCAACGTGTCACCCGCCAGCACGCCGAGGCCGCCGGAGTATGTGGGCATCTCCGGACGGATCGCGATCTCCATGCTGAAGTAGGCCACTTGGCCCGATTGAGGAATGGTCTCGTGCAAAGATGATTTCGAGGGAGTGGGTTCCATATATTTTTGTTTCAGCCAACCAGTCGTCCAACGTGCCCGCCCCAAATCAATTCGAACCCGACAGGGTCGGAACAGTTGCTTGATTCATCGGGGCAAATACCTCACAAGTTTAGCAAGGAATCCGCGCCTGAAAATGTCCCGGACCAGTTGCGGATATGGTTCTTTCGTGGCAGTTACTTGCAGGTGTATTGCCATGAGATAAATCATTTCAAATCTTTTCCGGGTCGCATTTCCTCCGAGCCGCGAGCGCTTTCGCCGGTCACTGCAAATTCGGCACTTCTCGAACTCCGCTAGCTCCGCGGCCTTATTCCAGCCTGTGCGCTCCTCCTGATGCGTGGCAAATGTGAATCTGCGGCTCGATTCCCGTCTTCGCCTTATAACGCGCACCCAGCAATTCGGCAAATTTCCCTGCCTCCGACCAAATTGACGGTGCAGCCGCCAAACCCACCGCCCGTGAGCCGAGCTCCAATCAGGCCGGGAAGGTCCTGCGCCAGCGCCACCATCGCGTCTGCCTCTACGCAGCTGCCTTCAAAGTCCTGGCTATAACTTCGATGCGCCTCAGCCATCAGGCGTCCCAGCTCCTTCATGTCGCCCTTCGCCAGCGCTTCGCTCGCCGCAACCGTGCGCAGGTTCTCGCTGATCACGTGCCTGGCGCGCATCAGGCTCTTCGGTTCCATCTCATGGCCCCACTTGTCCAAATCTTCGAGCGTCGCGTCACGCAGAAACGGCACTCCCGGCCGGTGGCTCGCGATCACCGCGCACGCCGCCTCCGACTCCCGTCGCCGCGTCGGATAATCCCCGCCCGCAACAGAATGTTTCACCATCGTATTGGCGATCACCAGAGCCACATGATCGGGAATCGGCGCCAATTTGTAGCTCAAGTCGCGGCAATCGAGCAGCAGCGCGTGATTCTCTTTTCCATTCACGCTGATGAACTGGTCCATGATGCCGCAGTTGGCGCCTACAAACTCGTTCTCCGCCCTCTGGCAAAGCCGCGCCAGCACCGGCCCTGGGTAACTTGCTCCTAGCAGGGATAAAACTGCCAGCGCTGTCGCCACCTCCAACGCAGCAGAGCTTGAGAGCCCCGACGCCAGCGGTACGTCGCTCCAGATGCTCAGGCTGAATGCGGGAATCTTGTGGCCTTCACCCGTGAGGATCGACACGACGCCCATCGGATAGTCGCTCCAGTGCTTGCTTCCCTTCGCCGGCAGCGAGGCGGCATCAATTGTCTTTTCCTCGCCAAGGTTCTCGGAATAGACCACGATCTTGCCGTCGGTCCGCGGCGAAATCCCTGTCAGTGTGGCAAAGTTTATCGCCGCCGGCATCACAAAGCCCTCGGCATAATCGGTATGCTCGCCAATCAGGTTCACGCGCCCCGGTGCCACAAAAACTGCCGGCTCCGCGCAAAAGCGCGCCCGGTGCATGGTGCGAAATGCTGCTGGATCGTGCATCTCGGTCAACTCCCTCTCGCGTTCACACCCTTAGGGTTTCAGGCCGCCGAAAATGACAGGACAGGCCCTGACCATGATAACGTTTTCTTCCCGACCCCGGTCAATCCCCATCAACAACCCTTCTCCGCGATCACAACCTCCCCGCAGGCAGCGCTCAGCCGTTCCCAGATCTCATCCATCCACGCCTCATGTTCCGGCTTCATTAACACGCTGCGCAGGCACGTCACCGTGCCCGCTTCATTCTTCGCGCCGCCGGCAGCTCCAAACCATTTTTTAGGCAATTGCACGAGCGCCAGATGCAGTCCCCGCCGCGCGCATGCATTGAACACTTTTTGAGCTTGCTCGGATATGGTCCGAAGGTCTGCTGCATGCAATGCCCAAGCGACGATGTCGAGTTCTGGTTTGCCAGCGGCCAGCGGCGCAAATCGTCGATCCGCGCGCAGCCTTCTGTCCAGCTCTACCGCCGCGCGCCGCCCCTTCGCCAATCCCTGTGCGAAATCTCCTCCCGGCACGAGTGGCAGCAGTCTCTGCGTCGCCCAAAGCGCTACTGCCGCCGCTCCCGCCCGCGAGCATTCCAGGCTGATCTCGCCTAAATGAAGCTCCTTCGAAGTGAAGTACGTATACGGCGAGTCATGCTTGTAGAACCGTCCCACGGCCGGATCACGAAACAGCACGCAGCCACAACCATAGGGTTGAAGCCCGTGCTTATGCGGATCGATCACAATCGAATCCGCCTGCCCGATCATCGCGTATGCCCTTCGCGCCGGCTCATCAAGCTCGTCGGCAATCAGCCCAAAATAGCCGCCATACGCCGCGTCCACATGCACCCGAAATCCGTACTGCTCCTTCAGCTTTAGAATCTCATCGAGCGGATCCACTGCTCCGATCGCCGTCGTTCCCAGCGTCGCGACCACGGTGCTCACATCGCCCTCGCGCAGCTCGTCTTCGAGTGCGTCAAGCCTCATTCGCCCGCGCTCATCCGCCGCAACGCTTAGAAAATCGAGCTTCAACACGCCGCTGATCCGCTTGTGCGTGTAGTGCGCCTGCTCCGACCCTGCAATCCGCCGCCCTGGCGCCATCTGCCCCGCCATCCAAAGCGCTTCAAGATTTGCGAACGTCCCGCTCGATGTCAGGTGGCCCAAAAACTCTTGCCACCCAAACATCCCGGCAATCTCCTTCACCGCCTCCACTTCCATAGCCGAGCTCGCCCGCCCGCCATCCAGCGCATGATTGTTGGGATTGAGATTCATCGCCAGCGCGTACGCCGCTCGTGCCACCGGGTGCGGCGGTTTCAGCATCTGCCCTACATAGAGAGGATGAAAGTAGGGATAGTTATCGCCTAGGCGGTGCGCCGTCTCTTCGAGAACTTCGGCGAGCTTTGCCAAACCCGGCCCCGGCTCGGCCTCAAATCCCGGCAAGGCCGCAAACTCTGCCTCAAGCGCCTCGGTCGCGCGAGCCAGCAATTCGGGAACAGGATCCTTCGCCATGGCGCCCCCACCATATCACAGGCGGCAATGCGCCGTTAAACCTTAGCAGTTCAATAGTTTCTGGAGCCTAACACCAACTGGTGAGATGGAACACACAATTCCTGCTGATTATTTTGACGAAAATGGTAGAATATGGTCAGCGTTAGAACCGAACCGGGCGTGAGCAGTACTCGCCCAAAAGCAAGATTCTGCCAGTGTTCGCTCCGATTCATCCAGCGCAATTCAATACAGGAAATACGAACAAAATGGAACAAGGTACTGTGAAGTGGTTCAATGACGCGAAGGGCTTTGGCTTCATCTCGCGCCAGAACGGCGAAGATGTTTTCGTGCACTACTCGGCGATCAACTCAAGCGGTTTCAAGAGCTTGCAGGAAGGTCAAGCCGTGCAGTTTAACGTGGTCAAGGGCCCCAAGGGATGGCAGGCTGCTGACGTACAGCCGCTCTAAAAAAAATCAGCCGGATTCCGGCAGAATCTAGCTCGAAACAGCACGAGGGCTGGGAGCGCTCCTGAGCACAATCTGGAGTGAACTTGGTCCTCTTGCGTTTTTTCGACTGCTTCTGGCCGCCTACCAATCGGCCTTCAAGGCCGCAGGTGCGGCTTCTCTTTGAGCGCTGCTCCGCGGCTCGATTCAATTCAGCTGCCAGAAGGCCGCGTTTAAGACGGTGGCAAAGCTTACCCAGGCCAGGTATGGCGCCATGAGCCACCCGGCGCCCACCTCAACCCGGCTGAATGCCATGGTCGTGGCGCCAATCGCAGCCCAGAGAATTACAACCTCAATCAGCGCTGCTCCAAGGGCATGTTTGCGAAAAAAGATCCAGGTCCAGGCCAGATTCAGCGCAAGTTGCACCAGGAAAAGCCCAATCGCCCAACTGCGTCCCGGCGAAGGCGGCGCCAGCCAAATGCGCCAGGCCGCCAAGGCCATCAATCCATAGAGCAGCGTCCAAACCGGCCCAAACACCCAGTTCGGCGGTGCAATCGCGGGGCGCGCAAGCGTGCGGTACCAGCCGGTGATTTCGCCGGCTGTCCACCTCCCGCCAATGCCCGCCACAGCAAAACAGAGCACGAACCAGAACACCAATGCAAGCCAATGCACGTTGTTCTCCCTTCCCTTTCACCCCGGCTTGGCCGATGTTAGTCCTCATAGTTGCTCTGCGGAAGGACCGCATGCGGCACTGATAGGGCCGACCTCGCCCTCGACTTCGCGCCTTCAACCTTCTATCCTCAAGAGTTGGCCGCATTCCTGTTCATTCCGCGGCCGCAGCGGAACCCACCAGACATATGAGCACGAACATGATCGCCATACACCTGCCCGACGGGGCCATTCGCGAAGTGCCCTCCGGCACAACTCCCCTTGAAATAGCCAACTCCATCTCGCCGCGCCTCGCCGCAGCCTCCATCGCCGCGCGAATCGCCCCAGTGACCGCGGCCGCCGTCCAAAGCGCCGCCCACGGCGAGTCGCAAGGTGAGTCCGCGTCGGAAGCGTCCATGTACGCCACCGAAGACGCTGCCGCACCACGCCTCGTCGATCTTTCCGCGCCTCTAACCTCTGACACGCGCCTCGAGCTCGTCAAAGAAAATGATCCGGATGCCCTCAAGATCGTCCGTCACTCCGCTGCGCACGTTCTCGCGACCGCCGTTCTCGAACTGTTTCCTGAAACCAAGCTTGGCCACGGCCCCGCAACCGATTCCGGGTTCTTCTACGACTTTTACCGCGAGAAACCCTTCACACCGGAAGACCTCGCTGCCATCGAAGCCAAGATGGCCGAGGTCGTCGCTCGCAACGACCCATTCATCCACGAATTTGCTCCAAGAGATAAGAGCCTGGAAGGCTTTGCTCGTGACGGCGACTTCATGAAAACCCACTTTGTCACCAAGTTCACTGCGCCTGGCGACCAGGTCAGCTTCTATCGCAACGGCAACTTTGTCGACTTCTGCCGTGGTCCGCACGTGCCCTCCACCGGCCGCGTAAAGGCCTTCAAAGTCACAAGCCTCGCCGGCGCTTACTGGCTCGGCGACGAAAAGAACCCGCAGCTCCAGCGCGTCTACGGCACGGCGTTCTTCTCCCAAAAAGATCTCGACCAGCACTTTGCACGCCTTGAAGAAGCCGCGCGCCGCGACCATCGCGTCATGGGAAAGCAACTCGACCTCTTCAGCATTCAGGAGCTCGCTGGCGCAGGCCTCATCTTCTGGCATCCCAAGGGCGCCATCATCCGCAAGATCATGGAAGACTGGATGCGCGACGAGTGTCTCCGCCGCGGCTACCAGCTCGTCTACACGCCTCACGTCATGCGCCGTGAACTCTGGAAGGTCAGCGGCCACGAGGGCTTCTACTCGAGCAACATGTACACTCCCATGGAACTGGATGACGCCGAATACCGGCTCAAGCCGATGAACTGCCCGGGCCACATCCTCATCTACAAGAATTCGCCCAAAAGCTATCGCGATTTACCGCAGCGCTATGCCGAGCTGGGCAATGTTTATCGTTACGAGCGCTCCGGAACCATGCACGGCCTCTTACGTGTACGCGGCTTCACGCAGGACGACGCCCACATCTTCTGCATGCCCTCGCAGATCGAAAGTGAAGTCGCCGCCTGCATCGATTTTGCCGAGGCGGTCTTGAAAACCTTTGGCTTCTCCGAGTTCAAGGTCGAGCTGTCAACGTGGGACCCGAACGACCGCGCTCACTACGCCGGCTCCAACGAGAACTGGGATCTCGCCAGCCGCTCGCTCGACAATGTGCTCAAGGCGAAAGGCATCGCGCACAAGACCATCCCCGGCGAAGCCGCCTTCTACGGCCCGAAAATCGACATCAAGCTCGTCGATGTGCTCGGCCGCCTCTGGCAGCTCTCGACGGTCCAATTCGATTTCAACCTCCCCGCGCGCTTCGAACTCGAATACGTCGGCGAAGACGGCGAGCGCCATCAGCCCGTCATGGTCCACCGTGCGTTATTCGGATCTGTCGAGCGCTTCTTCGGCGTGCTCATCGAGCACTACGCTGGAGCCTTCCCGCTCTGGCTTGCGCCCGTGCAGATCGGCCTCGTTCCCATCAGCGAAAAGCACACGGCCTACGCGGCCAAACTCGAAGCCGAGCTCAAAGCCGCAGGCCTCAGAGTCGAAATTGATGCCCGCAACGAGAAGATGAACTCCAAAATTCGCGACTTCGCGTTGCAGAAGACGCCATATATTCTCGTCTTCGGCGACAAGGAAGAATCAACCGGCGCAGTCAACGTGCGTACCCGCGGCAAGCAGGAGCAAAGCTCCATGCCCCTGGCCGACTTCATCGCTAAGGCCAGGGAACTCGTGGCGAACCAGTCGACACAGTTGTAGGTTCGAATCAGCGCACGTCCGGTCCGCTCGCAACAGACAATTGCTGGAGGCCGCCATGCTTCGGAACGTAAGACCCGACGACGCACCTTCGATTGCGGGCATCTACAACCACTACGTCCTCAACTCGCCGGCCACGTTTGAAGAAGTCCCGGTCAGCCCGGACGAGATGCGCCAGCGAATCCTCGAAACTACCCGCGCGTATCCCTGGCTCGTGTGCGAAGAGGAAGGAAAACTCCTCGGGTACTGCTATGGACGCAAATGGCGAGAGCGTGCGGCCTATCGCCATTCCGTTGAGGTTTCCACGTATCTCGATCCATCCGCGGTCGGGAAGGGAAGAGGCTCAGCGCTGCTTGATGCGATCCTCGTCGAGCTGCGCCGCCGCGGTTTTCATTGCGTCATGGGCGGCGTCTCCCTGCCCAACGACGCGAGCGTTGCGCTCCTGCAAAAGTTTGGATTGCGCCAGGTAGCCCACTTCAAAGAAGTCGGCTACAAATTCGATCGATGGATCGACGTCGGCTACTGGCAACTGCTGCTTTGATGACCAAGTCCTGCCAACTTGCTAACTCGCGACCACGCGCGCAGCGCGGCCAACTCGCTAACCTGCAGTCTTGCGCGTAGCGTATCTGCCCCGCCGCTTCAGGCGTTAATCGCCATCCCCTCCACCGCGCCATATCCATCGAGCATTGCCTCGCTCAGCGTGGGATGCGCGTGGATCGTGAACATCAGGTGCTCCACGGTTCCTTCAAGCTCCATTACGGCGACCGCTTCGGCAATCAGCTCCGTCGCCTGCGGCCCGATGATGTGTACGCCCAGAATCTCGCCATACTTCGCATCAGCCACCACCTTCACAAACCCATCGTGGCTGTCGACAATCGTGGCCTTCGAGTTTCCGGCGAACGGAAACTTGCCCACCTTGATTTCCAATCCCTTTTCCCTGGCCTGCGCCTCCGTCAATCCCGCGCTTCCAATCTGCGGCTCGGTATACGTGCAGCTCGGAATGCGATCGCGCCGAACAGGTTTGTAGTATTTCCCCGCAATCTTCGCCATCGCCACCATGCCGCTCATCGCGCCCACGTGCGCCAGTTGCGGCAGTCCCGCTACAATGTCTCCGATCGCAAACACACCCGGCTCCGCCGTCTCCTGCACCTCATTCACTTTCACAGACCCGCGCTCCAGCTCGACCTTCGTCTTCTCCAGGCCAATCCCCTGCGTCAGCGGCCCGCGCCCCACCGCCACCAGAACCTTCTCGGCTTCCTTCACTTGCGCGTTTCCAGTCGAATCCGTGTAGGTCACCTTTACGCCGTCCGCCGTCTTCTCCACCTTCTCCACTTTCGCGCCGGTGCTCGTCTCGATCCCGCGCTTGCGAAACACACGCGCCAGCTCTTTCGAAATCTCCTCGTCCTCCACCGGAACCATGCGCGGCAAGAACTCGAGAATCGTCACCTCGGTCCCAAAGCTACTGAAAATCGATGCGAACTCCACGCCCACCGCGCCCGCTCCAATCACGATGAGCGACTTGGGCGGCGCGCCCAGGCTCAGAATCTCAATGTTGGTCAGGATCGTCTCGTCTGCCTTCAGTCCTGGCAGCAGCTTTGCCTCCGATCCCGTCGCCAGCATTATTTTTCTGGCCTTGGTTTGGCCTTTCACCCCGTTTGAATCGACCTCCACCGTGTGCACGCCGCCCTGTGCCGGCCCAGTCAGTTTTCCAAAACCAGAAATCACCTGAATCTTGTGCTTCTTCATTAGGAACTCGAGGCCCTTCACGTGCTTCGTGATGATGGCGTTCTTGCGAGCGAGCACCGCCGTCCAATCAAGTGACCGCGTCTCGACTCCCTTGATGCCAAACTCGTCGGCCTCTTTCAGGTAGTCCCAAAGCTCGGCGTTGAAAAGCAGTGCCTTCGTCGGAATGCAGCCCACGTGCAGACAGGTCCCACCAAGCTTCGGGCTTGCGTCAATGAGCGCCACCTTCAGCCCGTACTCCGCCCCACGAATCGCCGCCGTATATCCCGCCGGCCCGCCGCCAATCACTGCCACGTCATAAATCGTCTCTGGATTTGTCTCTGCCACTGGGAAGCTCCGTTGCGCGCGCTTTTCACAGCGAGCTCTTTCTCAACATGCTTAGTTTAAATGGCTGCGCACTCACCCAAGCGCGCTTCCGACGATATCCGCCGTTGCTCGCACTGTCTCCGCCTCGTCGCCGAAACCCTCGATCCAGAGCACCTCCGGTTCCCGCCGGAACCACGTCATCTGCCGTTTCGCATAATTGCGATGCCCCTGCTGCGCCACCCTGATCGCATCCTGCTCGCTCATTGTTCCGTC
>Ga0326728_10003305_pt1 | contig 50599 bp, 53 predicted proteins | sample MB3enrmetagenome_FD_207602 | JGI IMG/M metagenome (GOLD analysis project Ga0326728, IMG submission 207602) | Lab enriched peat soil microbial communities from McLean, Ithaca, NY, United States - MB31MN | ecosystem: Environmental > Terrestrial > Soil > Wetlands > Peat | place: USA: New York... | reverse complement strand
TGCCCCCTTCCCCTGCAACCCCATCCCCCAAAACCAACCCCACGGCAGCCTCAGTGAGGCCGTCCCTATGACTCAACCGGACATTTCACTTGCTTCAAAAAGCGGACATTTTAACTTGCTAAGGACATATTCGTCCGCGTTAGGTAGTGGGTCAGCTTCAGATAGACCCACTACCCCGCGTTGGCACTTAGGGCTAGCCGCTTTAGAGAATCTGCGTCTCCAGCGAAGCAATAAACTGAATTCCGGGAACAATCTTCCCTATCAGGCGCTTGTCGTTGGTCAGGAACAGATCCGCCCCAGCCTGAGCAGCGGAAGCCAGATGGACCGCATCTGCCGGGGGCACACCTAGCGTCCCTCTGATCCGCGCGTAATGGTCGGCGGTTTCGAGGGTGAATGGGATCACCTCGGCAACCACACTTTGCAGCATACGATGCGCCTCGTCAGCAAGGGGCGCAGCGCCCTTCCGATAAACCCCGGCCAGCACCTCTCCGAACGTAAACGCGCCAGTAATCAGTTGGTCGTGCCGCTGTTCCATTCGCGAATGGATCTCGTCTACCCGCTTCGCGAACTGTGGGTGGTCCTCTAACCAGTAGATAAACAGCATCGTATCCCAGTAAATGCGACTCACTCTGCCTCCGGCGGCTGGTGGAACTTGCTTCGCTCTGCATGTAGATAGGCCTCCCCACCACCAAGCTGGGCGAAGACATCCCTTAGCGCGCCCCGCATCCCAATCCAAGGGTCTGGCCCCAGAGGCGGTAGAGATGGATTGTTGATGAATTCGTAGGTATAGGTCACGGTGGTGCTTTGCCCAGAGGGTGGACCAGTTTTCGAGACGAGCCTTAGCTTATTTGCCTGCAGAAACTTTTCGGATTCCAGGGCTTGGCACACCAACGGCACTCTGTTCCGCAAGTCCACAGCTCTGTGAACCTGGCCCACGTTTATCGTAAAGGTCCTTTCTTTCCGACGGCGGGCCGGGCTTACGAACGTTTTGTGAGCATGCTCTCGAACTAAATCCGAAACCGAGCCTGATGCTGCCTTGCTCATTAGGAGCCCTCCTCGATTATGCATGCTTATTCTTGCATAAGAATGCTATTTGTCAATATTGGTTGTCTATGCCCTGTCTTGCCAGCCCAGGTTCCGGGGCGAGCAGACACGTCTACAACCTAGGCCCCGCGCACTTCGTCCGTCGATGATCTAGCTTCGTTTCAATAACTTAATAGAGCCAGCAACTGGTGACGCCAGTAACCTGTCCGCAATTATCTCGGTAAATTTACAGACTCTCTGCTACGTCCTATGATCCCTGAGTTGAACGGAAGCACTCGGCAGGTGCGCCGACAGGTTTTGTCTCTGGCTCCGAAAACGGGTTTGTAGTTCTGGCCGTCCCAATGCCTGCGCGCCTAGCGAGGGTGGGACGGCCAGACAGTCTATTCGTGCGCGAGCACCGTTTCTCTCTCCGCTTCGCCGCCGTGCGCTGATCGCGCGCCTTCCGGCGGCCCTGCTGGTGTCGAAGATGCCGCAGTTGCCTTTTCGTGTTTCCTGTAACGCAGCAACCAGACGAATGGCAGCATCAGCAGAAACACGACGCCCATCACCCAGAATGCTTCCACAAAGGCCAGCATCGCGGCGTGGCTTTGCACCAGCCCGTAGACAGCTCCCAACGCTTTGCGATTAGCGGTGTAATTGTCAGCGCCAGCGCCGTGGAAGAACCCTTGTAAGCCTTGCACCATCTCCAACGCGCGCTCATTGCCAGGCGTGATCTTCTCCACCAGCCGGCTCTGGTGCATCTGGCTGCGGCGGGCAAGAAATGTGGTCATAGCGGCAATGCCGATGCTGCCGCCGATGTTGCGCATGAGGTTGAAGATGCTGGTCGCGTTGCCCATTTTTTCTGGCCTGATCTCTGCCATCGTCATGGCCATCAATGGAATGAACAAGAAACTCATGGCTATGCCCTGCAACACCTGCGGCCAAAAGATGTCCCAATAGCCCGCATTCAGGTTCAGACCGGAAAGCTGGAACATGGTGAAAGAACCAAGCACCAGCCCCACTGCTAAGAGCCGGCGGGGGTCGGTTTTGCTGGTAAGCTGCCCGGCAATGGGCGTGAAGATCAACGCCCCAATCCCGCGCGGCGAGAGCGCCAAGCCGGAGTTATAAGCCGGATAACCCAGCAGGTTCTGCAGATAAATGGGCAGCAGTACCAGGCTGGCATACAGAATGTAGCCCAGCATACCGATGAGGAAGACACCCGTGCGGAAGGAACGGTTGACCAGGGCGCGCAAATCCACGACCGGCTCGCGGGCCCATAACTCCCGTATGACCAGCGCCACCAGTCCGCTCACGCACAGAACGAGAAAGAACCGGATGTAAGGCGATCCCAGCCAATCCTTCCGCTGTCCGGTGTCCAAAATCACCTGCAAGGAGCCAATGCCCAGCGCCAGAAAACCAATGCCCCACAGATCTATACGTCCAGCCTTAGCGTTGCGGATGTACGGCGGGTCATGAACGAACCGCCCCATCATCATCAGGGAGAAAGCTCCCACTGGCAGGTTCAAATAAAAAATCCAGCGCCACGTATAGTTGTCTGTAATCCAGCCGCCCAAAGTCGGTCCCAGAATTGGCGCCAGCAATACCCCGATTCCGAAGGCAGCCATGGCCTGACCGTGCTTGTGGCGCGGGAACGTTTCCAACAGAATGGCCTGCGCCAGAGGTTGCAGGCCACCGCCAGTAAGGCCTTGCAGCACGCGGAAGAAAATCAGCGCGGGCAGCGAGTTTGCTAGCCCGCACAGCAACGACGTAACCGTGAACCCTGTAACGCAGGTGAGCAGAAGCCGTTTGCGCCCGATGCGTCGGGCCAACCAACCGGAGATCGGCAGAATGATTGCGTTGGATACCAGGTAGGACGTCACCACCCAGGTGCCTTCCTCAAACGTGGCTCCCAGGTTGCCAGAAATGTGTGGGATGGCGACGTTAACAACTGTGGTGTCTAGAATTTCCATGAAGGTGGCCAGCATTACCGAGAATGCGACCACCCACGGATTTACCCTCGGCGGCTCAATGTCCTGAACGCGAGCATTTCTTGTTTCCGGCACCACACCGGGCCTGCATGCCCTCGACTCCTGTATACCGCTATAGCGAAGATTGCGGCGTGATGCCCGTCACAATCGGATTGACACCAAGGTTACATGCTCGCGCGAGCTTGACCGATGACGACTCCCCCCAGCAATTTAACCGCGCGAGGAGTACGCGCGCCTATTCCAGTTTGCGATACGCTGACGGCTGGAATGGCGGCGTACACACGCAGTAGAAGATCAGATCAATTTCGCCGATGTTCGTGATGCGCTGCGGCACTCCCGCCGGGACCAGAACCACGTCCCCCGGCCCGACATCTTGTGGGGCCATGTCTTCCACCTCAATCCGGCCTTGCCCTTCAGCAACGATGTAGCGTTCATCGACACCCTCAATCGCATGTAACTGCGTAGTGACCCCGGGGGCGACGCGCGCTCGCGCAATCGACAAACTATCGTTGCCGGCGTTGGCGCTCTCGCAGATGTAGCAACGCTCATCCGTCCAGAATTCCTTGGACAAATCCTGCTTCAAAATCAGTGCCTTCATGTCTATTTGTCACCACGAGCATGACGCGGGATGCTTCTCCCCATTCACCACGATCCATCCGTTGTCTGCTCCCCGATGCGTGGCGCAATGCACTTCATGAACGCCGGCCGCAAATTGTTTGGTGTGCGAAAAGAACGCCTGCCCATAGGCGAACACCGAGGCATTGGCCGGGGCCGTGACCTTGCCATCGAGATCGTCGTTGGTGACTACTTCGATCAGCTTTGTGCTGCCATCTGGCAGGGTCACTCGCAAGGGGAGAATCTGATGATCGCCGTGCCGCCCGCCGCGCTGCGTACGCGATGAACTGGCAGTGGTGCCGCACACCATGACATTGTCCACGGCTGGCTGCTGCCCCGAACTGAGGAGTTGCCCGAGCTTTTCGTTCACCGACGAAGTGCAGGCTGATGGCACGGCGACATCCTTGGCCGCCCACGCTGCCGTCGTCAGGATGGCCGGCGCTACGAACCAGAAACACATCCGAGCTGACTTTCGCATTCAATCCTCTCTGTTGGTCTTGCGCAGTATACCCGAGTGAGGGCCGCATGCTCACCGTCGCCGGTTATGTTTTAATCTCGAAGAGGAGGATTATGACTATCACGCGAGGTTCTCATCCTCAAGCGCTCGCAGAGGGCATCCCAGCGGTTCCGCTGACCATGGAGGGCTACAGCGTCCTGCATCAGATGATGCGATTTCGCTGGTCCGCGTGGCGGGCTCTGCCAGACTCCCGGAAAACTGAAGTCATTCAGGAAGCTTGCAGTGTGCTCACCCGAATGGAGCAGAACGCGGCGGGCCAATCGGGCCTCTATTCCCTGCTCGGGCACAAAGGCGACCTGATGCTTGTCCATTTCCGCCGCTCCTTCGACGAACTCAACCAGGCTGAGCTGCAGTTGGCTGGGATGCAGCTGAACGATTTCCTGAGGCCGACCACGTCGTTTTTGTCCGTCATTGAGCTTGGCCTTTACGAGTCGACTATCAAGTTGTACCGGGATCTGGCAGGGCGCGGGGTCGAGCCGCATTCCGACGAATGGAAACTGGCGGTCGCGGATACCCTCACCCGCCAGCGCGAAGCCATGAAGCAGCGACTCTTCCCCGAGTTGCCGAAGAACCGTTATATCTGCTTCTATCCCATGGACCGGCGCCGCGGAGAGCAGAGGAACTGGTACACCCTCCCCATCGAAGAACGTGGCCGGCAGATGAATGAGCATGGGCTGGTAGGCCGCCGGTACGCAGGCGAGGTCAGGCAGATCATCACCGGCTCCATCGGATTCGATGACTGGGAATGGGGCGTCGACCTGTTTGCGGATGAGCCGCTGGTTTTCAAGAAGCTGATTTACGAAATGCGTTTCGACGAAGTCAGTGCCGTGTACGGGCTGTTCGGGCAGTTCTACGTTGGGCTGCGCGTTCCGGCCAGTCAACTGGGTGAACTGCTGAGCGGCCGCTTGCCCAAAGGCTAAAACAGGAGCCTAACCGCAAAGGACGCAAAGGAAATCCGCAAAGTCCGCGGAGCCAACTTGGTCTCAGAGCTTCTTTGCGATCTTTGCGACACCCTTGCGATCTTCGCGGTTAAGGTCTTTTCTCACACACAAGGAGCAATCATGGCAACTCTTGGACTGATCGAATACAAAGACGCCAGCCCGCAAGTGCGGGCGGTTTACGACGACATTATGGCCACGCGCAAGACCGACTGGGTCAACAATTTCTGGAAGGCGCTGGCGCACGATCCGGTCACGCTGAAACGCACCTGGGAAGATGTCAAGCAGATCATGGGGCCGGGTGCGCTTGACCCCCTGACCAAGGAATTGATCTATGTCGCGGTTAGCGTCAGCAACCAGTGCAATTACTGCATCGCCGCGCATACCGTCTCAGCGCAAAACAAAGGCATGACCGACGCGATCTTCAAGGAATTGATGGCGGTCGTCGGCATGGCCAACGAGACGAATCGGCTAGTGGCAGGATACCAGGTTGAGATTGATGAGCAGTTCAAGAAGTAGTGGCTGGGAGTCAGTGGTCGGCGTTCTGTCGCACGGGATCCTGACTCCTGACTACCGACTCCTGGCTACTCGGAACTTGAACTCACACTTCTTCATATCCACGCGGCGGCCGCGAAACGTCACGCCCTCGGCTTCCAGGCGCAGCCGCTGCTCGATGGCGGAATCGCCCCGCAGTTTGATCTCTCCGCCAGCGCCGAGTACCCGCTGCCACGGCAGCCCAACCGAACTCCGCAGGATCCCCACCACCTGCCGCGCCGCGCCGGGGTAGCCCGCCGCTCGCGCCACGCTGCCGTATGTTGCGACTTGGCCGCACGGAATGCCGCGGATCGCCTTCAGGATGCGGCGGCGCGTCACTCCGCGACCGTCCAAGGCTACGCAACTTTCTTGAACGACTGAACTGCCTTATCTTCGTTGTCAAATACTTCGAACACGGTCACCAGTTTTGTGACCTGCAGCAGATCGCCCACGCGTTGGGTCAGGTTGGCCAGCTTGATTCCACCGCCGCTGTTGCGCGCCGTGGTGTAAAGCGCTACCAGCGTTCCCAGCCCTCCGCTATCGATGTAGTTGGTTCCTGCCAGATTCAGCACAATGCGGTTGTTTTCGGCGACCAGCTTCTTGACCGTGTCCCGCAAGTGCGCGGACTCTTCCCCGAACACGATGCGGCCGGAGCAGTCCACAATCAGAACGCCTTCTTTCGTAAGGGTATTCAGCTTCAATTGCATGGAAGCCCTCCCAGGCCTGAGTTAGGAGCCACCTCAGGAGGGTAACGCGGAGGCCGTCCGTTTCGCAAGCAGATGGCAGGGCATGCGGGGGGATTAGCCTTCCACAACGGGCCGGAATAGGGGTGGAATCACGTATAATCATCGTTCCGCTCATGAGCTACCAGGTTCTGGCGCGCAAGTACCGTCCGCAAAAGTTCTCCGAGGTCATCGGACAGGAACACGTCACGCGCACCCTGAAGAACGCCATTGAGCAGGGCCGGATCGCTCACGGATACATCTTCAGCGGACATCGTGGCATCGGAAAAACCACCGTGGCGCGCATTCTGGCCATGGCGCTGAATTGCCGCTCGGCCGAGCAGCCCATTTCCGAGCCTTGTGGCACTTGCGACTCCTGCACTGAGATTCGCGCCGGCAATTCCGTGGACGTGATCGAGATCGACGCCGCCACCAACCGGGGCATTGATGAGATCCGCGAACTGCGCGAAGCCGCACGTTACCGGCCAGCCCGCGATCGCTTCAAAGTTTACATTCTGGACGAAGCTCACCAAATCACCGACGCTGCCTTCAATGCGCTTCTGAAAACTCTGGAAGAGCCGCCCGGACACGTCGTCTTCATGCTGGCTACCACGCAACCCGAAGACATTCCCCAGACCATCCGCTCGCGCTGCCAGCATTTCAGTTTTCGCGCGGTGCGCTTTGAAGAGATTCTCGGACAACTGAAGGCCATCGCGTCGCAAGAAGATATTCAAACTGACGAAGACGCGCTCGCCCTCCTCGCCGAGGCCGGGGATGGGTCGATGCGCGACGCGTTGTCGATTCTCGATCAGGCCATCGCTTCTGGCGGCGGCAGACTGACCGCTGACGATGTGCGCCAGTTGGTCGGCGCAGCTCCTTCTGCGGCGCTGGAAGAGGTAATGCTCGCGGTTTCGAAGAATTCCAGCGACGAGGTCTTGCGCCTGGTGGACCGGCTGATCAGCGAAGGCCACAGTCCGGTTCATTTTGCCCGCCAACTGGTGCGGTTCCTGCGCAACACAATCGTAGCCAAGGTCGCCGGCGGCGAGTCTTCCCTGCTGCAGATTTCCGTGGACGAACGCCAGCGCGTGGTGCGCGTGGCAGAGTTGTTTGGCGAAGAAGACCTTACACGCCATTTGCAGATCATGCTGCGCACTCACGGCGAACTCGGTTACCGTCAGGAGCAGCGCTTTCATCTGGAACTTGGCTTGCTGAAAATGGTCCACGCGCAGCGCTTGTTGCCGATCGAACAACTGCTCAGCGACTCGGCAACGCTGGAAACCAGTTCTCCAAGGCCAGCGGCTAAGCCCTCCGGCGTAACCGACACGCGGCCAACCTCGCAAGCCAGCCGCTCGAATTTCGTCTCTCCGTTCGCCGCAGACACGGCGCGCAAGAGCAGCGCCAAGCCGCATCTCTCGATAGAGCCGTCACCGATCGCGCCCAGGCCCGCCGCAATCGGCGGTTCGGCACCCGTGGTGATGGGGGCGGTCGCACCCGCGGATGCCCCACCGAGGACGCAGCCGGTTCCCGCTCGGCCTGACCTGGGGCAAACTCTACCGGGGGAGACGCAGGCGCTGCGTGCCGCTGTGCTGGATGCGCTGATCGAAGCGGGCCATCAGGCGCTGGTCTCGATGTTGGAAGGTGGAGAGTGGCTGGTAACAGGCAACGAGCTTTCGATTCAAGTGGCGTCCTCCGCCGCCATGATCGAGATGTCTGTTGGCGCCGAAGCCAAACGGCTCATCGTGGCCGCTGCCAGCGGAATGTTGGGGCGTGCCGTGAAGCTAAGAGTGGTTCCAGGCGGAGCAGCGAGAAATCCCGCGCCGCGGTCGCCGAGCGGCAGCGGGCGCAATCGGGCCGAGCAGGATCCGATTGTTCGGCGGATGAAGGAAAAATTCGGCGCCGAGATTCGAACCATCATCGATTATCGGGAAGAACGGTAAGGCGATTCTTCGCTGAGGCCCGGAGAACGCCTGCAGCGTGGTTTAGAGACGGGGTTGGGGTGGGTTGGGGTGGGGCATGGCTTCAGCTATGCCGCTTCCGAACTGTACCGCTGGCGGCTTTAGCCGCTGAGGGAAAGAATGGGCGCATTGGCCAAAATTCATTTATGCAACACGATCCAGAACGTCGCGCCCTCGCGGGCTTAGCGTTCTCGGTGGTAAACAGGAGTCAAGAATGGGTGGATTTAACCTGCAAGAACTGATGTCTCAGGCCAAACGCCAGTATGCTACCTTGCAGAAGAAAATGGAAGAGACGGTGGTCGAAGGCTCCGCCGGTGGCGGCGTCGTGGCGGTCAAGATGAACGGCCGCAAGCAGGTGTTGAGCATCAGGATCGACCCCGACGTGGCCAAGGCCGGTGACACGGAAATGCTGCAGGACCTGATCACTGCCGCCGTGAATGGCGCAAGCACCAAGGTCGACGAAGCCATGCAGTCCGCAATGGGCGGAATGTTGAGCGGACCGGGACTGCCGGGACTGTAGAAATTGTGTAATTTGGTAATTGAGTAATTGTCTGTCTGCCACGCGATTGGTTCTTCAATTACACAATTACCAAATTACCCGATTACAAAATCTTCCAATGTCCAAGTTTGCCGAGCCCATGACGCGGTTGATCGAGGAACTGAAGAAGCTTCCCGGAATCGGGAGCAAAAGCGCCCAGCGTCTTGCCTTTCACATCCTGCGCTCGACCGACGAGGACGCCGAAGCCCTAGCCGCAGCTGTCCGCGATGTGAAGGCTAACTTGCGCTTGTGCTCCATCTGCAACAACATTACCGACATTGAGCCGTGCACCTACTGCAGCAGCCCCACGCGCAATCAGCGGCTGGTTTGCGTGGTGGAAGAGCCTACCAACATCGCCGCCATCGAGAAAACCCACTTCAACGGCGTATATCACGTGCTGCACGGAACGATTTCGCCGTTGCACGGAGTTGGTCCGGAGCAGTTGCGCATTTCAAACCTCATGCGCCGGGTAGAAGAGGGCACCGTAGACGAAGTCATCCTTGCCACCAACCCAACGGTGGAAGGCGAAGCCACGGCAACGTACCTTTCAGTTCAGCTTCGCCGTTCGGGGCTCAAGGTAACGCGTATCGCGACTGGAATTCCGGTCGGCAGCGACATTGAGTACACCGACGAGATCACCATGCTCAAGTCAATTGAAGGCCGGCGCGAGTTGTAAGCGGAGACAAACCACCCTGAGCAAAAAGCGAAAGTCCCTGTGCACACTTTCTGATGCAAATGCGCAACGTCGTGTGCCAGATGCCGGAAAATGCCGCCAATGCATCATCAGCGAAAAGTGGAATAATACATTTAATATTAGATAGTTACACTGTATCGCTTCATGTGTTAGATGATCTGGCCCCGTGCGTGCAACCCTCCCCCCGCGATCTCTCGCTCACTCGGGTCTCAAGCTTCCAGAAATACGTTTGCTTCCTCTTCTTGGCGCAGGATCCCTTCCGGCAACGTCCCCTGGTTGTACTCCGCCATGCGGTTCTTCCATTTCAGAAAATCGGTAATGCTTTGCGGTTCGATGCGCAGTTCCACCCGGCGCAGGCTTGCCAGCAGCAGGTTCATTTCGTAGCCGAATCCCGTGCTGCTGCGATGATTCGGCGCCGAGCGGCGCAGAACTTCAATCTTGCCGTTTCTCAGCTCGAGCAATCCCCATCCAGCAGGAAGTTCTCCCAGCCGAATGAGTCCAGCGAGCCCCAGGTAGAACCGTTCACATCCGACGCCCAGTTCCGGCTTGTGCCGGAACGGCTTCTCGTGGTCGGCGAGAAAGTCAGCCCGCGAGACCTTACACTCCACCAGCACCGAGTGGCTGGTCCGTTTCCAGCCAATGGCATCCGGCACTTCGCCGCTAACGCAGCCCTGCTCAGAAAGCACGACTCCGCAGCGGTAGCTGCGCAGCCAAGCCACCGCCCTCTGCACTAATTTCTGATGGGTCACGGCTACAAGCTACGCCCACGGCGCCATCGCAGGAAAGTGCCTGCGGAGGGTCGCCATCACGCCGGGACTCGCCGTGGCCTGTGCACCACCAAGCGCGGTCGTCGCCGCAACGTCTTTGCGCGATACGCCTTGATCAAGATCGGTTGGCGATACACGGTTTCCAGCAGATGTCTGCCAGCGGCAATCTTCTCCGCCATGCCGTTCCGTGGCGAGTATCCTTCTGCGGTGATCGAAATCGCGTGGTCTTCCCGGTGCGCGTGCACCCGCTGGATCCGTCCGTCCCGCTCGGCATCCATGGCATTGGCCAGCCGCAGAATTCCCGCCAGCCGCAACACGGCGGTGCGCTGATGCGGCGTGAGGCCAACTAGAGCTTCCTGCCCTGCCCGCGGCAAGGAGCCTCGATGATAGCGAGCTACGGCGGCTGCCATCCGCATAGCTTCCGTCGTCCATCCCAAAGGCGGCTTGAGCTGGGTCATCAGCCGGAATGTCGTCTTGTGATGGTTGTCGTCCTTCTTCGACCGTCCCACATCGTGCAGCAATGCCGCCACCTGCAAAATCGCGCGCTGTTGCTTCCATTCCGCATCGCCGGCGCCTCGCGCCGGCAGCCCATCATAAAGCTGCAGCGCCAGCTTAGCTACGTGGTTCGAATGCCTGCTGTCGGGGTCCAGCAGCGACCCCCACAGCCTAAGCCGCCCTAACGCCGCCGCCTCGATCTGTGGTCCCGATGGCAACTCCTTGCGCCACACTTGCCAAAGCGACTTTTCGCCCAACATGCGCGCGCGGTAATCCTGAATTCGCCGGCTTCGTTCTTCGGCCACCTTCGCATGCCAATGCGCTCGCGACTCGGCATCAGGAAACGCCTTAATCTGCAGCGCGGTGGCCCACAACACATCCAGGTCGTGCACTTCCCCAAGCAGGTCCTGCAGGTGCTTCAGGTCGTTGCTCCAGGCGGCGTGTTGCTCGGGCAGGAAATTCTCCACGCTATAGCGAAATCGTTTGATTCCGATGCGCAAACTGTGAAAGGCAACCCGGGAGCGGTTCCGCATCGCACGCCGGTGCAACTCGTAACCCTCCATCCACCGCTCCAAGGCCAGATGCTTGAAGATCGCCCCGCCAATCCGTACCCTCTTCGCCCGTTTGGGCAGCACCACACTCCACCGCTTCCACTGTTTGCGGTCAAACTGTTCGAGCGCCTGCGCCGCTTCCGTCTTCAGGTGCCCCTCCCTGCCCGAAAGAAAATGCTGCAGGCGTACGCTGGCAGGATCATCCACTGCGCCCAGCCGTTCGACCCACTCTTTCATCACCTGCGCATCACGCAGTTCACCCAGGCAGCCGAACAGGCGTTTGCCTGCCTTCTTCATCTGCTTCCATGCCGGATCAGGATCCATAGCCATCAATCCATCCGCCATGGATCGGCAGCGGCGTAACGCCACCCGCAGGTCATGAACGGGATCAGGCGCGAACTCGACGCTGGCGTGATCGCACTCTTCCAGCACGCGCCCCATCCAAAAGGCCAGCCCGGCCTGTTGATGGTGCGCCTTGCTTGCGGGGACTGCTGCCAAAGTGGCGCTCATGGGCGATTACCATTGTCGCCTCACTGCCCGATAAATTCCAGTGGCCGGTCGCTCCGTCCAGTTGCCTTGAGCAAGGCTTCTATCCCCGCCAGTATCCATTACTTACGTAACATGCGTACCCTTACTTTCTCCATTACTCTTAAGTGGTACGTTCAGGAGAGTACTATTCCAACCGCGGCCACAACTCAGCGTGCCGACCGCAATGCATCTGCCCGCGCGTTTATTCATAGCCTGAACATTCTGGTCAAGTATGTGCGCCTCTATGGGTTTGATCACGCCCGCACCCAGAATCAGTTTGAGATTTCCTGGAAGGAGCTGCAGCAGGGTTTGCCCATCGCCAAGGAAGGCCTATTTCTTCTTGGCGTCTCCGGCGACCAGCTTTTGCTGGATGGAGCGCTGCTGGAATCAGGGCAAGCCGAGCGCAGTTTTGCCCAGTTGCTGACCGCAGCCGGCTTGGCCAGCATTAGCTTCTCCAGCCAAGTGACGCTGGATGATTTCGCCAAACTGGTGCGCGCCTTCGCTGCCGGCGGTTCCAAGGCGCAGGACGTCGCCGCTCAAATCAAGAACACATTCTCAGACCCCAAGACGTCGACCATCAAGATCAATGAAGTGAAGTTCATTGCCGCCGATCCGACCACTGGCGAGATCAGCATCGCCGCTCAATTGGCAGCGCAAACCCTGGGTCCGGAGTTCAAAGACTGGCTCAACGACCCACAGAAGCTTCTGCAACTAATCGCGGCGTCTCAGGGAGCAAGCAGAGGCGATGGGACGGGTGGGCCGGGAAGCGGAGGTGGGGGCGGGGGTGGCATTGGACCCTCTGGTCCGGGCGCCGGACCGGGACCGAGCATGGCATCCGGTGAGCCGGTGCCCCTGCAGGAACAGGAAACTCTTCAGGCGATCCGTTTGCTAACTCAAGTTGGTGAGGCGGGCACCAGCACCGATCTCCGGCCAGAAGTACTGCAAGCGGAGCTCGGCAAGGCTGATCCCAACGTCCGGCTGAACCTGCAGCAGTTGCTGGAAAAACTAGTCGCCAAAGAACCGCAACAGGGATCTGAAAAGCCCCTGCTCATGAAGGCTGCCGAGCACATGGCCATTCAGTTTGCCCTGGAACGGTTCAAGCGTGGCGACATCAAGGTCAACGCCGTTCACCAGATGCTGGAGCAGATGAGCCGGCAGATGGAAACCCTGCGCAAGATCCTGCGTATGCAGGAAGAAAAAATGGGGAAAGCGGGGATCCTGGTCGAGTCGCATGCCGATCTCCTGGATCGCATGTTCTGGGCCGAAGTTCCGGATGATGGCAAGAAGACGGTCCTGCTCTCCGCCGATGCTCATTGTGTTCCCCCGCGCAACGTCCGCCAGTTTGTCGAAGTGCTGTTGGAGCGCGGAGACAAAGAAACAGCCAACAAGATCCTGAGCAACTACGCCGGTTACCTCGCGGCCAAAGAGTCCGAACCTCGCCGCAAGGCAGCTATCGGCTTGAGCCAACTGGCGGACTTGTTCGCCGCCCCGGGAGTGGATTTAGTCGGCGCGGTAGTTTTGAAACTGGCGAAGGCCTTGGGACGCGAAACCGACCCAGAAGTCCAGAATTTGCTGGGTGCGGCTTTTGTGCGGTTGAGTTCGGAAGCCACCCAGCACAAGCAGTATGGCGCCCTGAAGCGGGTGTGCGCGGCCATGGTCCACGTGGCCAAGACGCGCCCGGTTTTGTCCGCCGAGTTGCGCACTCGGATCGGAGTCGAAAACCGCCTGCCCGAGTTCATCGAAGATGCAGTGTCCATGCCAGAACCCGCGCCAGAGTTGGTCGCGGTCCTGCGCCGCACTTGTCCCGCCACCATCGAGCATCTGGCAGAGCGTTTTTGCCGCTGCATCCGGCGGGAAGAGTGCGATCACATGGTCGAATTAGCGCGCCAGCTCGGGCCGGTGGCTATTCAACAAATGCGAGAAGTATTGCGTATCGGTTCTGAGCGCCCGGCAGCGGCCGTGGTGGGCCTATTGAGCCGCTTGAGCCCGTCAATTCTGCTGGAATTCTTGCCCATGCGGCTGAAAGGATGGAGCCGCTTCTATCATGACCTGGTTGTGCGGCACATAGCCTATGGGGCTGCCCCAGACCGCGGCCGCACTATGCTGGAAATCCTGGAGCACCTCGATCCGCTGGTGCTGCCGCAAGCTCTCGACGAAATCGGCATGAGTGGAGACCCTTCCACCGTGACGCCGCTGATGGCTATGGCCGGGGACGGCCCCGCGACCGGCCGTTCCCCATTGCTGCAGGTGAAGGCGGTGGAAGCGCTTGGACGCCTGCGCGCCACCGAAGCGATTCCCTTGTTACGAGGCCTGATCGAAGCCAAGAAAATGTGGAAGTGGGCAAGCCATCGTGAGCTGCGAGTAGCCTGCGCCCAGGCTGTGGCCAAGATCGATCCTCGCTTTGCCAGCCAGATCATGTCTGAAGCCGGCCTGACCCCGGCTGAGTTGGCCATTGCTCCGCTCGACTTTGCGCCCGCCTCCCCATGGGTGCGGCAGCGCCGTTACGAGCGCGTCGTCCTGCAGAAAGCTCTGCCCGCCACCATCAGCAACGCCTGGGGAAAGTCCCGCATTCTGGTGCGCGAACTCAGCCTTGGCAGCGGCGTCGGGACCAAGGAAGACAATTTGCGTATCGGCTCGGAAGCCAATGTCGATATTTCGGTGGGCGTCCGGCACATCCGTGGTTATGTGCTGCTGCGCCGTGCTCGCATGACTGAGGTGGGATTCGAACTGGTGGATACTGACCTCGACAGCCGATATCGCTTGCGCACCGTCCTGCTGGAAACGCTGGCCCAAGCCAAACAAGCCGATCAGGCGGATTGGGATGGCCAGCGCAAGTCGTAAGCCAATCCCCCGTCGATTTCCTTCACGCCACAACAGAAAGCCCCTGCTTCTGAACAGCAGGGGCTTTGCCGTTACTTGCAATCGGCTGTTACTTCACCTTGGCAAAGATGATGACCAGGGTGTACAGCGCCAGCGACTCGATCAGCGCCAGGCCCAAAATCAGGGCTAGCTGAATGCCAGGACGGGCGGCAGGATTCCGCGCCAGAGCTTCGGTCGCGGCAGCAGTAGCTTTGCCCTGCCCTAGCGCGCAGATTCCGGAAGCGAAAGCCATCGAGAATCCGGCCGCAATCGGAACCCAGTTCGTGCCGCCGGCCGCAGTCTCTCCGCCCTGTGCGAACACAGGCACGGCAAAGCAAAGAACGGCCATGGCCATAAATATGTACGTAAGTGAACGACGCATTGTCTTTCTCCTTTTCAGCATGAATTGCCGACAGTGGGTGGTTGACGCCATACCGTGCAGACGCCCTCACGCTGCCGGACATCAGTTTCCAGTTTCTGGTTTCCAGTTTCTAGTTACCGGAAACTGGAAACCAGAAACTCGAAACTGCCTTAGTGTTCTTCCGCCACTGCTCCCGCCAGATAGACTGTTGAGAGCAGAACAAAAATATACGTTTGCAACAACGAAACGCCGATGTGCAATCCCAAGAACGCAATCGGAATCCCGATGGGTATGAGGGAGAAAAACACCAGCGTGACCATGTCGCCGGCGAACATGTTGGCGTAGAGACGGATGGTCAGCGACAACATGCGCGCCAAATGACTGATGATTTCAATTGGCACCATCAAAGGCGCCAGCCACCACATGGGCCCAGCGAAGTGCTTCAGATATGCGATGCCGGCGTGCTTGAATCCCTGCGTTTGGTAGTACACAAACGAGCAGATTGCGCATCCAAGAGGGACCACCGGTACAGCCGTCGGTGACTCGAAGCCCGGAATCAGACCAATCAGGTTGCAAAACAAAATGAAAAATCCCAGCGCCACCAGGAACGGTGTATAGCCCTCACTATGGTGTCCGATGATTTCGTTGCTTTGGCCCTGCACGAACCCCTGCGCGCCTTCGAACATGTGTTGCAGCGCTCCGGGTTTGTCCACTGACAACCGTGAGCGCACCATCACGAAAAGCACGATCATGAGCAGGAAGACCAGCAACTCCATGGCGAACGCGTTCGTGATCGGAGCGGCCGGATACTTCGGCTCAATATGCATCCCCCGCAGCAGCCCGCTGACCGGGGCGGCCAGGTAACGGTTCAGAATTTCAGTAACCCAGAGTTGTTCAGGCATTCAGCTATGAATCCGTTCGCTACCGCGACTTCTACAGTCTGCGGCTCAATGCCGCGTAAAGCTCGTAGACAGCTTCGCACGCAATGGCCGCCACGGGCAAAAACAGGCCCGCAAACAGGCCGTACAAACTCGCGCGGGAAACAGTCAATATAACATAGGCAGCCGCGGCCATCAAAAAGTAACGTGCCAGAAAACGGAACACCACCCCGCCGCTCGATTGTTTCTGGCCGGTTTGCGTGGCGCGGTCAGCCAGCGCGGTCACCACGCGATCCAGCCAGTGAAAGTTGAGATAGGCGACCGCGCACCCGCAGAAGAAGCCTAAGGCAATTCGCCATCCGAACTGTAACAACAAGCTCAAGCTGGCGACCAGCGCAAGCACGACCATGCAAAGCCGGATGCGGCGCAATGCGCCCGAGTAAAAGATCTCCGATGCGGTCTGCGGCGGATCGTTCATCGTCTCTCTTAAGAGCTCTTCTACGGTGGTTGTACCTGTGGACCGCCGTCCTCGGAGGGAGTGGCTCGGGTGCAGCTATTTCGACTCGGACGAGAGGAAGGTGCGAATCAGTTCCACGAAACCGGCGGCGATTCCCAGAATCAAACCAACCAGATATAACCAGGTGGTATGCAGCCAATGATCCAGTGCAAGCCCAAGCAGCCATCCGGCCACAGTCGCGGCAGGAAAAATAACCGCCATTTGGCTGTAGCTGGCCAGTTGCAGCCAGAAGCTTTTCTCGTTCGGGGGCTCGTTTTCTGGCATGAGTTCTAACCCCGACTTGAAGCGTTGACTTGTTAGCTCAGCCCCATCGACCAGGTCGCCAGCCGGATGAACCACTCTGGAAGAATACCAATGACCACCGTGGCCGTTGCCGTAACCGCCAACGCCGCCCACACACCGGCGCTCACTGGCAGGTGCGATTTGTCTTCCGCCTCGCGCATGAACATGGCGCTCGCGATCTTCATATAGTAGTAAAGGCCGAAAACCGCATAGAGCACCGCCAGCGTGGCCAGAATATAATGCCCGCTCTCCATCAGACTGAGAAAGATGAAGTACTTCCCATAAAAACCGGCCAGTGGCGGGATACCCGCCAGCGACAAAAGGAAGATCAGCATCAGCACGGCTTCTACAGGGGCGCGCGAGTACAGCCCGTTAATGTCGGCAATTTCGTCGCCGATTACGTCGCGCTGCCGCAATGAGGTGACCACGGCGAACGCGCCCAGATTCATGAACGTGTACACCAGCAGGTAGAGCAGAATTCCCTTCAGTCCGTCAAAAAACGCGGCCGCCGGATACACCACCGAACCCAGCGCTACCAAGCCCAACAACATGTAGCCCACATGCGCGATCGAAGAGTAGGCCAGCAGCCGCTTGAGGTTTGTCTGGGTGAGCGCGGCCAGGTTGGCGCCGGTCATGGTGAAAATGGAAATCGCAATCAGTACCGGTACCCACGTCGCCCGCAGCGGATACAGCCCCCAGAGCAGGATGCGCAGCATCATGGCCCAGGCCGCGGCTTTCACCGCCACTGACATGAAGCCGGTTACGCTGTGGGGTGCGCCTTCGTAGGCGTCCGGCGCCCACTGGTGAAACGGGATTGCGGCCACCTTAAACAGCAATCCGGTCATGGTGGTGAGCAGTGCCAGAATCAGCACCGCATCCGGGCGCCCTCGATGTTCGGCCATGCGCCGGGCCACGGCTTGTCCAATTTCATACAGATTCGTACTGCCGCTGACGCCATAAAACAAGGAAAGTCCGTAAGCAAAAATGCCCGAGGAAAATGCTCCCAGCAAAAGGTACTTCAGCGCAGCTTCATTGGACCGCCGGTCGCCGCGCAGAAATCCGACCAGCACGTAAGTCGAGATTGCCATCAACTCCAGGCCAATGAAAATCAGCACAATGTCGTAGCCGGAGGCCATGCACATCATGCCCACTACCGAAAACAGGATCAGCGCGTAAAACTCGCCGTGGTGCTCTCGCTCGAGTTCCAGGTAGTGTACGGAAATCAGAATTGCCAGTGCCGCCCCGGCAAGAAACAAGTAGTCGAAATAGATCGCCAAATGATCGATTTTCATGGAGTGCATGAACGCCCACTCCATCCGCCGCCCGCTCGGCTGCAACTGGCTCTGCAAGAGCTGGATCTTGCCAACTCCCGCCGCAGCAAACGCCAGGCCAATCAAAGCAATGACGGCATTGGTCCACTTCCCTTCGGGCGGGATCATCAGGTCGATCAACAGGATGCCCAAGGCAAAAATCGTTAGCAAAAGTATGGGCAGCGACAGCACGTAATCCGTGCCGGTGAAGAATTGTTGCATGCCTGGCACTTAGTTCTTCCCTCCGGCCTCTGTTGCCGTGGCTGCGATGGCCGCCGTCGGCATCTGCGGCGCTGGGATTGAAGCGTCCACCGGCATGCCCGCGCCGCGGTAATCCGGCCGCACCGTCAGCACCAGTTGGTTCACCGGCTGCTGCAGAATCTGGAAAAATGGCTTCGGGTACAGCCCGATCCACAAGGCCATGATGATCAGCGGCGCAAACGTCAGCAACTCGCGCGGCGTCAGATCGTGCAGCTTTTCATTCTTTGGATTTGTCACCGTGCCGAAAAACACCCGCTGGTACAGCCACAGCAAGTATGCTGCAGCCAGAATGACGCCTGGCACCGCCCATGCCGCCCAGCGCCAGCTCTCCATAAACGCGCCCTGCAGGATGGTGAACTCGCCTACAAACCCGTTCAGCAGCGGCAGTCCCATCGACGACAGGAACATGATCATGGTGATAGTGGCATAGACGGGCATCACATTCGAGATGCCGCCGTACTCCGCAATCTCGCGCGTGTGCCGCCGCTCGTAAAGAATGCCCACGATCAAGAACAGCGCGCCGGTAGAGATGCCGTGATTGATCTGTTGCAGCACCGATCCGCTCAGTCCCGCCGGGTTCAGAGCGAAGATTCCCAAAGTACAAAAGCCCAGGTGGCTGACCGATGAATACGCCACCAGCTTCTTCATATCCTTCTGCATCAGCGAAACCAGCGCACCGTAAATGATGGCAATGATCGAGAGCCCGATCATCCATCCGCGCACCTTCGGATGCATCACCACATCGGGAAAGAACGGCACTGCGAAACGAATGAAACCGTACGTTCCCATTTTCAGCAGAACGCCGGCCAGGATGACGGAGCCCGCCGTCGGAGCCTCCACGTGCGCATCCGGCAGCCAGGTGTGGAACGGGAACATCGGCACTTTAATGGCGAACGCCACAAAGAAAGCCAAGAACAACAGGATGGCAAAAGTCGGGCCGTATGCTGGATCGTGGAAGATGTGCGGCGCGGTACGGTACAGCATGGGAATGCTGAATGTGTATTGCCCAGTCTGACGAAAATTGTAGAAATACAGGAACAGCACAGACAGCAGCATCAGCACCGAGCCAAACAGTGTATAGAGGAAGAACTTGATCGCCGCATACAGCTTGTTCGGACCACCCCAGATGCCGATCAGGAGGTACATGGGCACCAGCATGGCTTCCCAGAAGACGAAGAACAGGAAGAAGTCCAGCGCCATGAAAACACCGAGCATGCCCGTTTGCAAAACCAGGAACCAAACGTAGTACTCCTTCACTCGGGTTTCGATGGCGGTCCACGAGGAGAGGATCGAAATCCAGCCCAGCAGCGTAGTCAGCATGATCAGCAGAAATGAAATGCCGTCGATGCCAAGCGCGTAACCCGCGCCGATGGAAGGAATCCAGTTGTTTGGCGCGCCCTCCATAAACTTGAAGCCAGGCTGAAACCGCTGCGCCCAGAACCACGGCACCAGCGGCAAAGAAACCAGCAGGCCGGCCAGCGCGAACAGGTTCCCAATCCAGCGAATCGCCTGCTTGTTGTCCTTGGGAACAAACAGAAGCAGCAGAGCGCCCGCCAGCGGCGTGAACAAGATAATCGATAAAATGTGGCTTTGCATAAGTTTTTCAGTTGTAGCGCCGGCACCCTGCCGGCTGTCCTGAGGGCATCCTGCCCTCAGCGGATTGGCGAGACGCCCACCCGGACAGCCGCCGAGACGGCGGCGCTACGGAAAATCACCGCCATGCGTAATACGCGATAAAACCTACCAATCCGACCACCATGACCAGCGCATACCACTGCACCAAACCCCATTGCAGCAAGCGGACCATGCGCGAAAGCACGTCACGCGAAATGACCGCCGGACCGTTCACGCACAGGCCGTCAATAATCCACTTGTCCCACCAAGTCGAAAGCGTCGCCGTCAAGCGCGTGATCCATCCTGCGCCGTTCACTGTGCCGTCAATCACGTGGGCATCAAACCAGGACGACGCCTCGCCCAGACCCATTGCTCCCAGCCGCACGTCGCCCACCTTGCGGCGACCGGTGAAAATGTAGTCATAGCCTTCATCCACGTAGTACTTTTGGTAAAGAACGTCGTACAACGGCGGTGCCGCTGTGGCAATCGGCTCGGTGTAGCCTTTTTCCGCGCGCGCATAATACCGCCGCGCCAAGCCGTAGCCCACCACCGCTGCCGCAACCGACAGGAACATGAGACCGTATTCGGTCGAACGGCTTCCTCCTTGTTCGGCGGGCTCGCTCAGCTGCACGGCTTCCCCGCGCGCGAACACCGGCTCCAGGAACTTTCCGAATTTATTGGACCCGCCCAGGCTATGCGGCACGCCCAGGAATCCGGCAAACACCGAGCACACCGCCAGCACCACTAGGGGCATGGTCATCGACTTGGGCGACTCGTGGATGTGGTGTTCCACTTCGTGGCTCATGCGCGGCTTGCCGAAGAATGTGAGGTCAATCAACCGGAACATGTAGAACGCGGTCATCAACGCGGTTGCAAAACCGATGGCCCACAACACGGGACTGGAAAGCCATGCCTGCCACAGAATTTCGTCCTTCGAGAAGAATCCCGCCAGCGGCGGAATGCCCGCAATCGCTAGCGTTCCCACAAGCATCGTCTTGTACGTAGTTGGGATGCGGTGGCCGAGATCGCCCATGTTCTTCATGTCCTGCTCGCCGCTCATGGCGTGAATCACCGAGCCCGAACCAAGGAACAAAAGCGCCTTGAAGAACGCGTGCGTGAACACGTGAAAGACGCCGGCGGCAAACGCTCCGACGCCCAGCGCCAGGAACATGTATCCCAACTGGGAAATCGTGGAGTACGCCAGCACTCGCTTGATGTCGTTCTGCACCAGTCCAATCGACGCCGCAAAGATTGCGGTCAGGGCGCCGATGATCGCGACCGTCTTCATCGAAGTCGGCGCCAGCACAAACAGCGCATTCGACCGCGCGACCATATAAACGCCTGCCGTCACCATGGTGGCCGCGTGGATCAACGCGGAAACCGGTGTGGGGCCTTCCATCGCGTCCGGCAGCCACACGTAAAGAGGAAGCTGGGCCGACTTGCCGCACGCGCCCACGAACAGGAGCAACGTCGCCGCCGTAATGATCGGATCTCCCACGCCGAAGTGCCCGCTGCGCGCCATGTGATTGATGTCGGCAAACCGCACCGACCCGAAATACCAGGCGATGGTAAACATCCCCAGCAAAAAGCCGGCATCTCCAATACGGTTCACGATGAACGCCTTGTTCGCTGCCGTGCTCGCCGAGTGCCGGTGGAAATAAAAACCGATCAGCAGATACGAGCACAGTCCCACACCTTCCCAGCCCACGAACATCAGCGCATAGTTGTTCGCCAGGATCAGCGTGAGCATGGAAAACATGAACAGGTTGAGGTAGCCGAAGAACCGGTAGTAACCGCCCTCGTGGCCCATGTAGCCGATCGAGTAAATGTGGATCAGCATGCCCACGCCGGTGACGAAGAGCAACCAGATAGCGGAGAGCGGATCGAGCAGGAATCCCGCATCCGCCTGGAACGAGGCCGGCGTTCCGTCGTGCGTGACGTAGTTCATCAGGCCGGTGTCCGTTCCCAGCCACGTGTACACGATCTTCTGATACGGCTTGCCCGGTTCGGTTTGCGCGTATCCTCCGTATTGCCAAACCGCCAGACAGGCAAACAGGAATGCAACCACCACCACGCCCACGCAGACCGCGCTCACCGAGGACTTTTGCAGCTTGCGTCCGAAGAAAAACATCATCGCCGCGCCGAAGGCCGGCAACAGCGGAATCAACCAGATATGATCGAGAAAGAACATGTCGTTAGTCGTCGGTCCTTAGTCGACTGTTCCGAGCTACCTTCTCGGTACTAGGTACTGGGTACTCGGTACTCATCACCACTTCAACAAATCCACTTCGTCCACGTTCACCGTCTCTTTGTTGCGGAAGAAGGCGATCAAGATTCCCAGCCCAACGGCCGCTTCAGCCGCAGCGTCCGTAATCACGAAAATCGCGAAAACCTGCCCATGCAATCCCCAAATCCGGGAAAACGCCACCAGATTCAAATTCACGGCGTTCAAAATCAGCTCAATCGACATCAGGATGATGACCACGTTGCGCCGGGTCAGCACGCCGATGACGCCGAGAATGAAAAGCGCCGCCGCGACTACGAGATAGTGAAGTGTAGTTATCGGAACCATGAACACCTGCCGTAGAGACGTAGCTAGCTACGTCTCTACAAATCAAATTCTCTTCTTCGCCATGACCACTGCGCCGATAATCGCCACTAGCAGCAGCAGTGAGGCAATCTCAAACGCGAACATATACTGCCCGTACAGCAACGTGCCGACTTCCTGGGTATTGCTGCTTTCCACCGGCTGAGGTATGCTCTGCGGCCAAAGCGCGTTGCCCTTCAGGTAAACCGTGACAAACAAAAATCCCAGCGCCGCCGCCGCCGCCGTTCCCACCAGCCATTGCTTGTTGAATTGTTCTTCTTTTTTCGCCCGTTCCAGGTTGACCAGCATAATCACGAACAGGAACAGCACCATGATGCCGCCGGCATAAAGAATGATCTGTACGCCGGCTACGAACGGTGCATACAGCATCAAGTACAGGCCTGCTTGCGCCAACAGCCCCAGAATCAGCGCCAGCGCCGAGTGCACTGGATTCCGCCGAGTGATCACCAGGATGCCGCTCACCACAGCGATTCCGGCTTGCAAGTAAAAAAAGAAGGTTGTCGCTACAGGCGCCATATCAGAACAGAACTCCCACAATGGCCGTCACAATCAGCACTGCCAATGCCGCCGGCAACAGCACTTTCCAGCCCACTTTCATGAGCTGGTCAAAGCGGTAACGCGGGAACGTGGCGCGATACCAAATGTACAAATACATGAACCCGGCGACCTTCGCCAAAAACCAGTAGATATCCTGAACGCGCACGCGCACCGGCGTTACGAACAGGACCAGCCCAATCAGTCCCAACATGGCGCCGAATCCCGCCAGACCGATTGTCTGTATGCGGAAAGTGGGATGCTTTGGCATGCGCACCACTCCCAAAAAGCAAAAGCCTGCCAAAGCAAGGAACGTGAACCCCGGGAACAACGAAAACACCAGGTCGAAGAACGAGCCCTTCAGGAAATTAGGAAACGGTCGGAGCCAGCCGCCCAGCCACAGGGTTACCGCGATCGAAGAAACCGCACCCATAGCCGCGTACTCGCCCAGCATGAACAGGGACCAGCGCAGTCCGCTGTACTCGGTATGAAAGCCAGCCGTAAGTTCCGACTCCGCTTCGGGCAAGTCAAAGGGCGCGCGATTCGTTTCCGCCACCATGGCAATCGCGAAAATCACCATCGCCATCAGCCCCAGCGGAAAGAACTTGAATACATACCAGATGTGCTGCTCCTGCTGCGCTTGCACAATCCCGATCATGCTCAGCGTACCCGTGCCACTGGCATTCAGGCTGGTCATCAGGATCGCCGAGACGACCGCCAGCCCCATCGCCACTTCGTAGGAAACCATCTGTGCGCTCGAGCGCAGCGAACCGATCAGCGGATAGTGGGAATTCGACGCCCAGCCCGCCATCACAATTCCCAGCACGCTCAACGACGACACTCCCAGCATGAACAGAATGCCGATGTTCAAGTCGGTGATGGCGTGCGTCGGACCAAACGGGATGACGATATACACCGTGAACGCTGCGCAGAGAATGATGAGCGGCGCAATCCAGAAAACGAATTTATCTGCCTGGTCGGGAATGATGTCTTCCTTGGTGAGCAGCTTGATCGCGTCGGCAAACGGCTGCATCAAGCCATGAGGGCCGACGCGCATGGGGCCGAGACGCACCTGGAAGTGTGCCAGCGCTTTGCGCTCCAGCCAGTTCATCGACAGCACTACCACCGCAACCCCGCCGAAAACTACGAACACATAAACCGTCGCCCAAAACCAGTTTCCCGCTTGGCCTGGCGTCACGTTGCTGCTCAAGTAGGAGGTGATGTAGTCGAGCATCAGCGATCCACCTCACCCAAGACAATATCGAACGTGCCGATGACCGCGATCACATCCGCCACCAGTTGCCCGCGTACCATAAGGTCCAGCGCCTGCAAATTCACAAATGACGGCGGCCGTATTCGCACCCGGTAGGGCTGGGTCGATCCGTCGCTCACAATGTAGTAGCCCAACTCCCCTTTGGGTGCCTCGATCGAGTGGTAAATCTCGCCCACGGGAGGCTTGATCACCTTGCCAACCTTGGCCATGATAGGCCCGGACGGCAATCCGTCGACCGCCTGCTGGATGATCCGCAACGACTGCCGCATTTCCTTCATGCGCACGACATACCGGTCGAACGTGTCGCCGTTCTCGCCGGTTGGGATCTCAAAATCAAATTCCTGGTAACCCGAGTACGGCACCGCTTTGCGAATGTCCCACTTCACGCCGCTGGCGCGCAGCACCGGCCCGGTCACGCCGAGGGCGATGCAGTCCGCGCCAGAAATCTTGCCCACGTTCCGGGTGCGTTCCACCCAGATGCGGTTCGTGGTCAGCAGTTCTTCGTATTCGTCGATTTTCGGCGGCACAAAGTCGAGGAAATCTTTGACGTCCTTCTCAAATCCCTCGTAGGTTTCGTACTGGCAGCCGCCGATGCGGAACGCGTGTGTCGTCAGCCGCGCACCGCAATACTTCTCAAAAATCTTAAGGATCTCCTCCCGGTCGCGGAAGGTATAGAACAACGGCGTCATCGCACCGATATCCAGCGCGTGCGTCCCCAGCCACACCATGTGGCTGGCCAGACGGTTCAGCTCGGTGAGGATCACCCGGATGTATCGCGCTCGTGGCGGCGCTTCCACATTCAGCAGCTTCTCAACCGCCTCGCAGTACCCCAACCCGTTGGAGACGGCCGCTACGTAATCCAGGCGGTCCACGTACGGGTTGAACATGGCGTACGTACGGTTCTCTGCGATCTTTTCCACGCCCCGGTGCAGATATCCGATCACGCACTCCGTGCCCAGTACTTTTTCGCCGTCCAGCCTCAAAATAACGCGCAGCACTCCGTGCGTAGCCGGATGCTGCGGTCCCATATTCAGAATCAGCTCGTTGGTATCGAGATAAGTCTTGTCGGGCTGGCCCAGCTCCAGGTGAGAGATGTAGGTCGTCGGGTCTGTCATTGACGAGTCCTCATTGGCCGCTCTGGACTCCCAGGTTGATTTGCACCCACTTCTGATCCTGCTGAATGATCCCGTAATCCTTCCGCAGCGGATACCCTTCCCAGCCGTCAGGCAACAGAATCCGTTTCAAGTCCGGATGCCCGTCGAACTTGATGCCGAACATGTCATAGACTTCCCTCTCCAGCCAGTTCGCCGTTGGCCAGATAGAAACCGAGCTGGGAAACGTCTCGCCGTCGGCGATCATGGTCTTCACCCGCATACGCTCGTTCTTGGGAAACGAGTACAGGATCCAGACCAGATCAAATTGCTTTTCCCGCTTGGGATAATGCACCGCTGTGATGTCCACGCAATAGTCGAATTGTTCTTCGTCGCGCAGAATCTGCAACACTTCCCGCGTGACCGAAGGCTCCAGAACCAGATAATTCTGCCCCAGATAGGTGCTGGCCTCGCGAACTCCGGATCCATGGCGGCTTCTGAGCTTCCCTACCAGCGGCGAATCCCACGGCACAGGTGTGGGCCCCGCTGGCTTGGTAGGAGCAGCAGGTTTTGCCGGAGCAGCAGGTTTCGCTGGACCACCAGGGCCGGCGGCCGCAGGCGCAGCCGGATTTGCTGCCGGTGGCTTTGCCGCAGGCGGCGTAGCGCCGGGCTTGGATTGCCCCGCCGGTGGCTTCGTTTCTCCCACCGGCGGCGGCGTAGGCGATTTAATTTCCTCGTCCACGAGCTCCGTACTCCTCCGCCTCTGCTATTGGTTCAGAACCGTTCACTTCTAACAGCTTGTTCCTGCACTGTCAACGTCATCCGTCACTTCTGTTGCTGCATCACCTCGCGGCCACCGCTCGCCTGATACGCCTCGATTAGGTCACGCATCCGCTTGGCGTCTTCCTTGCGATGTCCGTGGCTCGTGATCGGGTCTGTCCCTCCCGTGGATTCGATAACAATATCCGACCAAAATACACCTGTCCGAATGTGCACTGACGCCACCTGGGCAATGCCAATGCTCTCTTCGTTGCTGCCAAACAGCCTTGGTTTCACCCGGGTCACTCGCTGCGCGCTTACCTCGATCCGAGTCGGGAAAATGCGATTGCCCTTGGTCCAGCGGCTGGCAACAAACGACTCTGCTTGAGGACTTGTATCAGCCATAACGTCAGTCAAGTCTTTTCGCCCAATGCCAGCCAGCACGAATCCAGACTGGCTGAATGCTAAATGCCAAGTGCTAAGTGCTGGTCTCTCTCACACCCAATCCAGCGCCCCTTTTTTCCAGATCCAGATGTACCCCACAATCAGAATGGCAAGGAAGATCATCATCTCCAGCAACCCGAACCAGCCCAGCGCCTTGAAGCGCACCGCCCACGGAAACAGGAAAATTGTCTCCACGTCGAAAACCACGAACAGAATCGCGATAAGGTAGTACCGCACCGTATAGCGGCCCCGCGCGCTATCGACCGGATCGATGCCGCACTCATAGGGCATCAGCTTTATGCGGTTGGGCTTTTGCGGCCGAACGAACCACGCCAGCACGAGAGTGAGCGGAATCAACACGCCCACAGCGGCTACGAATATGAAAGCGGGAACGTAGTTCTCAGGCATTCCTCCGCCTGCCTTTCTTAGCGGTGTTTGGCTACCTCAGCTTGCGTTGGCGGCAAGGTGGGAAGCCTTTTCACTCGCTGTATGGATGAACCTGTAATAGTACAGCCGTGCGGAACCGAGAGCAAGGTTTACCAGTCATGACCCGATGTGATTCTCATCTGACGGACGTTCTCACCCCTTCGCGGGAAGCCGAAGCCTCCTGGAGTGGAACGGTGCTCAGACACACGCCGCCGCAGTGCAGCAGGCATGTGTCCGCCGGCTCGTGCGCGTCACGCCGCAATGACTTCATCTTCATCAACGCTCCTGTTGCCAGCGCTTTGCCCAGCAACGGTTCAAGCTGCGGATCGCGCCCGGCGGTGCAGGAATAGATCGCGACAAAGGTAATCATTCGGGCAGAAAATCCTTGCGCTTCGCGCGTGATTCTCGCCATCACGCCTTTGCCGAGGCTTGGGCTCATTCCCATACCAATGGCAACGGTGAGCGGCAGAACCAAGCGGCCACCTTCGCGCAGGCTGTCGATCCATTCGGACGAGGGATGCGTCACGCCGACATTGATGAGAATGGCATCGCACGGGCCGGGATTGACCGCCATGCCATCGCCAGTTTGTACAGAAACGTTCGGATACGCCTTCAGATTTTGCCGCGCCCGCGCTGCCAGTTCCTCGTCGATTTCGCTGGCGATCACCGTACCTCCGGAGCCTACTATCTCGGCCATGATCGCGGTGTAGTAGCCCACACCGCAGCCCAAATGAAAAAGGCGATTCTCCGCCCTGAGATCTAACGCCTCAATAAACTTTGCCAGCGCAGCCGGCTGGCCGTTGTTCAGTTCGCGGCCGCTATCGAGCGCCACGGGCACGTTGTGGTAAAGATGACGGGGATCTGCGCTTGCTGTCTCAGCGTAGGATGTACCACCCAATCCCAGGTCAACGGATGCGACTTTCCAAGGGCCGGGGCCAAGAAAATTCTCCCGTGGCACCTTGGCAAAGGCGTTGATCAGCTCTTCCGATCGAATGTTCGCTGAGAGCCGGATTTCTTCCGCATAGAACCTCCGGCAGTCCTCAAGTGTCATGCGGTCAGTATCGCATGGGCGAAGCAGGGCCGCCATGTCGTCGTGACGACACAGAACAGTGCTTCAGACGCTTGTGAACGTGCCGCTCGGCGGGGAAACCGGCAAGATCCAGTTGCCCCCCGTGTGACCGATTCGCGTTCCCGGAAGGTTCTCTGCCAACCGAATCAAGCTGCACGATTTTGCACATATAGGGCAAGTTTATTGCCTCTTCCATGCCCGGCAAGTCGCCTGATTTTCCGCTTGCCAGGCGAGAGCAAGGTGATATACTCCGTCTAGTTACTTTCCCCCTTGCGGAATTTTCTTGCCCCAGTCGAACGGAGGCAAGCCGCACCATGTTGGCAATATCGCAGATAAGTGGAGACCTTACCATGCTGACGTTTCACAGCTCACGACGCCAAGTAGCCGCACGATTCTCTCAGTTTGTCCCATTCGCAGCCTTGTCGTTGGTGATCGTATTTGCCGGCGCGGCCTCAGCTCAGAACAAAATCAGTACGGTGGCCGGCGGAGGCGTGATCAACAGCAATCCTGCGCTGGCTGATATTCCCGGACCGACCGGCGTAGTGGAGGATGCCTCGGGCAATAAGTATGTTGCGGCTCCGACAACCGACTACATCTTTCAATTAACCCCGTCGAACACCGTGAACACCTTTGCTGGCATGGGATTTGGGCATTACAGCATCAACGGCGGGCACAATGGTGTCGCCACGCAAGAGCCGCTCTACTACTCATCCGGGCTCGGGGTTGACACTCACGGCAGTGTTTACATCGCGGACACTGTGAACAACACCATCCGGAAGGTGTATCTAAACGGCAAGACTCACGACATTGTGACCGTGGCCGGCAGACGGCAAGGTTGTATTCTGCAAAATTGGCCAACGTGCAATGATGGCGCCCCAGCGACGGACGCCTATCTCGCCAACCCGCAAGGCGCGGTGGTGGACGCCGCCGGCAACCTCTATATCGCCGACACCGGAAACAACGTCATCCGTTTCGTGAGCGCCAAGACCCCACACAGGATCAGCCTGTTCGCGGGCAGTTACAATAACGGCGTTGCCTGTTCGGACCCCATCGGAAATCCTACAACGGTCTGTGGCGACGGCGGGCCAGCCACAGAAGCTCTTCTGAACGGGCCCATGGGGGTTTCGCTTGACGGTTCGAACAATCTCTACATCGCCGATAGCTACGACAATCGCATTCGCTGCGTGCTTGCGGTGGTTGGAGGCTGCGGCGACGTGAGCCATGCCTACGCCGTGGGCGACATTATCACGGTGGTGGGGTTTGGCGCGCCCTGCACCATCTACAACGATGGCCCCAATAACAATCCTCCGTATTGCGGAGACGGCGGGCCAGCCACACAAGCCAAGATTGGCAGGCCGGGAGGCGTCAGCGTGTCTGCCTCCGGCGCGGTCATATTTGTGGCCGACACCCGCCCCAGCTTGATCCGCGTCATTTCTGCAGGAACGATCAACACCTTCGCTGGCATGCCTGAGTCGCCCGGTTTCGCCGGCGACGGCGGAGCGGCCACAGCCGCTGAGTTGACGAACCCCAGTGGCGTCTATCTCGACGCGTCAGGCAATGTTCTGATTGCGGACACCGGCAACCAGCGGATTCGCGAGGTGAACGTCAGCGGTCAAATCAACACCATCATGGGTGGAGGCTTCGGCGGTGACGGTGCCGCTGCCACCAGCGCGATGCTGGCCAACCCCTACCAGGTGGCGCTGGATGCCAACAATAACTTTTACATTGCGGACGCCGCAAACAACCGTGTCCGCGTCGTAAACACGAGTCCGAGTAACCCGATCACCGTCGCAACCGTGACCGTCCCGCCGCTGGGCATCGCGACCATCGCGGGCAATGGCGATGTGGGTTATAGCGGAGACACTGGACCAGCCACTCTTGCAACTATGGATGGGCCGTTCGGGGTTGCTGTCGACGCTTCCGGAGACATTCTCATTTCCGACAGCCAAAACGGCTGGGTTCGCGAAGTGAATGCCACCACCGGCATTATCTCGACGTTGTCGGCAACTAAGCCCGTTACCCTGCCTGCTGCTTTGGCGATCGACACGTCAGGAAATTTGTTCATCGCCGATCCACCTGCGCAAGTTATTTGGGAGGTAAGCGGCAGCACGATCACGCAAGTGGTCGGAACTGGGCAGAGAGGCTACTCCGGCGATGGCGGACCAGCCACTGCTGCCGAGCTGGATGAGCCCAGCGGAATCGCAATTGATGCCAACGAAAACCTCTACATCGCCGACTCGGGCAATAACGTAATCCGTTGCGTATCGTTCAATGCGGGCGGGTGCGGAAATGCCTCGAACCAGGCCGGCTACATTTATACCTACGCGTACAACGGAGGCTATAATTTCCAGGGCGATGGTGGCCTGGCGATCGACGCTGAACGTTGGGATCCGACGGAAGTCGCCGTGGACGCTCCGCGTGGTAACGTCTGTTGCAACCTCTTCATTGGCGGTGGCCAGTTCGCCGTAGTCCAGCGCGTGGATGCCGCGACCGGCACGATCATCACCGTGGCTGGCAACGACAAAGACCAACCTTCATTCGGATTCTCCGGTGACGGCGGCCCAGCGACCATCGCCAACCTGAACAACATGGGCCTCATTGTCGACCCCAATGAGAACCTGCTGATCGCCGACAACGGCAACAACCGCATTCGCGAAGTGCCGCTCGTAGCCGTGGCTAAGTTAAGCCCGTCGTCGCTGACGTTCGGTGACCAGAAGGTGAAAACCACCAGCCCGCCGCAAACCGTCACCCTCACCGATATCGGGGCTGACGATTTGGTGCTGAGCAGCATCTCGATTACAGGCGTCGCTGCCGGAGATTTTGCTCAAACCAACAACTGTCCGACGACATTGACTCCCGAACTGGTGCCGCCGCAAGCCTGCACCATTAAAGTCACGTTCACTCCAACCCGGAAGGGCAGGCGCAAAGCTGTGCTGACCTTCACCGACAACGGATATAAGAACCCACAGCAGGTCCCGTTGACCGGAACTGGAGACTAACAACTCGGGCCGCGGCGTTCGCCAGGACGCCGCGGCTTGTTTTTTGGGAGTTCCGTGATGGCCCGACGGGTGGCCCGTTCATTCGCGCTTTTTGCGAATGAGCGGGGCATAGCTGTTTTCTCCACAACCACTCAGGTTCAAAGTTTGTGTCAACTTTCAGGAATGGCCGCTGGAGATTAAGCAGCGTCCGCGGGTGAGCTTTCCGCGAGATTCGGCGCCCCGCTCATTCGCAAAAGCGGCGAATGCACGGACCACCTGCTTGTCAAGTGTTTTCGGGGTACAATTTTAAAAATTATGTGGAAATACTTGGCGATATTCGTTGTTATCCTCGCGCTGGCAGCCTACGTATCCATTCAAGATGAACATACTGCCGAGAATGGCACACAGAAAACCACACACCGTGATAATTCTCTCCCGGCTACGGCTGATAAAGAGCATCCCCAAGAACACGTAGAAAACACCGAATGGCACTCTCCAGGTTGGTATAGCTTTTTCAGATGGCCCGTCGGGACGACAACTTGGGCTATCATCCTGACCCTTTGTGCCATTGCCGAGCAGACCGGACAGACGAAGAAAGCTGCTAAGGCTAGCGAAACAGCGGCTGAAGCCGCTAACCGTAATGCAGAGATTGCCATCAACGCTCAACGGTCTTTGATTATGACGGAGGTTAATTGGCAGGGACTGAATCGTATCTACAACCAGACAGAAAAGGGCATTGAGATTAGCCGTCTCTATATAGTTCTTCGTGGGAAAAATGATGGAAGAACCCCTGCATAGATCATTCGGAGCAGGCTTTGGTGCAGGATTTATACGGGCTCGCCCCCATTGAAGCCTGACACATCGGGGAGTGTCGCATTTACGCGCTATGGGCCTGATCCATTGGGCGTAAGCGAACCTTTCAAACATGATATAGACCTTAGATTTGAAGGCATTAGACCGCAGGTTGGGGGTGCAGTAATTATATATGGCGCCATCGAATATAGAGATGCGTTCGGGGAACATGAAACATGGTGCGGGTATGTCGTTAGAGGTGAGCCGGAGGACCCCCGCTTGGAGCGCTTGGCAGGATTTCCCGAGTATAATCGGAATACCTAATATTTTACGCCGTGGTAAGGCCTTGTAGATTTTGGGCACTCGCTCCTGTACAGAGGCAGAGGACAATCCCTAAAAGGCAAATTAGGGCACTATCTACCCGATTCCACCCGCGGTAGTGGGCCAGAAACTGACGGGTGGCCCGTTCATTCGCGCTTTTTGCGAATGAGCGGGGCATAGCTGTTTCCCCACAGCCACTCAGGTTCAACAATCACACTCAATCAGTCGGCAACCAGTACTCTGCCCTCGTGCCCTGTCGGGTCAAATGATCGGGCCGGGGCCGTTCCTTTAGGGAATCCACCCTTAGGAAACCCACCTTGTCATCCGTCCGCAAGTTGTGCAAGAATAATGGTTTGTCTTATCCCCTCTGGAAGTATTAGGAAAGGAACCTTAGCTCTGTGTTGATGATTCGTTTGGCGCGCACGGGTGCGCGCAAGCAGCCGCAATACCGAATCGTGGTGATTGAAAAGGAACGCGCACGCAACGGGCGTCCGGTGGAAGTGGTGGGGACGTACAATCCTCGCACCAGCCCCGCTGAGATTGTGTTGAAGCGCGAACGGGTCGAGTACTGGGTTTCGAGGGGCGCGAAAATGTCGGACCGCGTCGGCAAGATTGTTGCCAAGCCCGCTCCCGCCAGCGCCGAACCCGTCGCCTGATTGCCGCAGTTCAAACCCACTGACAAGGATTGAAGCATGAGTGAGCAGCGCGGGGACGTGCGGGCGTTGGTCGAGCAGATCGCCAAGTGGCTGGTGGATGAGCCGGGCGAGGTTTCGGTGACGCAGATCGACGGCGAGACTACGGTTCTGGAGCTGCGGGTCGCGGAGAAAGATGTCGGTAAGGTGATTGGCAGATCGGGACGCGTGGCGCGGGCGCTGCGGGCGCTGGTGGCCGCGGCGGGCTTGCGGGCGCAGAAGCGTTTTGCATTGGAGATTGTGGAATAGCGGAAGCGGAGATTGACGGAGGGTTCGTTACGCTGGCGTGGGTGCGCAAGACGCAGGGCCGCCGCGGAGAAGTAGCGGTCGATGTGCACACGGACGCACCGGAGAGGTTTCACGCCGGGTTTGAAGTTTCGGCTTTGTTTGAAGATGGCCGGCGGGAGCAGTTGGAAGTCGAAGATTTGTGGCCGCACAAGGGCGGTCTGGTCTTAAAGTTCGCGGGGATCGAAACGATCTCCGAGGCGGAAGGATTGGTTGGCGCGGAGTTGCAAGTTCCGCGCAGCCAGCGGGCAGAACTTGAGCCGGGATGGAGTTTCGTCAGCGACTTGATCGGCTGCAAGGTGTTCGACGGTGGCCGCGAAGTTGGCGTTGTCGCGGATGTGAATTTTGGCGCGGGAGAAGCGCCGCTGCTGGAAGTTCGCGCGGGCAAGAGGATGTTCGAGATTCCATACGCGGAAGCGTATTTAGTGAAGGTCGATCTCGCCGGCAAGCGGATTGAAATGCAACTGCCCGAGGGAATGCTGGAGCTTGACGCTCCCCTGAGCGAGGAAGAGAAGCGGCAGCAGCAGAGGTAACGAGTACCGAGTAACTGGCGAGACTTGATTTCTGCGTACTCGACCGGTTTTGCAAATAGGTTTTGGGTAGGGCGCGGCTTTAGCCCCTGAGGCTGAGTTCCAGCATGAAAAGGCATTTGTGAAACCAGTTCTGGGTACTCGGTCCTGGGTACCCGGTACTAGCACATGAAGATCGACATTATTACGATCTTTCCCGACTTTTTTCGTGGGCCGCTGGATTATGGAATTGTCCGGCGGGCGAGAGAGACAGGGCTGGCGGAAATTGTAGTGCGCGATCTGCGGGCGTTTGCGCATGATCGCCACCGAACCGTGGATGACCGCCCATTTGGCGGCGGCGAAGGCATGGTGTTGAAGCCGGAACCGCTCTTTGAATGTATGGAGGCGCAGCCTGTGGCCCCGCGTAAAGTGCGCGCGGAGCGCGGCTGCCGCGAGAGCGTGGTGCTGCTTTCGGCGCAAGGCCGGCGGTTCGATCAGCGCGTGGCGCATGAACTGTCGGCAGTGGAGCGTCTGGTGCTGATCTGCGGCCGCTACGAAGGCGTGGACGAGCGCGTGGCTGAGCACTTAGCTGACCGTGAGATGTCGATTGGCGACTACGTGCTGAGCGGCGGCGAGTTGGCAGCGGCGGTGATGGTTGATGCGGTCACGCGGCTGATTCCAGGCGCAGTCGGCAATGAGGCCTCCACCCGCCAGGAATCGTTCACGGTCGGAAAAGAAGTTGGAGCCCCGGAGGGACCGGATTCGACCTGCGGATCGGGCGGATTGCTGGATTATCCGCATTACACGCGGCCAGCGGATTTTCGCGGGCTGCAGGTTCCCGAGGTGCTGGTTTCGGGCAACCACGAGGAGATCCGGCGCTGGCGGCGGCAGAAGGCGCTGGAAAAAACTCGGCGCAACCGGCCCGACTTGCTCGATCAGGTTGGGTTGAGCGAGGAAGACAAGCATTTGCTGGCCCAGATCACGGGCAAAGATTCTTAGAACGAAGGAATAACGAATATGTCGAACCTCATCATTCAAAAACTTCTGGCGAAAGCCAAGCGGGTAGATTTGCCTAACTTTGCCCCCGGCGACTCGATCCGTGTTCACGTCAAAATCAAAGAAGGCGACAAAGAGCGCTTGCAGGCATTTGAGGGCGTGGTGATCAAGCGGGCGCACGGCCCGCAGGCCAGCTTCACGGTGCGCAAGATGAGCTTCGGCCACGGCGTGGAGCGCATTTTCCCGGAGAATTCGCGGGTAATCGGCAAGGTGGAACTGGTGCGGTCGTCCAAGGTGCGGCGCTCCAAGCTTTACTACCTGCGTTCTCTGCGCGGCAAGGCGGCCCGCCTGAAGGACGTGGAGCGGGAGCGCGCGGAAGTGGCAACACCTGTTAGTTAGACAGGAACGCTTTCGGTTTTGCAACTTGTTCCACAGGGGCGATCCGGGCGATGATGCAGTTGAGTTGCGAAGCCTGCATGTCACCGAAGGCTAAAGCGGATCGTGATCTGTCCATCTCTCCTTCTGCTGCGAAGCTGCGCCTGTTGAAGAAGCTGCGCTGCACCCTGAAGTTTGAAAAGCAGGCTTGGGCGGGCGGCGCGCGCTTGGTTGCGGGCGTGGATGAAGTTGGCCGAGGATCGCTGTTTGGGCCTGTCGTGGCGGCAGCGGTTATTCTCGACCCGGGCTATCGCATTCGCGGCTTGCGCGATTCCAAGCTCCTGCCGCCAGAACGCCGTGAAATTTTGGCCGGGCGCATTCGCCGTCACGCCATCGCGTGGGCGATCGCCGCAGTGGATGCTGCCCGCATCGACCAGATCAACATTTATCAGGCTTCGCGAGTTGCCATGCGGCAGGCGGCGATCGAACTGCATCCCGCGGCGGACTACCTGCTGGTCGATGCCATGCGGCTTGACTGCGACCGTTCGCAGCTAGCCATCATCCACGGCGACGCGCTCTCAGCGTCGATTGCGGCGGCTTCGATCCTGGCCAAAGTGGAACGGGACCGCATGATGTGCGAATGGGACGCGGTTTTTCCCGTCTACGGCCTGGCTTCAAACAAGGGATACAGCACTCCGCATCATCTCGCCGCCTTGCGCCAACATGGCCCATCGCCGCTGCACCGGCAATCGTTCGCGCCAGTGTGGAATGCGCCGCAGGAGGTGCTGGCGTTTATGGTGGAAGAAAAACCGGACGATGTGTTGCTGGAGATTGCAGAAGAAGCGGCGGAGGCCGCCGGATAGGCCTGGGCAGCAGTAACATAGGAGAGTTTCTTGGCGCCGCCCGCCGCTTAGATCAACTTCGGCATCCAGCAGCAGGAGCCAAAATTATCGCCGACGTCCGGTTCAGGTCTGAAGGCCGAGCTTTTCGCGCATTTCCCGCGCCAGAGTGTCAACGGCCTGCATTTTGGCTTCTGCCGATTCTGGTAAGCCTGGCACCTGGAGCGCCATCTCGCAGGACAACATCAAGGCGGTGACTTTTTCATTTAGCTCATGCCGCAGGGCCTGCTCCGCCTCACGGCGAGCCACCAGCACTTCGCGATTTCGCCGGTTCAGCGCCGAGCGGAGCTCCCGTGTGACCCGGCTCATGCCCACCAAGGCGAAATTTAGATAGACCGGAACCGCCTGGCCCAGATGCTTGAAGACCACTTCCGCCTCTTCCGGTTCGGAATCCAGCAGAAGCTGATCCATGACAACCGCGGAGAATTCCTGTTCCTGCAGCTGCCGCACCGCGTCCGACAAAGTGGCCGCGACCAGCGTAGCCTCGTCGGTCGCCTCCTGCAGGGCGCCCGCGCACCTACTAGAATCCGCTAAAGCCGTGATCAGAAGAATCATGCCATCCTCGACTGCATGTGATCAGCCACAATGCTAACCGTTGAAAAGGCGCAGTTTGCCGCAGGGCGAGGCGGTGCGCATTCCCAATTGAGGACCAAGCTTCCGCAGGCAGGACAACAAGGTTTTCCCGAAGCGCAAGCGAAAGCGCCCGCTGCCAGTTTCATAAAAGCTCTCGCAAGGCTTCGTATCTGGCCCTTTCGCTTGCCAGACCGGCCTCAGGGCTGAAGCGCGAACTTAGTCTCAGCGACTTCACGGCACGAGTAGACTCGTGCCCTCCCCACTGCCTCGGACTCCTTGAGTTTTCTCCGCCACCCGTTAAGCCCTGCCCTTCCGTCCCGGTTCCCGCGCCACAGCAACCCGAGAACCTCTCTGCCTGTCCGCTACATCTCGGCGCCATATTCTTTCAGTTTTCGATAGAGCGTCGTTTTTCCGATTCCCAGCAAGCGCGCGGCCAGCAGTTTGTCGCCATTAAGCTGGGTGATGGTGTTGAGAATGGTTCTCTTCTCCAGTTCAGAAATAGGGACAATCTTGGCTGAGCCATCTCCGTTCAAGGGTGTGTGCTGGCCTCCGCCGGTGAGCGAGGACGGCAGGTCGGTCACTTGGATCAACGGTCCGCTGCTCAGGGCGCAGGCCCGCTCCACGCAGTTTTCCAGTTCGCGCACGTTGCCTGGCCAATCATAGGCGAGCATGCTTTTGATGGCGGCATCACTCAAAGTGCGGACTCGCCCCGATTCCCGCGAAATCCGGTCCAGAAAGTATCCGAGCAGCAGCGGAATGTCTTGCCTTCGATCCCGCAGAGGCGGAATCCGCAGGTTGAGCACGTTCAAGCGAAAATACAGATCGCGGCGGAAAGTCCCCTGCGCCACACCCTGCTCCAGATCTTTGTTGGTAGCGGCCAGGATTCTCACGTTAATGCTGATCCTCCGCGTGCTTCCCACCGGCCGGACTTCCTTTTCCTGAATGGCCCGCAACAGCTTGGCCTGCAGGTCAGTGGACATCTCGCCAATCTCATCCAGAAACACCGTGCCGCCTTCGGCCATGGTCAGCAGCCCTTCCTTGGACTGCTGGGCGCCAGTGAACGCGCCTTTCACGTAACCGAAAAGTTCGCTCTCGATCAACGTGGGCACCAGCGATCCGCAATCGACCGGAATGAACGGCTTGGCGTTGAACGGCCCGGAAAAATGGATGGAGCGGGCCACCAGTTCTTTGCCCGTGCCGCTTTCGCCTAGAATCAGCACAGGATGCGTGCTCAGCGCGGCCTTGGCGATCATGCGGTAGAGTTTTTCCATCTCCGGGGCGCGACCCACGATGCCGCCATAGCCCTGTTTGGATTTGATTTTCTCGCGCAGCATGCGGTTTTCAGTCTTCAGTCTGAGATGGACGGCCACTCTCTCCAGAATGAGCCGAAACTCATCCATGCTGAAAGGCTTGGTGACGTAGTCATACGCGCCATTCTTCATCGCCTGCACCGCAGACTGCACGGTGGCATAGCCGGTCACAACGATCACCTCAGCGTCGGGACGCCGCTCTTTGATATGCTGCAGCGCCTCCAGTCCGCCCGCGCCCGGCAGCTTCAGGTCGAGCAGCACTACGTCGATGGGCTGACACTCCAGCATGCGGTAGATCTGCTCGGCGGAATCGGCGGCCACGGCTCGGAAGCCCATAGTCTGCGCCGCTTCGCGGCAGGCTTCGCGGGTTGCCCGTTCGTCGTCGACAATGGCCAGGTTGAGATAATTCGCCGCCTCAGGCGGCAGGCTAAATGCAATTGCAGGTGCGGCGGTCATACGATTCTCCCTTTCTGCAACAAAGAACCCTGTACCTTTGTAGGCTGGGCTGCAGGAAAACCAATTTTGATTTGAGTTCCTTTGCCCGGTTCGCTGGCAACCTCAATGCTCCCTCCGTAACGGTTCACAATGCCCTTTACCGTCGCGAGACCAACCCCGTTGCCCTGGCCAGCCGGTTTGGTGGTGAAGAAAGGCTCAAACATGGAGGCGCGAATGTGTTCATCCATGCCGCAACCTGTGTCGGTCACTTCGAACTCGATCCAGCCGACAGGTGATGGTTTGTTGGGAGAATTCCCGTTTCGGCGAGTCGGGCGGTTGCGGGTGGCGAGCAGGATGCGTCCGCCGTCCGGCATGGCGTCCCGCGCATTTAGCACCAGGTTAAGCACGATTTGCTGGGCCTCGGCGGCATCCATCCGCATGCGGCGCAGTTCGCCAGCCAACTCGGTGGCCAACTCGACATTCTCGCCAACCAACCGGGCCAGTAATCCCCGCATCTCGCTCACGACGTCGCTCCAAGAAACTAACGTAGGCTCGGCCTGACCCTGCCGCACGACTGCCAGCAGTTGCTGGATCAGTGTGGTACCTTGCGCGCCAGCGACCTTCATCTCCTCCGCATACCGGCGAAGCGGGCTGTTGTTTCCCAGCTTGGCCAGCAGCAAATCGCAGCAGAGCACCACGCCCGTCAGCAGGTTGTTGAAATCGTGCGCCACTCCGCTAACCAGGCGACCCACTGCTTCCAGTTTTTGCGCGCGGCGCTGTTCAGCTGCGTCGATGGCCGGTACGAGCGGGCGCACGCTGACCACAAACAAATCCCGTCCTTGCGCCGAGAATCTGGCGGTGGAGGTTTGCAGGCGCGGGCCCATCGCGCGGTTGAACTCCGGCCCGAGCTCTGCAAGAGTCTTACCCAACAACTGCGATGTGCCTGCTGGGTAAAGGAGCCGCGTCAATGCGGCATTTGCATACACCACGCGGCCCCTGTCCACCAACGCCAGCGCCTCCGGGCACGCCTCAAATGCCGTGCCCAGAACCAGCGGATCAGGGGACGCGAACTTCCTGGGCCGAACTTGCGCTAGCGCTTGCATGTTGATTGGCAGGGCCGCTAAGAACGTTCCATCCTGCAACTTGCGGAATGGGACCTTCGTTCACAGCGGCCCTAATTGGGAAGCTACGGCAAGTACGGCGGCAGGGTTATGACCGTGGTCACACCAAAATGGTCCAGATTGAACAGGCTGAGGAACATGAAACTGACGGTACGCAACTTCCAACGAATCTGTTACATGCGAGGAAATGGGCAGCCGGCGCGGGTCCTTTTCATGGCTGACGATGGGAGATCCTGATCCCATTGGCCTGTGGAAAACTCTCCTGCTTTGGGTTTGCTCCCGAACTGATACGCCCGATCACGCGTATACTCCCCTGTGGTTGAAGAGGAGTTACGATGATTTTCCGCGTCAGTTGTCTGATCGTGCTTTGTGCGAGTTTACTGTGCGGCGCATTGGCCCAGCCGGGGCCGGGCGCGCTCCCGGCAACTGCCATGCCCTCGATCACGACCGTCCCGCCTGCAGCGCAGCCGTCGCCAAATTTCAGTCCCGAAGCCGCCACCGAAGCCTACATCGCAACGCTACCGGCCGAGTCGCGTGCCCGTTCTGATGCCTACTTTGAGGGTGGATACTGGATGATCCTTTGGGATTTTCTCTATGGCGTAGTGGTGGCGCTTTTGCTGTTGAATCTAGGGTGGTCGGCAGGCATGCGCAACCTAGCCGAGCGCATCACGCGCTTCAAGCCCCTGCAAACCGTGATCTATTGGGCACAGTTCGCCGCTGTGACGTTTGTCTTGTTTTTCCCGCTCACAGTCTATGAAGACTACTTCCGCGAGCACAAATACGGCCTGGCGACCCAGGCCTTCGGCCCGTGGATGGGCGACCAGTTCAAAGGTCTGCTGGTGAATCTTGTGCTAGGTGCCATCATCACCACGCTGCTGTTTGGCGTCGTCCGTCGCTTGCCGCACACCTGGTGGGTTTGGGGAACGGTGGTGACCATGCTCTTTCTGATCTTTGTAGTTCTGATTGCTCCCGTCTGGGTGGTGCCGATCTTCAACAAAGCCACGCGGCTCAATGATCCCAAAATCACGGAACCGATCTTGCGTTTGGCGCATGCCAACGGCATCCCCGCTCGCGACGTGTTTCAAATCGACGCCTCCAGGCAGACCACGCGCATGAGCGCCAACGTGAGCGGCTTCGGCCACACCATGCGCGTCACCCTGAACGACAATCTCCTGCGCCGCGGTTCGCCGGAAGAGATTCAAGCCGTGATGGGCCACGAAATGGGACACTACGTGCTCCATCACATCTATAAGAGCATTCTGTTTCTGGGCGTGGTGGCGCTCATCGGGTTTGCCTACCTGCGGCGGGGGCTGGAGTGGTCTCTGCGCCGGTGGGGAGAAAAGTGGCAGATTCGCGGGATCGGCGATACCGCTGTGCTTCCCCTGGTCGTGCTACTGGGGTCGATCTTCTTTTTTGTGCTGACGCCTGTGTTGAACACCTACACCCGCACCGAAGAATACGAAGCCGACATGTATGGCTTGAACGCCAGCCGCCAGCCGGACGGCTTTGCTCAAGCCGCGATCCATCTTGGAGAGTACCGCAAGATGACTCCCGGACCCGTCGAGGAATGGATCTTCTACGATCATCCCAGCGGCCGCAATCGCATCTACGCCGCCATGCGCTGGAAAGCGGAGAATTTGAAGTTGTTCGGCGCGGAGGCAAGTTCCGGCGGAAAATGACGTGTCAGCGAGGGAAGCAAAAGGGCCCTGACTCCCACGCTAAGCAACAACGCTGGGGCGCTCTCCGTTGATCGCAAAGGCCTTATAGCTAGCCGGGAGAATCCACAGAAAAATCCAATTTCCCTCTTGACAATCGGAACGACGTGCACTAAGTTAACAGTGTTAACTTAACGCTGTTAAGTTGGGTGACACTGTATGGGAGTGCAGGAACGCAGAGAACGCGAGCGGATCGAGATCCGGGAGAAAATCCTGGATGCGGCGCGTGAGCTGTTCGCCACCGAAGGCTACGACGGCGTTTCCATGCGCAAGGTGGCCGAGAAGATCGAGTATTCGCCCACCGCCATCTACGTTCACTTTCCGGACAAGGAGAGCCTGTTCCTCGAGCTCTGCCACTCGGATTTCCGCAAACTGGCCAGTACATTTCAACAAGTGGCGAAGATCGCCGATCCCGTAGAGCGCATTCGGCAGATTGGGTATGCGTACATGAAGTTCGGCATACAGAATCCCAATCACTACAGGATGATGTTCATGACGGCGCATCCCACGCTAGCGGACCCGAAAGAGCTCGGCAGGGGCAATCCGGAAGAGGACGCCTACGAATTTCTGCGGCAGACCGTCGAGCAGGCCCTGGAGGCAGGCGCGTTCCGGGAGGATCTGAGTGATGCCAACTTGATTGCCCAAACTCTCTGGGCGGGGGTGCATGGCGTGATCTCTTTGCAAATTGCCAAGGGCGACGACCCCTGGGTGCCGTGGCGTTCGCTGAAGCGGCGTCAGGACGCGCTGATCCACGGGTTACTCGTAGGGCTGTTGCGGAGCAGGGTGTGACATGCCTCCGTTAGCGCGGCGCAACCTGTTTCATGACAAGATCCGGTTTTCGGTCACGCTGACGGGCATCGTGTTTTCTGTAGTGCTGATTGTGGTGGAGTTCGGCTTGTTTGTCGGCTTCACCATGACGACCTCGGGCATCATCGACCACGCGCAGGCGGATTTGTGGATCGTCTCCAAACACACGCCCTACATTGAGCAAGGCACGCCGTTTTCCGAGCGGAAGCTGTACCAGGCGATGACGGTCCCGGGAGTGGCGACGGCCAACAAGTACATCGTGCGGTTCGCTTCGTGGAAGGCGCCGGACGGCGCGGAAGAAGGCATACAGGTGGTGGGCTTCGATCTGTATTCAGGGGTGGGTGGGCCGTGGAGTGTAGTCGAGGGCAATGTCGAGGACCTGAAGACGGCCGATGCCGTCATGGTGGATGAAATCTACAAGAAGAAGCTGGGTGTGAAACGCACCGGGGAAGTTTTCGAGATCAACGGACGGCGGGCGCGGGTTGTAGGCTTCACGCGGGGCATTCGGGCGTTCACCACCACTCCCTATGTGTTCACCAGCTTTAAGAACGCGCAGGCTTATGCCCGGCTGAACGAAGATCAGACCTTGTTCATTCTGGTGAATGCCGCGCCAGGAGCGGATATAAAGCATTTGCAGCGCGATCTGCGAACCCGACTGACGGACGTGGATGTGCTGACCCGCGCCCAGTTCAGTGCGCTGACGCGGTTCTACTGGATGTTCACCACCGGGGCGGGCATCGCAGTGCTGATTGCCGCCATGCTGGGACTGGTGGTGGGAGTGGTGGTGGTGGCGCAGACCATCTACGCAACCACGATGGATCACATCCGCGAATTCGGGACGCTGAAGGCGATGGGCGCAGCCAACAGCTACATCTACCGGGTGATCATCACGCAGGCGGGGATCAGCGCAGTGCTGGGTTATGCGGTGGCGATGGTGGTCAGCGCGTTCATCGTGCACGCCAGCAAGAGCGGCGGGGCAGCGATTCAAACGCCGTGGCAGATGATGGCCGGCATTTTCTTTTTGTCGCTGGCGATGTGCATTGGGGCGGCGCTGGTTTCGGTCAACAAAGTCAGGCATCTTGATCCAGCCATGGTTTTCAAGGGGTGAGGCAAAATGGCGATGGTTCCGGCAATTTCTGTGCGCGGCGTGACCAAGACCTACAGCGAAGGGACGAGCCAGGTGCCGGCGCTGCAAGGCGTAGATCTGGATGTTGAGCAGGGCGAAGTGGTGTTGCTGATGGGGCCTTCGGGGAGCGGCAAAACCACGCTGCTTTCGATCATGGGATGTATTCTGCGGGCCACGTCGGGCAGCGTGAAACTCAGCGGGCGAGAAGTGGCGGACCTGAGCGAGCGCGAGCTGCCAGCAGTTCGGCTGGCCAACATTGGATTTGTGTTTCAGGGGTTCAATCTCTTCCCTACCCTGACCGCCGGCGAAAACGTAGAACTGGCGCTGGATTTGAAGAACATACGCAGCGCGCAAGCCAAGCAGGAAGCGCGGCGCCTGCTGGAGCACGTTGGACTGGGCGACAAGTACGACACGTTTCCCAGCGATTTGAGCGGCGGGCAGAAGCAGCGTGTGGCCATTGCGCGGGCGCTGACGGCCTCGCCGAAACTGATTTTGGCGGATGAACCGACTGCCGCTCTGGACTCACACACTGGCCATCGCGTGATGCAGACCATGCGGGAGCTGGCTCACAAGCATGGGCGGGCGGTGGTGGTGGTGACGCATGACAGCCGGATGCTGGAGTTTGGCGACCGGATCGTGCATATGGAAGATGGCCGGATCGTGGAAAGTGCCGTAGGGGATGCTATGGCGGAGCGGCGACCGCAGGCGCAGAGGTCGTTGGTGCAGTAGGCGTGGTATGCGGGCTGTCAGGCACGGCAAAAGCTTTGTTCCTCGGGGTAGGGATTCCTCGCGACGCTCGCAATGACAAAGATAGGAAAGGAAGATCGATGAGGAAACAGATTATGAAGACCAAGACTCTGATTCTGGCGGGGCTCGCGTTGGCAGCCTTGACTGTAGCGCTGATGTGGGGACGTACGGTATCGGCCAGGAGTCCGGGTGTGATTCAGTCGTCGCAGGCCAGAGATTGGGCGGTGGCCGGAGCTGGGCGGGTGGAACCTTACTCGGAAGACGTCAAGCTGGGAGCGGAGCTGAGCGGCAAGCTGAAAGCTGTGTACGTGGGAGAGGGCGAGCGCATCAAAGCCGGCCAGGTGCTGGCGGAGTTGGTCAACAGCGATTACCAGGCGCAGGTAGCGTCGGCGGAGGCAGAAGTCATGCAAAAAGACGCCGAGCTGCGCAAGGTGATCAATGGCGCGCGGCGCGAGCAGCGCCGGGAAGCGTGGTCGTCGGTTAAAGAAGCGGAAGCCGTGATGAACAATGCGCAGACGGAGATGGTGCGGCGGCAGCAGCTCTTCGCCGCCGGCGTGGTCTCGCAAGAAGAAGCGGACCGCTACGCGAAGGAATATGAAGTTGCCAAGGCGCGGTATGAAGAGAAGTTGCAAAGCCACGCGCTGATCGACGAAGCGGCGCGGGAAGAAGATCAGGCGATGGCTGAGGCTGAATTGCAGAGCGCGCGAGCCCGTCTGGAGGCGGCGCTGGCGGCGCTGGCCAAGACGTGTGTGCGGGCGCCGCTGGATGGCATTGTGTTGCGCAAGCATCATCGCACCGGCGAACCCGTGGCCAACGGCTCGACTGTGCCAGATCCGATCTTTACTATCGGCGACACCCGCGCCTTGCGGGTGCGCGTGGATGTGGACGAGGCCGACGTCAGCAAGCTGGCACTGGGTGAACGAGCGTATGTCACGGCAGATGCCTATGGGCAAAACAGATTCTGGGGCCATGTGGTGCGCATCGGCCAAGAACTGGGCCGAAAAAACGTTCGCACGGACGAGCCAACGGAGCGAGTGGATACCAAAATTCTGGAGACGTTGATCCAGTTGGACGAGGGCACGAGCCTGCCGATCGGTTTGCGGGTGGATTCGTTCATTCTGGCGGCGGATAGATAGGTTGGTTTGCACTTCCCGCGCTCACATCATTTGCTGCCGGACTTCGTCCGGCCTGACAGCCGGGGGCGGCTGTCGCCACGTGAGTTTGCACCAGACAGCAAAGCGCTACCGACCCAGCATCCGGCGAAAGGACGCTACGGCAGCGCTGCCTGACACCGACATCACTCTTCTGATTCGAGCGTAGCTCGTAAGGAAAGCGGGCGCTAGTGAGTTGCGGGATACCGGGAATCAAGGTTAGTACGGGGACTTGGGTGGGCTTAGCTCTTAGCTTTTGGCTCTCGTCCTGACTTTCCGTTCTCTTTCTTCGCGCGATAACGACCACTTATGTGACGTTACGATATTTGGCGCGAAGTTCCGCCTCCTCGGTCAAAGAGCGAACCGCAAGTTGGGTTTCGTGAACCATCAAAACGCAGCCTGCAGACAACGACAGAACGGCGGATGTACCAGACAACACGGCCAGTAAGGAAGCGGCTTCAAAAAGAAGCTTCACGCCGTAATAGACGCCAACGGCACCACCCACGGACACGAGAGCGGAAGACGCGAACAATCCGAGTCCGGCGTAAAAAAGGCGCAGAGCCTTTAGGAGAAGTCCCGCGCGGACGTGCAAAGGCTCAAGCTGAGCCGCCCACATGGTGAACCTCGGACTTCCGGGTTCGTAGGTAGAAAATTCGGCTGCGACCACGCGAGTGCGATCGACCACGCGCGCGAGCCGGTTGCTCGTACCCAGAGCCAGCACCGAGCAAGCATTGGTGAGGATGGCTGGAGCCACAATGGCAGTCAGTACGGCGAACGGATTGTTGCCAACAACTGCGTACTGCACGGTCAGACCCTCTCTCCGGGTGCTTGCCGGATTCCTAAGCGCAAACCCTGTGGCACCCATCCGTCTGCGTAGGTTAGGCTCTCGGACGAAGTTAAGCAAGTCGTTCCGGTGATGCTTGCCACAAGGAGTTGTATTGGGAGTCACAGCCTTGGGCAGGGCGGCACGGCTAGCCTGCTATTCGTGGGAGAGGAGGTGCATTATGGCGCGAGAATTCTATCTCCTGATCGCTTTGGTAGTGGTGGCCGGAGCGTTTCTGATTCGGCGCTTCCGAATTGGCTTTCATCAGCTTAGAAAGTACTGGGGCAAAATGTTGGTGACCTGCCCGGAAACCCACGAAACGGCAGCGGTGGATGTTGGCAAGGGGGAGGCGGCGATGTCCGCGATGCTGGGCCGCCCCCACCTGGAGCTGAGTGCGTGCACGCGCTGGCCGGAGAAGGAAGATTGCGGGCAGGAATGTCTCAGCCAGATCGAGCAGGACAGCGAAGGTCACCGCTGGTGGACTGTGGCGTCGCGGTGGTTTGTCGGCAAGAAGTGCGTTTATTGCGGACAGGTGATTGGCGTGCCGCATCATTTCGATCACCAAAGCGCGCTGCGGACGCCGGATCGGTCGACTACCGAGTGGAACCAGGTGCCACCGGAGAAGTTGCCGCACGTACTGAGCCAATCCGATCCAGTCTGCTGGAATTGCCACGTGGCAGAGACATTTCGCCGCACCCATCCGGAGTTGGTGGTCGAGCGGCCGCGGGGTCTCTGATAGCGGGATGTTGTTCCGAAACGGAAGTTGCTCGATCTGTTTCAGGAGAATGCGGAGCCGTTGTCCTAAAGGGCTAAGAACGCAATCCCGCTTGCGGCACGCTGAGGTCGTGCCTTTCCTGGTCCGCGAGAGCTTTGAAGCTGCCATCGTCCAGACTGGGGAAACCGAGAAACTCGCTCTTTATAACCCGGAGGTGTGCTAAAGCATCTTCCAGTGCTCGTCTTTCGGCATCGTGATCTGGGATGTGAGGCAAGGCATCGCGGCGGGTCCGAATGGCGGCTTCTGCAATTTCTACACGCTCGAACAGAGCATACCGATCCGTTTCTCGCAAGACAGAGTCGTAGGCGTGGCGCCAGTCCAGACTATACCTGAGCATAGGTGCAACCCTAGCGTGCCTCGGTGGCATTGCTGGCCTGCCCCTGGGATCGGTTGTCGGTTCACAAGATACCGTCGCCCAACCGAGCGCGGCGGAGGATTGTGGACAGACATGTCCACTTTACATCAGAATGGCAAGATAGCAAGTATTTTCTTGGCCATCGAATCACCGACTTAGCGGCCAGGGTGCGGCGGTGCAACCCCAGTTTGGGAACTGAAAGGTCAAAACATGAATCCTGCTTTGCTGGTGGTCGACATCCAGAATGACTATTTTCCCGGCGGCGCCATGGAATTAGTAGGAAGCGAAGAGGCGGCGGGACATGCGGCAAAGGTACTTCGGGAATTCCGGCGGCGGGGCTGGCCGATCATACACGTGCAGCATGTGTCCGTACAGCCCGGAGCGAGGTTCTTCCTGCCGGATACGCCGGGGGTGGAGATTCACGCGAGCGTCGCGCCACGCGAAGGCGAGACGGTTTTTCAGAAGCACTATCCAAACTGTTTCCGCGAGACTCCGTTGCTGGACCACCTGAGGAATCAGGACATCCGGCAACTGGTGGTGGTGGGCATGATGACACACATGTGCGTCGATACGACGGTGCGCGCGGCTTTCGACCTGGGAATGAACTGCACGCTCATTCAGGACGCTTGCGCCACCCGGGCGCTGTCGTTCGGCGGCGTGACGGCGGAAGCCGGGCAGGTGCAGGCTTCGTACCTGGCGGCGCTGGGCACCTTCGCCAAGCTGCAGCCGGCAGAAGAATGGTGCAAGACCGCGTGATGCCCAGTCAGGTCTGGTCTTCCCCGTCGGTCGCGGCTTTCTCAGGCCTCAGCAGCGGGAACAAGATCACGTCGCGGATGGTGTGGGAATCGGTCAGCAACATAATGAGGCGATCCACGCCCACGCCCACGCCGCCAGCGGGCGGCATGCCATAAGAAAGCGCGCGAATGTAGTCCTCGTCCATCTGGTGGGCTTCTTCGTCGCCGCGCTCGCGCTCAGCAAGTTGGGCCTCGAAGCGGCGGCGCTGATCTTCGGGATCGTTGAGCTCGCTGAAACCGTTGGCAATCTCCATCTGCCCCGCATAAATCTCGAAGCGCTCGGTCCAGTCGGGATCCTCCGGCTTTTGCTTGGAGAGCGGCGAGACGGCGGTGGGAAATTCGTAAATGATGGTGGGCTGCGTGAGATGTTCCTCAACCACCGTTTCGAACAAAGCCGCAATGGTCTTTCCCACAGGCTCGTTGGCATCGTAAGCCATATGAGAATGCGCCTGGTTGAAACGCTCGACCAGCTTCTTCACGCTATCGTGCGCGGCGAAGTCGGCAATTTGCGGCTTGGCGCCGGCCGTTTCGGGCCAATAGTGAATGATCGCTTCGCGCATGCTCAGCCGCTGCCAGTTGGCCCAATCGATTTCTCGGTCACCCCACTTTGATTTGGTGGCGCCGTTGACGGCCTTAGCGGCTTCGGTGATGACTTCCTGCGTGACGTTCATAATGCCTTGATAATCGGTGTAGGCCTGGTAGGCTTCGAGCATGGTGAACTCGGGATTCCAGCGCCAACCCAGTCCTTCATTGCGAAAATTGCGATTGATCTCATAGACCCGGTCGAAGCCACCGACCAGAAGCCGCTTCAGATAAAGCTCGGGCGCGATGCGCAGGTAAAGATCCATGTCGAGCGTGTTGTGGTGCGTAATGAAAGGCTTGGCCACGGCGCCGCCGGCCATGGGCTGCATCATGGGAGTTTCGACTTCGACAAACCCGTGGGAGTCGAGGGTGCGGCGCATGGACTGGATCAGCTTGCTGCGCTTCAAGAAAACCTCTCGCACTTCTGGGTTCATGATGAGGTCGACATAGCGTTGGCGGTAACGGAGTTCAACGTCAGTCAGGCCATGCCATTTTTCCGGCAGCGGCAGAAGGTCCTTGGAAAGGAATGTGATTTCCTCGACGTGCACGCTGAGTTCTCCGGTGCGGGTGCGGAACAGGTAGCCGCTGACGCCGATGTGATCGCCGAGGTCGAGCAGCTTGTAAAGTTCAAATCCTTTATCACCGACTGCGTCTTTCTTTACGTAGATCTGCAACTTCTGGCCGGCTTGTTGCAGATGCGCGAATCCGGCTTTGCCCATGAGGCGAATGGCCATGATGCGCCCGGCGATGCGGACGTTCACGCGCTCGGCATCGAGTGCTTCGGCCGATTTTGCTGAGTAAGCGGCAACAATGTCGGGGATGGTATGAGTGAATTCGTACCTTCTTGGATACGACTGCTGGCCGAGCGCTTCGATCTGTTGTAGCTTGTCGCGCCGCAGTTGGTAGATTTTCTCGTCAAGTGCCAAGCGGAAGCCTCTGTGCGATGGAGATGAATCCATCATTATAAAGACTTGGGCAGAATTGTATTAGTGAGGGCTGCATCGCGACCTGCGGATCTTCACCCCGCCGGATGGCCCGCCGAGTTTTCTCCCCCGCGAACATTCGAGACGTCTGTGCCGCACAACTGTGGCGCTACTTCGGCGAGCGCCTATCTGGCAAATGCGCGCTTCACTCCGGGCAACAGGAGATAGAGAAAAATCCCTGCATCGACCACAAGCCGCAGGATGCGCCAGGGAGTGGGGATGCTCGCTACCTTTGCCACCTCGAACACCACCCAAATCACCGCGCAGAGCAAGGTGAGGGAGTGCGCCCAGTTCGTCAGGGCCCACATGCCAAAGCCCAGAATGATCCAGAACAAAGCGAGGACGAGAAGGCCGACGCCCATGGCTTTGCCTGTGGTCGAAACCAGGCGCTCGAGAAACGTGTCATGGGTGATGGCCGACATCAGGCGCCAGCCGAGATGAGTGAATCCAAGGATGGCGAGGCCTCCAAGCGCGTACACCAGCCCGCGCAACCAGTGCATACAAGCGATAATCGTGACGCCCATCGGGCGCATAGGCAACTCCTCAGAGGGACGTATTTCTTTCAAGGTTAAGAACGCGGCGAGCCAGTAGTATGCCGGCCCGCCGGAAACGCTCTCTAGACTCCGGCTTGTTTGGCCGCCATATCGCCCACGATAGGCAGCTTGAACATCTGACCCTGGTAAGCCTTCAGGATCAGAACGATCCAAATAATCAGGCCTAGCAGGCCGATCAGCGGCCAAATCAGGATGGTCAACCAGCCCAGAATCGGGATGTGCGCGACGATGCTCAGCACGATCCACAACACGATCCAGGCAATGGCGAAAAAGATGCACTGGAACGAATGGAACCGAATAAAAGGCTTGCGGTTGAAGGGCTCCAGTACCAGAAACACGATGGCGGGAATGATGGTGAAATAGGCCAGCATTCCGGCTACGTTGTCGGTGAGTCCGCCAGCAGCGGCTTGCGCGGAAGCCGCGGGCGGGGTGGTTGCGCGGCTGCACGCTGGACACGCCGTGGCGCCTTCAGGAATCTGCGCCCCACAGGAACTGCAAAAAGCCATGATGTCCTCCTTCCAAGCTCATCTGCGCAAACGCGCAGGCCGCAGCTTGGCGCGGTTTCTGCCTTGCGTGGCGCACATTAGCAGAATTGAGGACAAAGCGCAAACAAAATCAGCCGGACTGTCGTTAGCACATGATATGTCCGGTTGGATTAGCAAGTGATCTGTCCGCTTTGCAGGCGGCGAGGGTGAGAGACCATGGGCAGCATGATCTCTTACACGCAGGCCGCGATGGAGCGGACGATGA